>JAABUP010009303.1_pt1 | contig 12129 bp, 6 predicted proteins | sample 5559201 | NCBI WGS metagenome assembly JAABUP01 (sample SAMN10711887, study PRJNA513373) | rock metagenome | isolation source: Antarctica rocks | place: Antarctica | reverse complement strand
AAATTCGGATGCCGTAATTAGAAGAGGATGCTAGTCGATCCTAAGGGAATTAAGATAAGATGATCTATTAAATCGAAGTAGAGTCTCTTATTTACCATCCGCTTTATAGCCACACATAGTGACTTAGTTATATATTCTCGGACATCCCATATAATGCACTCTAATAAGTTATCGACTTACTCGTTATCCTCGATCCCTCGTTTATCTATAAGATATAATACGACTAGAGGAACTAAAAACCTCCTAATAGAACTAGGGACTAGAAGTTGTTAACGAATATTTTCGAGCACTTAAGACGAAGAGATTTAAAAAAGTAGAGTGCTGCGCCACGAAAATATGGTAAAGCGGCGGGAAAGGCTTGAGGAGTTATCTAAGTCGGATCCGGAATACGCAAAATTACTAGATATTAAAGAATGTATACTAGAAGTGTAGGGAATGTTAGTAGGAAAGCTCGCTGCCGAAGAAAACTACTTTAAGGGACTAGCGGTCCTCCCCGGCTTCTATATTATAGACTTCGAGGAACGAGTAAAGGAGGTAGAAGAGGTGATATAAGCGTTATAATATTAAAAGCGAACGGGCTTTCGCTCCTAGCATTTGGGGGCGCTTAGGGATATTAGTGGTGCTCCATATTAAGAGATAATAAAACGCATTTATCGTAACTCTAGCTCGTTTAAGTAATCTTATCTATTTCCTCCTCAGGCTCTACGTGATCTTCGAATCGACGAATAAGTGCCTGAACATTGGGCTGTTTAACTATAAGTACTGTCTGGAGTCGCTCGGAACGGGCTGCGTCGAGGATGGCGGTCGGAGGTGTTATCTTTAGCCGTTTATTCTTATCCCGCGCTATAAAACGAGCATCGGAAGGTAGCTCTAGGGCGGTGACTATGGAAATCTCGTCTCGAGAGTCGGCTTGATGCTTACGAAAGGTATTGTCCGCTATGGGCGATAGCACTGTGAATAAGGGCTTACTTACGTCCCTCCGGGTTCTGAAAAGCAATCGCGACGCCTCCGCAAAAGAGGCAACACGACCCTGGTTCTGCTGGCTAAATATGACCATTGGGGGTGGAGGCCCGGACGATTGGAGCTAGCTTTCGTTTTCTTCCTTCGTGTCCGGTAGGTCCCCTGACGTTGAAAGGTGGTGGCCCGCCATTCGGATATCCTTATCCCCACCCTCGATATTATCCCGAAGGACCCGAAGGGTCCCCATACGAGGTTCCTAATCTAAATCGTCTTCTTTAGAGCCAAAGAAACTGTGAAAGAAGTCTCTTTTTATAGCAAAAGATGTTAGATAACGCTTGGGAACGCGGGTGTAAGAAGCCGAGTAAATATAATCGAGAAAGAGACTCTCCTAATCTACTTAAAAAGATTGGTCGTATAGTCTACCGTATCGATCGGAAATGTCCGATCCGCAGCCATCATGGTCTAACGTTAATTTAGGAACTACTCTTATCCTTTCGGCGTGGGGAACATCGCTTATGAGGTGGTAATTAAGCTGCACTATTCGACGCATATATGCTGAATTGATCTTATAATACCTTGGCGGTAAGATGCTACGCACGTAGTCTTTAATTGCCTTGGCATCCGCTGCTTTGCGATCTTAGTATTTCCGACGGAGCCTACGGTATCCACTCTTTGACGCGAGAGACGAGAGCTCGTGCCACCATCGTTGCTGTATTCCCGGATGTGAACTGCTCTGTTTAGCAACATCTTTTCGGGGCGCCTAGCCATCTATCGCGGGAAAGTGGCGTAGACTAAAGAGGAAGACCTGTCGGTACGACAGCTAGAACGAGTTGCCTAAAGGCAACGTTCGATCCTCGGAGGTAAATTTACTAGTCTGCAGCTCCATGTTTGCCTGCCCGTTGTGGAGAGCGCGGAATTGTTCCGCTATCGAGCCTTTGCTATTGTTCGGTAGAAGCTCTTTTAGAATTCTAACTCTAGGCTCTAGCCATTTCGAATCTTCGGTATATATATATATTAATAAGATCATGTGCTCCACCGAGCAGATGCGGTCGAAGATGTCCGACCGTCGGTTATCGTCCTTAACCGCGGGGAGGATATCACCCGCGAGCATTCGCATCCGAACGAACGCATGATCTTTAGTCGATCGAAAGGGACACCGGCCTTATAGGATCGCAACTGTATTAGCATTAAGCTAAAGTTAGTCGTTCTCTTTGTTTCCGATGATGTAAGTCCACGTCTTTCTGATCCGGCGTAAATAACGAGTTAGTTCCTTAGATTTTCGTTAGAAAGCGAAGAGGTATTAAAGAGGGGTCTTAAACCTCGGGGTAATGTAAGTTCTGTAGTCTAGGGAATATACCTAGTTGCATAGGCGGCTATAGACCTGTAAACGGGATAAGGTCGTCTAAGCTTTCTAAGAATATCCTCGGTAATGCCTCTAGTCGTAGGAGACACTTTCGCTTACTTTTTGAAAGCCTAGCGAGCTATCTCTCTCTTCTCGAAGAGTCTTCCGCAAGTGTGGAAAGTCGTACCTGCCGAATTATATCCCCGTTATACTATCTTAAAGCATTGGGATCTTGTTCTCGCAATTTAATCTTCATAAGGGAGTTAAGGTCTAGAAGTGTTAGTAAACGTGCTAGTAAATCGCAGGCTAACTTTCGCACCATCCGAATAGAGATCTACAACCCACTATCTATCGGCCCCTTAGAGGAACTTGCGTGCCGCTTCTAGGCGGTGTCTTCCGTGTAGGATTCTTAGAGGGGACTCTAGGAGGAACTATTGCGGCTCTTTAAAGACACCACCGACTCTGCCGGAGCGAGTATTTTGGGGTAGAGCCGATCGAGATACTAGCGCGGGCACGTGGTTTTTAGGCTCTCGAGGCTGGCAGTCTTCCGCCTAAAACACTTCTAGCAACCTCGCGACGTTCTTCCCGTTAAGTTACCTTAGATTGTTGGGGAGCTTTTCATGCTTAAGTTTGTTAAGAGGTATTCGGAACGATCCGTAAAAAGTCCTGCTCTTCTCTCGAAATATCTGCAGGTCCTTAGTCGATAGGGTTTCTATCGTAATAAGAGAATACTCTAAGAATGTACAGCTTTGCCTTTAGAAGTTCTATATATAAGTAGCTAATTCTGGATCTGCCCCTAGTACTGCCCACCTCTAAAAGTTGAGGGCCACTGGAGGCAGTACTCGTCGGGGCAGTACTCGTCGAGGTAATACTGCCTACCTCCAAAAGTTGAGGGGGTCCACTAGAGGCAGTACTTATACTGCCCACCTCTAAAAGTTGAGGGTCCACTAGAGGTAGTACTCGTCGAGGCAGTACTTATCAAGGCAATACTGCCCACCTCTAAAAGTTGAGGGATCCACTAGAGGCAGTACTCGTCGGGGCAGTACTCGTCGAGGTAGTACTTATTAAGGCAATACTGCCCACCTCTAAAAGTTGAGGGGTCTACTAGAGGCAGTACTCGTCGAGGCAGTACTTATTAAGGTAATACTGCCTACCTCCAAAAGTTGAGGGATCCACTAGAGGCAGTACTCGTCGGGGTAGTACTCGTCGAGGCAGTACTTATTAAGGTAATACTGCCTACCTCTAAAAGTTGAGGGGTCTACTAGAGGTAGTACTCGTCGAGGCAGTACTTATTAAGGCAATACTGCCCACCTCTAAAAGTTGAGGGGTCCACTGGAGGTAGTACTCGTCGAGGTAGTACTTATTAAGGCAATACTACCCACCTCTAAAAGTTGAGGGATCTACTAGAGGTAGTACTCGTCGGGGCAGTACTCGTCGAGGCAGCACTTATTAAGGTAATACTGCCCACCTCTAAAAGTTGAGGGGTCTACTGGAGGCAGTACTCGTCGAGGCAGTACTTATTAAGGCAATACTGCCTCTAGTGGACCCCTCAACTTTTGGAGGTGGGTAGATCGTTGATTTGTCTAATGCATTTTGCAGCCGCGATAGGCACACGCGAGTTTCTGACTTCTTCCTTGCCCGCGCTACGAAGTATCTTGTGCATACTAAAATTAATGTACGTTCCTTTTGCGCTACTTCCCTACTTTAAGGAGCTGCCTTGTAATAAACCAAGCGGACGTTCGATACTACGTACATCCTGCACCGCTTCTGAGTTCTGGGGCAGTTAGTCCCTTCTAGTGGTATTACTAATAGCTGTCCTTATATTTATAAAACCCTACGGCTTCTAATCTAAAAATATGCTTTAGTTATAGCAATCTACGCATGCGAGCCACGAGGTGGCGCGAGAAACTAGTTTTGCCTATAGACTGAGCCAACGCCGCTTCCATGCGATAGGACACGAATGAAAATACCTCGCCTATGACTGCATCCCCACAATTGCTGTACTCTCTGAGATAAGGGAATAAAAAGGGAAGTCCTAGGCGCGCTTTTATCTGAGCCCGGCAAATAGCATAGTTACTACTGGAGCTGATGAGGTCGGAATAGGCGAAGTTATTAGAGCAAGCCCGCTGGCCTTGCAAAAGGGTAGTTAGACGATACTAATTACTATAGCGATATAGTTCCTCGAAATAAAGTTAGCTAGCGAAAATTATTTACGAAGATATAAGCTATGCTGACCTGCGCAATCTTGCTAAGGTGGTAGTTTAGGCTGGGGTAAGCTTCGCAATATTCTGCAATTGCATAATAGAAGGAGTCCTACTTCGTGTTTATATAGATTAAGTGAGGTGCTCGAGTTTTAAAGGCCTTAGGGCATAGATGGTCGAAATCCTTCTTATCGGAGATGGTCACATCGTTTGTATATTCGGCGGGACTACTAGTAATTAAAGCGTTGAAAGTGTCCACCTCGGTCGTGAGCCGCGGCTATGGAAAAGGCATTTCACGTATATACGTGTAACGGAAGCGGCTTGCCAGGATCGGAAGTATATAGAGTATTGCGCTGAGTGGCCGAGTCCTATCTTTAATAACACCTCTAAGTGGTCTAGAGATAGGTTCGAGATTAAAAGGCAGAGGTGAAGATGTCGAAAGATAAGGAGCTGGAGATAGATAGTGCAAGACGGCCTAATGAGCTAGTGGGCTTCGATTTCGCAATTTCTGCTATTATTATAATTAGAAGAGACGAAAACCGTGACTAAGACGACTTACCTCCTCGACCTAGATGTATTTTTCCCTTTCATCGCCATGTATAAGAAGATGGCAACATATTTTGCGAGTCAAGACTCTATGTAGGAGAAATAACCTATTTATAGACTCTTCCTTATACCCCGCAAAATGCCTCACCTAGTCCTTAAAACGAACCTTTCTAAATAGCGAATAGCTTTCTTCGTTAATGCTGGCGGCGATTTACTCGGCATCCATATCTGCTGCGGTGAACGGCGCCTAGCGCTAGCTAACGTGGGAGAAAGTACGAATCGGGCTAACTAGCTCCAATATCTCATTCACTTTTTGGTCTTTCTCCAACTCAGCAAGATACTACTCGTCATCCTTAAGAAGGACAAGGATATTATCTAACTCGTATGTCTTATAGTATTATAGGGTATGGCAGAGAGAAGCTTTCTCTCTATATAAGCCGAATCGGAGGAGGCATTATATAAGCTAGAATTGTTAAGAGCAAAGCACCTCTTACGCCTCCGTCTCATATATATGACGTATTTCTGTTACCTCGTAGGTTAGTGGGGACTATGCTGCCGTATAATGCGGTGGGGCTAAGGGCTCTCCTTGGCCTTGAAGTGCGGGATGGTGAAATACACCATCCTCTATGCCTTAAGGGAAATCGACCGGGGCTTTAAATTCCGCCGGGGAGGTGGGCGGCTCTCGATAAGATTCGTCCTGCGAATCTATAGATATCTAGGGTGGAAAAAGTAAACGAAAGCTACCTCGAGCGAAGGCGAGGTGGAATATACAATGGTAGATATATAAAACCTAGCAGTAAGGAAGTATCTAGTCTCAAGTAATAAATGCGGTATTGGCATAATAGTACATTTACTCTTCAAGCAAAACTGAGAACAGGAATAATATAAGAAAATCCCGAAGATCTTAAGGAGAGACTTTGCCAAGTAATAAAGGATTTTAATGTTACTCAAAGGCTAAAGGGCTTCGCAAAGCGGCATCCGTATTAACGCGTTTATGTGACACCACCTATATGAAAAGCATCGATGATCTGGCGTCTATGTGGGAACCTCGATTGTGATAGCACCGGCATGAGCATCCTACTGTTTTATGAGTGCTTCGATGTGATAGCAGCTCCACTAAGCGGTAGAAACTGCTGTAATTGCTTAATCTTAGATCAGGATCTATCCTTCTCCGCGCCCATTATAAGCTACGAGGAATCTAGCGCTTGGCTATCCCTTTAATGGTGCACTTACTAACACTAGGAGCAGCAATTAACATGCGCTAGCGCTTTTTTCGAGTTAAAAACGGGGCCGGCGAGGTCTTCCGTTAATTTCCACTCGATTGCCTCTTAAGTGCCCGTCAATTTCTAGTTAATTTACCCCACTTTACTTTCCGTTAGCGTATTTCTTAGAAACGCGCTTCTGGATAATAATAAAGAGTAAGCTTCCCCGTCCGCATTTTAGCTGATTCTCTTCTGCATCCTCTTCGAAAAACCGCTATGTTCGTGTGAATAATATTCCAATGGATTCAACCCGCGGTAATTCAGTGATCGCTTTTTTGGCGCCGAAATGTTAATTGGCGGGCAGATTCCTATCGATGTATAGCCGACGGCATAAACTTGTTCCTTGCATCTTGGCCGCTTGTAGATTGGGATATAAAATTCTTTCTAGGGGAGTATACTCTGCTAAGTCTATGTACCTAGCTAACACCGGTCGTTAGGACCGTGGTTGTTCGAAATCCGAATTTCTTACACTTCGATTTCTTTTATTTTGTCTCTCAAGTTGGGCCGGTGTATACAGCACGATCGACGCTAGGGGCTGCGTGGGTGATATATGTTTCCGAGGAGCATACTAACCGATGCTTTAATGAACTTGTTAATAAAGGGTATCCCGCGGTAATCATTGTGGTAGGTATCCTATTCGACAGAGAACTTGGGTTACTAAAGGATATGCAGGGGAGCATTTCGATGCTAAGTTACTGTCGCGCAGCTCCTGATCGCTAGATGTATATAGGATATGTCGGAAACATTTAAGCATAAGCAAAAGCCTTCTTAACCTGCCGGGGAAGAGAGATCCGATTCCTTACCTATCTCTATAGGATGCACTGCCGTGGTTGAGGATGTGCATTATCTGGGCTTGAGTGCAACGGCAACTTATCATATTGCATCTCTAAACCGATTGGTTATAAGGCTCTTTAAACGGTTGACGCGCTGTAATCCTGCCCTCTTAGTAATAAATTAGATTTTTCCGAACTCTCCGTCCTCTCCGTGACACTAATTGCAAACCTTTCCGTCCTATTAGCTGGGTGTATTGGCAAGGTTACGTATCTATAGGGCGCCGCAGGGCGGCGGATCTAAGGGCGACTTCTCCCGCGGCCGACTAGAAACTAAAAGAACTTTGTTTAAGCGTCCTAGTTGGTAGGGACACTGCTTACCTTCTAGTTTAAACCGTTATACTGTATTGCATGGGAGTTTCAGCATCTGCCTAAAATTACATGTATGTTAAGACGCTAAGTGCCTGTCAGCTGCGAGGTTGATTACCCCTTAACTTCCCCTTAACTTCCTCTTAACTTCCTTAAATACCCTTCGATTCCTCACCCTATCCCTTTCATTTTATTGCGGATATATAGTGGTTAGCGCGCGCTAATCCTAGAGAACTAGGGATGGATTCGTTAAGCACAATTTTGCCTATACTACACGGAAATTTATGTCTACCCCCCGTTAACCTGAAGGAGTTAAGCGATTCCGAGCTAGAAGCGCTTCTTTAGAATACCCGAGATACAACGTTATCGCTCGAAGTTGAGCTCGAGAAGCGTTATAGCCCGATACCGGCGGCTCCGTTATATTTAATTATCGAGTGTGAGATAAAACTTTAGACGAGCCATTAGTAGATTAAAACTCACGGCCGCCTAGATCCGAGAGCCGCTAAGTCTGTTAAACTTGCCGTCGATATTCTTACGAATGAGTAGACAGTTCGTGCCTTAAAAATCTACTAGGATTTCTTGAGCGATATTACACGCTATTGTGGGTGCGGACTCGCCTTACTATGTGCTGCTAGCCTTGGTAAGCGAAATATTACTGCTATGAATATATAGGCTAGAACGAGCCTCGTAAATTATATTATAAGTAAGAAGGCGTCCTTTTGTTCTCTAGAATTAGATAAACTCGTTAAACAATATGAACTACCCGCCGACACCGGTATACTATACAGTTCCTCCGTGGAGCCCAAAACTGACTTTGTTTAGTAGGTACGGAGCTTGGTAGTGTAATAGAAGATGCGAAGACTTAGTAAGAGTCAACGATGTAAATAAGTAGGCGTAAGCAACAGCGTCCGCTATACGTTAAAGCACTACTAACTACATCTGCTTTAGAGATTTAATTCATATTCTCGAAAGCGCTAACTAGTCAAATACTACTCTTAAGCAACCTCCTTCTAGATACAATCTAGAACAGCCGTTAGTGGAAAAAAGAAAGGGAGCTAGGCGAATCGACGACAGACTACCTGACGGCAATGATCCCCGAAGACCCAGACTAAGATATCTCCATTACTTTATAGGTCGGTCGTATAGAGGGACTCTAAATGAACGAGATGATTATGCTTTAGCGGACGTGGTCAGCCTTGCATAGCCATTTATTACTTTAACCTAAAACCCTTTCGGGACCAAGATCTTCTAGTCCACCGTAAGGTTTAGGTATTTCGAAGTATTGCCCTCGGCGTTAGAAGGAAAAACCATAATCGATTCACCTCGTCCTATTATCCATCTGTCGTGATCTGCTGCTGGAAATCGATAACTCGGTAGATATTCCTCGGTCCCTTTAAGTGCTATATCTCTACGCTAAATAGTATATCTAAGTTAGCTTCAAACACATGATAAGGCGCTTAAAAAGGTTACACACCTTTCCGGGCATAGTTAATGCCCTGTGATGTGTTGCGAAAAGTATCCGTACTAAGAGTGGATCTATCCTCTGTTAATGTGATTCATCCATGCTCTGAAATAGTCCCTCACCGTGCGTTTGCCGAAGAGAGTGGCTAGTAGCGTAGGTTGTAGGCCGAACTATCTTTAATAGTCTAGAATGCCCGGTAGTTAACACGGACAGCTTGATTTGCGGACTTTGATAAAGTAGATAGGTTTCTCGTTCGACTCTCCGGCCGACGAGCAAGGGGAAATCGCGAGCTTAGTGACGGAGGTGGATACCGATATTAAGCAGTTGCGGGAGCCGATTTTGGATTCAAAATGGCCGTATACGAGTATATGCTGCCTAGAGCTCAGCGGGAGTCTAGGAGGCGAGGTCCTTTCGCTCCTTATCTCCTAGGTAGCTTACAATCTTAGTCTTTGTTTAAGCGGTCCGATAGCGTAGGTCGATAAAAGAGGTTGCAGACGATCGCGGGTGGGGTAGAAGAAGGGATAGAAATTTGCGTACGGCTCTAGTGAATATTAGCTATAGATTCTTTATATTAAAGTCAAATGCTATCGCAGACAAAAGGCATTACCTGCTAAGGAAGGGATTGGAGGGGAAGGTCGGGAGAGGTACGCAAAGCCCTAAAAATCTAACTGTTGCGGCAGAAGTTGTTGTGCGTCTTTTAAATTACTGAGGCGCCAATGATGAGATATGAGGCGAGCCAAAGACAGGTCGAGGATGAAATTGCGACTATATACTAATAAGGCCAACCCTTAATGGGGCTTACGTCATATAATAACATATCTTCAGCCTGAGCCGCTTTACCTGTATAGGATTAGTGAGAGATTCGTCCTACTAGTAACAGGGGCAGCTTCGCAGACACATCTATCCCTAATCCTACAGCCTCAACATTACTAACCTTAACTCCCAGTACCTTCTCCCCTCGTAATCCTCCCCATAAACCCCGGTTATAAAATAATAGCGAGAGACAGCTCTTTCCGTCTATTATATCTTCTTCTCCGAGCGGAGCTTAAAGATGAGACAAAGACGCGTTAGAAGATATATTAAGCGGTCTTATTTATCGTATCCTATCGCGCCATCTTTAAATACCACGCTCGCAAGCCTACGAGGAGAGATTCCACGTGTCGGAGAAATAGAGGGCAAATTTGGATAAATGGCCTGCGTTACAGCCGGGAACGGGTGGAGCGTAGTCGGATCAGGATGTAACTATAGACGATAGTTCTGCTCCTAAGCTAGATTCCGATGATTCTTGACGTCTTTATAGAGAATATAGTAGGGTTGACATTCTCTACGGTCCTATAAGGGACACCCCCTCTATTGCTTTCTATAGCTAGTAATTTCAAAGCTATTCTAAAGTAGTCGGGTCTCTAATCATTATACACGTTAGGGCATCGGCTGCGTCCTCTCCGACACTCTATATATTACTCCGTCTGCAGTCTAGGATAAGGTATAGTCGACCGGCGAAGCCGGCCACATATCCTCCTCCCAAGCCGATTATCGGCTGAAGTGCAGAAATAGGAATATAAGGATCCTTAGCAAGAGACGGACGAGGGAAGGGAAAGAATATAAGATATTAGGGGAGATTGTATAGCTTCCTAGACACGAATTACGAAATAAAGTACTTATTAAAATTCGCATACTAGAGGTAGTTAATATATAAACCCTTAGGACATCAAAATCGCCGGGGAATATAATTTCATATGCTATCTAAGTAATTGCTAATGCTACTAGAGATGTTTTAGAAATTATGGTCGGTCTCAAAGAAGAAACGCAACGGCCAAGTTGCACCTAGCGATGGTCATTAGCACATGCAATTCGGTTAATCCTTCTTAGTGGCAGCTTATTATCTGAGCCAACACGGTTATAACGGCTGGGATTATCCCCATATCTCTTTACATCCTTACTTAATAACCTTCTCGGTGTCTCTACGTCTCTACGTAAGGATTCATCGAGATATTAACTAGTACCCTAACAAGTTTCGGGTAGAACGAATCTAATATGTCGATGACGGTTCTATAAACCGCAACACCGGCCGTCGATCCTCGGCGTGCGAAATGACGGGTTACGGGGAGGTTAAGGCTTTTCTTAGTTCGAGTCCGGATGGTGTTTAACGGCGGCGTATTCCGAGATGGTATATTTAATACGATCACGGATTCTGTAGTCTTTGTATACCGGGAATAACGTCCTTAGAATCTCTTTGGGAAACCTCTCTTTTGTATTATCCGGATTGCTAATCGGCATATTAAGAATAACCTTTCGAAGTCTTTTATACTCTTCTTCAGGATAAGCCTAGATAAGGAGGGTAACCTATCGCTCGAAGCTAATCGGGGTAAGGCTAGGGATATCTAGTTTCTAATCGTCTCGTTCTTAGATAAGGTGGTGCTGGCACCTAAGATTTCTATATATCCGAGATATTAATAAATGCTTACTGAAAATAGCTAGCGCATGATGTTAGAGGCATTATACGTCCGGAATATAGGAACACACTTAACTAAGGATATAATTCATTTGTCAGCCTTATATTTTCGTAATATTTTCCCATCTTTGTCGGCGTGATGATAATGCTATGACGGGGTTTATAATCCTCGATCTGCCGTAATGGATTAGCCGTAACTTACGAAAACCCCTAAAGCCGACGCACGATATGTAGAGCAAGCCTACGTAAGAGTTAACTAAGCCTGATTGTAGGACGGCCATTCTTATCGAACAGCGGCCCCTAATTTTTTTCTAATTTAGTTACCTCCCTTCTCGGTGGCTCTATGAGAGATCTTAGTTAAGTAGACCTATCACGCCGAGCCGCCACTTCGGATGGTAGTAGGTATTGTAATTTAGAATTATCTTGAACTCGCACTAGCTTCTCTATAAGAGGAGATTCCCTTTAGGACTAGGTGATGTTTCTGAGGCGCAGGGAAGGGTGCATGGGTTGCTATATAGCAACAGTAATAGCAATAGCAGTAGGAGGAGGAGGAGGAGGAGGAGGAGGAGGATGAGGTAGGGAGGGAAGCAAATAAAAGGCTTGAAGAGCTGCGGTCCATATAATGAGTTTTGAGGGACCATTAATGGAGGTGCTAGCCTAATATAATAACCTCGTCGGTCTGCCCTTAGTGGACCCCTCACCTTCTGGAGATAGGCAGCGCTGGGGGAATATGGAGAGAAGCACATGGAGCGCTCTTCTCCGTGT
>JAABUP010009301.1_pt1 | contig 12130 bp, 11 predicted proteins | sample 5559201 | NCBI WGS metagenome assembly JAABUP01 (sample SAMN10711887, study PRJNA513373) | rock metagenome | isolation source: Antarctica rocks | place: Antarctica | reverse complement strand
AGATCACGCCCGCCAATTACTTTGCTCGTGATTTCCGTAGGGGATAATATATTTTTTGACCCTACGCATGCCGAGTTGGCGGTTGCGGACGCAGTGCTAGCTGTTACTGTCGCTGCGTCCTCCTCCTCCTCCTCCTCCTCCTCCTCCTCGTCGCTGAACCTCCTAGCAGTTCGAACAATTGATCCACCATCCCGTCTTTCTTCTCCGGCCGCCGAAGCAGGCATGGCAGGCTCTGGTGTTGCAGCTGGCGGCGCTGGAGAAGAGGGACTCTGGAGGCCAAAGAAGGGAGGGATGAATAGGCGCGTATTAGCGCGGATGGTGGGGATGTGTGTGCAAGGTGGGGGTGTCGGGGAAGAAGTGCTCCAGGGCATGGAGGGATTTACGACTTGAGGATGGATGTTGTGGATTACAAATTTATCATGGCATGACTATTCAACCACTATGGCAAAAGAGAAAATCGGCACGAAAGGGAAGACGATGCGTAAGAGCCCAGGAGCTGACTAGCCGAAAGGGCAAAGCTGATGCCCGTTAGCGTGAGGGGAGATGAAGGACAGCGAGCAGCTGAGAGAGATCAACTGACAAGTTGCAGAGTGGTATAGTGGCGATCCAAGGCTGGAGAAGGCACCCTGGATTTTGCAGCCATGAAGGTTATGCTACCGTGTTAACAATAGCGTAAGTGGAACTTGAAAGAAGCCCGTAGAACGAATACATGAGTTGAAGATTTTTTGATTCTCTTTCTCTGTACTATGTACAGGCCTTGCTTGCGCGCAGCAGGCATCGTCTCCGAAAAACCTCGTTCTTCTCCTCCCGCCTCTGCCTCCGTTCATCCGTACTGTTCAACCTCCTTCTTCGCCCATCCTCGAGAATTATATAAATACAACCAGCCACCCTTTCCCATCCAGACATTAAAGGAATAGCAACGATAGGAAAATGAGCGAGCGTAGATACATGATGGAGATCCCTGTCCATCGACAGATGACTAAAGATTATGTTGGCATTTGTATTGGTATGTGCCAATGACGCTCGCGCAGCTGGCCCAGTGTAAAGTCTATGAGGGCCGCTTAGGGGGTATGTGGCGAAGAAAGCAAGAATTAGATTTTCTGTGGTAGTCGAGCTCCGTTTTCAAAAGGGTGGCTCGATGTGGTGATTTTGGGGCCTGGTTGGCCAGCAAGCAGGCAAGTTTTTTGGGGGTCGATCTATGGACAGAGGTTTCATAGAAGCGTTGGTGAACCTGCGGTGGTGGGCAGGTCGGGCGCGGTGTTAGTGTACAGTGTATGACGGTTGAGTGTCAATCGTAGATGATATGACAGGTCTAGTGATAGACGGAGCCAGCAGCAAAGATGCTGGCTGCGGCTGATGCAGCCCATTCGTTCTCTCCATAGGGTGGTGTGGGGAATCGCGAGTTGACGGCGTCCGTTGGCCGTTGCTTGACGACGTTGAGAGGTGAGACAGGTTCTGCCATGATGTTTTGGTCGAAGAGCATGCCATTCCTCTTTGCTGAAGGCGAGGGTGTTGGGTATGGGTTCAGTGCTACCATACTGTTCGTCGAGTGCTGCTGTTGCAGTGGCTGTCTGTGGATGCCTTGTTGCGAGAGTCGCTTCAGGTGATCAGCTTCTTCCTGTTTGCTCCGTCGGTCCATTCGCTTAGAGGCACTCTGAGCACTGTTGAGAGCCTCGTGGAGAAGCTCGTCTTCCTCGTCGGGCGTGTCGTACATGTGACTGGGATGCGTCGAACGGTGAAGTGCTCGCCTTGTCCTGCTGCATATGGGGGTACCACCATTATAGCCCGAACCATCTATCGAGGGAGAGCTGGCGCTCTTTGATAGAGATTGATGACGATTTGGACCAGTATCAGAGTACTGAAGCTCATGCTGTTGCTTGTAGGATGAAGGTGCCTCGTGCGAAGGCGAGAGCGGTTCCGCGTTAGCAGGCCGAGCCGCTTGCACCGCTTTGTCCACATCATTGAAACTTTTGCTCAGTACGGCGTCCATGTTTGAGTCGATCATCATCGAGCTGCGGTTACTTTGCCATGGAGCACAGCCGGCGTTCGCCTCAATGTCATCCATGCTGGGCGATGCTGGCGCTTGAGGCTTGCCTGAGAATCGGCGTGCCTTCTTCCGGAGATGAGAAAAGAAGCCCTCTTTCTGTTCGGTAGTAGGCGACATTGGTCCTCTTTGCCCATTTAAAGCACGCTCGGCCTCTTGTCGGTGGTAGTCAGTGTAGTGACTCCCATTTGATTGAACTGACAGTTGCCGACCTATTTTCTTGGTGGCCTTGGGGTCGGCTGATGAGTTTGCAATGGATGGTTGACCCATGGGGTTGTGGGCTGGGTTGGTATTTGCCTGCGCATTCACACTGTCCGAGAAAGGTGAGATGGGTCGAATAGAAGGCAGTATTGGCATGGGTGCAGCATTCGCGCTTGCCCCGCTGGCCCATGTAGCTCGCTTACTTGCGAAAGGCCTATACTTGATTGTTGGTGGGGGGGCCGCGGCAGTATGAATATTGTCGACTGTTTTCGCGTGTACTGGTGTGTGGCGAGGTGATGGTGGTGCTTGATTCAGGGTAGCATGGGTCGGGACAGCTGGGGCTGACTCTCGGATGATGGATTTCCAAAACCATGATGGTCGATTCGAGTAGGTAGCAGGAGCTTCAACAGAATCTCTCTGGGATTTGCCGTCTATACTCGACTGCTTCTTCCCCAGGATACGTGACGTTGATGACTTGGGTCGGAGAGGATCAAAGGCATCGGTGAAGTACGGATGGTTCATCGCTTCAGCGGACGTTGGCCGACTGCGAGGATCCCACATCAGACACTGGGTCACGAATTGGCTGAAGGCAAGAGGCCATTGAGGCGGTCGAAGGATAGTCTCCATTGAGTGAGGGGCCATCTGGGTGTCACGTTAGTAATTTCGTCTTCAGGACGAGCTGGAGCTTGGACATACCTTGGGGAACGAGAACCCCAGCTTCTGTGCCAGTCGAGTACCTTCCCTCCAGTCTCCACCACCGACTTTGTTGCCTGACTTGTCGTACCAATTGCCAGGAGAGCCCATAATTTCGCAAACCCTCCACACTTGGTCAACCTCATTGCCTCCAGGGAACAACGGCTTGAGATTAGCAATCTCCACAGCCATTGCACCTATAGCCCATATATCGACCGGTGCCGAATACTCTCCGGCACGGAGGAGCACTTCCGGAGCGCGGTACCATCTCGTGGAAACGTATGTGGTGTATGGATGTTGGGAATGCGTTTCTCGAGCAAGGCCGAAATCTGCAATCTTGATCGTGTAGAGTGGGGGTGTCGCAGGTGGAGTGACCATTGCTGAATATCGTTTAAATGGCGTGCTGGGTTCGAGAGCAGCAGATGTAGATACTAAGATGTTCTCCGGTTTGATGTCGCGATGAAAGAAATTGTGGTTGTGGACATGGTCTAGACCTGCGAGAATCTGGAAGAGTATGCTCTTAACGCTGGCCCCATCCAAATACCTGTGGTCTCGTGCTTTCATGAGCTGATAGAGATTGCCATCCATATACTCCATACAGATGTGAAGTTTCTTTGACATGGGATCCAGGAAAATCTCGAGGGCAGGCACCAAGTGAGGGTGAACGGGCAGTGATCGTAAGAATATGACTTCACGGAGTTCGAGACATGGGGCAAACGATTCGAAGGTTTTCTTCATTGTCTTAATCGCGACCTAATGACTTGTTAACATTGCGGCACGGTTTCGGGGTGCATTGATACTCACCAAAGTCCCTCGTCGAGCAATGTGAGCGCCTGCAGTTCGAACGCGGGCCAAGGCCACGCTGCCAAAACTACCATCACCGATCTCCTTGATGAGTTCGAATTTATCCTCCAGGCAGGTAGTCGATAGAGGTTGTCCATACGAAGACGCTCGAGGAGGGTACTCGTGTCCGAGTGCCATTACAGCGAGTAGTCGGAACTTATGGATGGGAAAGACACTTGCTTTTCAATGAGCCTTGTTTGATGCTTTGCGAAAACCGAATTGTGGAGGCTAGTTCCGACGGTCACGGAGTGCCGATAGTTGTATGAAGTGAATCAGCGACCGCTCCTTGCTTGCTCAAGATATTCCTTCAAGTCTTCTGCTATGATCTCCTTTTTCAACGAATAGACAGCGTTTTAGCCGTGGGATTCATGAGTAATTGCTACCAATATCTTTTGATCTCAAGCGTAGTACGTGTGCAGACGCAGCTGCAAGTCGAAAATTATGTCAAGCAGCCTTCAATGCTCCAATCTCCGGCACACTGTCAAGATTGGTTGGAACTTGCAAAACACAGATAGGGATGATATCGCGTTGTTGTCTGACGAGATCCGTGGGGCAGGAATTGAGTACGCCCGTGGAATGTTGCCCCGGTTCATACATATGACGTGCTTTTGTTTACTCCGCCAGCTCAGAATTATGTATATCTGTCGCGGTTATAGGAATGAGAGACTGTGCAGTTGACGCGCGAGTTATTGAAGTTGCTGGAGTGTCCTGTAAGCAGCGGTCGGTGGTCAACTCTGCATGCGGGGCGTCATGGAACAAGGGCAACGCAGAGGTAGATAAAAGAGCGAACGGAATAGGGCGGTGTGGTGTGAAGAGAAGGTCAACACATGATAGATAATAGATGGTGGGAGGTGATAGAGAAATGGCCATCGAGCAGCTCCTAGGGAGGTGAACGGTTAGGGCGTGATGTGATGAAACCGTACTTTACTTTAGCAAGGGCGGTCTCTAATTTAGAATATTCTTTTGGACTAGAAAGTTCGGCCCCCGCGTAAAAGCTGCGCAAAAACGTGGTTCACTACCACAGGCGGGTTCCCCAATCTACCACTAGTATTACAAGCTACTTTACAACTATCTGCTAGGCCTTTGCCCAATTGAGTCATCAAGGGTACCTAGGGCCTTTCCTCATCGTACGAGTATGGACGATCTGATGAGTGTCGATCGACTAGGCCCTGAACTATGCAGTAAACCCGTTAATCACTTGTTGCTCCTTTAGACCTTTACGGATTTTATTTTAATCCAAAGAGAAAGGGGAATATGCCTCAATAATCGTCAGCCAACATGCCAAGTCCGGAGCAATATGCAGCACGGCAGGCGGCATAAAAGCGAACGAGTTCCTGCAATCGGAATAAATAGCCTTGCCACTATACGCTGACGATCCTTGACAGCTCATCGTCGCCTCGTCGTCTGCAAGACGATGTCACCTACGACTGTCTCTCAAAGCTGGTGCATCGGTCTTTCTCCTTTATTTGACTGCCGGTGGTGCCGGTGCAGGGCCGTGCCGGCATTTGCATTGGTCGGCTTTCCACTATCACAAATCAAGGAAGACACCCCGTCCCTGTTGAGATGTCGTCTATCTTGGCAGAGACACTAATGCATCCCTGTGAACTCTTTGTTCCTGACTATCCAATTGGGCGGGGAATGAATTGGAGGGTCGGGACTGCTACTCATTGGTTCGAATTCTGACAGAAAGGACGGGCTGTCGGGGAGAGCGGGAGCCCACCAGTCTAAATGTTGGAGCCCTAATCTGATGCCCACCGTCTAAAGATCGTCCCATTGAGTATAGCTCAGTGCCCGCACGATTAGGGGACTTGAAAGCCACCTCGTAAAAACTCTTGTGATGGCCATCAACTCTGATAATCGAGGTATCCTGTCGCCTGCTGCCGCTGTAATCGACCATGCTAATAGCGTTCTCTATTGAGTGAAGTGCCATGCCTTCCACTACCGCTCATATGTATGAGTGCCCAAGCCTAAAAGGAATCGCCCCAGAAGCGGGGATAGGCTCGAGAGCGATTCCGCAAGCCATGGCCACCAGATGAATCGTGTAACGGTGCCTCTAGCGAAGAGCATTATGGCTCATGGGAGACGTTCATCGAAGCGTGACCGCTCTTTCAAATGATAGCGAACAGTATGCAGAGCAAAGTTGCAGTCGGAATCGAGCTGACGCTAGCAAACAGTCGCTGATACTGAAACAAATGTAGGTGTGCTGCGTCCAAATATCTCCTCGTTTTGCAAGAGAATTCAAGAAAGCAATCGCGGAGTAGTAGAATGTGACTGCCGGCCATCTGATATTACGGATACTCGCGTACTTTTCTGCATGAGGTCATATAGACAATTTCAACAGATGATCGTAGTGAGATGTTAGTCATATGTCTCGTCTTTGGTCCGGAAAATGCAAGAATCCGAAGAAAATACAATCTTGCCCTGGATTGATTCACATCGCTGTTATGACCGTAAAAGGGCAACAGTTAGCAATAATGCAGTGAAATAGGTGCGGCTGTAACAGGAAGATTATCTATGCACGGCATCAGATACTGGGGATATTACAAAGTGAAGTGAAGTCTTGGTAAGAGAGAGATCAATTACCGTAGTCATTGCCCAACTCCGCGGACCTTCCAAATCGATCCAAACTCTTCCATCATCACCTCAACATTTTCGGTCTACCATCAAACATGGACATCACCGCTGATCTCCTGCCCTAGGTTGAACGTCACTCACTTTCAGGTGAAGGACTGTCAACACTTCCACTCTTCTACGGTACCAGCCTCTCTCCCTCTGCAGAGGTCTCCAAGTCTCCACCTTGATAGACTTGGGCCCCTCTTGTGGCCTCAATCCTGTCCGGTGGCTCAAATCTCCCTCTCAATCGTGAATTGACACCATCAGAGGGCAATTAAGTCTCATCTTCTAATTCTACACTTTCTCTCAAGCTGTGGAGCTCTACCCTTGAGTTTCACCTCATCACCATACATTCAAAGTCACCAACCTGTTTACTTCTTCGAAGCATTTTCACAGTCTCGAGCACATATTTACGACCTTCACTCCATTACTTGTTTGAAACATTCCAAACCCTTCACGATCTTACGACGCTAACCCAGGAGTTGCATCTTCAAATGAGAAGGGATACACCAGCGATCCTCCTCCTCCTCAATCCCTACAACACCGACCATCATTAGTAACAGCACTAGCAGCAGCATGTTGCGTCGCGAATTGAGAAAAGGAGGAAGCTATTACGCTGGAGGTTGGAGCCCAGCAAAGAAGCGACAGTAAGACTTTAACACCAAATTATCTACTTCTATCTCGAGCTAAAATACATCGCAGAATGGACGCTATTAAGCTTCCAGACCGGTAAGCCTCTGGCCCCCAGAAGATTGCCAAACGTCCTGATACTGAAAGCAACGTGTAGACTGGGCTGCAACGCTTGCGGTAAGCTCCAAGCACTCTGGAGATTCTCAGAAATCCAACAGAAGAAGCTGATGAACGCCATTGCCTGTCGTCACGTTGACCCGAGTAGGCTTGACGCAGAAGCCTGGCTCAGGTGTGCCAATTGCACAAGTAAACAGGTCACAGAGATGGAATGCTGTATCTGCGAGCAAGTCAAGGGGCTTGATGGCTTCACCAAAGCCCAGCGTCGCACCCCTGACACTGCAGTGAGTCACAGGCAACTGGCCAACCATCTCTATCTAGAGACGCTTACAGGACGACTAGCGCTGTATTGAATGTGTTGCCGACCATCGACGAGATCTTGTGGATCCCGAGGAAGCGAAGAAGAATGGTGATGACGATGACGACAACGAGAGCGTGAGCGTTAGTAACGTGCATGAAAATGTATGCACCCTCGTCCGTGTATACCTTCATTAGGAAGCTGTGAAACACTGACAGGAAACCTAGTCGAGCTTCGACGGCGAGGACAGTGAATCTGGAGAAGGAGTCAGACTGCCCAACCATGGCGATGTGTTCGGTGACACTCAGGGCGAACTCAACGCGGAGAATTTGAGGAATTTGGACATCTCGTCCGGCGTTGCTAGTATCAAGGCGTCGAACAGCGTCCAGTCTCCCTCGGCAAGCAATGGACGCCCCGGGAGTCGAGCAGCCTCAGCTGCCCTGATCGATTGGCAGAAAATGAGCAGTAGCGGTGGGAGAGACCCTCGCCAAGGCGCCCAATACATGGCCTACGATTCACATGGAAACGCGCATAGTAGGGTTCGTGCAGCCTCAACTGCAGCTGGCGATGAGGACAGTGACGACAGCGATTCGGGGAGCACGGTCAGAAACGGCCTCGGTGGTTCTGTCAACAAGGCACCAAGCGAGGTAAGAACTCCGAATCGTTGTTCATGCCAATGCTAATCGACTGCAGAGGGACGAGCGAAACCTGCAGTCAAATTTTGCCAGAACCGCGGAGCTGGGCAAGAGAAAGGCCGAGATTGTGCCTGCCAAATACACTGGACATACTGTGCCCAAGTATAAAGATGAAGATGATGATGGTGATACAGACGATGAGCATTTCACTATCTAATTGACGCCTCTAAGGATGCACCTTCGCTCGATCAGCAATGCGCTGGAGGCCGACTCTATGGATACGACATTGATAGGGGCGATGGCAGCAGTGAGGCTGATGAAAGTGGAACGAGGGACTTGTTGCTAAATTTGCATGCATGTATCTTCGATAGATCAACAGGCGATATCAACTCCACACCCATAGAAACAAGTTCGATTGAATCACAACTCCACCGGTAGCGAGTGACAGCTTGGATCTCGGACTGATGTACGCTTCACTCAACTCACGCCTTGGTTCAAAGACGCAAGGAAGGCTAGTCTACGATTTGCAGTCATGTTTGAAGCATTCAATGTGTCTTTGTTGAAACTGTGTCATGTCTGTATGGGAATGTTTCACTACATGCGCCTCTAACATCTAACACGAAACGAACATCTATTCGTAGTGGCGCAGCGAAAGGAGCCACGTACTCTACACACCCAGATTCCTCCACTGGATGAGTATAAAGAGCATTGAGGCTCACGCGCTCGAAGCAATTCTTTGAGACGCGTTCTTACATCTCCAACAGACTATCAAGATAGTAGCTGACCACAGATTTGGCCATGGCAGGGTTGCATTGATTCGCTGCCCTGTTTCCGACAAATCTTGCCTGTCGTCCTTGCTCCCCTCGGTAGATATCATGGACACCGCTGCTGATGTTTGGTATTCGGGATTTTCTAGATGATGAAGCAGTAGAAAATGAGTCGTAATTTGAATAAGGCAGTCATTGAAATGGTATCTTAGCTGTCTACTCTAACCGAGAATTTATGAGAGCTGGTAAAGTAAGGTCAGGTAGTGTGCGTCATCGCAAGCTAGGATAAGGCCAAGCCATTTCCAGCCCTCCCACCAGAATCGGGCGCAGCGAATTTGACTGTTTACGAACACCCACCCACTGATCGACAAGCGGCAAGGTTAATCCCATCAGCATCAGACTGATCCAACTCACGTTTCATCCGTAGCTATCGACATCATCGCTGAACGCTCAGCCTTCCACTGATCCTTCGACCATCGCGCCAATGCAAGAGATTAGAATCCAACATTGATTTGACACCTATCCTGCTACATACTACTGCAAGTCATACCAACTATGCTGTGACCCCTCGAGTCACAGTCAGCTTCAAAAAATCGGAAGACTGTAAACAGTACCACCTGCTGGGCAGGCTCCCACTTCTTTCGCGGTTGCGCCAGCCTCGCTCAGTAATATGGCCTACGAGCCGCGACCTAATTACCATTACACCGATCCAGGGACCCAAGTCTCCCGCGATTACGACCAGGTCGGATCCCAAAGACCAAGACCTCGAAGTGAAGTTACCGCCCAGAACGGATTCATCATGCCCGAGCACAACGTCCACGCCCCACCGCAGCGAGTCGACGAGGCTGTCACTTCGGCGTTTGATCGAGAAGGAGCAGAGACATCGAACCATGTACCGCCAGAGCTGATCGCCCACATTACTCAGAACGTCATCAAGCAGCTGCAGTCAAGCGGCATCGAGGGCACGACGCCCGTTCCCCCTCAGCAAAACCCATTCTCCCCTCCTCCCCCGCCTGTACATCAGCCAGTCCCTTCATCTCCCTCGACCGCCTCGGGAACCTCACCGAACATGCCCAATCGCGTCTATACGCCGCCATCACCACACAAGCATATGGAATACCCAAGCCATCCCTCACCGGAGTCGCATTCAAGATACAGGCCTGATGGCGCCCAGAGCCCACTGGAGACCAAGGGGGCTCAATTCAGTCCGCCCAAGACATCTTCCTCGCCTCAAAGTCAATCGAGCCACTTGAACGATAAGCCACAAGTGAGACCGAAGGGTCCGTCACGGCTTTCGACAGCTAAAGAGGAAACTACACTTGAGAAAATCTGGGGCCAGTTGTTCGATGAAGATTGCCACCCCACGACCAGGCTGGGCCAATTCTTGCGAGGGCTCGCGGTACACATTGTACGTTTGCTTTTCAGTGCTCTGATACAACGATGAGGAGGCTTCTTGCTGATTACCTAATACAGATTGAAGACTACGAGCCTCGACATAGCATCGTAATAACTCCCAATAAGATGATAAAGTACTATGAGGATGTCAAGTTGGTAGACGAGTTATATCCGTGGTCAAGTATGTTGTAACAAATTCTTAAGAAAGCAACCTAGCTAATGCTTCTACCAGCTGTCTTTGACGACGAGCGTTCCTCCATATCGCGGATGTACAGAGACTTAGCATGTCAACATCATCTCGTCCAGGAAAGATTTGACGAAAGACCTGATATCCCAGGTCTTACACCCGTCGGCTTTGAAAGATGGGTCACGCTCCTCATACAAGCACATCCGGAGATGGAATTTGAACGACTCCAAAGAGCTGTCCGGGAGATGCCAATCAGCAACCCAGACGACAAGAAGGAGAGATTCCCTAAGGAGATCTCCAGAAGGTTGTTTCCTGGCCACGGCGACCACAGTATTCGTGATCGCATCGAAATTGCTATCGAGGAACACGCAGCCGTTGATATCCCTCGCCGTGCAAGTCGCGAGGAATCTTCACCTCGTGGTAGCTCCCCAGTATCTCACAAATCCAGCACTGCAGAACAAGCCTACGTCCCACAAAGCCATCGCCCAAGCGTCAGCTTCAACCTCCCCAAAACTGCAGAGCCAACTTCCGAAAACCCCTACGTTCCTTCCCACCTCGAACGCGAACGAAAGCCCTACTCCAACATGCCCACGGAATCCGCCGTCGATGGCACCAATCACCCTGGCATGGCACCTCCCCCTTCAAAGCCCATTGAGCGCGAACGAGCACCCTATACCGCCCTCCCTGGCGGCGGCAAACAATACGAAGAAGACCCTCGACCCCGAGAAGGGCCCCCGAAACCACGAGCCGAAACTGTTACCAATCTCAGCGGTCTTCCAAACATGGGTCGCTCAGACTCCAACGCTTCGCAAGCACGCGCCCGCCCTATCCCTGTCAACAACAGCCGCCCAATTGAAATCCCCAAGCCAGAAATTCACAACCATCGCGCCCCCAGCAATGCTAGCCGCCGCCGTCGCAGCCCATCATTTAGTCGAGGAAGCACTCACGATTTCAGGCGCTCAGATGGCGATATTCGCGGCTATCAGCCTAGCTCCTACCAACCACCAGCATCCATGCCCGTTGGCGGTGCCCCTGTAGAGGCCGTCTTCGACGAAAATGACACGCAGCGCTATTTCGACAAACAAGCTCGAGACCGCGTGTCGAGGAAGAAGGCGGAAGAGGACGCGAGGAATTATGGGGAGAGCCCGAGGCGGAGCTATGATCGGATGCCGCCGCCTAGACGGGATGATTACGGGAACGAAGAAGACTTCTACCGAGCAGGTGGGCGCGGCGGTGGAAATGGATATGGGGGTGGGTATGAGCAGCCGCATGGATATCGGTGATGTTGTTTAGAAATTGCGATTCATCATGAAGTTCATGTGTAACGGCCTGCGTCCCTACCCGCATGTAGCAACATTCGCTTATGTTTTCTTTGGTTGGAAATAGGGGATAGATATCATTGCTAGGTGCGTCTTCGATTCGATGGATGGTGCACTAGGAATCCTCTTCTTGCGCTTCTTGCGCTTCTTGATAATTAATTATTGAGATACCATGCCCGTTACGTTCTTTGGGTTCGACACAAATCGTAGTAGACGTATGCAAGATTTTATGTCCCGTTTCTGCAGTGTCTATCCTCGCTCATCGAAGACCATGAAAATTGCATTAGTCATTCATTGTATTTGAAGCTGGGATTCTCGGAGCTGGAGCATCACACGGAGCGGTCGTGAAATGGTAAGCGGCCCAAGCATGAAATCATTTCAAACCACG
>JAABUP010009300.1_pt1 | contig 12131 bp, 10 predicted proteins | sample 5559201 | NCBI WGS metagenome assembly JAABUP01 (sample SAMN10711887, study PRJNA513373) | rock metagenome | isolation source: Antarctica rocks | place: Antarctica | reverse complement strand
GGTCGAGCCATTAAAGCCCTTCCGCCGAAAGATAGGGTGCTAAGTCTTGTGGAGAAGTCATTTCAAGGCTTTCATCCTGCATACCCGCTTTTTGACAAAGCTCGTTTCATGTCCGTCTTTGATTCTCTAGACACGAGCGTCAATGATCCAGGCCGGTGGGCATGCTTGAATGTTGTATTGGCTCTTACACCTCAATTTCAGCACGGGATGGCTCAAGACATGGAAGAAGATTGTGAAACCTGGGGTTACTTTCAAACCGCTTTTGCGGTTGTCGGTCAGCTTATGACAATGCATGTCACACTCTGGTCTGTGCAGGCGCTGCTCGGAATGGCACTTGTGATACAGGGCACGCCAAATCAAGGTCCGGTTTCTTTGTTGATTTCGGCAGCAATGAGACTAGCACATAGAATGGGCCTACACAAACGATGCCAAAATCCTAATATTAGCGCTGCCGAAATCGAGGAACGGAAACGGGTCTTTTGGATTGCATATTCTCTTGACAAAGATCTCAGCTTACGGATGGGACAGCCCTCGGCCCAAGACGACGATGATATGGATGTGGAGCTTCCGTCTGAAATCGATAGCAGTCTGATCTACCCCGGCGAGTCGACTAGGATGAATTTCTTCAACTTCCGAGCCAGATTGGCAATGATCCAGGGACAGATATACAAACGCCTCTACTCCGTGAAAGCCACCAAACAGGCCGTCTCTGAGCGAGTTTTAGCGGCAACAGAGCTCGAAGCCATGCTTCAATCATGGAGAGCAAATGTTCCTATCGAATTCATGCAAGATTATTATGAACCATTCCTTCAAGTGCCAACTTCGGGCACCATTCGGCACCCCATTATCCTACAACTAGTGTATTTCAACTCCCTCGCCATCGTCTACAACTCTCTGCCTGCACTGCCAAGGTATCGTGAGCTCCAGGGAACAGGGGATCCAATGGAGTTTCAGCTTCTGTCAGCCCCGCTGATCTACGCAACTGAGGCCAGGAAGGCGATAAAATTACTCCAAGTCATTCCTCGGAGAAGGTACGCCTGTATCTGGTAAGGCAGACCCATGACCCTATTTCCCTGGCCCAGAATAGTAACAATACCAGGGCTGTTCTCTACATCTTCGTAACGGCTGCGACGACCCTGCTCAGAAACATTGTTTGCGATCCGTCGAACCCTATGGCACTATCAGACCTCAAGCTCATCGAGCCATTGCTCACGCTGCTAGGCGTGCTAGCCAAGAGCTCCAAGGGAGGCAAAAGCGAACGGATCAGCGGAATGCACCGATCCTGCATGGAACTGTTCGAGAGGGCGAACGTGGCTGTCGAGAGCACCAATCTTGCAAGCATGGACTGGGATCAGTGTATCATGGGTAGACCGTCGCAAGGACGAGAGAGCATAGAGGATTTTCTTTGCAGGATGGAAAACATCAGCTCGGGATACGATGTGGAGCTCGACTCGATTTCTCCAGGCGTGTCGCGAGACTTTGCCTTTGCGGTCGAACAGCAGTTTCAGGAGTCTACGTCTATATAGAAATGTATAACATGCACCACCGACCCGAGCGGCGTTTATCTGCAATTACTATACAATCTTCAAATTCGTCTAGTCATGAGTCATTTCCCTTTGATTTGCTGCGCCGTGCGCGTGAGCTCCAACACGTCCGCAAGCGGCACTTCGCTATCCAGTAGGTTCAGCCGACCGAAGATGCCACAACCCATGCTCAGGTACGAGATGCTCTTCTTGGCGCCGCTGCTGGTCGCCACGTCCAGGAACGTCATGCAGATGGACACGGAGATCAGGTCGAGGAACTTGCTGTGGGTTGGTTACGTTCTCTCAGTCTCTCTTTGACCCAATTCATTGATCGGACGGCATCGACTTACCTGTCGAGGATATCCAGACACAGGATCTGGTTCGCAATGGCCAACACCACTTGGGCAGAGTTGACGCACAGCTCCATGCTTTTCCGCCGGCAGTCCTCCGAGACCCTGCCGCCCGACTGGCTGCCTGTCCAGGGGAAGTAGATCATGAAGATGGCCTCGTGGTACTGGCGGAATATGGACAGCGCAATGTGGCGCGTTTGATGGTCGTCCAGGATCCGGTGCATGTCGTGCTTGTGAATCTCCTGCAAGGGAGCCGGGAGGTGGCTCCTCCAGCCCTCCAAGAGCTCGTACGCCGTCTCCAGCTTATGCTCTCGCTCTCCGAGTGATTGCCGGAGAGCCTGCTGGTTGTAGAGCATCTTGGCCGCAGAGCTGATGACAATGGCATACAGACACTGGAGTGAAAACCAATCCGTCTCCTCGCAGGCCCGGGGTGGGGCGTGGTCAATCCAGTCGTGATCGAGTGCCTGTTCGTTAACGTTAGAAGACTCTTCTCAACAGGCATCGTGAAGAGGCTCCTACTGGTGAGATTCCACGCCGCAGAGAATGAGGAACCTCGATGGAGTACAGATACCACAGGCTTCTCCTCGCAAGATCTCGATCCTTGCTGCTTGTGTTCTCTCCGTGCATAAAATCACGGTTTTCGAGTTTCAGCGCCCTCGCACAGCTGACAGCACCTGTTAAAAGTTCAGAGTGGATGGTCTCGTCAATCTGCTCCGAGACCGTCGTCTAGGATGTTGAATTAGCTATACTGTGAGCTATCAGATGAGTTGAACCGACCATTGCTAAAATTGTCTGGGCAGTTAGCATTGAGCAATCGGCAATGCTTGGGGGTTCGACTTACCCGCAGTTTTAAAAGCGTGTTGGGCGAGCGTAAAACACTGCCACGAGATCTCAATGCTATTCTCGAATAGTAATCGGCCTTTTTTCTCTCCTCCGAACTTATGAAGCGCTGCGTGATAGCCAGGTAGGCTTGATATCCAAAGGCCATGACTGAATCGATCAGCGATATTGACATCGAGCTCCCTTGAGACCGGCCTTCGGCTTCTTTGATAAGGTTGTCGAAATACGACATTGTCAAGAAATTCGAAATGCTATAGTTGTTCGCAGTTACTCCAGCAGAATTGGGGAAGATCTAAATTACCCTACTGGTCGTTGAAAGCATGCTACTCATGGTTAACAAAGGTTGGCTAACTTGATGGTTATGGTATCGTGATTAAGAGACGTACCGGCTCTGCAGCTTTCCATCAGGGCTGCGTCATCCCTGTACCAGCTGGCATAGCCATTGTGGCACTGCTCATCGCCGAGATCTACCAACGACAGCTGGGCCTGTATTAGAGACATTCTTTTAAAAATCCGATCTATCTCGTCTTGTTTGGTGCTGCTTATGTTATCGAGCCCTCGATCCTGTGCCGAGAATATGGCTTCGAGAGAATAGTTGATGCTGGGTACGGGATCTTAATATAGAGCTGATCAACTTTTGTCTTTTCCAGCTCGAGAACAAGTTTCTTACCCAGAAAGCTTCTCGTCGGGCACTTCTAGCTTGTGTTAATATGTGTAAAACCATCGTGTTGAGCCAAGAATGCAGCATCAGGGCTCACCTTCTCACTGAGACTTAAATACTCAATCAACTCTCCCGAGCACCCCGCAGAATCGAAGCCTTGAGTTGGTCGATTGTAGAATTGAGACATGTCTAGCTCAGTCAATGAGGTCGAACTTGCACCTGTGGATGCACTGGTATGCTCAGCTGTGAACGGGATGTCGAAATTGAATTGCCAGTCAGTGTCCGTGGTGAAAAGCGGCCAAGAGAATGCATTGGAATCGGCTACGTTGCTTATGTCCGTTGATGGTGGTGGTGGTGGTGGTGGTGGTGGTAAGTTGTGGGTACCATCCCGGTCTGTCTCTACACTCCAGGTAGCATCTTCAGGCAAGGTCCGTACAATATTCTGATTGTCCGAGAGGGAAGCTCTCCCTTGCAAAATGTTACGAGACCCATTTGTTCGAGAGTTAGCTGCCCCAGTTGACGAGAGGGTTAATCCTGGCGACAACTGTGCACCATTTGGCGCCTCGACCAGGACGTCGGCTGCATTATTGCCCGTATCGTCAAGCCGCGATCGACTTTCTGGAGATTTATCCGACGACACCGATCCTACGGATTTTTTGGAGGGCTGTCGCTTCTTGGAGAGCATGTATTGGCATTCTTGGTTATGCCTCTGGTCAATCCCATTAGCGAGGGGGGCAGCTCGCCAAGCGAGGTCACACACGCACTCGGCAGTTCACACACCGCGCAGCACCATCGCCTTTATGATTCTAACCGTCAATTGATTGGCTTGTTGCCGCGCGGCAAGATTACTCACAGCGAATCTTCTTCAACTTGCACATTCCGCATGCCCCACGCCTGCGTGGCTTCCATCTTTTATTGGTGATGGACGGTGGAGAGCCGGAGACTGTGGGTGTCGTGGAGGCTGTTTGTATCGGCGTAGATGCTGGCACGCTCCCATCATCCATCCCCCTGAGAAATGATGTCGAGGAGGATTCTTCGAACAAGTAATGTACTAGAAGTACTGGAGCAACTGAACGTCGCAATTATAGAGCGTAGTATTGGAGCGTAGTGTTGATGTTGCAGCGTCTTATCATTTAAATAAGCCCATGCGCAGGTCACTATATACCCGGGCTTTTATATGTTAGTACAGTAAGGTAGGTAGGTCGGTAGGATCTCTCACATTCAAGGGAGTTGATTTAGCTTCAATACCAACAATCAATATTCTACCCCACGTACCGAGGTACATTTCTATCCCATCTGCATCCTGGTGAAGATTTTGGGATGACCCGGCTGGGCTTATTCCGCACTGATAGAGTACCTGGCAAATTGCGGTGTACCAGTCACCTACTACCTGCAAGCCACTATGAAGTCCGGGTCTTACCGTACGGAGCAGACTCCTTAATGCGCTGAGCTAGACGCTCTACGTTGTTGCCAAGCTGACACGTCTCCATCTTTCCAGTCATTTTAGTGCTATCGAACTTTTGATAGCCCTATATGATTCTGTATATAGGAGGTACCTAACTTCTGAACATGAGTGGGGGTCTGCATCCAACGAACCCCCGCTACTTCAGCCTTTTCACCCCCAGCCTTATTCCCGGTTCTGCAACGTCTGTGCCACGAAGTACTACTGCAGTAGTATGCACTCGTGTCAGCCGAGAACTATTTCAATCACCAATCACATCGTACAGATGACAGATGGCGCAACACTAGACGGGATCTAGATTGAATCAGGTATAACGTGAAGATAAGATCAATCAGACCATCCTTTCTCCCCGCGCACATCACTGGAGGTGGGGCAACCGAAGCAGAGGTGGTATGTCTGCACTGTGTGACTGTCTGGTCTGCACACGAGTATGCCTCGTACAGTCGTTACCGCTGCTGCCTTTGACGGATGTATACGTCTGCTTACTGCTGACGCACCCAAGCCGGGGAGCGTTTCACCGATGCTGCGGTCGTCAGATCAGACTGCAGACTGCAGACTGCAGATTGTCTCATGGCCGGGTCTTTTATCCGCTAGTCTACCTGTCAAGGCTCCAACTCCTGGGCGTTGCAGTTTCTGCCGTGTAGATCGCCGGTGGCGTTCCTGGGGGGCCTTACCTTACCTTAGCATCCTCCACGTGTCTTTCCAATATTTGTCATGGGAAGATGTCGAGTTGTCTAACCCTGCTTGCTCATTTTAGTAGGTCTTTTCTCCTGTCTACAGATACTCGACGTTCCCCGATGCGGAATCCTTTCTTCGTAATCCCGCGTCACAACCAGTCAAATCGTTGCTGAATCAATGTTAAGTAGTTCCGCCGGGCGCCGCTTGAAGATAGATACTCATTAAAGTAAGGTAAGGTCCGACCCTCGGGGAATTAAAAGATGAAAGCCAACGGTTGGTGGCTGCGCGGGAGAGGACCCGAATTAGGGTTCGGAAACATAAGGTAAGGTATGATACAGAATAGTCACTAACCGGATTAAGCCGAACAAGCGAATTTCTTCCTTCTGTTTCATAGCCTTCTGATATGCAAATGCATGTCTTTGAATGAAACTGAGCTCGGTGTGTGTTCTTAGCAGAGCGATGCTTGCAACGATGACACTTCTGTCGAGGCATCTTCTTGGGTTCAGAATGAATAAATCTGTAATTATTCTCTACCAGAAGATTTGTTGCATTGTGAAGTCAGTATATATAGGGAGGTACTTGATATCAGGCTTATCTTGGAGCGAATGAAGGTAGCTTTCTACTACGGTACGGAGTACTTGGGGTTTGAATTGTTAGTACACCACTTTCTCGGCAGAAGATTCTAGAAAACAATTAGAGTAACTATAAGACGTAGTCATCTAGCTACAGACAGTAGGTAAGAGGATCTATTAGTTCCAACGATTATTACCCCGGATAGATTTGCAGAGGTTTTATCCACACTACTAAAGGTGGTGCCATGTGGTCACACAGTCTTTCGATACCACCAATCCTTAGCCAGAGCAATCAATCTCTCACACTCCTTCATTGACATAGTGAACCCATGCCGGGCTAAAGACTGAGGCAAATGAGCGGCGGTGAAGTCGATTATCGTAAATTGACAATCTCGGCACTGCGAGATATAGGGTTGAAGAGAGTGCGGGACGCATTCGGGAACGCCGCGAGCTGATAAGATCGTCTGGTAGCGAGCGAGACTTGCAGTATCGATAAGGTCAGACCAAGAAGAGCAGGATCAGATAAGTCATTTCTTCAGTTAGTTTGACAGCGGGAACGAGCGTGCCGAGGCCCGAAGACCAGCCACGTACGGAATACGGAATACCAGACGAAAGGATTCCAACTTTTGTGGACGGAAGGAGCTGAAACCTTGATATATGCGGATCAAAAATACGGACTACACCGGATTTGCAACGCTGATTAGATATCGCGGAGCGCTCGTAACTTCCGCTCCGTGTGCAGGGCCATTATTAGCTTCCCCCCTGCGTATTCTCGTTTTGCGCCAAAGGAATATGCTATGTACCTCTACGGAATACTTCCGTACTGTCTCGCTCTCTCAAACACGCCATGACTCAAACATGCCACGAGTCAACCACTTGAAGCCGCTAATGCGATTCAGAGCTTATCGACGTCCAGGAATACGCGAGATAACAGCGAATGAAAATGGATTGAACAGTGGATACTGCGTGCAACGGTAAAGCCGTGGGGATTCGCAGCGACTTTTGGCGGCAAGTAAGTCGGGCATCGGGAAAGGTCAATAGAAGCTAGCTGGGAAAGCTACATGGAGGAGTTGCGGCTGCATAGGGATTCTTCTCGCTGGACTTGCGGTCTGCTCGGGGTGGTCGTATGCGTGACGTACTTCCACCCCTTAAGTCGATTGAGGGATTATGTACTTTCAGTTCTAATACAAGATTGCACAGTATGCAAAGTAATTCCTCATATAAGTGGACTCACCGCTGAAGAGCTTTTCAGGGCATGAGTCCCTACGCGCGTAGTATAAAGAAAACAGGGAGCAGTACCGTTACCCCTGTGTGTTTGGCAATCTCGCTTAGCCCTATAAGGCGCGGGAATCAGAGTTTTCACCTCCTTCCTCCCTTCGTAGCTCCTACTTTCTAGAGCAGTTCAACCAATGCACATACTCCTTCTGACCCTCATATACCAACAGAGTGAGGTGGATGGTTGAGGTGGCTCGAATTATGCAGACAGATACTGCTTAGTTTAAACGTATCATACGTTCTACATTGGTCTCGCGGTGGTGAATAGCTCATATTTCTTATCTTCTACCAAGGAATTCACTAGGCTTTCTCATCGAGAGAACGACTCAGAGTGAGCTCGAGAACCTCGAACCCACGCGACGTGAAGCTTCTCTCACTCGCGGTCCAGACTGCGAAAGTCAAGCAGCGGAAAAGTCCTTGTATCCCGTACCCGAGACGAATGTCTGCTGCCAAGGTCCCTGTGTCTTTCCCTCAGCCAGCTCTAGATACAGCTTCGCGTGCGCATCCCCGTCGATTGCGCTATAGACAGCCACACCATCCGCCTTGCGCTGGTCGCCATAGTAGAACCTACAATGGTCAGTCGCTTGCTGACAAAGGAGCAAAAATTTGCATACTTGTATCCGCGGTCCTTGTACGCAGCAGCAGCAGACTGGATGATATGGGCCGTCGCTGCTTTGCCGACGCCCAGATCGAGAAGCGGGGGGATGATGGTGGTGTTCAGGATATTTCCCGTGTAGATGAATGTTTTCGCTGCTGAGGCGGGGAGCTGGGCGAAACCGGTGACGGCTTGTTGCGCAGCGACAAAGGCGCTGACCGTGTTGATGTTGCAATCTTTGTTGAAATCGGCGAGTTGGAGCGAGAGAGGGTCATTGGGAGGGTTGGGGGTCACTGCACTGCCTTCACAGACTCAACGAGAGAAACCAACGCGGTTCAGGGGTAGCGATACACACCATTGTAAACGACAACACTTGGGATACCCAGCGATGCCTTGACTTGGGAGAATGCATCGACAACAGTGCCGGGATTCGCGAAGTCACTCTGGATGTGGATCTCGTTGGCAGTGTTGTTGGCCTCGGACGCTTTTCTCGAGGCCAGAGCAACCTTGTAGCCTTTCGCCGCAAAAGCTTTAGCTACACTCGTGCCGATCCTGGGCCCGGCGCCGAGAATGAGGATGATGGGGGATGTGGTAGACATGGTGCTAGCTGTGGGAGGAGAAGATGAGGCAGCCTGGCAGCGAAGCTTGAACTTTTGTGGTCTGCCAGATATTTTCTCCGAGGGCTTGAGTTCGTGGGGGGGGTCATCTCACAACGACTCAAAAGCCAGGGTAACAATGGATTTGAAATCACGTCGACCAACAGTGGGATTAGAAATCAACACGCCGCTTCAGTGATTTGATACCTTATCCATTGTTCGGAGCGGAGGCTATGATAAGCCCCACAGTTCGCGGGTAGGGCTCGGGTGGACTTGCTTCCTGTTCTGGGTCGGACCCCTCGGACACTCCTTGACCCCGCCACCGCCCCACCACCCCACCACCCCACCACTCCACCCCCTGCCCAAGGCTCCACATCACAGGCTCTCAGTCAGCATCGGAGGTTACATAACATCCGGTGCATACACCGTACTGAAGGTACGAAGGAGTTCGTTTGGTATGAGGAGCGCCGGATTCTGTAAGGGATTACTCACCCCTCATATCGAACGAACTCCTTCATAATCAAATACCTCCTTGCAGCTCCAACACCACCTGGTTTCTAAATGGGAATATTGGACAAGTTTCTACCCAAGCAATTTCGCTCCTCCCGAAAAACAAAACCTCAGTCTTCAACCTCGTCGCCAATGGCTGCAATCAAGAACGTCGCGATTGTCGGGGTAGGTGGCCGTCCCGGATAGAGTCTCTGCGGTGAAGAATGACGACGCTGATCCATCTCCACAGGCCTCTGGATCTCTTGGAGGTCCAGTGCTCAATGCACTCGTCAAGTCTGGAAAATTCAACGTCACCGCCGTCAAGCGCCAATCCTCCTCCGCAAGCTTTCCAGATTCAGTTACGGTCCGGACAGCAGATCTCTCATCGGTAGACTCTGTCACTGCTGCCTTCGAAGGCCAGGATGCCGTAGTCTCGACCGTTGGAACAGCAGGCCTGCCTGGGCAGGGCGTCCTCGTCGAAGCCGCTGTAGCTGCAAACGTGAAGCGCTTTCTCCCGTCCGACTTTGGCAGTGACATTGCCAACCCCAAGACTGGCGTTCTGCCCGTGTTCAAATTCAAGACTGCGACGCACAAGGCACTCCGCGAGGCCGCTGCCGCCAAGCCCGATTTCACGTATACCCTGGTTTGCAACAATGCCTTTCTGGACTTTGGTCTCCAGAAGAACCTCCTGCTCAACTGGAAGGAGCGCAAGCCCAAGTTCTTCGACGGCGGCAAGAACGTGTTCAGCGCCACCACGATGGATTCGGTCGGACAGGCTGTCGTCGGTGTCCTGAGTCACCCGGAGGAGACCAAGAACCGATTCGTCTACGTCAAGGACATCGACATCTCGCAGAACCAGCTCTTGGAGATCGCCAAGAAGGTCGACCCCGGAAAGACATGGGAGGAGCCTATTCTTGTCGACACAGCGGAACTTGAAAAATCTTCTTTCGCGAGCCTGGCCAAGGGTGAAATTACTCCGCCAGTGATGATGGGCTTCCTCTTCCGAGTCATGTTTGGGCCGCCCGAGTACGGTGGTCGGTTCACTAAGACCGACAACGAGCTCCTGGGAGTAAAGGGCAAGACGGAGGCGGACGTTGAGGCCTTGATGAAATCATTGATTCATGGTTCAAAGTGAAAGCAGGGAGGTATAGACTACTGCGAATTCTTTGGAGCGCTCGAGCCTTGAACATCAATGCGAACGAAGGCAGACGGGCTCTCATCGGACTTCAGATCTCAAGCTCACCAATGATCTCATGCTCACTGCCATCGTTCCATGTCAATACAGTCACTGTGAATTGTATTATCGTTCAATATGTATGCAGCCTACTTGCCCCACCGTGGCCCGCACCGTGCAGTCCCAACCTCCAAGAATCCAATTCTACTTGTATTCAAGAATCTATCGAACTCGATGTTGACTGAAGAGCATTAACCGTCCAAGTACAGCTACTCGTTGCAACCAACGAGCTTTCCCTCCATAGAATTTCTCCCGTATCTCCTCTTCGCCCAATCCCCTCGTTGTCGACCGCAACAGCTCAGCTCGCGGTTGTTGTTTTTTGTTAATTCGATCTGCTCTCCGGTAGGCACTATACGATTCGCCAGATAGAGGTAGTCAGCATTCCGTAGTCAATATTGCGAACGACGAGCGCCCCGCCTATCTTGATAGTTGTTCTTGGTATTTAAGAAGGCGAGTTGCCAATGGTCCTTCCAGTGTCGTCCGGGGGTTCAGGTGGTGAGAGGTGTGCCAGCCGTCGTCGAAGGAGAAGCGCTTGCTCTGGGGCTTGTTAGCGAATGCCTGTGTTATAGTTAGTGTTGTCTAAACCCGGGAAGGTTGTCAGGTCAGCTATGCAGAACAGGAAGCGAGCGTTAGTGAAAGTTCAAAGGCATTCTTTGACCGGCGGAAGAAGTGGTGGTTTCCGAGAAGACTTAGTGAGTGTGGTGTTCTAGACTCGATGAACGCGTGATGAGAAAGGGAGAAGAAGAAGAAGACTGACGAATGAAGTCGTTTCAGTTCGAAATAGATTCAAGCTTTTCCGTTCCTGACATGAATGTAGATTCTCAGAAATGATGCATGCGAAAATAGTGAGTTTCCGCTTTGAAAATTTAAAATAGCTTTGGAAAAAAGCAGTAAGAATGATTACTGTAATAAAAAAGAATGATCAAATAAATACATAAAGAGTTTATGCAGAGAAACAGAGTCAGATATGTTAAAGAGTATCAAATAGTGATTGCTTGTAGAACTGCTGTAAATAATGAGTGAAATTTAATATTTATATCGTTGAAGCTGGTATAATGGTTTGAGCCGACGAGCACTAAACGACGGCTAAGGCTTTTACAGGGTCGGTGATCAGGCAGGACCACCCCAGAATCGATTATAGGGTAAGATGTCAAAGCACGAGGGGGGCTTTCAAGACAGAAGAAGTGGTGGTAGTTTGGCCCATTCGTCTATTCCACGATCCAGATCCAGAGATGAGAGAGAATTAAGGAAGCGCGACAACGACAGGGACAACGACAGGGACTACCCGAAATCAAACCCTGGCGCAAGGTCTGACGATGATTCGAAGCCCAGAGATCGAAGGAGATCTCGTTCGCGCAGCCCCTACAACCACGAACGCTGCAAAAGGCGCAGACTGACCGCAGACAACCGGTCACCCACGCATAGACGGGAGGAATCTACGGACAGCAGGGGACGTCGCAGTCGCCGCCGCAGTACATCTACCTCGTCATTATCGGAGCACCGACACCGGGACTCTCGAAGAAAGCGAAAAAATTCAGATCGCCACCGGAGCATATCATTCTCTCCCTCTCCAAAGCGTGGACAGCGTGGCTCGAGAACAGCCAACGATGGCGCCAGTCACCGGAGAAGCCAATCCCTTTCTCCGCCTTCCAAGCCCCAACGCATAGACTCACGGGATGACTACAAACACCCTTCTCGTCACCGCAGCGCGTCTCCCATACCCCGCCGCCATCCCTCCCCACCAATCCGCTCCAAAGCCCCTCTCCCCTCCCAACACCAAGCCTACAACAAAGACCCCACCTCCACCACCACTGCCAAACCTCCCGAACCCGAGAAACAGAAACCCAACTACGCCC
>JAABUP010009299.1_pt1 | contig 12131 bp, 10 predicted proteins | sample 5559201 | NCBI WGS metagenome assembly JAABUP01 (sample SAMN10711887, study PRJNA513373) | rock metagenome | isolation source: Antarctica rocks | place: Antarctica | reverse complement strand
GATCGCGGCGGTCGGCCTGCTCACCGACAGTCAGGTGCTCATCGTCGGTTCGATGATCCTGGGGCCGGAGTTCTCCCCGCTCGCCGGGATCGGTGTCGCGCTGGTCCGGCGGCGGTGGCGGGACTGCCTGGGCCCGTTGCGGGTGCTGGCGATCGGGTTCGTCGTCGCGATCGTCGTCACCGCCGGCTTCGTCGCGCTGCTGGACCTTCTCGGACAGGTGCCGGACAACTACCGCGGCGGCAGCCGCCCGGAGGTGTCCTTCGTCTACGAGCCCGGGGTGTTCAGCGGCGTGGTCGCCCTGCTCGCGGGCATCGCCGGCACGCTCTCGCTGACCTCCGCCAAGTCCAGTGCACTGGTCGGCGTCTTCGTCAGCGTCACCACCGTGCCGGCCGGTGCCGAGATCGGCGCCGGCCTGGTGACGGGGCAGGCGAGCCAGGCCGGCGGCGCCGCGGTCCAGCTCGCGGTGAACCTGGCGTTCATCGTCCTCGCGGCGGTGCTCACCCTGGCGGTGCAACGGATCGTGTGGCGGCGGATCGGCCGCGATCCGGTGCGCCGCCGCGTGGCAGGCCGGGATCGGCTCGGCCCGGCCGCCTCGCGCCGCTGACGCTTGCCGGCGCAGCCGAACGGGGCCGACGGTCAGGGACGGACCCGGGTTCGGGCCCGGGCTCGGACCGCGGCCGGCGGGGCGGCTGCCGGCTCGTGATCGGGGTGGAAGATCGCCTCGATCGGCTGCCCGAACAGGCGGGCGATGCGGAACGCCAGCGGCAGGCCGGAGTCGTAGCGGGCCCGGTGCCCGCTTGTCCAGGATCGCGGGGGGCCGGTCGGGAACTATTCGAGCGTCTCGATCCCGACGCGGACCACATCCCCGATGTCGACACCCTCCGCTGCCCGGACGGCCTTCTTGACCGACAGCACGTAGGCGCCCTGCGCCGACTCCGGGAAGATCGACGTCGACCACCGGGATCCGCCCAGCGTCGCCAGCACCTTCACGGCGCCGAACCCCGCGCGTAGGCGCGGCACGTCGCGGATCTCGTCGCTGGCCTCGTCCGGCAGCCGGACGAACGCCCAGACGTCGGCGCGGCTCGCCCAGCGCCACAGTTCCGCCCTGAACTCGTACCGCACGCCGGCCACGTGTTCACTGTGCCGCAGACCGGAAATGCGCGAGATCTGGCCGCCGCCGGCGGGCCGGAGGGCCGGCAAGGGCACTCTCGGTACGATGCTGTGCGCGAGCGGTGATCTCTCATCTTGTCGGTGGGTGTCCGTAGTTTCGTGGCATGTCGGTCGCCACCGGGCAGGAGCTGCTGCACCCCGTTCAGCAGGTGCTCGGGGTCGTCGTCGGCGCTCTCGAAGATCTCGGCGACCCAGAGCGGCGCTCACCGCGAAGCGATGCACTGTGGTCCCTGGGCGACCGCGAGGTGGACGCGCTGCTGGTCGGGCTGGTCTCGGCCGCCGATCGCGTCCGGGCGCGGGCCCTGGACCTGGTCACCGAGGCGCAGCGCCGCAACCGGGCCGCCGACGCCGGCGCGTCGTCGCACCGCGCGTGGCTGGCCGGCCTGCTGCATGTCGCCCCCGCCGAGGCCGGCCGGATGATCGGCGCTGCTGCAACGCTGGCCGCAGCCGCGGCGGATCCGGTCACCGCACCGCTCGTCGAGGACGTCCACCGCGGAACGGTCCCGGTGGAGCAGGCCCTGGTCGGCGCGACCGCTCTCGCGTCCCTGCCCGAGGACCTGTCGGACGACCTGCGCGACGCGGCCGTCACCGTCGTCCGGACCAACGCCCGGGTGTTCGATCCCGCGCAGCTGCGGCAGCTCACCGAGCGCCTCGTCGCAGTCGTCGACCCCGAGCGGGGGGACGCGCTGCTGGCGGAGCAGTTGCGCCGCGCCGAGCGGCGCGCACACGCCCTGAGGGAGCTGGTGATCGGTGCCCCGGTCGACGGGCAGGTCCACGGCCGGTTCGTGCTGCCCACGGCCGATGCGGCGACGCTGTCCACCGCGCTGGACTCGCTGGCGAAGCCGTCCCCGGCGCGGCCGGCCGACCCCTGGACCGAGGCTGCGGATCAGGTCCCGACCGCCGCGCGAGACGAACGGACGCCCCGCCAGCGCAATGCCGACGCCCTCGTCGAACTCGCCCGGCGCGCCCTCGCCGGGGACGACCTGCCGGACACCGGCGGCCACCGACCGCAGGTCGTGGTCACGGTCGACCTCGAGCACCTGCGACGCCGGGTCGGCGCCGGGACGACCATCGGCGGAGCAGCGCTCTCGGTCGCCACCGCGCGCCGGGTGGCCTGCGACGCCGGCATCCTGCCCGTCGTGCTCGGCAGCACCAGCCAGCCACTGGACATCGGCCGCGAGACCCGGGTCGTCCCCGCCGGGATCCGCCGCGCGCTGGTGCTGCGGGACCGCGGCTGCGCCTTTCCCGGGTGCGGACGGCCCCCCAACTGGTGGCGATGCGCACCACGTCCGCCACTGGGCGGACGGCGGGGTCACCGCGATGGACAACCTGGTCCTGCTCTGCGGCCACCATCACCGGACCGTGCACGCCCATGACTGGACGGTGACGATCGCGCCCGGTTGCCGGCCGCGCTGGCACCCGCCCGGCTGGCCAGCGCCACGACCGGACACCGCTCAGGACGGGACGCTGTGATCGCCTGCCGCCTGCCGGAACCAGGCGACGGTGCGGTCGAGCCCGTCGCGCCAGTCGACCGCCGGGGACCAGCCGAGCAGTTCGGCGGCCAGGGTGGTGTCCGGCCGGCGGACCTGCGGGTCGTCGACCGGGCGGCCGACGAACTGCACGGCCGAGCCCGACCCGGTCGCCGCGACCACGTCGTCGGCGATCTGCAGCACCGTGAGCTCGTTGGGGTTGCCGATGTTGACCGGCCCGGCGTGCCGGCTGCGCGCGAGCGCGAGGATGCCGGCGACCAGGTCGTCCACGTAGCAGATCGAGCGGGTCTGCTTGCCGTCGCCGGCCACTGTGACCGGCTGCCCGGCCAGCGCCTGGCGGATGAACGTCGGGATCGCGCGGCCGTCGTGCGGACGCATCCGCGGGCCGTAGGTGTTGAAGATCCGCACGATCGCGGTGTCCACGCCCTCCGAGGACCGGTACGCGGTGGTGAGGGCCTCCGCGTACCGCTTTGCCTCGTCGTAGACGCCGCGCGGGCCGATCGGGTTGACGTTGCCCCAGTAGTCCTCGGTCTGCGGGTGCACCAGCGGGTCGCCGTACACCTCGGAGGTGGACGCGAGCACGAACCGGGCGCCCTTGTCCTTGGCGAGGCCGAGCGCATGCCAGGTGCCGGTAGCCCCGACCTTGAGGGTCTCCAACGGCAGCTGCAGGTAGTCCACCGGCGAGGCCGGCGAGGCGAAGTGCAGGACCAGGTCCACCGGGCCGGGGACGTGCAGGTACTCGGTGATGTCGCAGCGGACCAGGTGGAACCGCGGGTCACCGACCAGGTGCGCCACGTTGTCCGGGCTGCCGGTCAGGAAGTTGTCCAGGCACACCACCTCGACGCCGTCGGCCACGAGCGCCTCGCACAGATGGCTGCCGAGGAACCCGGCGCCCCCGGTCACGACCGCGCGCCGCGGCGCGCGCTGTCCGACCGCGCGCTGCCCAGCTGCCATGCCTGTCCGCTCCCGTCGTTGCCGTCGCGTTCGACCACCGGCTCCAGACGGTACGGGCCGGCCGGTGGCTTCTAGTTCGATGCTGTCGGGCGCCGGGGAAGGTGACCGCAGCCGGACCGCGGGGCAGGATCAGGGCATGGACGACATCACCGCCAGCCCGCAATGGTCCGCCCTCGCCGCGCACGCCGAGCAGGTGCGACCACAGCACCTGCGGGACCTGTTCGCTACCGAGCCCGAGCGGGGCAGAGCGCTGACCGGCACGGTGGCCGACCTCTACGTCGACTTCTCCAAGCACCGGATCACCGCGGACACCGTCCCGCTGCTGACCGCGCTCGCCCGCGCGGCCGGGCTGCCGGACGCGATCGAGGCCATGTTCACCGGGCGGCACATCAACACCAGCGAGGACCGGGCCGTGCTGCACACCGCGCTGCGCGACCCCGCCGACGTCCGGCTGCGGGTCGACGGCGCCGACGTGGTCGCCCAGGTGCACGAGGTTCTCGGCCGGATGGGCGACTTCACCGACCGTGTGCGGTCCGGGGAGTTCACCGGCGCGACGGGCCAGCGGATCCAGACCGTCGTGAACATCGGGATCGGCGGGTCCGACCTCGGACCGGTGATGGTCTACGAGGCGTTGGTCTCGCGGGCCACCGCCGGCATCACCTGCCGGTTCGTGTCCAACATCGACCCGGCGGACATCACCGAAACGGTGTCCGATCTGGACCCCGAGACCACCCTGTTCATCGTCGCCTCCAAGACCTTCGGCACCGTGGAGACCCTGACCAACGCCCGCGCCGCCCGCGACTGGCTGCTGGCCGGGCTGGGCGACGCGGCCGGCGAGGACGCCGTCTCCCACCACTTCGTCGCCGTGTCCACCAACGCCGGCCGGGTCGCCGACTTCGGCATCGACACCGCCAACATGTTCGGGTTCTGGGACTGGGTGGGCGGCCGGTACTCGGTCGACTCCGCGATCGGCCTGTCCCTCATGCTGGCGATCGGCCGGGCCGACTTCGCGGACTTCCTCGCCGGCTTCCACGCGGTCGACGAGCACTTCCGGACCACGCCGCTGGAGAAGAACGTCCCCGCGGTCCTCGGTCTGCTCGACGTCTGGTACTCGGCCTTCTTCGGGGTCCAGACACACGCGGTCTTGCCGTACAGCCAGTACCTGCACCGCTTCCCGGCCTACCTGCAGCAGTTGACGATGGAGTCCAACGGCAAGTCGGTGCGCCGCGACGGGACACCGGTCACCACCGACACGGGCCTGATCTTCTGGGGCGAGCCCGGGACCAACGGCCAGCACGCCTTCTACCAGCTGCTGCACCAGGGAACCCGGCTGGTCCCGGCGGACTTCATCGGGTTCGCCAATCCCGAGGTCGACCTGATGCCGGACCCGGCGCAGCCCGGGATGCACGACCTGTTCATGGCGAACTACTTCGCGCAGACAGCGGTGCTGGCGTTCGGCAAGACCGCCGAGGAGGTGACCGCCGAGGGGACGGCCGCCGATGTCGTGCCGCACAAGGTCATGCCCGGCAACCGGCCGAGCACCTCGATCCTGGCCGACCGGCTGACCCCGTCCGTGGTCGGGCAGCTGATCGCGCTGTACGAGCACATGACATTCGTCGAGGGCATCGTCTGGGGCATCGACAGCTTCGACCAGTGGGGCGTCGAGCTGGGCAAGGCGATGGCCAACGAGCTGACCCCGCTGCTGGTCGGCGAGGGCGTCACCGGATCGGCCGCGGACCAGGACTCCTCGACCGCGACGCTGATCGCCCGCTACCGCCGCGAGCGCGGCCGCGACTGACCGGGGGGCGGCCGACTCGCTAGAGCCGCTTACGGCGGATGGGCGCGCGGCCAGGGGGCTGCACCGGTTCGGCGAGCAGCGGCACGCGCTCGATCAGCGGACGGCTGACCGGTTCGTCGGCGGTCACGGTGACGTCTTCGTCGCCGTGGCGGAGAGCGATGCTCGCGCTCTCACCGTCGTGCACCGAGTACGTCGCCTGCCCGTCGCGGACGGCGACATTGAGCTTGGCGCCCTGCCAGCGCAGGTTGAACTCCAGGCCGGTCACCTGCGGCGGCAGGATCGGGTCGAACTTCAGCACACCGCCGTAGTCGCGCAGCCCGCCCAGCCCCGCGACGACCGCCAGCCACGCCCCGGCGAGGGAGGCGATGTGCAGGCCGTCGCCGGTGTTGTGCTCCAGGTCACGCAGGTCCATCATCGCGGCCTCGGCGAGGTAGTCGTAGGCCAGCCCGACATGGCCGACCTCCGCCGCCATCACCGACTGGGTGCACGGTGACAGGGACGAATCGCGGACGGTCCGGCGCTCGTAGTAGTCGACGTTGCGGGCCTTCTCCTCGGCGGTGAACCGATCCCCACACCAGTGCATCGCCAGGACCAGGTCCGCCTGCTTGAGCACCTGCTTGCGGTACAGGTCGAAGTAGGTGCGGTGCAGCAGCAGCGGGTAGTCCGAGGCGGGCGTGTTCTCGAAGTCCCACTCGGCGTAGTCGGTGAAGCCGGCGCACTGCTCGTGGACGCGCCGGTCCTCGTTGTACGGAACGTTCATGCCGTCGGCGGCGGCGCGCCACCGGGCGACCTCCTCCCGGTGCACGTGGTGGGTGGTCGCCTCGTCCGGATACTGCAGCGCCAGGTCCGCCGCTCCGATCAGCGCCCGCCTGGCCATCAGGTTCGTGTAGGCGTTGTCGTCGGCGAGAGCACTGTACTCGTCGGGGCCGGTGACGCCGTCGATGTGGAAACCACCCCGCCCGTCGTGGTGCCCGATGGAGTAGAGCAGCCGCGCGATGCAGACCAGCAGCTCCAGACCTTTGGTGCTCGCGAAGTCTTGGTCACCGGTCGCGGCCAGGTAGCGCAGCACCGCGTCGGCGATGTCGGCGTTGACATGGATCGCCGCAGTCCCGGCGGGCCAGTAGCCCGAGCACTCCTCGCCGTGGATCGTCCGCCACGGGAAGGCCGCGCCGTCGAAGTTCAGCTGGACGGCGCGGTCCCGGGCCAGGTCCAGCGTCGAGTGGCGCCAGGCGAGGGCGTCCCGGACCGCGCTCGGACGCAGATATGTCAGTACCGGCAGGACGAACTGCTCGGTGTCCCAGAACACGTGCCCGTCGTAGCCCGGGCCGGTGAGGCCCTTGGCCGGGATCGCCCGCTGCTCGGCACGGGCACCGGACTGCAGGACGTGGAACAGGGCGAACCGCACGGCCTGCTGGACCTCCGCATCCCCTTCCACGATCACGTCGGCGGCATCCCAGAACTCGTCGAGGTAGTCCCGCTGCGAGCGGAGCAGCTCCGCCCACCCGGTCGCCACGACGCCGTCGACGGCACCGAACACCTGGTCCCGCAGCGCGGGGACGGACCGGTTGCCCGACCAGCCGTAGCCGAGGAACTTCGTCACCACGAGCTTCTCGCCCTGCTGCAGCGTGCAGGTGATCGTCGTCCGGGCCCAGTCGGACTCGATCTCGGTCTCCACCCGCCAGCCCCGCGGGGTTCCGTCCGGGCCGTCCCCGTCCTCGTCGGGGTCCGCCGGGACGTCGCCGCGGCCATCGGCGTCCCGGGACGGCAACCGACCGCCGGGGCCCTCGACCAGGTGCTGCATCGCCGCGCCCACCCGCAGGCCGCTGCGCCGGGTCCGGTGCACGAGCACTGCTCCCGCGCGGCCGTCGGGCACATGCGAGTCCTCCCCGACCAACGGCGAATCGAGCATCGCGGCCACGCGGGGGTCACCGGACTGCGGCGGCATCTGCTCGTTGGCGACCAGCTCGGACTGGATGATGATGCGGGCCGGGCCGTCCACCGGCTCGACCTCGTAGCGGATGCCTACCACCGCCCGCTGGTTGAACGACACGACCCGCGTCGAGCGCACACGGACGGTGCGGCGGGCCGGCGACTCCCACTCGACGTTGCGTTCCAGCGTCCCGGCGCGCAGGTCGAGCACCCGCTCGTGATGCTTGAGCTCGCCGTAGCGCAGGTCGAACGGCTCGTCGTCGACGAGCAGGCGGATCAGCTTGCCGTTGGTGACGTTGACGACCGTCTGCCCGGACTCCGGGAAGCCGTATCCGGCCTCGGCGTACGGCAGCGGCCGGGACTCGTAGAACCCGTTGAGGTAGGTACCGGGCAGCCCGAACGGCTCACCCTCGTCGAGATTGCCACGCAGTCCGATGTGCCCGTTGGACAGGGCGAACAGCGACTCCGTCGTCGCGAACGCGGCTGTCTGCAGCTCGGTCTCCCGGACGGCCCACGGCTCGACGGGCAGCACGTCGGCGTTCAGCACGACCGGACCCCCCGGGTGGCCGGTGCGCCGTCGAGCAACTGGTCCAGGTCCGTCACCACCGTGTCGGCACCGGAGTCGAGCAGGTCCTGCCCGTGCTTGCCGCCGAGCCGGTCCACGCCGACCACCCACCCGAACCCGCCGGCGCGGCCGGCCGCCACCCCGGCGAGCGCGTCCTCGAAGACCGCTGCGGCGGACGGCTCGACACCCAGCTCCCGGCCGCCTTCTAGGAAGGTGTCCGGTGCTGGCTTGCCCCTCAGGTGGCGCTGCGCCGTGGTGATCCCGTCGACGCGAACCTCCAACAGGTCCGCGATGCCCGCCGACTCCACGACGTCACGGCAGTTCGCGCTGGCGGACACCACCGCCCGGCGCAGGCCCGCGTCCCGGGCGGCCTGCAGGTACCGGCGCGAACCGGGGTATGCCTGGACCCCGCCGTCGTGGATCTTCCGCAGCACGATGGCGTTCTTGCGGTTGCCGATGCCGGACACCGTCACCTGGTCCACGGGCTGGTCCGTCGGGTCGTCGGGCTCACCCTCGGGCAGGTGGATGCCGCGGGAGGCGAGGAAGTCGCGGACACCGTCGGCGCGTGGTTTGCCGTCGACGTAGGTGGTGTAGTCCGCGCCCGGGTCGAACGGGACGAAACCGTCGACGTCGCGGGCGCGCAGGAACTCGTCGAACACCTGCTGCCACGCAGCGTTGTGCACCGTGGCGGTGGGGGTCAGGACACCGTCGAGGTCGAACAGGCAGGCCGTCACCGAATCCGGGAGTCCGAGCACGGGCCCAACCTATGGGCGTGCCCCCGGTGACCGCTGCTGGACGCTGCCCGACGGAACGACGCTGCCCGACGGAACGGCAGCGCCGCGGCGCCCGACCCGGATGGGCCGGACGCCGCGGCGCCTTGGTGCAGCTGTTCCCGCCGGCCGGGGCCGGTTGGCGATCAGCTCCGGTCGGTCGCGGCCCCGTCGCTCGCGGCTCCGTCGCTCGCGGCTCCGTCGGTCGCGGCCCCGTCGCTCGTGCTCGGGTCAGTCGCCGCCACCGCCACCGCGGACGCGGGCGCCACGTCACTGGTGATCGAGACCTGGACGGTCTCGGGGACCACCGGCGCCGGGTAGAGCCCGGCGATGCGGACCCGCAGGATCCCGGCGCTGTAGTCGGCGCTCACCGCGTCGGCCGAGACGCCCTCGGGCAGCGACACGCTGCGGGAGAACCGGGACTCGACGTTGCCCGCACGGGTGACCGACCGGCGGACACCGGTCACGGTCAGCGTGCGGCCGGTCAGCGTCACCGACAGGTCGGCCGCCGGGTCCAGCCCGGGTGCCTCGATGGTCAGGATCCCGTCCTCACCGTCGGCGCCGAGGTGAGCCAGCGGCCCGGCCGGCGCGGAGAAGGCCGGCGCTGAGAGGCCCCGCGCGGAGTAGGCCGGCGCGGCGAACGGTGTGACGAAGGGAGCGAGAAGGTCGGCGGTCCTGGCCACGCGAGCCGGGCGCCGTAGAACGATCGTGCTCATGTAGGTGTCTCCTCAGGTTGACCCAGACGCCGCCTGCAGCGGCGCCGGCTGATGGAACCTGAGTCGGTCCCGCTCTATTCCGTGAGTGGTGGCGTGTGCTCGGTCGCCGGCGGCCCGGGGTCGTCGAGGGCCGGTGCCAGGATGGCCGGCGATGACGACCAGGCGCCGCGGGCTCGGTGCTCTCGCGATCGACACCACACCCCTGCAGGTCCCGGAGTTCCGTCGGTTGTGGTCGGCGGGCGTCATCGCCACCGTCGGCGCCCAGTTCACCGTGGTCGCGGTGCCGCTGCAGCTGTACCGGCTGACCGGGTCCTCGGCCTACGTCGGGCTGTCCGGGCTGTTCGCCCTGCTGCCACTCGTCGTCTTCGGCCTGTGGGGCGGGGCGGTCGCGGACCGGGTCGACCGCCGGCTGCTCGTCGTGGTGACCACCGCCGGGATCGCCGTCACCTCGCTGCTGTTCGGGGTCCTGGCGCTCACCGGAACCGCCCGGGTCTGGTCGGTGCTCACCCTGCTCGCGGTGCAGACGGCCTTCGCCGCGGTCAACCAGCCGGCGCGCGCCGCGATGATCCCGCGGCTGGTCGGTCCGGGTCTGGTCGCATCCGCGAATGCCCTGAACACGACGGTGTTCGCCGTCGGGGTGATCGCCGGCCCGTTCTTGGCGGGGCTCCTGCTGCCGCTGACCGGCGTCACCGCGCTCTACCTGCTGGACGCGGTCGGGCTCGGCTTCGCGCTGCTCGTGCTGCGCGGTCTGCCCGATGCCGCTCCATCACGCGGCGCCGGGCCGGACCGCGGGGCCCGGCCGCTCGGTGGGACGGGCGGGTTGCGCGACGTCCTCGACGGCTTCGGCTACCTCGCCACGCAGAAGATCCTGCTGGCCTCGTTCGTCGTCGACATCATCGCGATGGTGGCCGGGATGCCGCGGGCGCTGTTCCCGCAGCTGGCCCAACAGACCTTCGGTGGCCCGCCGGACGGCGGCACCGCGCTGGGCCTGCTGAACGCCGGCATCGGGATCGGCGCGGTGGTCGGCGGGCTCACGTCGAGCTGGATCGGGCGGGTGGACCGGATGGGGCGGGCCGTGGTCCTGGCCGTCGGGGCGTGGGGGGTGGCGATGGTCGGGTTCGGGCTGACCAGCTCGCTGGTGCTGGCTGTGGCGTTCCTCGCCCTCGGCGGGCTGGCGGACAACGCGAGCGCGATCCTGCGGTCGACGATCCTGCAGACGGCCGCGACCGATGCGATGCGCGGCCGGCTGCAGGGCGTGTTCACGGTCGTCGTCGCCGGTGGGCCGCGCCTGGGCGACCTGGTGCACGGCGGGGTGGCCGAGCTGACCTCCACCCGGTTCGCCGCCGCCGGCGGCGGGGTCGCCGTCCTGCTGCTGCTCGCGGTGGTGATGCTCCCGCTGTCGGCCTTCTGGGCCTACGACCGGCGCACCGCCGACGTCGCCTCGATCGCCGCCTGATCGCAACGCACCCGGCGCGACCGCCAATCGCGCCCACCCGGCGCGGGCGGCCTCACCACGTCGGAGGTGGCTCAGGGACTGACCGAGTTCTGGTCCCAGCAGGTTGTCGGCAGCGCGAACGGCAACCTGTTCAAGGTCGCGAAGGGCGTCGGCTCGACGACCTGGCACAGCCACGCGGACCAGGACGAGACGTTCCTACTGTTGTGGGGTGAACTGACGATCCAGCTCCGCTCGGGCGATGTACACCTGCTCCCGGGCGACCTGTTCGTCATTCCGCGCGGCGTCGAGCACTGCCCGATGGCGAAGGAGGAAGCCCATTTCCTGCTCATCGGGCCCGAGGTGACCTCCACGGCAGCCGGCGGCAAACCGGCATGGAGCGCAGCGGCCGGCACACCACCGGAAACCGGCGCCTGACGGCAAGCCGCCCGAGCCGGGACGTGACGACTGCGATGCCTGCTGCAGCGGCGTCCGCGAGATCGGGTCTGAGCTGCGTCCAGCTTGCTAGCGAATTACTAGACCGCCTTAGCTTTCACTAGTTTCACCAGCGCACCGTCGGGTAGTCGTGGCCTGTTCCGGTGAGCGCGGCCAGCGAGGACCCGGCGGAAAAGGCGGTGGGCCGCCGGTCGGCTAGTTGGTGAGGAATCGGCCGACCTCACCCGGAGTCGGCGCGCCCGGGCCCGTGGCGTTGCCGGTGGTGAACGAGCCGGCGATCACTGGTTCGGTGTCCGCGATGACGCTGTCCCAGTCGTAGGCGGCGACCACGACGCCGTCGGCAAGACGGAGATTCCTGGCGTACCAGTCGCTGTGCCCGATCACGGTCGGTCCGGCGACGCTGCCGGCCCGGTCGGCTGCGGCAGCGGCGAGCTCGTCGAGCCAGCCGTACCCGGCCGGGGTGGACGTGAAGTCGAGAATGGTGTCGTGCGGGACCGGCCACGGGCCGGCCCGGTACCTGGCCGGCGGATCGGTCAGCGGGACCGCCGTCGTCAGGTGACCCCGAACGCGCCGCGGCAGCCAAGTTGGTTCGTGTCCGGAGACGGCCGAGCCGTCGGCAGCCCCCGCATGGCCGTCCCGGCAAAGGATCGGAAGTCCCCGGTCGAGCGTCTCACCCGGGGGCACCTCCGGTCCGTTTCATCGTTGCGAACGGGACCAGGCGCCCGTCGGTACGACGGCGGAGCGCTGGTAGGGGAACAGGTCCCAGGCCGGGGTGTGCAGGCCGGCCTCGAACTCCTCGCGGAAGTACTGGATGCCACTGGTGATCGGTGTGGCCGCCGCGTCACCGAGGG
>JAABUP010009296.1_pt1 | contig 12133 bp, 14 predicted proteins | sample 5559201 | NCBI WGS metagenome assembly JAABUP01 (sample SAMN10711887, study PRJNA513373) | rock metagenome | isolation source: Antarctica rocks | place: Antarctica | reverse complement strand
CGCGCCGTCACCGGCGGTGCTGATCGCCTTCCGGGTGCTGCAGGGCTCCTTCGGGGCGCTGATGATCCCCCAAGGGTTCGGGATGCTCAAAGAGGTCTTCGCCGAGGACGAGATGAGCAAGGTGTACGGCGTTTTCGGTCCGATGCTGGGCCTCTCAGCGCTGGCCGCGCCGATCTTGTCGGGCGCGTTGACGGAGGCGAACCTGTGGGGGATCGGGTGGCGGCTGGTGTTCCTGATCAACGTGCCGATCGGCATCGCCGCGTTCGCCGGCGCGGTCCGGGTGCTGCCGCGGACCGTCGCGCATCCCGGGATCCGCCTCGACACGGTCGGGATGGTGCTCATCGGCGCTGCGCTGACCGCGATCATCTACCCGCTGATCCAGGGCCGCGCGGCGGGGTGGCCCGCGTGGACGTTCACCACGCTCGCCGCCGGAGCGGTCCTACTCGCCGCGTTCGTGCTGTGGGAGCGCCGCCGCCACAGCGACCCCTTGATCGAGCCCGGACTGCTGGCCAACCACACCTACACGACCGGCATCCTCGTCGCCCTCGCCTTCTTCGGCGCGTTCGGCGGCCTGCTGCTCTGCGTCTCTCTGTTCGCCCAGCTCGGCGAGCATTTCTCACCCATCCACGCCGGGCTGACGCTGGCGCCGATGGTCCTCGGCATGATTGTCGGCATGGGCGCCGGGTTCGCACTCGTCGACCGCCTCGGCCGTCACCTGCTGCACCTCGGCGTCGTGTTCCTCGCCGCCGGCATGGTCGCCCTGGCGCTCACCGTGACCGGCGCCCGGACCGCCTCCAGCCTGGATTTGGCGCCCTCGCTGTTTCTGGCCGGAGTTGGCGCCGGCGCGAGCTTCGGCCAGCTGTTCGACTTCATCCTGGCTGGGGTCTCGATGGACGAGGTCGGCTCGGCCACCGGCGTGCTTGAAGCCATCCAGCAGCTCTCCAACGCGATCGGCGTGGCGGCACTGGGGACGATCTTCTTCTCAGCGTTCGGCGGCCATCTCCCGACCCACGGGCTGGAGATCACCGCGTGGGCGTGCCTGGTGCCGCTGGCCATCACCTTCCTGCTCGTGTTCAACCTGCCGATGCGCGTGCGCGAGAAGCAGGCCTGACGGGCCGTAGCCGGCGCGGGGGAATCACCCGACTCTTCAATCTCGGGCCGACGGCCCGGCGCCCATCCCCGACATCCCTTGCGTGAGCACGGGCGGCGCTGGTGCCACAGGCCTTGGTTCGGCGGTGTGGGCTGGGGGACGGCACCGCAGGTCGTCGTCGGTTAGTGCGCGAGGTTCCCGGCAGTGTTAGAGCGGTAGGCGGATGCGGCTATTTGGGTGAACGAGCGGACGAGCGGGTTGGTGTTGGTGGTGTTCCAGGCGATGACGAGCTGGCTGGGCGGCATGTCCGCCAGCGGCACGTAGGCGAGCCCCGGGGGTACTGCGTGGGTGAGGGGTGTGAGCCCGATCGTGCCGTTCCACAGGACGGCCTGTAGGCACTCGCGGACGGTGCGGACGACGGGGCCGTGCCGGAGCCGGCCGGTGGGGGTGGCGCCGTTCCAGTAGGCGCGCCAGAGCGGGTCGGTTCCGTCGGGTAGCTGGCACCACTGGCGGTCGTCGAGGTCGGCCAGGGTCAGGGTCGCCTGCTGGGCGAGCGGGTCGTCGGCGCGCAGGACCACCCCGACGGGGTCGCAGCGCAGCGCCCGGGTGCTGATGCCGGTGTCATCGAAGGGTGTCCGGGTGAGCGCGACATCGGCCAGCCCGGCCCGCAGGCCGGTGGTCGGGTCGGTGAAGTCCGCTTCCCGGATCAGGACCTCTACTCCGGGGTGGCGCTGGCGGAAGGCCACGGCGAGGCGGGTGCCGGCCTCCTCGACGCTGTCGACGAGGGTCCCGACGGTGATGGTGGCGGTGCCGGCGGCGGCGGTGACCCGGGTGCGTAGCTGCTCCGCATGTTCCAGCAGCGCGCGGGCCTGGTTGTAGAGCTCGGTTCCGGAGGCGGTGAGCGTGACTCCTGTGGATGACCGGTTCAGCAGGACCGTGCCCAGGTCAACTTCCAGGTGTTTGATGGCGCGGCTCAGCGGCGGCTGGGTCATGTGCAGCCGGTCGGCGGCCCGCCGGAAGTGGCGTTCCTCGGCGACGGCCACGAAGTAGCGCAGTGCACGTAGGTCCATCGCCCACGATGATACTCGGGCGGTATCGGCGCTTCGACATTGGTGTTGGACGCGGTGCGCGGCCCGGGGGTGGACTGCGAAGGTCCGCAAGCCGCAAGCAGATCGGGGTGGTGATCGCCGCTCCGGAGGAGTTCACCGCTATGGCCGAAACTACCTATCCCTACCCGGATCCCGTCGTGGAGGTCGCTGGGGTGCAGGAACTCGCTCGCGACCTCGTGGTGATCCCGGACCGGCGTGTGCCACTGGTGCCCAACATCGGTCTCGTCGGCGGCACGCACTCGGTGCTGGTCGTCGAGACCGGCATGGGCCCGGGCAACGCCGACAAGGTGCTCAAGCTTGCGGCCGACTACGCCTACGGCCGGCGGCTGTACCTGACCACGACGCACTTCCATCCTGAGCATGCGTTCGGCGCGCAGGTGTTCGCAGGGGAGGCGACGTTCCTGATCAACCGGGTGCAGGCCGAGGACCTGGCCGCACGGGGCCCCGGTTACCTCGAGCAGTTCAGGACGTTCGGCGGAGCCGTCGCCCGGGAGCTCGACGGTGTCGAACTCGCCACCCCTGATGTCGTCTACGACGACTCCTACGACCTGGACCTGGGCGGCCGGACCGTCCAGCTGCGGCCCACCGGGCAAGCGCACACCAAGGGCGATCAGGTGGTGACGGTCCCTGACGCCGGGGTCATGTTCACCGGCGACCTGGTCGAGACCGGGCAGTTCTCGATCTTCCCGTGGTTCCCGCCGTACGACACCGACGTGTCCGGGATCGGCTGGATCGAGGTGATCAAGCGCCTGGTCGCCGCCAGCCCGAAGGTCGTAGTCCCCGGGCATGGTGACGTCGGCGGGGCGCAACGGCTGGCCGATGTCGGTGACTACCTCGAGTTGCTGCGTGACGAGACGTGGCTGCGCCGGGACTCGGCCATGAGCGAAGCGACGATCGTCGATGAGGTCACAGCGCTGATGATCGATCGGCACCCCGACTGGGAAGGCCGGGAATGGCTCCGGCCCGGGGTCAGCTGCCTGTGCACCGAGCACGCGTCGTGACCGTCGCAGCGGCCGCGGTGCCCGGCGGACGGCGCACACGGCGGGCAACGCGATGAGCGACCCGCCCGGCACCCGGGCCACGAGCAGGCGAGAGAACGGCGTCTCGGCCTACGCCAAGATCTTCGCCGTGCCCGAGCAGGAGGTGCAAGAGGCCCTCGCCGCGCGCGTCGGTCCGGTGTTCGCCGAGGAGGCGCTGCAGGCCGCCGGCGGAGCCGGCTGGTCGAGCCCCGCGCTCACCGGACGCGAACGCAGCATTGCCGTCATCACCGCCCTAGCCGCCCAAGGGGTGGCCGGGGATCGCCTCGGCGCCCACCTGCGGCTGGGCCTGCAGAACGGCCTTGATCAGGAGGCGCTAGCGGCCCTCATGGCGCTGCTGGCCATCTACCTCGGATACGCCAAGGCATCGCTTGCCATGGAAACTATCCATGGGTACATGAGCGAGGGCTCGCGGTGCGCCACAAGCGATCCTTCATGAAGGTCGACGGTTCTGTTCCAGCCAGAGAACTGCGGGACTGCAAGACGTGCGCGCCCACCGCCTCGAACGCGCGTCGACAACCAACACAGCTAAGGAGACTGTCATGGTGAAGGTGTCCATCATTCGTCCGGGCGAGGGTGAAGCCATTACCTTGGGACCGGCGGTCCAGATGTGCATCCTCGAAGACGGCAGAACCACCGAGCACCGGATAGGCATGGCAGAAAGCACGCTCGCCCCGCACACCGCCGGGCCGCCTCAGCACCGTCACGCCCGGCATGACGAAGGGTTCTACGTCGTGTCGGGAACGTTGCGCTTCACCATCGGCGACCAGGACCACGACGCCGGCCCCGGGACGCTTGTCATGGTGCCCACGGGCGCCCCGCACACCTTCGCCAACCCCGGCGACGAGCCCGCGGTCCTGCTCACCGTCTTCACCCCGGACCTCTACGTGCAGTACTTCCGCGACCTGCGCGACGCCGCCGCCGCCGGCCCCCCGACAAGCAGCGCCATCGGCAAGCTGATGGCCCGATACGCCACCGAACCGTCGACGGAGTACGCACCGTGACCCTCGGTCACGCGACGGAACAGGAGCAACAAGCCGGGCCGAGTGCTCCACGGCCGGACGCTGGAGAGCAGAAGGCCCTCGACCTACGTTCATCCTGACAGCGCGCAGAGCACGTCGTTCCCCAGGCGCATGCGCAGGCGGCCCAGCAGATCCATCCCCCGGTGGGACGCCGGCCGGTCGTTTCCTACGCTGGGGCACAGGCCCGACCGACCACGGCGCGGGAACCACATGGCGCTCTCGGCTCCGTACCGGAAGCCGGATTGCGCAGCGCTGACGTTGTGGATGGTAAGGCCGAGTTCCTACTGCGGCCGACGGGTGATTGGGCCAGTGTCGTCCTCGCCGGGTCCGGGATGCCGCAGTGGCCGTGTCAACTCGAAGTGGCCCCACCGTGACGGGTCCTGGCTTGATCTGGCCCTCGGGTTGATGGAGGGGTTGAGTCCTTGTCCGCCTTGTCGTTGGGCGGGGACGTTCTCGGAGGCGCCGGCTTGGCGGCGTCGGTAGGCATCTCCCCGGCAGGTCCACCTTGATGCGGTGCCACTGGACGTGGCGCCGGCGTGCCGGGCAGCGGCGGGCAGCGACATGAATAGCGCGGCGCGGCTGGTCTTGGTGCTGGGCGGACTGCTCGCGGGTCAGCGCCGGGTTGCGGACCGGCATCGCCGTGAGCTTGACCATCTCAGGTGTCCTCGCCCCGGGGAGGTGGGTCGGCAGGTCGCGGGGCTCGCGCCAAAGCGCTCACGTCGGGATCAGCGCACCGACGATCGGCTGCAGCGCCTGGCCGGCGGGTGAGGCCCAGCTGACGGCGAGCTCGGTGAGGATCATGTTGGTGGAGGTGAGCGTGGCGCGCGTAGCGCAACGTCGTCGGCGAGCCGGCTCATCGAGCCACCGGCGTCGGCCACGACCTGGACCCGGTAGCGTTGCTGCAGGGCGGTCAGGGTCGGGTAGACCGTACAGACGTCGTTCGTGACGCCGGCGATGATCAGCTTGCGCCGGCCGGTGGCCTGGACTGCTGCGGCGAAGTCGGGGTCGTCGATGGCGTTGACGACGCCGCTGCGCTGGATCCGGCCCTCGTACTCGGCCGGTGCGATCTCGGCGAGCTCCTCCGTGAGCGGCCCCTGCATCTGGTTCTCCGGCGGGCAGGGTGCGATGACCGCCTGCATGGCCGGAGGCTCGCGCAGGGGCCCGCTCCCAATTTCCGAGTCACGGTCGTCTGGGCTCAGTCCCGGGACTCCAGCCAGGTAGTCAAGCTCTTGACGGCCGGGGCTAGGTCTTTGGTTGAGGAGAAGTCGGCCTCGTAAGAGGGCAGGTGGTTGAACCAGGCGAACATGGCTTGACGGTCTGGGTCCTGCTCGAGCACGTCAAGCGGGAGCGGGTCGAAGCGCGCCGGTAGCCCAAAGTGCTGGCCGTACACGGCGGCGATCTGCTGACCGGTCAGCTCGTCACCGGCGATCTCAATGCTGCCGCCGGGCACCCGGCCACGCTCTAGGAGCGCCGCGGCAGCCACGACGCCAATGTCGTCGACGCATATCATCTGCAATGGCACGTCCGGCGCGAGCGGCAGACGCAGGACCATGACACCCCCCTCGGGCTGGGGCCCGGACCGGGCGAAGTTGTCCATGAAAAAGGTGGGTCGGACGAACGTCGTCGGCAGACCCGAGGCGCTCAGGTACTCCTCCACGCGACGCTTGCTCTCGAAGTGCGGGATCATCGTGTGCCGCTCGGCGCCACCGACGGAGCTGTAGACAACATGCGGAACGCGTGCGGCGGCTGCCGCGTCCGCGATCCGCTTGCCGTGCTCGACCTCGCCGCTGGTCCCGGCAGGGCCGGCGAAGGTGGTCATGGCGAAGACACCGTCGACGTCGGTGAACGCACGGCGCATGCTCTCAGCATCGTCGATGTCGGCGCGTACAACCTGGACGCCGACGTCCGCAAGAGCGCGAGCTGCCGCAGCGTGCGGGTCGCGCACCAGCGCCCGCACCCCAGCGTCTTGCGCCTGCAGCGCCCGCACCGTCGCGCCGCCCTGCTGGCCTGTTGCACCGACGACGGCGAACTTCCTGCCCTGCCGGTCCCCACCAACGAGTCCGGTCACGTCCGGACGCCGTCGACTGTGACGGCGACCTTGTCGGAGTAGAAGCAGACGTGTTCTGCGGCGGGAACGGCTTCCGGTAGCGGGTGTGGCAGGCTCCAGGCCACGTCGGGCACGACCACTGTGCCATCTTCGACGAGGTTCCAGTGCTGTCCATTGCCCTTGTAGGGGCACTCGGAGATGGTGTCGCTGAGCTCGAGCAGGTCGAGTCGGACCTCTGACCAGGGTATGTAGTGCCGTACGGGCAGACCGGTCTCGAACAACAACTTCGGGCGGTGGGTGTCGGCGAGAAGGCGTCCGTCGAGCTCGACGGTGACGTGCCGATGGGAGCTCAGGACCTCCACCCGGTGGTAGGGTCGCGCACCTCTGCGTACACGGGCTCGTCCTCGACGAACCAGCGGTCGGCGGTTGCGAAGTCCAGCTTCACGAAGCCGGCCAGGGCACGCGAGACCGGGTCGCCGTCCTGCTCGAACTCGGTCAGGGCGGTGCTCGCCAGGCCGGATGCGTCGACCTCGTCCCGCGGGAACCACAGTTCTGCTCCGAATCCGGGTCCGTGGACCATCCAGGCCTTGTCGGTGTCCAGCAGGGCTCGGCCTCCGAGCAGGGCACGTACGCGCCGCGGGTAGGGCTCGGCGTAGGCCGCGCCGCGCGGAAGTTCGCCGGTGGACAGCACCCCACGGCTGTCGGTGGAGAAGGGGCCTGGGCCGATAGTCAGTGACACGTGGGGCTCCGTTCTAGACGGTGGGTGCTGCATCTGTTGGCAGTTCGTCGTGGTCGCTTGGGGTTGGTCGCTGTGTCTGGCCCCTGCAGGCTCGTGCGGGCGCTCGTGCCTCGGAGGTGAGCGGATGGCAGGAAGATCGCGACGGGTCGCCTTGTTGGGCCGGCTGGGGTTCTACACGCCGCCGGCGGCGAGCTCTTCGATGTACTGGGCGACGGTTGTGGGCTCGCGGCCCAGGGCGGCGCGCAGGACAAGCGCGTTGCCGTCACGGAAGCCGTGCTGGTCGTAGTGCTCCATCATCCGCGTCATCCCTTCGCGCATCGGCCCTGCAGGTAACTGCCGAGCGGCGTCCGCCGGAGACGACTCGTCGGCCTGCACAGGCCGCCCGAGGGCGCGCGCCATGAGGTCGGCCAGGTCGGTGCGGTCGAAGGTGCCCGGTGAGCACAGCTCGAAGGTGCCGTTGCTCAAGAGTTCGCCGGTCATCGCGACGGCGGCGGCCTCCGCGACGTCGCGGTAGTCGACGTAGCACATTCGGGACCGCTTGGAGTACGGCATGCTGACGCTGCCCTGGTCACGGGCGCTGGCCCAGGCCCCGTCGAGCATCTGCATGAACATCGCGGGCTGCAGGACGGTGTAGTCCATACCCGAGGTGTAGAGGGCCTGCTCGACCGGTGCCTTGTCGGCGTGGTTGACCAGAGTCGCCAGCGTGGGGTGCATGACGCCGGAGAAGACGAACTTGCGCACCCCCTGTGACTGCGCGGCGTGGACCATCGCCACCCCCAGGTCGGCTTCGTGGGGTGCGAACGCGGGGTTGATGTGGAAGACGCCGTCCATGCCCTTCGCGGCGGCGCGCAGGCTCTCCGGGTCGCTCAGATCGCCTGTGACGGTCTCGTCGGCGCCCCGATCACGAACCGCTGCGGCCCTAGCCGGATCGCGAACCAGAGCGCGGACCGTCGCGCCGCGACTTTTCAGCTCAGGTAGGACCAGGCCGGCGTAGCTGCCCGTCGCGCCGATCATGAGGACGTTCATGCGCCGAAGATGCCGTGCGCTTCGGCGAGTTGCTGCGCACGCGCCGGGTCGGGCATCGCCACAGCAGGTCCGGGAAGCCCGAATGTAGTAGCCGGGTCGCCGAGGTCGTGGACCAGGTCGGCGAAGCCAGCGGGAGCGTTCAGCAGCAGGGTCCGGCCGGGCCGGTCGTTCGAGACGGTGAATCCGTGCGGAACGTTGCGCGGCAGGAACGCCAGCGCGCCGGGTCCGGCGGGCCAGGTCCGGTCGCCGCAGTGCACGGTGAACTGACCGGCCAGGACGAAGAAGACCTCGTCTTGCTCACGGTGCACATGCAGGGGCGGGGCGTAGCCGGGTGGGACGCGGTGGTCGACGATGTCCAGACCGCCCAGCGTGGAGCGGCCCAACACCTTGTTGATGGACAGCGATCCCAGCCAGTAGTAGGGGTCGCCCTGGTCGCTGGCAAGGACGAAGCCGCTGGAGCTGTCAGGTGAGGAAGTTTCTGCTTGCGTCATCGAGTTCTCCTGGACGATGTGGGACCTACAGGGTGAGGAGCTGCGCGGCTTCGGGGGCGTGACCAGCGGGTACGTCGTGGTGGACGAGATCCAGGCCGCCGCGGGTGTCGACCGCGCGGACGTTCGTCAGGCGGAGGCTGCCGAGCCAGCGGTAGGCCTCCCCCCGGCCACCCGCTCGTCCGGTCCCGGGACGTAGCCGCGCCGGGTCCCGCCAGGCGGGGGCGGTTCGGACGGGGGCGCGGGGAAGCTCATGTCGCTCCTCGGATGTGGACGAGTTCGTCCACAACCTAGGCCGGTCCAGGAGCCTCGGCAAGGGGCGGTGAGAGGCCGCGCAGGAACAGCGCCTTCTGGCGCCGCGCTGCTCGCTCCCAGCCGGGCGCCAGCGGCTGCGCGATCATCGCGCCGAAGACCACCACGTCGGCCGGTGTGACGTCCGCCCGGACGCTGCCGTCCTCGCGGCCGCGCGCCAGCAGCAGCCCGAGGGCGCGGTGGACGGCCGCACGGACTGCGACCGTGCCCGCGGGCAGGTCGGTGGGACCGCCGTGCAGGGGCAGGACGAGCTCGGCGCGGTGCTCAAGGGTGCGGTCGAGGAACCAGCTCACGGCCTCCAACCCGGACCCGGTGTGCGAGGCCGCCTCGACGGCGACCTCCAGGACCATGCGGAATGATCGTTCGGTGAGCGCTTCAAGCAGCGCCTCCCGGGTCGCGTACCGGCGGTAGAGCGTGGCTACCCCGACCCCGGCCTCGGCGGCGATTGTGGCCATAGGCACGTTCTGGCCGTGCCGCAGCATCGTGGTCACCGCCGCGGCGAGCACCCGCTCCTGGTTGGCCAGGGCGTCCCGGCGCAGGCGCCGCGCCGACGACGCAGGCTCACCCGTCACCCGTCACCCGTCCCCTCCGCGTGAGGCTGTGGCTCGCATTGTGGTCGCTGCTCTGGCCGTTGACGAGAAGGGCCGGGGAGCGGGTGGTTCGAACAGCTGGGTCCAGGCGTGCTGCCAGGGCCAGCCCTTAGATAGATCCAGGCGTCGGGTGAGCGGGCGAGCCGGGCCGGGACGTCCATGACGCTGCCGGGAGGGTCGGTTGGCGCGCCCCCGACCGGGGGGCAGTGGGCTCCACCGTAAGGCCCTGCTTGAGCGCTTCACCTGCCAGGTGGTTAGGCCTGGCTGTCCGGCGGTGTCCGATCGGAGATCGGTCTACGAGACGGCTCTGGCCTGCACGAGGCGTTGCAGCAGGTCATGGTGGGGGGGCACGGCTGCGCCGTCGTGGTGCCAGGTGGCCGCGATACCCATGGCAGCGACGCGACCCGTCGCCATGACGCGCTCGACCGCCGCCACCAACTCCGTCGGCGTGCAACCCGCAGGCACGGGATGGCGCAGGTCAGGCACACCCGAGGGGTCGCAGACATCGACGTCGAGGTGCACGTACAGCGCGCCGTCAGGCCTGATCGCGGTGCGGCCAAGCAGGACCTGTTCGGGCGGGTCGCTGTCACGCGCGTCGACCAAGACGATCCGGTTCTTGGCCACCGGGTCCAGGCCCAGGGCTGCGGGGAGCCTGAGCGTCCCGACCCCGGCTGCGAGCGCCAGCGAGAGCCCCCCCAGGTAGCCCGAGGTCGTCGTGTCCTCGGTGTGGAAGTCCGCGTGCGCGTCGAACCAGACGATGCCTACCTCGTGGCCGCCGCGTTGCAGGCCGGCGAGGACCCCGAGGCTGGTGGTGCAGTACCCGGAGATGACTACCGGCACCCGGTTCGGATAGCTGGCCACCACTTGCGCGACCTGCTCGTAGAGCGCCGACATCCGGTGCCAAGCGTCTCCGGCTGGGAGCTCCACCACGACCTCGCGGTCGACCGGCGTTCCAACGTCGAACGCCGCCAGCTGTTTGTCGAGGTGCTACGGCACGGCCACAGTCACCATTCCAGGACCGTCGGCCCTGCGGGCGAGTCGTCCCATACGACCATCCGTGACCGGAGCTGCGTGCCTCCCGTTGTCCATCACTGTCGCGCGGCGAGCGCCTGCCGGACCTCGTCCATGAGGATGTCGGGAGCGTCGACGAGCAGATCATGCGCGGCGTCAGGGATCAGGCGTAGTCGCGCGCCGGGGGGACAGGCCCGCGCGGTGGCGGCTGCGAGCGCGGGAGTGGTGAGTGGGTCTTGTTCGCCGACCACGATCGTGACCGGGCATCGGAGCGCGCGGGCGTCCGCGGTCAGATCGAGTCGGGTGAACTGTGGAGTGAAGTGGGCGTTGACCTGCGCCGTTTTAATCTGAGCTGCGCGCACAGCACTCAACGCAGGACCCGGCTGGCGCAAGGCCATCAGGGACAGGCAGTGCTCGTGGAACGCGGCACTGGCCTCGAACGCCGGGTCGACGTGCGCCTCGCGCCAGGCTGCGGCGCTGGCCGGGCCCCCGAGCCTGCCCATCCGGGTTGCGCCCTCATCCACGGTCGGCAGGCGCGCCGTCGTGCAGGCGATGACCAGGCTGGCGACCTGCTCAGGGTGGCGCGCGGCGTGCCGGAGCGCGACCCAGCCGCCGAACGACACACCGACCACGACCGGGCGCTGAAGCTGCAGCGCGTCGATGACACACGCCAGATCATCGGCCCACTCGTCCAGCTCCCAGGTCGCGCGCGCGGACAGGTCGCTGCGACCGTGACCGCGCAGGTCAGGGATGACCAGCTTGGCCTGCTCCGCCAGCGGCGCCAGGACGTGACGCAGCCCGCCACCGTCGATGCCGGGACCGCCGTGCACCGCCACGACCGCAGCCACGGACCGACCCCCGGCGTGGCCTTGGGTGGTGCCCCGCAACGTCACCCCACGCACCGGCAGCCGCCACCACACAGCCTCGGCCGGCCGCGCTGTCATGGTCACCACTGTGCCCGATAACCGTGCGAGGATCCCGACGGGCTCGACCAGCGTCTCCGAGAAGGTTGTGCCGAATCCAGAACCAGCCATGCCCGTAGCCGAGTAGGGGTGCCGCAACGGGCACGCTGGAAATTGGCCCGACGCGATGTCCCGCATGCCGATGGCGCCTCTTGCGGGAACGCCGCAGGTCAGAGGGGGTGCTTGGGCGAGGGTGTTCCGTAAGACCCGCCCGGGAAAATGCCCGGTGACCGGGGGATATCAGCAACACCTCGCGGTGTCTCACTTCCTTGGTAGTGAGACCGTCCGCTCCTGGCGATGCCGGGGGAGTGTGACCTGCGGCGGTAACTGGCCTCGTTCTGACAGCGCTACTTGGTCGGGCCGGTCCTGGCGGCTGCAGGGGTCTCTGTCGCGGCGCGCTCGAGCGCGCGGTAGACGGTGGACCGGCCGACGCCGAACAGCTCTGCCAGGTCGGAGGGGCTGTTCTGGCCGGTCCTGTGCAGGTCGACGAGCAGCGCCTCCCGCGTAGGGGTGAGCTTGGGCTTGCGTCCGCGGAGCTTGCCCGCGGCGCGGGCGACAGCGAGACCCTCCCGAGTGCGGGCCTTGATGAGGTCGGACTCGAACTCGGCGACCATGGCTAGCACGTTGAACAGCAGCCGGCCGACGGGGTCGGTGGGGTCGTGCACGGATCCGCCCAGCTGCAGGCGGACGCCGCGGGTGG
>JAABUP010009295.1_pt1 | contig 12134 bp, 8 predicted proteins | sample 5559201 | NCBI WGS metagenome assembly JAABUP01 (sample SAMN10711887, study PRJNA513373) | rock metagenome | isolation source: Antarctica rocks | place: Antarctica | reverse complement strand
CGGTTCAAAAGGTCTTCTAAAATCACTCCCTGCAAAGTGTCCAACGCATTTCATCTATCCCCGTCCTTCTGTCTGCCATTTGTGTCTGTCCGGATAACACTTCCCAGCCCAAGCCACCGGGACTCCCACACATGGTGCAGCAAGTTGGAATCAAAATCCAAGCTGCAACGCCATAGCTAGAGCAAGTAGGTAGGCACGAGTACTCATACGTCAGGTACAGACTGGTCTGTAGACATGTACATCATGTATGCGCTGTCCAAACCGTCAAGAACACGGTCCTGCATCTGCACGAAAGCAAATCTGGCCAGCGAACGACGGCAAATACAGCGAGATAAGGTACTCGTACTTTACACCTTGAAACCGAGAGGAAGCCTTCGTTGGCGCCACTCTCGCTCTGTCGGTGGCTTGCCATTCGTTCAGATCAAGACAGGGTGGATCGCTGGTCGCGGCCACTCAGCCCAGGCCTGGCACACGCCGCGGAAGTATTGAGGCTGCCATGAACCGCAACCGGCACGCCCACACCGTGCTGACCCTGTAGATGTGAGGCTGTGTCCACAAAGGCCGTCGTGAGACATCCTTCGTCGTGACTTGTCGCTCTTGCGTTCTTGGAATCCAATCTGAGCAGGTGGCCAAGGAGGAATATTCGTGGGCCCATGATCTCCTCCGATTCGAATCTCGATGCGGCTAGAGAACATGTCAGGCCGTTGCTTGCGCTGTAGATTGACTCTTCCTTCGCTAGCTGTATCCTTCACCTTAAGTCCTATTTTCAAGACAATTTCACAACCGCGACAAAAGGCAGGCGGAAGCAGCGAAACAAGCGGAAGAGCAAGCAAGGGGCTATGGACAATGACATCGCGGTCGTCACTAGCTCCGACGTGAGCCCCCCAGCTTGTACCAGCAGCGAAGTTAAGCCTGCAAGCAATACACACGGCCAAGTAGTGGAGCTTCGAGCCGTCAACATCAACCGGCACTTTGATGGAGGAGACCACTACTCTAAACGGCGATTGTATTGAAACCCCACGCATAACGATGTGGGCGCCCCCGGGGCCTTCAACGATGCGAGTCTGACCTCTTACCGAGATGTCCAACGTTAGATCACGTGGGGGCCACATGACCTCCTCCGTTACATCAGCCCCATCGATGGCAGACCGCGCCGGACGACGGTCCAGGCGGCCGATGATGCTTGTCAGCGACCGCAGGGGCCCATGGCGGAGGGTCAAAGTATCGGGCTCGGCACCCTCACGTAGTACAGCTCTCTACCTGGATTCTAGGTGGACGCAAAGCGCGCGTGGGAGAGCGGTCACGATGCAGGCAGCATGACCCTCGCGCTTTTGCGGCTACTGGTGTCATGGCCTTTTTTTCGACCTTTTTCTTCTTCTTCTCTGGCGTATGACCCCATCCAAAGGCATTGGATTCCAAATACGGTAGCTTTCCGGGGGCGATGCTGGGAGCGGCCCAAGGATGCGCGTGGTGGTTCGATGTCGACTGTCATGTCAATCTCGGGGTCCTTGAACGCTGCCAGTGCGCTAATCTCGTGTCCCACCACTCGGATGAAGATCTGTGCTGCGAGGACAATTTGAATTCTATTATTAGTATCCGTACAGGGCGATCTAATTCTTTTGCACCCTGGTGGCCTGGATATTTTAGAGGAATTCCACGCCTAGCCATCCTTTGGTATCCGATATACAGTCTGATCACCCTGGGAGATGTAGCATATCTTGCCTTAGCCATAGGGCCCCCCATCGTCATCAAGGAGTACAACAACGGCAGAAGAGGTCACATTTCAGGGCTCGACTGACTGTTTGCTTCTGACAATTCGGTTCGTCTTTTGCAACTGGCTAACGAGCAACGTAGGTAGTGATAGATAGACAATCACAACATTTTAAGGATCTGCAGATTTTGATTGCTCGTGTAACTAGACAATGTGTGTGCATCTTTCAGTTGAGAGGATGCTCGCCGCTAAAGATCGAGCTGCGAAGATGAGATGTTGAGAGATAACATTGTCCAAAACGAGTATGGGGTATAGAAATGGAACATCACAAGTCAGATCTGAAGCAGAAGTTTGAGTTGTGCGACGCGAGGTAAAAGCCCTAGAAGATCAAGAATAATGATAGAGCGACTCTATGCATCCCTCCAGGAACCCTGCACCGGTTTCCTCCCGACCTGCAGAAGGCTCGGCGGTGCACTGCTCTGCTGTGGCTGCGGCGATCTTGAATTATACGTAACTCCACTCTGCTGCTGATAGTTCATAGAAGGCTCATATCGAGTACTCATTGACGGCGAGTATGTCGAGTACCCCTGTTGCTGCCCGTAGCCACTTCCATACCCACCGAAGGCTTGCGGTTGAGCCGACCCCCCGTAAGCCTGGGGACCTCCAAACGCAGCGGCATTTCGCCCCTGAACCGATGGCGGGGGGCGCGCATACCCGGTATATGCTGTCGGGCTCTGTTCTTGACCATACGGCCTGGCGAGATCTCCTCCTTGGAAGCCACCCTGATGTTGATAAGGCGAGTGCACTGGACTCGAATCTGCCTCCGCATACCCAGCCCTTGGCGGTGGTGCAACATTCGCGAGCATCGGCGCTTTCTGCGCAGCCAGTGGATCCAACCGGCCCATCTCCAGTTCCTCCTCCCGATGTTGCTCCGGCACATTCCTCTGACTCGCAGTATCCCAACTAGGCATCGGCGGCAGCGCATCGTCGTGGACTTTCCCATTCCTACTGACATCAAATTGCGCAAATCTAGGAGGTTCGTAGCTGGGCGGAGGCGGCGCAGGCTGGTAACCGTGGTAGGCGGCTGGTGGAAAGGAGGAGGGTTGATCCGTATGTCTGTGCGATTTGTGGCGACCCGAGGGACAGCAGGACTCGCAGCATGAGAAGCACGAGCAGCAGCAGGACATGCCGCAGCAGAGACAGCGAACTAAGCACCAAAGGAGAGAGAAGATGATAACGGCGCCTATAATGATGCCGATGATCGCAGGCCATCTGGAAGATGTTAGGAATCGTCGGGTAAAACATGTGGACGTTTATGAACTCGGTAGACAGACTTGCAGTATGCCTTTGCCATGCAGTTATTCCAGCTCGAGAACGTTGCGGGTACGCCTTCAACCGATGAGAGGGCATCTCTCCGCCAAGGTGTCATAACAGCCATCGTCGCTGGACGACTTCTGATTGCACAATAGACTGAACTCCACCCTGAACCCGTCTGCCGGCAGCGAAAAGATGTTTATCCCTGGAGATAGGTCTTTCAAGTCCGAGAATTCTGTGAAGTTCGAAAGTAGCCTGTATGGTCTGTGAGGCTGCGAATTAGGTCCTCTCAAGCATCGACGCAACTCGGAGCAATATGAATGGCGCGTGAACAATACTATTTACCGTCCGTAGAAGTAGGGTGAAACTACGAATGCAGAGAGTACGGCATAGGGGACCTGCCCAGCATTAGACACGAAAGGCTTGTGGGGTCCTTTGCCAAGCATAAGGTAGAGTACATGGGTGTTAGTTTCAAGGGTGCTCGTGTGGCGTTTTGATATTCCGTGGCAGTGTTCGCATGGGGTACGCGTCTCAGCCCGTATCGATAACAACGGCGAAGTCAGAGCGAGAGTTGACTAAGCAAGATGATTGGCAATCGATGTGTGGAATGTGAAGTTAGGACTATTATCTAAGAAGAGCATAAGTGATCATGGGCATCCACTCCCACCTTTTGAGACTATCGGCAACCTTTACTTGCTACCACAACAGTGCAAGAAACCGACTGTCGCATAACATGGAAAGGACAATAGCCTTGCCAAAGAGATTTAACTGGTATCCCTGCCGGATATTTGACGCCGCTCAACACCAAAATACAATTATGTCCCTCAAACACGCAATTGCATGAACCTCCCAATCACTCTTCCCGGCTATGGCTCTCCCATCATCTGACGATACCGTCTCCCTCTTTCTTGCCGGGTGGTGGACCAACCGGTGGGCTGTAAACTGGATCACCACCCCTCGCTGGCTGATACGCACTTTGTGGTTGCTGGAGCTCGATGCCGCTCTGCTGTCCTCCAAAATAGCCTTGATTCCCGTTGCCATAGTAGGTCTGGTTGGGATGAGGCGAGTACGGTGGAGCGGGAACATTATTGATATTGGCGCCATGGTAAGGTGAAGCACCGGTATAGGTTGCGGGTGCATGACCAGGTGGAGTGTTTCCGCCAAGCCATCCGGTGCCACGATAAGGGTTCATACCAGCTCGGCGACGACGGCGAGCACTGATACATCTGAGGCGACACCATCGTCAGACCACCATCGAGTTGGGTTCAAACAAGGGTGCAACGCCACTTACGCAAAGAAGAAGAAGAGGAAAAAGGCCGCGACGATGATGGCGACCAAAGCGATCCATCGGCCATAGGAACCCCAGGTGCTGTAGTATCCGTTTCCATCCATGCCGTTATTACCGTTATTGCCATTATTGCCGCTACTCATGATGAAGATGTCAGTCCTGAATTCTGAACAGTGTACGATGAAGCTGGTTGGTTAGAAAAAAACGAAGTGGTAAGAGAATAGTGAGGAAGTAAGGTCGACGAGTTCTCAATGCAGCTCAAGGGCGACAATGAATCAATTTGCCATTGCTTCGTAGGACGAACATAAGGATGCAGTAGCCAGTCGAACTTGCGGTGGCAAGGGTTGAACGGAAAAGCAGACTTACTAGTATTGTCTTGGTAGAATGGCCATGATGTATCCTCGTCGTTGGGATTGTTTGGCCTTAGTTGGGAAGTAGTGATGCACAGAATCGGTGCACAACGTCTGTTCTATTATCGAGAAAACAATGACACGATTGAGAAGCAGTTGTTGAGAAGCTGGAGTCGTATCAAATTCGAAGGATGGAGGATGCAGGAGGCGTAATAAGGGTCCAAGGAATAATTGATGTCGCAAGCAGATAGTGTGGGGCTGTGCTTAAGCTTAGCAGGGAGAACTCCCAAGACGGATGCCAGTATCCGTCATCAATGAAACTTCTTATTCAGATGTGATGCAAGATTGCAACTAGATCTTGATCAGGGTTAGAACATGGGATGATACCGTTCACTTCCCATAAGAGGCGCTGACACTTTGGATACATCATCACATCTCATCGCTTACTCGTCATTGTCATCATTACATAGGTATGCCTGAGCCACTTCTGCTCGCGTATGTGACAAATCATGATCGACACCGGGTTTTGGTACGCTTGCAAGGGTAGCGCCTGTCTATCTCATCTGCAAGGCCAACGCATCGATGGCCCGTGCGCTCTGAAGATTATGTGGGTTGTTTATTCCAGATATTCGTATCACTCCCTCCATCGCTGGTCCATCTGTGTTTCTAACGCCATATCTGAGTTTGGGAGTAGTCTGTGAGTCCAGACAACGCCTCATAGTGATTGCCAGAGAAGGGATCGTTGCGTGGTCGACAAACACATCTACAATTGGTCTTGCCTCAATGTTGCGCTTGAAAACTTTCACAACCAGAGCAGGCCGGCTCAAGCAGGCAGTCTTTCAAACCCCCTCAACTTACACAGGTAGATCTGTATGGAGAGACATTTAGAAGATTCGGAGATTGAGGCTTATCGAATCGGAGCTATCACGGAAGGTCTCCTTTTCATATGACCAGGCTCCAAAGTGGTCAGGATACACCCACAACGCTTTCGAATGAAACCTGCTCCTCCCATCGAAGTCCCTCAACCTTCTTGGACATCCGTCGCCTCTCTCTATCAACGCAACACATCATACTGAGTCTGGCAAAGGAAGACAACGAATACAACCCGAATAGGATTTCAAGATGAGAATGAGAAACCCCGGAAATGCTGTGAGCCTAGGAAATATAGTCGGCCATTGCTGGCTGCAGATTCGTGACTGCATGCGTCTTTCCATCGTATCATTACCATCGTTAACGTGAAGACGCAACATAACCACGCGAGAGATCATCCACATGCTCATGAGTCTATCCAAGACCAGGCTGCCATTACCTGCTCGTCCGTTTGATTAACCATTGCAGTACAGCGTCGAGGTTAGTCTCCTCCTTAGCGCTGATACCGTAGCAGCTAACCTCCCGGTGGGTTACAGCCTTCAGATTCAGCGCTTCAATGAGCTCATCGACCGAGAGCTTTTCTGGAAGGTCGGACTTGTTGCCGAGAACCAAGAGTGGTATACCGTCGAGTACTGGCTTTTCGAGGAGCGCATGAAGCTCTTCGCTAGCAACAGGTAGCGCCTCTTTATCTGCCGCGTCAACGACATAACTGCGGACTACATGTCAGCATCATAGGATGGCGCCAAAAGGCATACGAAGGCCATACACGATCGCGTTGACGCCTCTGCAGTACTTCTCCCACATCGAACGAAACCTTGGTTGGCCGCCAAGGTCCCAGCTACGTCAACGGCCACGGTCAGACGCAGCCCCACAAGAGCATACACCACGACCAACGACCTACCACTTCAAGGTGACATGACCTTTCTGTACGCGCTTCAAGTTGAAGCCGACGGTGGGAATGGAGCTAGACGAGTCAGAATATGCGTTAGTGGCAGAGGACTAAATTCACGAAGCACTACCCGCAAGGCGAACAGGACTATGAAGGGTCGAGTCATACTCGATAGTGAACTCTCCGCCCTGCAAACATGATATCAGCTCCTGTCACAACCCAGCGACTATGAACGATGCTGCGTCATCGCTCAAGAGCATAGACTCACCGCCAGAACTCTCAGAAGCGATGTCTTTCCCGCATTCTGCAATCCGATCATCGTTATGTCCATCTCAGTCGCCCTACAACGCCGTTGTCACTCCGTCAGCACAAGACTATGACGAAATCGCGGTATCGCTTCTGCCTTCCACAGTGCTGAAGAACCTCGCTCGAGTAGGACGGCATTAACGTCATCCAGAATGTTCATGAACGGCTTTACTGACCAGAACAGTCGCAACAACCAATCATAGATAGATTTGAAGAAGCCGGCCATGATCAACGGCGGGAAGAAAGAAGGTTGGGGTGTGGCTGATTGCCTTGCTGAATCGCAAGCTCGAGGTTGTTCCTGGTTGGCTTATGAGCGGGAAGCGGGGGGCCTTCCCAGAAATGTTCTAGGCAGAAGAGGCTTCCGGTCGCACTGCGATTTCGCGGTATGATGTAGAATGTCATGAGATTCTGTAAGAAAATCGCAAAAGACGACTGAGTCCAAGCGCGTGATTTTACCCTGCCTACTACTGTGTGCGCTTTCCTTGTCACTTGTGCTTGATGCAACTTCGCGGGACGATCGGTGCAGCCTGTACATACGGCAGTGCTCTAGGTAGTTTGTTCTAAGGTAGCATCGCCGCCTGGAGAAGAGAAAAAACCTTACACAATCGATAAGGACTCACGTGCTTTTAGTGCATCTAGGTAGCGATATGTCATCTTGTGAAGCGAAAGTAGAAATCCGGAGACTGTGCTCAGCAGAAGTCAATTAGTCTGTGCAGGACCATGTCTTCATAGCAATACCGCTGTCTTTGACAGCTTCCTGCTCCCTCGAGGTACTCCTGCTTTGACGGGGCTTTTCGACAATCTTCATCTACCATGGCACCCCCCAAAGCACCTCCAACAAACACTCAATGGACTGCCGAATTCGATACCGTACGACGTGAAAAGCTTTTCCGTAATCCTCCAAGAGATCATACAGCCTATCCGGCGCTAGTAGCTGCACTTGAGCCGCACATCGAATCCTTCAATGCCTTGCTTGACAATAACAAACTCGTTGAAGCCGCTCTCAAAGACATTGGTACGAAAGTCTTCCTTGATGGCGAAGCCGAGACTCCAGAGCAGAGAGCGGAGAGGACGAAACAGGGTGGAGCGCCCGAGAAGAGGAATCGACTGAGCGTACGGATACGAGAGGTGTATCTGGAGAAGGCCGTGTTGCCGGCTAGCAACAAGTTCAGTACGAGGAACAGGGAGATATATCCGGCGGAGTGTAGGGAGCGGCATGCTACGTACAGGGGGAGATTGAGGGCGAGAGTCGAATTCAAAGTCAATAGTGGAGAGTGGAAAGAGACCATTCGGGAGTTAGGGCAGGTCCCAATTATGCTGAAGGTTGGCATCCTCAGGAAAGATCCCAGTAGCAGACCACGCTGACGCCATACTACGTTAGACGAACCGATGTCATCTCGAGAAATGTACGCCAGCTCAGCTTGTACAGCATAAAGAAGAGTCGGAGGAGCTCGGAGGTTATTTCGTCGTTAACGGTATCGAGAAACTCGTCCGGATGCTCATCGTTTCCAGGCGGAATTATCCTATGGCAATTATTCGGGGGTCTTTCGTAAACCGTGGTGCCACATATACGAAATTTGGCATCCAGATTCGGTGTGTACGACCAGATCAGACGTCACAGACTAATGTACTGCACTATCTCAGCGACGGTAATGTCACCTTCAGATTCTCCTGGAGAAAGAATGAATATCTGGTTCCGGTCATGATGATTTTGAAGGCGTTAGTGGAGACGAATGATCGAGAGGTCTTCGAGAGTATAGTTGGCGCCGCAGGATCGAAAGGTGTGGAGGACACATTCTTGACAGATCGAGTCGAGTTGCTACTACGAACATACAAAGCTTACAATATGCACGACAAAGCGAAGACACGATCATATCTGGGCGAGAAGTTCCGACCTGTTCTAGGCGTACCGGATGACATGGCACATGAAGTTGCAGGAACTGAGTTTCTAAGAAAGATAGTTCTGGTGCACTTAGGCAATGCAAACGTCACCGATGCGCAAGACAACGACAAATTTAGGATGCTGCTCTTCATGATCAGGAAGCTCTATGCCTTGGTTGCGGGCGACTGTGCAGTAGACAACCCCGATGCTGTATCAAACCAAGAAATCCTCCTCGGAGGGTTTCTTTACGGTATGATTCTCAAAGAAAAGCTGGAAGACTGGCTCCGATCAATACAAGGAGCAGCTCAAGACTGGTCGTATCGGAAGGGCAAAGCCAAATTTACGGAGCCCGATTTCTTAAAAGATTTCCCTGCAAAGGTGCTGAAGAGGACGAATGAGAATATTGGAGGGCTTTTGGAGTATTTTCTGTCTACAGGGAATTTGGTCAGCCCGACGGGTTTAGATCTTCAGCAGACGTCTGGCTTCACTGTTGTAGCAGAGAAAATCAATTTCTACAGATTTATTAGTCACTTCCGCATGGTGCACAGAGGCAGCTTCTTCGCGCAACTGAAGACTACTACAGTTCGAAAACTTTTACCGGAAAGCTGGGGTTTTCTATGTCCGGTGCACACCCCTGACGGTAGCCCTTGCGGGCTCCTCAATCACTTGGCTCATCAATGCAAGATCACCACCCATGATCTTGATGTATCTTCTCTTCCTCGAATTGTTACTCAACTTGGCGTCACTTCGCCATCGTCATCGTCCGCGTCTCTCGACGAGAGTGTTGCGGTCCAGCTCGACGGTCGTATCCTTGGATTCTGTACGCCCAAGCAAGCTCGCACTATCGCCGATAGCCTTCGATATTGGAAAGCAGAGTCTACGCATGACGTGCCTCTGGAACTGGAAGTTGGCTACGTGCCTAATTCCAACGGTGGACAATACCCCGGAATCTACCTCTTCTCCCAATCTGCACGAATGGTTCGGCCCGTTAGGTACCTGCCTCTCGACAAGCTGGATTATGTCGGACCTTTCGAACAACCCTTCATGTCCATCGCCTGCACTGAACCTGAAATCGAGTCTGGTGAATCTACGCACGTTGAGTATGATCCAACCAATATTCTCTCCATAATCGCCAACATGACCCCCTTCTCCGACTTCAACCAATCTCCACGCAACATGTACCAATGCCAGATGGGTAAACAAGCCATGGGCACTCCTGGCACTTCTATCCGCTACCGCACAGACAACAAGATGTATCGGCTACAAACGGGTCAAACGCCCATTGTTAGACCACCGCTTTACAACGAGTATGGTCTCGACAACTTCCCCAACGGGATGAACGCTGTCGTGGCTGTCATATCATACACCGGCTATGACATGGATGACGCCATGATCATCAACAAGTCTGCCCATGAACGTGGCTTCGGTCACGGTACAATCTACAAAACCAAGGTTGTCACCCTTGACGAAAACACACGCAAATCTCGATCCTCCAAGAACGTCGCCAAACTCTTCGGGTTCGCCCCTGGCGGTCTCATCAAAGCCGAGTGGCGGACACGGCTGGACGAAGATGGGCTTCCTCACATTGGCACGATGGTCAATGAAGGTGACGTCATTGCCGCCTCGCACTCGGTGATGTTGGACCCTTCCACTGGAAAATTGGTCAACAGGGACGGGCAGACAGAGCTGCACAAATACAAAGACTCAGAGACGGCTTTCGTCGAAGAAGTCCGCGTCCTCGGTTCTGAAAACGGTACCGACCCATGTCAAGCCTTCAGTATCAAATTCCGCGTCCCTCGTTCTCCTGTGATCGGTGACAAATTCTCCTCCCGGCACGGCCAAAAGGGCGTATGCTCGCAGAAATGGCCTGCGATCGATATGCCCTTCTCCGAAAGCGGGATCCAACCAGACGTCATCATCAACCCACACGCCTTCCCATCCCGTATGACCATCGGCATGTTCGTCGAGTCGCTAGCTGGCAAAGCCGGCGCGCTACACGGTCTTGCTCAGGACTCCACACCGTTCAGGTTCGACGAGGAGAACACGGCGGGCGACTATTTCGGATATCAGCTCATGAAAGCGGGATACAACTACCACGGCAACGAACCCATGTACTCCGGTATCACGGGCAAAGAATTCGCGGCAGACATCTACATGGGTGTCGTCTACTACCAACGTCTCCGGCACATGGTCAACGACAAGTTCCAAGTCCGCACCACGGGCCCGGTCACGGCTCTGACGGGTCAACCCATCAAGGGCAGATCGAAAGGAGGCGGGATCCGAGTCGGCGAGATGGAACGAGATGCGTTGCTCGCTCACGGCGCTGCGTTCCTGCTGCAAGATCGGCTGCTCAATTGTTCGGATTACACGAAAGCGTGGGTTTGCAAACAGTGTGGTTCGTTCCTGAGCACGACTCCTACCGTTAGTGAGTACGGGCCGAGAAGAAAGGGTACCGGTGTGGTGAGGTGTCGAAGGTGCGCGACGAGAGCGAAGGGGTACGAGAGCAAAAGTGTGGTTTGGGAAGATGGGCATGGGATCAAGTGGACGGGTGGCGAGGAGACGACTGTTGTGGCCGTGCCGGGCGTGTTGAAGTATCTAGATGTAGAGCTGGCGGCCATGGGGGTCAGGATGAGGTTTAACATCGAACCTTGAGGCTTATATCTAGACATATTGCTAAGATAATGTTCCATGGCGAGAAGTGACGGTAAATCATGCCAGGGCAAAATATCATCCTAGCTATGCGTTCGCAGTCTTCACCGCTAGCTATTTCAGATCCACTTCCACTCCTAGCTGTTACATTAAGCATAATCCGCTCATCATGCCACGCAGTCCCGCCATACCGTCATAAGTTTACGGCGCCTTGGGCAGTCATGAAGCCCTACCAATTTATACTGAGAGCGGTCGTCAAACATCAACGCCAAGCAGTCAGAGTTGCATGCTACCAACGCACGATATACTTCGCTCCATCCCTTATCTTTCATCCATCGTATCGTCGAGCCAAACGAAGCACACCACACCACACCACAACACCTTCCGGCAAACCCTTACCACGTATTTCCGTCGGCCCTGCACGTATCACAACCCATCCCTATCCCCTCAACATCAATCCTTCCCTTCTGTCATAGCGCTTTACCCGGCGCAACCGCGCCCCCGACCACTCCCACAACCAGAGAACAAAATTACAGCACCAAAGGAAATAGCGTCTTAACTCGCCTTCCAACGTAAAAACAGCACCACCACCACCACCACCATGAAAAGCTTTGGGCACTTGGGAACGGCTTGATGGGGGAAGTTGGCATTGACATTGACGTTCTCTACCCGAGTAGTTCTAAGTTGCTTTATGGTAGGGGAGCCGAGGTGCGAGGGTCTGTGAATGGGATGGGTGGTGTTTAGCGCGGTGGAGGGGACGTGGAGGGAATGTGGTTTACAATTTCCGTCTTCGTTTCGGATTCACATCTTAGAGGTTATGATTGACTATGACGGTTGTTTTTTTCACCGTATTCCACTCTTGTCACTGGCCTTAC
>JAABUP010009294.1_pt1 | contig 12136 bp, 9 predicted proteins | sample 5559201 | NCBI WGS metagenome assembly JAABUP01 (sample SAMN10711887, study PRJNA513373) | rock metagenome | isolation source: Antarctica rocks | place: Antarctica | reverse complement strand
CCGCCCACCGTCCAGCCGCCCGGATGGTGCAGCGCGGCCTGCTTCGGCACGGTGTCGGTGGTCAGCACCGCCCGCGCGGCGTCCAGGCCACCTCCCAGTCCCCCGGCCAGCTCGTGCACTGCGGCGCCTACCCCGGGCAGCAACCGGTCCATCGGCAGCCGGTCACCGATGAGGCCGGTGGAGCACACTGCCACCTCGACGGCGCCGGTCTCGGTGCCCCAGCCGCTGAGGGTGGCGGCGGTGTGCTCGGCGGTGCGGTGGGTGTCGGCGAAGCCGTCGGGGCCGGTGCAGGCGTTGGCTCCCCCGGAGTTGAGGATGACGGCGCGCAGGCACCCGGTGGTGAGCACCTGCTGGGTCCACAGCACCGGGGCGGCCTTGACCTGGTTGCGGGTGACCACCCCGGCCGCGGAGTGGTCCGGGCCCTCATTGAGCACCAGCGCCACGTCGAGTGCACCGGAGGCCTTGAGCCCCGCCGCCACCCCGGACGCCTTGAACCCGGCGGGAGCGGTGACACCCTGGTTGCGCACGAGCGCGGTCACCGGGTGGGCCTGGGCGGGGTGGGTCACCGAGTGGGCCTGGGCGGGGTGGGTCACGGCGCCACTCCCACCGTGCTCAGGCCCGCGGTCTCGGCCAGCCCGAGGGCCAGGTTCATGCACTGCACCGCCGCGCCCGCGGTGCCCTTCGTGAGGTTGTCCACGGCGCCCACCACCACCAACCGCTGTGCCTCGGTGTCCACGGCGAGGCCCAGCTGCACGGCGTTCGAGCCGAGAACCGCTCCGGTGGTGGGGAAACGCCCGGCCGCCAGCAGGTGCACGAAGGGCTCGTCGGCGTAGGCCTTGTCGTACACCGCGCGGGCCTGCTCCGCTGTGGCGCTGGTGCGGGCCGAACACGTGGCCAGGATGCCGCGGGGCAGCGGCGCCAGCACCGGGGTGAAGGACACCGCCACGTCGAGGCCGGCCGCAGCGGTGAGGGTCTGCCGAATCTCCGGGGTGTGCCGGTGCGTGCCGCCGACGCCGTAGGCGCTGAGCGAGCCCATCACCTCCGCACCCAGAAGGTTCGTCTTCAGCGACCTACCCGCCCCGGACGTACCGCTGACGGCCACCACCGTCACGTCGGGCTGCACGATCCCGGCCGCCAGGGCCGGGGCCAGCGCCAGGCTCGCGGCCGTCGGGTAGCAGCCGGGCACCGCGATGCGCCGGGCACCGATCAGCTGTTCCCGCGCACCGGGTAGCTCGGGCAGGCCGTACGGCCAGGTGCCGGCGTGCGGGGTGCCGTAGTACCGCGTCCACGCCTGCGCGTCCGCGAGCCGGAAGTCCGCGCCACAGTCGATCACCACGGTTTCCTGGCTCAACTCGGCGGCGAGCTCGGCGGAGCGGCCGTGCGGCAGCGCGAGGAAGACGACGTCGTGGCCAGCGAGCACCTGCGCCGTGGTGTCGTCCAGCACCCGGTCGGCCAGCGGCAGCAGGTGCGGCTGGTGCTCCCCCACCGTGGAGCCGACGTTGCCCCCGGCGGTGAGCGCACCGATCTCGAAGTCCCCGGGGTGGCCGAGCAGTAGCCGCAGGACCTCACCACCTGCGTACCCGCTGGCTCCCGCTACCGCTACTCGCACCTGCAACATTATGCGTATAAGCGGAACTTCATGCAAGCGGGCGAGGTGTGGCCTGGGCCCCGTTGTCTGTGCTGCACTCGATTCGGCCGCGCAGGTGGGATCCCGCGCCGCGGGGTGAATCTGGTGCAGTAGGGACAGCGGCAGGGTGCAGCGGCAGTGGACAGCGGCAGGGTGCAGCAGGGGCGGTGGCAGCGTGCAGCGGCGGTGGACAGCGGCAGTGGACAGCGGCAGGGCAGGGCGGGTCCGGAACCGTGACGCCGGACTTGACCTGTGTGACCCGACGCACTGTGATGAGCAGTACCGACCGCAACGCCGGTCGACCGGTGCCGTCGCTCCTCCGGGTGACGGGTACCTACCGGCCGACCGGAAAACCGTGAGGTGCACGCCGACGGCTCAGCCAAGCCATCGCCCGTGCACCCGTACCCGGCGCGGTCACCGTCAACCGGAAGGACCTGTCATGGCTGGAGTTGAGTACGTCGACGCCTCGCGGATCTACGCGGGCAACCCCGTCCCCGCGGTGAACAAGTTGAGCCTGGACGTCTCGGAGGGCGAGTTCATGGTCCTCGTCGGGCCATCCGGCTCGGGCAAGTCGACTGCCCTGCGCATGCTCGCCGGACTGGAGGACGTCGACGAGGGCGCTATCCACATCGGCGGCAAGGACGTGTCCCACATGCCGCCCAAGGACCGCGACATCGCGATGGTGTTCCAGAACTACGCGCTGTACCCGCACATGTCCGTGGCCGAGAACATGGGCTTCGCGCTCAAGCTCAAGGGCATCGGCAAGGAGGAGCGCCGGGCCAAGGTCGTCGAGGCCGCCAAGCTGCTCGACCTGGAGGCCTACCTCGACCGCAAACCCAAGGCGCTCTCCGGGGGCCAGCGTCAGCGCGTCGCGATGGGTCGCGCAATCGTCCGCGAACCCAGCGTGTTTCTCATGGACGAGCCGCTGTCCAACCTCGACGCCAAGCTCCGGGTGGAGACCCGCGCCAACATCGCCGCGCTGCAGACGCGGCTGGCGACCACCACGCTCTACGTGACGCACGACCAGGTGGAGGCCATGACCATGGGCCACCGGGTCGCCGTCCTCAAGGACGGGCTGCTCCAGCAGGTGGACACCCCGCGCAACCTCTACGACCGCCCGACCAACGCCTTCGTCGCCGGTTTCATCGGCTCCCCCGGCATGAACCTGCGCACCGCGGAACTCGTTTCCGGTGGCGCCCAGCTGGGCGACGCGGTGGTGCCGCTGCGCCGCGAAGTGGTCGACGCCGCCTCCGCGGCGGGCCTGACCAGCCTCACGCTGGGTGTTCGCCCGGAGTCCTTTGACATCAACTCCAGCGGCGATGGCATCAAGCTGACCGCCAAGCTGGTCGAGGAGCTGGGCGCCGACGCCTACGTCTACGGCAGCCTGACCGGCGACGACGGCGTGCTCTCCAAGAACTACGTTGCCCGCTTCGACGGCCGGGTACCCCCGCGCATCGGCGAAACCATCCAGGTGACCGTGCGGCGGGGCGAGGAGCACGCGTTCCACCCGGAGACCGGCGAGCGCCTCGGCTGAGCAGCCACGCACACCAGCTGGGGGTGCCCGGGGCGATTCGGTGAGCCCCGGAGTCTGGCCGAGCGGCGGCGGCGAACGGCGTCTGGCGGCGGGCGGCGGCGGCGGAGGCGAGCGGCAGGCGGCGTCTGCGCACGGCGAGTGGCGGCGGGCGGCGGAGGCGAGCGGCGGCGAGCGGCAGGCGGCGTCTGCGCACACCTTCTGACGTCAGCGCACACTGCCCGGCATATGCGGAGACGCCGCGGGATGTGCGCAGACGCGGCTCGTGCGCCGCGGGGTATGCGGAGACGCCGCGCAGACTCGCCGCAACGCCGCACACGCCGCGGGGACGCCACGCAGGCGCCGCAGACGCCACACCACGGCTGGCCACGGCTACCCCCACACCACGGCTACCCCCGCAGTACGGCTCCCACCCGCGCCGTGGCCTCGGCCACGGCCGAGTCACGCGCCGCGCTGGCGTCGTCCTCGGTGAGCGTGCGGTCGCCGGAACGGAAGCGCAACGCGAAGGCCAGCGAGCGCCTGCCCTCGCCCACCTGCGGACCGGAGTACACGTCGAACAGCCGTACCTCCTCCAACAGGTCGCCGCCACCCGCCCGCAGCGCCCGCTCCACCTCAGCCGCGGGCACGGCGACGTCGACCACCAGCGCCACGTCCTGCAGCACCGGCGGGAACGGTGACACGGCTGGGGCCGGCAGCACCTCGCGCAGGGGCAGCGCGTCGAGTTCGAGCTCCATGGCGCAGGTCCGTGCGGGCAGGCCAAGGCGCTCCACGACCGCCGGGTGCAGCTCGCCCGCCTGGCCCACCACGACCCCGTCCACGGTGAGCGCCGCGCAGCGGCCAGGGTGCCACGGTGCGTACTGGGCGGCGTGCACCTGCAGCTGCACGCCGGCGGCGCCAGCCACCGCGTGCGCGGCGGCGATGGCGTCGGCGGCCTCTGCAGCGCGGCCCGGGCCCCACCACCCTGCGCGCTCGTGTTGACCGGCGAGTACGGCGGCCACCCGCACGGGCTGGGCGGGTAGCGCGACCTCGATCGCCGCGATCTGCTCGTCGGTGGGCCGGCGGTCGACCGGCAACGCTGCCACCGGCGGACCCGCCTCGCCGGGCAGCACCACCTGGGCCACGCCGTACAACGCCACGTCGCGCTGACCGCGGGACACGTTGCGCACCAGGGCCTCCAGCAGAGCGGGCAGCAGCGTGGTGGCCAGCTGAGCACGATCGGACTCCAGCGGGTTGAGCACCGCCGCGGTCCGCCTGCGTGGATCGTCGGCGCCGAGGCCGAAGGCGTCGAACACCCCGGCGGGCAGGAACACCGTGGGCAGTACCTCGACGTAGCCACCGGCCGCCAACGCCCGCGACACCGCGCGGCGGCGGCGTTGGCGCTGGGTGAGGCCACGCCCCGGCGGGGCCGACGGGAGGACGGAAGGGATGACGTCCAGGCCCTCCAGGCGGAGCACCTCCTCGACCAGGTCCGCAGTTTGGGCCAGGTCCGGCCGCCAGGTCGGGGGGGTGACCGCCAGGCGGCCCCGCTGCTCGGTGACCACGGTGCAGCCGACCTCGGTGAGCCGGCGCGCCGTGGTGCCGTCGGGGTAGGTGTGGCCGGCGACGCGGTCGGGTAGGTGGGCGTCGATGGTGATGCTCGGCCGCCGCGGTACCCCGCCGACGTCGGTGCGGCCGGGTCGCACGGTGCCCCCGGCGACCTCGGCGAGCAGGGTGGCGGCACGCTGCAGCGCCACCGCGGCCATGGCCGGGTCGACGGCCCGTTCGAATCGCCTGCTGGCTTCGCTCGGCAGCTTGTGCCGGCGGGCGGTGCGAGCCACGTTGATGGGCTCCCAGATGGCGGCCTCCAGCAGCACGTCGGTGGTGGTGGCGCTGACCTCGGTGCCGGCCCCGCCCATCACCCCGGCCAGCGACACCACCCCGGAGCCGTCGGCGATCACCACGTCCTGCGGGTCCAGCTGGCGCAGCGCACCGTCGAGGGTGATCAACCTCTCTCCCGCCCGCGCCCGGCGCACCCACAGCCCGCCCTGCACACACGCGGCGTCGAAGGCGTGCAGCGGCTGACCGAGCTCGAGCATCACGTAGTTGGTCACGTCCACCGCTGCCGAGATCGGCCGCATGCCCGAGAGCAGCAGGCGGCGTTGCAGCCACCACGGGCTCCGCGCCGCGGTGTCGACCCCGCTCACCAGGGCGGCGGTGAACCGGGTGCAGCCGCTGTCGGGCTCCACGGTGACCGCCCACGCCTGGCCGTGTGCGGCGGGTAACCCGACGATTCCCCGGTCGGTGAACGCCAGGCCCCGCGCCGAGGCGAGCTCCCTGGCCAGTCCGCGCAGCGACAAGCAGTATCCCCGGTCGGGGGTGACGGCGAGGGAGATGACGGCGTCGCGCAGACCCACGACGGCGGTGGCGTCGGCACCGGGTTCGGCCATTCCCGCGGGCAGCACGAGAATGCCGGTGTGCTCGGTGCCCAAGCCCAGCTCCCGCGCTGAGCAGATCATGCCGTCGGAGGTGTGGCCGTAGGTCTTGCGCGCGCCGATCGCGAAGCCACCGGGCAGCTCGCTGCCGGGCAGTGCGACGACGACGAGGTCGCCGACGGCGAAGTTCTGTGCGCCGCAGACTATCCCGCGCCGGGCAGGCTGACCCACGTCGACCTGGCAGAAGCGGATGGGCTTCGCGAACGTGGTGAGCTCGGTGACCGCCAAGACCCGACCGACGACGACGGGGCCGCTCACCCCGGCCAGGATGTCGAGCTCCTCCACCTCCAGGCCCACCCGCACGAAGGAGTCGGCCACCGCGTCCGCGTCGATCGAGCCGGCGTCACCCAGCAGGGCGTGCTCGGGCAGCCCGGAGTCTTCTGCGAGCCAGGACAGCGGTACGCGCACGTCAGGTCAGCCTTCGTCTCGAGGGGTGTGCGAGGTCTACAGCGCGAGCCCGAACGGCAGCGTGAACCGCACGTCGCCTTCCACCATGTCCCGCATGTCGGAGATGCCGTTGCGGAACATCAGCGTTCGGTCGATGCCCATACCGAACGCGAAGCCCGAGTAACGCTCGGGATCGATGCCGCTGGCGCGCAGCACGTGGGGGTTGACCATGCCGCAGCCACCCCACTCCACCCAGCCGGCGCCCCCCTTCTTCTCGCCGAACCACACGTCGGGTTCGGCAGACGGTTCGGTGAAGGGGAAGTAGCTGGGGCGCAGACGGATCCGCGAGTCGGGGCCGAACATGGCGCGCGCGAAGGCATCGAGCGTGCCCTTGAGGTGCGCCATGGTGAGGCCCTCGGCGATGGCCAGACCCTCGATCTGGTGGAACACCGGGGTGTGCGTGGCGTCGAGCTCGTCGGTGCGGAACGTGCGACCCGGGCACACCACGAACAGCGGCAGGTCCCGGGTGAGCATGGCGCGCACCTGCACCGGGGAGGTGTGGGTGCGCAACACCTGCCGGCAGCCTTCGGGCGCGAGGTGGAAGGTGTCCTGCATGGTGCGGGCCGGGTGGTCAGGCAGGAAGTTCAGCGCGTCGAAGTTGAAGTGTTCGCTCTCCACCTCCGGGCCCTCGGCCACCTCCCACCCCATGGCCACGAAGACATCGGCGACCCGTTCCTGCAGCACCGTGATGGGGTGCCGGGCGCCGGGCGGGTGGCGCACTGACGGCAGCGTCACGTCGATGGCCTCGGCGACGAGCACGGCCGCGTCCCGTTCGGTCAGCAGCTCCGCGCGACGAGCGTCGTAGGCGTGTTGAGCGGCGGAGCGCACCTGGTTGACCCGCTTGCCCGCGTCCGACCGCGCGGCCGGGGGCAGCGCACCAAGCTCACGTCGGGCCAGCAGTACCGGCGAGCGGTCACCCAGGTGGGCGGTGCGAGCGGCGTCCAGGGCCTGGAGGTCGGCCGCCGCGGCGAATGCCTCCTGCGCCTGCGTCCCGGCGCGGTCGAGCGCCTCCGGGGACAGCGCAGCGACCTGCTTGGGGTCGTAGGGGTCGTTGGTCGCGGACACGCGGGGTGTACCTCTTCTGCCGGGGAGCGGGGCGTTCCGATCGTAGGCGACCACCCCCCGCCACCTCGACGCCGTTTCAGGCCGGGCGGCGGCGCACCGCGCGCGCGCTGGCGTAGAGGCACACGGCGGCGGCGGCGGCGAGGTTCAGGCTCTCCGCGCGGCCGTGGATCGGTACGCGGAGGCGGTGGTCGGCCGCCGCCGCGAGGGCGGAGTCCAGCCCGTGCGCCTCGTTGCCGAACAGCCATGCGGTGGGGGCGGTGAGCAGTTCGTCGGCGTCATCCAGGTCGACCTCACCGTCGGCCGCGGTGGCCAGCACCTGCAGACCCGCGCCGTGCAGCAGGTCCGCCAGCCTGCCCGTGTCCCGCTGGCGGGCCACGGGCAGGTGGAACACGCTGCCGGCGCTCGCGCGCACGCACTTGCCGTTGTGGACGTCGACGCTGTCACCGGCGAACAGCACCCCGTCGGCCCCGGCCGCGTCGGCCACCCGGATGACCGTTCCGGCGTTGCCGGGTTCCCCCGCGTCGACCAGCACGGCCACGAGGCGCGGGGCACCGGTGAGGGCGCTCACGACGTCGACGCCGACCAGCGTGCACACCGCGACGAACCCTTGCGGGGTGACGGTGTCGGACAGCACCGCGGCCGCTCGGGGGGTGACGGGGTTGATCCGCACCCCCCGAGCTTGGGCCTGGGCGACCAGCGCGGGGTGGCGTTCGGCGGCGGCGGCCGTGCAGAACAGTTCACGGACGTCACCGTGGGTGAGCGCCGCGGTGACGGCCTGGACACCCTCGGCGAGGAACAACCCGGCCGAGCGGCGGGCGGTTGCGCGGTGGAGCTTGACTGCAGCCACGACCCGCGGAGTGCGTTCGGTGAACTCCTCCGCGGACGGTGGCACGTTCAGGCGGCGTCCGTGACCGGCGCGTTCACGTCGGTGGGCAGGCTGGCCTTGGCCAGCTCGACCAGCGTCGCGAAGGTGCCCGGGTCGTGCACGGCGAGGTCGGCCAGCACCTTGCGGTCGACCTCCAGCCCGGAGGCCTTGATGCCCTGCATGAAGCGGTTGTACGTCATGTCGTGGGAACGCGCCGCGGCGTTGATCCGCTGGATCCACAGCTTGCGGAACTCCCCCTTGCGCGCGCGGCGGTCCCGGTAGGCGTAGGTCATCGAGTGGAGCATCTGCTCCTTGGCCTTGCGGTAGAGCCGCGAACGCTGTCCGCGGTAACCCGCTGCCGACTCGAGAATCGTGCGGCGCTTCTTCTGGGCGTTGACTGCCCTCTTCACGCGTGCCACTGGTGGGTCCTGTTCGGTCTCGGGGGCGGGTGATCGCCCGGGTGTTCAGGGAGCGGGGTGACTCAGATGCCGAGCAGGCGCTTGATCCGACCCGCGTCGCGGGAGTCGACCACGGTGGTGCCGTCGAGGCGGCGGGTGCGCCTGGTGGGCTTGTGCTCCAACATGTGACGGCGGTTCGCCTGCTGGCGGAGCAGCTTGCCGCTGCCAGACACCTTGATGCGTTTGGCGGTTCCCTTGTGCGTCTTCATCTTCGGCATGAGTGCTCCTCCTGCTTGTGGGTGCTCAGCGCTACTGCTGGGGTGCTGCCTGCTGGGGTGCTGCCTGCTGCGGTACTCCCTGCGGCGCCGCAGCCGGGGTGGCTGGCTCGGCAGCGGCGGGCGGCACCGGGTGGGCCGATGCCTCGACGCCCTGCTGGGCCTTGACGCGGGTCTTCGCACCCTTGTGCGGGGCGAGCACCATCGTCATGTTGCGGCCGTCCTGTTTGGCCGAGGTCTCGACGAAGCCCAGGTCGACCACGTCGGCTCCGAGGCGCTGGAGCAGCCGGAAACCCAGCTCGGGCCGCGACTGCTCCCGGCCGCGGAACATGATGGTGACCTTGACCTTGTGACCGGCTTCCAGGAAACGGACGACGTTGCGCTTCTTGGTCTCGTAGTCGTGGGAGTCGATCTTCGGGCGGAGCTTCTGCTCCTTCACGACCGTCATCTGCTGGTTCTTGCGCGACTCACGCAGCTTCTGCGCGTTCTCGTACTTGAACTTGCCGTAGTCCATGAGCTTGCAGACCGGCGGCCTGGCCTCCGGCGCAACCTCGACGAGGTCGAGGTCGGCCTCGACGGCCAAGCGGAGGGCGTCTTCCACGCGGACGATGCCCACCTGCTCCCCGCCCGGCCCGACGAGCCGGACCTCGGGAACACGGATACGGTCGTTGATGCGGGTCTCAGCGCTGATGGATCCTCCTCGGTTCGGCGGTGCTGTCGCGACCAGGCAGAACCAACGCTCCCCACAGCGAAGGCCCCGACGCCGTGGCGGCGTGGGGGCCCGTAGCCGACCGGTCCGCACCACCCCGCTCGTGCGGCGCAGCGTCACCAGCCGAAGCTGGGCGGACCGGACCCCGAGGGCATCAACTGCACTGAGGTGGGAGCGGGCTCCACTTGCTGCCCCCGTGCAATCCGGCGGCGGTCGTACTGCCAGGCTACCAGGTATGTCCGACCAGGAGGGCACGTCCGGTGCACCCGCCGCCGATACCTCCGGCGCACTGCCGTCCCGCGAGCTGGCCGAGGTGCCAGCCGTCGAGGTGATCACCCGCGCGGCGGTGATGCTCATGAGCGCTGCCGCCGAGAAGCTCGGTCTGGCCGACGACGACCCCGCGCACAGCCCCCACCGCGACCTCGACGAAGCGCGGCGGCTGATCACCGCGCTCGCTGGGCTGGTCACGGCGTCGACGCAGTACCTGGGGTTGCACGCCGGAGCGGTGCGCGACGGTCTGCAGGCGCTGCAGCGGGCGTTCCGCGAGGAGTCGGTGTACCCGGACGAGCCGGGTGCGGGTCCCGGCGAGCAGTACACCGGACCGGTCCAGTGATCGGAGATGCTCAGCGCGCCGCGGCCACCACCTTTGCCCGGCGCCTCACCGGCGACGGCACCACCGCCGCCGACTCCAGGGCGTGCTTGAGGAACTGGCCCGTGTAACTGCCCGCCACGGCGGCGATGTGCTCCGGGGTGCCCTGCGCGACCAGGTTGCCCCCACCGGCGCCGCCTTCGGGACCCATGTCCAGCACCCAGTCGGCCGTCTTGATCACGTCGAGGTTGTGCTCGATGACGATCACCGAGTTGCCCTTCTCGACCAATCCGTCGATGACGAGCAGCAGCTTGCGGATGTCGTCGAAGTGCAGGCCGGTCGTCGGCTCGTCCAGCACGTACACCGCGCGCCCACTGGTCCGCTTCTGCAGCTCCGAGCCGAGCTTCACCCGCTGGGCCTCGCCGCCGGAGAGTGTGGTGGCCGGTTGGCCCAGCCGCACGTAGCCCAGGCCCACGTCCACCAGCGTCTGGAGGTAGCGGTGGATGGAGCTGATGGCCTGGAAGAACTCCGCGGCCTCCTCGATGGGCATGTCGAGGACCTCGGCGATGGTCTTACTCTTGTAGTGCACCTCGAGCGTCTCCCGGTTGTACCGCGCGCCCTTGCACACCTCGCACGGCACGTACACGTCGGGCAGGAAGTTCATCTCGATCTTGAGCGTGCCGTCCCCCGAGCAGGCCTCGCAGCGCCCGCCCTTGACGTTGAAGGAGAAGCGGCCCGGCTGGTAGCCGCGCACCTTGGCCTCGGTGGTGGACGCGAACAGCGTGCGGATCTTGTCGAACACCCCCGTGTAGGTGGCCGCGTTGGAGCGTGGGGTGCGGCCGATCGGCGACTGGTCCACCCGGACGAGCTTGTCGAGTTGGTCGAGGCCGTTGACGCGGGTGTGGCGGCCCGGCACCTGGCGCGCACCGTTGAGCTGGTTGGCCATGACGGTGGCGAGGATGTCGTTGACCAGCGTGGACTTGCCGGAGCCGGAGACCCCGGTGACCGCGATCAGCACCCCCAGCGGGAAGCTGACGTCGATGTCGTGCAGGTTGTGCTCGCGGGCACCCACCACTGTCACCTGGCGCTTGCGGTCGACCTTGCGACGCTGCACGGGCACCGGGATGCGTTCGCGGCCGGAGAGGTAGGCGGCGGTGATGGACTCGGGGTTGGTGAGCAGGTCGGCGTAGCTGCCGCTGTGCACCACCCGTCCGCCGTGCTCACCGGCCTGGGGGCCGATGTCGACCACCCAATCGGCTGCCCGGATGGTGTCCTCGTCGTGCTCGACGACGATGAGCATGTTGCCCAGGTCGCGCAGCCGGGTGAGGGTGTCGATGAGCCGGCGGTTGTCCCGTTGGTGCAGGCCGATGGACGGCTCGTCGAGCACGTAGAGCACCCCCACCAGGCCGGACCCGATCTGGGTGGCCAGCCGGATCCGTTGCGCCTCCCCGCCGGACAGGGTCGCCGCGGCGCGGTCGAGCGAGAGGTACTCCAGGCCGACGTCGAGCAGGAAGCCGAGGCGGGCCTGGACCTCCTTGAGCACCGAACCGGCGATCACCTCGGCGCGCTCGCCCAGCGTCAGGCCGCGCAGGAAGTCGGCGCAGTCGGCGATGGACAGGGCGCACACCTGGGCGATGGACATCTCACCGCGCTCGGAGTGCGCCATGGTGACGGCCAGGATCTCCGGTTTCAGCCGGGTGCCCGCACAGGCCGGGCAGGGGACCTCCCGCATGTAGCCGTCGTAGCGTTCCTTCATCTGCTCGGACTCGGTCTGCTCCATCCGCCGCTGCAGGAACGGCATGACCCCCTCGAAGGCGGCGTAGTAGGAGCGGGTGCGGCCGTAGCGGTTGCGGTAGCTCACGTGGACCTGCTCGTCGGCGCCCTCGAGCACGGCCTTGCGCGCAGCGGCCGGCAGCGCGCGCCACGGGGCGCTCACGTCGAAGCCCATGGCCTCGGCCAGTCCGGCGAGCAAGCGGTCGAAGTACTCCGCCGTCTGTCCGGTCGACCAGACGGCGATGGCGCCGTCGGCCAGGCTGAGTTCGTCGTCGGGAACCACCAGCTCGGGGTCGACTTCCTTGCGGACGCCGAGGCCGGTGCACACCGGGCAGGCACCGTAGGGCGAGTTGAAGGAGAACGAACGCGGCTCGAGGTCGTCGATG
>JAABUP010009293.1_pt1 | contig 12137 bp, 15 predicted proteins | sample 5559201 | NCBI WGS metagenome assembly JAABUP01 (sample SAMN10711887, study PRJNA513373) | rock metagenome | isolation source: Antarctica rocks | place: Antarctica | reverse complement strand
GTCCATGCGCGTGCCGACGATGCGCATGCGCACCTCGGCGCCCGCCTGCACGCGCACCTCCTCGTCCGCGCTCACGAACGCCGGCTCGTCCGTGGACACAAAGTCAAAGTCGTCCGGGATGAGGTGGCTGGACACGAACAGCTGCAGAGGGCCCGCGTCCGCGAAGAAGCCGACCTGCGCGCCCGGGGCCGCGGCTCAGCGGGGCCTCTGCAGGCGCGCTGCTCGCGCGCGCGCCCGGGTGAGGGGGCCACCGTGGCAACCGAGCCTCCCACGCTGTAACAGCCAACCGCTGGCAGACCAGCTCTTTCCGCGGAACAGCGCGTGCTCTGGACGCAAGCACAGAGCAGGGATGTTGAGAGCCAGTGGCCGGCCGGACCGGCGCGCGCGCCTTGTTCACCGAGCTGACCACGCAGTCGATCACCTCGCCGCGGAAGGGTCGGAATACTAGGCACATGTACCTGACGTTGAAGGACGCGCTGCCGGTGCCCTCGCGGATCATGCCCTTGCCCATGCTCAGCACGTTGGTCACCGCAATGATGAAGCCGTACCGCCCGCTGCATGTGCCCTCGATCTGAGGCGCGCACGAGTCCGACACGTGACACCGGCCTGTGCTCGTTGCACAGCATACTTGCACGGCAGAGCTGCAGCGTCCGGCGCTGAACGCGCTGCAGGCCGGCCCACCTCCGACCGCAGCTTCTGCTGGAGCACCTCGGCCAGGCGCGGCCCAAAGAAGCGCGGCTGCAGCTCAATCTCGCGGTCGAGCTCCAGGTGGAAAAACATGCTTCCTTCGCCGCCTCATCGGGGCCGGCAGCGCCCGCACATAGTCGCTTCGCGCGCTTTGCCGCAGGGCACGCACGGCTGGTGTGACCAGCTCCTTGGAGGCCTTTGCACGGTAGAGCCTGGAGTTGCCTCCCCCTTTATTGCAAGTCTTCCTGCGTCGCACCAAGCGCTCGAGTGACGTCTGAAGACCGCACGCCAAGTGTGGTGACTGTCACAGCATGCATCAGCCTCCCAGCGCTGAAGTCCCTTGCAGCCCAGCAGCTGGCTTGAACTGCGGGGGCCCACATTTGGAAGCAGGGCGCACTATTGGGCCCAATGTAGGGGGCCCGCAGCTGGACTGATATGAAAGCGGTGCTGGCTGCAGAGCACAGACGGACTGAGCTGAGAGCCACAGCCCACCTCCACAGAGTCTGCATTCTCACTGCCAGGCTGCGTTAGCCGCTGCATGATATAGGTCAGAGCGCGATGCCCCCTCTGGCGCACGCTTCCTGCCACGGTGCCAGGGCCAGCCAAGTCAGGCCGTTCTGCTGCAACAGGCGACGATGCTGCCCTGCATCCCGTGGTGAGCGGCCGATCCAGCCCTGGCACCAGCGATCTGGCTTGCTTCCGGCCAAGCACTCGCCCGCCAATTGGGTGTGCACCGCGCTCTGACGACTCTGCCCGAGGGGTGCAGGAGCTGTGGCAGGAAAGCCTGCGGTACTGAGATTGTTCACCAGACACAGCTGCAGACAGGTGCGCTTCCTGACGCCGCAGAGCAGCCTAGCTGCCCCGTCCTGGCCCCGTCCTGGCCCGGGCGCTCAGCACCGGACTGCCTCAGGTCCAGAGGAGGCACGCCGCGGCGGCGGCTGCGGCAGCGGCCCCGCAGCACGCGTTTGACATCCCTGCGGCGCCCATCCTCATCCCCGACGGCCCGTGGCGGGAGGTGGACGGCAGCGTGTGCGCCGCCAAGGGCTTCAAGGCCCAAGGTGAGACCCGGGAGCCCGCTGCCCGTCTCGACCAGCCGCGACTCCTGCGGCCCCTTGCAATCTTGGCACTCTCGCTTGGCCGCCAGACTCGTCGCACATTTTCAGCGCTTAATTATGGCAGCAGTGTGGCGGCTCTGCACAGCAGTGTGAAGAAAGGCGGGGCGGGGGCGCGGCAGGCATGGCCGGCGGCCTGCGCGCGAGCGGCCCCAAGGCGGACCTCGCGCTGGTCGTCGCGGACGGCGAGGCGGCCGCCGCGGGCGTGTTCACCACCAACATCGTCTGCGCCGCGCCCGTCACGTACTGCCGCACCGTGCTGGCGAAGCGGGAGACCGTCCGCGCGGTGCGCGGCCCGCGCGCTCCCGCGCCGCTGCCGCAGCCGGCCGCGCGCCGTGGACAGTATACAATGTATAATACTATGTTACTATGATGTATAATACATGTGTGCATACGCAGCGTTCCGCACCGTCTGGGTTCGAAAAGTGCCTCGTGATGCGCACAAGGGGTTTCGCTCGCACGCCCAGGGGCTTTTGCGCGCGCGCAGGTGCTGGTGAACGCCGGGCAGGCGAACGCCGCGACAGGCGATGCGGGGTACCAGGACTGCCTGGCCAGCGCCGACTGCGTGGCCAGCGCCCTGGGCATCAGCGCGGACGAGGCGCGTTAACCAGTGCATGAACTCAAGAGCATCATTACGAGAGCATCATTACCTCGCGCTTCAGGGAGCACGGGAGGCGTCACACCACTGCTACCTGCGCCCGCCTGTTTTTGTTGGGCGGCGCCGCCCTTGCTGTGCCTGCCTCTTTTCAACATAGTCGTCATCTGCAAACCAGCCACTGCTGATCATTGACCTGTACGTACTCGAGCGCGCGGCCATAAAAGGACGTATCAATGCCGCTCTTTTTTATACAGGAGCGTGCCTGGGCGAGCGCGCGCGGCGACCCCGGCGCGGCGCGCGCGCAGGTCCTGCTGCTCTCCACCGGCGTGATCGGGCGGCGCATCAAGCTGGACGCGCTGCTGGGCTCGGTGCCGAAGCTGGCGGGCGGGCTGGGCGCGGGCGCCGAGGACGCGCACCACGCGGCGGTCGCCGTTACGACCACCGACCTGGTCAGCAAGAGCGCGGCGCTTGAGGTGCCGCTTCGGCCTGCACAGGGTCACTGAGACCATGCCAAATACCATGCGCGCCGCGCGGCGGCCGCCGCAACAAGCGCCAATCCGGTCAGCGAGAGCGCGGCGCTGGAGGTGCTGCGCCTAGGGTCACAGGTCCTGGCACAGCAACAGCAGCGCCGGCGGCAGTGCAGCTGGCGGCGCATGCACCGCCTTGCTCCCCTAAGAATAGCCCACTCGCTCTCTCTGAGAGACTGCCCGCCAGCGCCGCATGCAAGATTCAGAGGCCGCAATGCGTCCTCCATGCCGCACGCTGGCCGCGTGGCGCACGCATCCGCTGGGAGGGCCGCACGAGCTACCCCGGAATGCTCCCAGATCCGCGGCGCTGCCTTGCTTGACCTCTCGCGGCACCAGCTCTCCTGCGGGCCGCCGAGCCCGTGCCGTGTTGCGGCGCCGGCGCCCGCCGCCTCTGGCGAGCTCCAGCTCTGATGCAGGCGGCCGAGCCCAGGCGCCAGGGCCGTGACGCGGCGCCGGCGCGCGCCGCCAGGTGCACAAGTCCGATCATAGGTCGCCCCTACCCTAACCCTGGCCAGGGCCCGTGAACGCGAGCCTGAAACGCGCAGGTGGACATTGGTGGCGTGCCGGTGCGCGTGGGCGGCTTCGCCAAGGGCTCCGGCATGATCCACCCCAACATGGCGACCATGCTGTGCGTCATCACGTGCGACGCGGCCGTGTCGCCACCGCTGTGGCGCGAGGTCGTGCGCCGCGGCGCGGTCGCCAGCTTCAACCAGGTCCGGCCCCGGGCGCCTCCGGCGGGCGGCTCAAAAGGGGACGCCCTGCTTGTGAAGGCGTGACGGCTGGGAGCGCGCGGCCGAGCTGCACCAGCAGCAGGCCGTCGGCGGGCTCAGGGGACCGCATGCCGCCCGTGGCAGCGGGCACGCTCTGCTGCGCGCATTGCAGGCGGCCTGGCCGCCCTTACTTTGGGCATATGCACGCAGACAAAGCACACTCTCGCGCACGCACCGCCTTGCACTGTGACTGCTTGGCCGATAGGGTCGGAGCACGGCGGGGCCCAGCGCTGACGGCGCGCGGCGGGCGCGCAGATCTCGGTGGACGGCGACACGAGCACCAACGACACCGTGATCGGCCTGGCCAGCGGCGCGGCCGGCGGCGCGCCCATCGCCGTCGCCGGCTCGCCTGAGGCCGCGCAGCTGGAGGCGGCCGTAACGGCGCTGCTGCAGGTCTGCTGAGGGTAGGGTAGGGTATCCTGCTATTGGGAAGCATGTGTGTTAAGTGATCTGCTGTGCCGAGGGGCGGCTCACAACGTGTCCAGCCCCATGTTTCATTTGCGCATGCAGCGCATCTCGCGCACAGCAGGAGGCAGCGCCTTCGCAGGCATAAACCTGCAGCGCGGCCAGGGGCCTGCGCGCGCGCGCCAGGGCCTCGCAAAGTCGGTGGCATGGGACGGCGAGGGCGCGACGTGCCTGATGGAGGTGTCGGCGGCGGGCGCGGCCGACGACGCGGGCGCGCGCGCGGTCGCGCGCGCCGTCTCCGCCTCCTCGCTCGTCAAGGCCGCCGTGTTTGGCCACGACCCCAACTGGGGCCGCATCGCGTGTGCCGCCGGGTGCGCCCCCGGCCGTACATGCCGCCCGCCTTCACGCTGCGCCCTGGCCCTTTCTGGCCATGGCCGCTGTGTCGGGTTGCAAGCCTGGCCAGTACGCGTTGCGCGCGTCGCCGGGCGCACCCGCCGCCGCGCCGCGCGGCCCAACCCAGCCCGATGCCTCGCACGGCGCGCTCCTGCGACACGAGCCGTCCGTGCCCAAACAAGGTGGCCTGCAGGCCATGCAGCACTCCCGTGACAGCGCTTGCCAGGGGCAGCCGTGCCTGTGTTGCAAAGGCGCCGCTGCTGTCAGAGCGCATGCTGCGCGCCTGTGCCAAGCCAGACCTGGCGTGCGCGTCGCCGCATGCGGACACGGGCTCACCCTGCGCATGGTGCAGGTACGCCGGCGTGCCCTTTGACGCCGACGCGCTCGACATCCGCCTGGGGCCCATCGGGCTCATGACGGCCGGGCAGCCGCTGGAGTTTGATGCGAAAGCCGCCAGCGCATATCTGAAGGACACGACGGCCGTGCACGGCACGGTGCACATCAACCTGCGGCTCGGCGACGGGCCCGGCGCGGGCGTCGCCTGGGGCTGCGACCTGAGCTACGACTACGTGAAGATCAACGCCGAGTACACGACCTGAGCCGCTGCCGCGCACCGCGGCCCGGGCGCCAGGCTGGGCGGCCCGCGCGGCTGCTGCGCCGCGCGCGCGCTCTGCGGGCTCCGGCTCTGCACGGCTGCGCTGCGGCCTCGCGTGTGTGCCGCGCGGGCTGCGCCCAAGCGCGGCACTCTGGTGCTGTGAGCAGCCCTTGCCTGTTCATCAGTTCTGTATGGTTTGAAACAAGTGATTATTGAGATTTGGCGGATTGTGCCAAGGTCCTGGTGGGAGGACAGAGCGGGCAACTGGCAATGGAGCTGGCTGTAGCAGCGCATGCTCCGCCAGTGCAGACCTCACATGCAGTGATCGACAAGCACTGCTTGTACAAGCAGGCCAGGTAGAGCATGGACCAGCCCATGCTGGACCCCTGCCGAGCTCCACATGTACCGGGAGCCTTTCGAGCTGGAAAGCCTTAAAGGAGGAAATTTCCTTCACAGCAGCTGCATCAGTCGAGAGTGGTTGCGCGCGGCGGTGCTTAGGATTGCGCACACAGACAAACAAGGTACATTTGGTGGAGCACCACTTTGCCTAGGAGTGGTCCCGCACAGAAGCAGGCCTGCGGTAACCAGGCGGCAGGGATGCACAGCCCGCGGAACGCTCCGCGCCGGAGCCAGGAGTTTGCGAGGGCGCAGTCTGGCGCCAGCAGCTTGAGTGCTCTGCCAGAGAACAGCGAGGTCACGGCGCCGCTCCTTCCCCAGCCCAGCGCAGATGCGGAGGCGGCGGGCAGAGCGCAGTGGGTGGTGGAAGACAGCGAGCCGGAGGATGAGGACTTGTCCTGGTTCGGGGAGGTGAAGAGGTGCGTGCCCTGTGCTTGCCACAAAGCGTACTTCGGGATTGTGTTTATGTAATGCGCCATGTCTGGACCCAGCGCTCCCTGCTGTCAAGCAAGCTCTTGTAACACACGCGTGAATACCTCCTTTATCGCTCCCCACAGAACCATGTGGGCAACTCCTGTCGCGCCACGACGGCAGGTTGCTCCATTTCACCGCGCCGCTGTCCATCGAGAGCACGCTCTGGTTTGTGTGCAGCAGCATGATCTCGCTCGCCTTTGTCGGGCACCTCGGCAGCCAGCCGCTGGCGGCGTGCGTCCTCGCCAACTCCGTGTACAACATCAGCGGCTACAGCCTGGTGGTCGGCATGGCTGCGGGGATGAACTCGCTGTCAGGGCAGGTGGGGCACGCCTGCGGTCACGCCCAGACCATCCCTGCGACAGCAGCGTGGGTCCTGCGCGCGCTCGCTGTCGCTGCCCCCGGGCAGACATCTGGTACTCAAGGTCCTGCAAACCTAGTCAAGCTAGGTGTGCACCGGCGTGAGGATTAAACGGCGCCGGGCGCGGCAGGCCTTTGGCGCGGGCAACCTGAGCGCCATGAGTCTCATCCTGCAGCGTGCGCTGATTCTCAGCTGCTCGCTGAGCGCGGTCGTGTGGGCTGCCTGGACGCAGCTGCCCGTCCTCCTGCCCCTCCTAGGTGCGCGCCCCGGGACGCTTGCGGCCGGCCGTGCAGCAGGCGTGGGCGGAGTCTGCGTGCCATGCCCTCGCCCGCCTGCTGTCTCGGTCAGCATAGCCAGCACATCACTACGTGTCGCGTGCATGCAAGCGGCAGCCTGCGTCCGCGCTTTTGGTGGGCATGGGCGTCGCCTGCCAGGCATGCGTGGGGGTCGTTATTGAGCAAAAGCGCCTGGACGGTGATGCAGGTTCAGGATAGGGTTCAGGTCTTGGGTAGGGTCATGATCAGGCGCGCTCCACGCGCAGGCCAGGACGCGGGCATCGCGGCGGAGGCGTCGCGCTTCCTGCAGATCAGCGCGCCCTCGCTGCTGCTCAACGCGGTGTCGACGTGCATCCGCAACCACCTGCTCGCGCAGCTGGACGTCGTGGTGGCCTCGCGTGCGCGCCTGGCGCCGTGCATGGGGCCCAGCATTCCCGCGGTGTGCATGCGGTCGCCAGGCGCATGGGGCGACCGCCACACACAGGTTGTTGCGTGAGATCGCTCACGGCGTCGCGAGTCCTGATGCGCCGCTGTGTGCGTGGCGCGTCTCGACATGAGTGACGCACGACTGAGCGGCGGCTCGGGGGCTGTGCGTGTGACTGCATGACATGACTTCCATGCACGCAGCAGTCCCCTGAGCGCCGAGCCAGGGCATCGCCGTCGCCGCCCGGCAGACCAAGCTGCGCCCGCGCTCGGGCGCCGACCGCGCGCGCGCGCGCGCGCGCGCAGTGATGTCCGCCGCGCTGACGGTGGTGACGCCCGTGGTCAACTACCTGCTGATCTACGGCCTTGCGCTGGGCCTGGACGGCGCGGCGCTCGCCAACAACGTGGAGGCCGGGCTGTACTGCGGCATGCTCGCTATCTACTTCGTGGTCAAAGAGCGCGGCCTGGTGAAGTCGGGGCGGCACACGTGGCATGGCTGGTGTGCACCCGGCTAGGTAAAGAGGGTTACCCTGGCCCGGCTGGGTTTGTGTGCGGTGCCTGCCGCCCTGATTGGGGTCGGCAGCGCAGCCCAAGCGAGGACGGGCGGCCGGCGTGGCGCGGCGGGCGGCGCGCGCCTGGCACGGCACTGGCGCCTGCGCCTGTCGTGCTGCGCGCAGGGCTTGGAGTGGGTGCAGTGCTGGCCGCCTGGCTTATGGTGAGCAGTGCACTTGGTCGAGCGCGGGCAGCGCCCGTGGCACGACCTGTGTGGCACCCAATAACCCCAAGGCACCCAGTATCTTTGGGCACACTGTCGGCAAAGTTGTGATGGAAAGGGCGCTGTGCTGGCGTGAGGTGCTGCGTGCGATGCAATTCGCAATGCTGTCATCGACAGGCATGCAAGCCAATTTGAAGCTATGCCGGGGTACCACAGTGAGGTGCTGGGGTGTCGCGGGGCAGGTCCTGGGGTGCGTTCCGGGGCTGGGGCCAGTACCTGGCGATTGCGCTGCCCGCGCTGTCCATGAAGTGCACAGGCGCGCGCCCTGAGCGTGCTCCCGCTCATGGTTATGAGACCTGTGCCCTGCAGGTACGATGTCAAGCAAAGTTGCCCATGTCACCCTGGGGCGCAAGCATGCGCTGCCTTGCATGCGCAAACAGCAGGCTGTGGTTTTTTTGGTCCGTTTCTGCCTGGAGATTTTAGTGGAGTGGTTGCTGCGGGGCATCAAGGGAGACAGCGCTGCCACCTCAAAGCACATACCCTACCCTACTCTGGCTGCCCCCTCAAACCTGTGGATCGGTGAGACCTTGAAACGCGGCCGAGCCCGGGGGGCCAAGGGCTGGGCTGCTCCGCACGCAGAGTGGTGGCTGTTCGAGGCGCTCGTGCTCCTGGCCGGCATCCTCCCCAACCCTGACCAGGCGCGTTTGATACTGTACTGTGCTAGCCTGCGGCTCATCCTCCAGCCCCTGCTTAGCCAAGCGTACAGAAGTGAAGCAGCGTGAAAGGTGATGCACACGAGTGTCGGCAAGAGGGCAAAGGCAGGGTGCCGATCCACCTGCGCGTCGTCAATGCGCCCACAGGCGGTCAATATTTGCATGTCGGAGGCTGGGGCTGCTTTGCGCGAGCGCGGGCATCGACCGCGGGGCCTGCTGCGCGCAGAGCGTGTCCGTGACCGGCATCGCCTACAACCTGACGTCGTTCACCTACCTGCTGTTCCCGCTCGGGCTCTGCGGTGCGCAGCCATGACGGGCCTGCACGAACCATCGCTGCGCATGCTCTTTTGTATTATGTCCGATACATGGTCAGCTTCCACCTGATTGTACCGCACCGCTTTGTACCGGATCGGGTGCATTGACCCCGCACCTACAAGTGCGCTGCATCTCCTGCTGCTGCCCTCAGTCCGCCAGCGCCACATTTTATGTGGACGACAGGGGCGACAGCATTCTTTTGTGCGCACCGGCCCTGCTCACGTGACTGTGGTGCCGGCGGGCAGACGCGCTCTCGACGATGGTGGCCACGAAGCTGGGCGGCGGGCGCTGGCGTGGGGCGCGGCACTCCACGCGCGTGGCGCTGTGCCTGTCCGCGGGCGTCATGGTGGTCTCGTCAACCGTCATCGCGGCTGGCAGCGGCCTGTGGCCGCGCCTGTTCACGCACGATGCGCAGGCGCGCAGCCCTCGCGGCGTTCATTTTGGGGCTGTAGCGCGACCATGTGTACGCGCCTGCGCTGATGTGCGTACGCGTTTCTGCGCATAATCGCGGCGCTGCGGCGCCGACTGACGCGAGGCGGCGCTCGAGCTGGCGTGGCTGGCCTGTCGGCTGCGCGCAGCGGGACTCCTGTGTCTGTGCAGGCGGGCATGCTTGGTAGCATGCAGGGACTCTCACTGCTAGGTGCTTAACGAAACAGCAGCGCTGGTCGGCCTGCTGACCTGCATGCCTAGCGCGTGCATGTCTTGGCCTGGGTCTAACCCTAGCCTGACCCTGAAGCGTGCCAAGCCGGCGGGCGGCCGCGCAGGTGGTGGCGCTGTGCGCAGCGATCCTGCCCATCGTGGCGGTGTCCTCCTTCACCGACGGCCTGAACGCCACGCTCGCAGGTGCCGGGCATGCGCCAGGCGGCCCCCCGCTCGCTCCTGCTGCCCAGCCCCCGTGTCAGCGACAGCCTGTCATGTGGCGTGCCCGATCGCCGCCCACATTTTTGCAGTGGGCCGTCGTACTTCATCGACAGCCCTTCCATGCAACGAATGCGGCGTGACAAGCATCCTGCCGTCGCGTTCACGCGGTTTTAGCGAGCATGCCTGTCTGCACCGCACGGTCTTGCAGGCGGACATCGGCGCAGCAGCTCACTCTCGCCGCGCGCGCGCGCGGCAACAAACTCTCGAGGCTGTCGGCAGTTATTCAGCAGCGCTGGGGCGCCCCCGACGCGCCCGCGCGGCGCGGCGCAGGCGTCGTCACAGGCGCCGGGCGGCAGGCGACCGGCGCAGTGATCAATTTCTGCACGTACTGGGGCGTCGGCCTGGCGCTGGCGGCCACGCTAGCCTTCCGCGCGCGCATGGGCGTGCGCGGCCTCTGGGTGGGCGTGCTGGCCGGCAGCGTCACGCAGGCGCGGCCCGCCCGCAGCGTCGCCCGCGCGTGCGGCAGGGCGCGCGTGGGATCGCTGGAGCGTGGCGGGGCTTGTTGCGCGGCGGGCCGCCGCGCTGGCTGTGGCCGCTGGTGCGCTGCGGCGGCGCTCGTGGATATGTGCGGGCGTGTGTAAGGCCAGCATTTGGCTGTTACGTCATCCTGAGTTGCCCAGAAAGGTGGGCAGCCGTTGGTGTTGCCGACCTGAGCATGCGCATTAGTGCAAGATAAACAGCGTACACTGCGCCGCGCAGGCCGTGGTCATGCTGACCTATGTTGGGCTGCTAAACTGGGAGCGCGAGGCGGCGCGCGTGCGCGGCAAGTTTGCGCCGACGGGCGCCGCCGCGGGCGCCGCGGGCACCGCCGCGGCCGACGGGCCCGACGACGGCGGCAGCGCGGGCGCCGCCAACGGCGCGCGCGCCACCGGCGACGTGGAGGACGGCAAGCTGCTCGCCGGCAGTGTGCGCGCCCGCGAGGCTGAGGGGCTGCTAGCCGCGGATGCATCCGGGCCAGCGGGGGAGGGGCGAGAGGGCGGTCGGGCGTCTAATGCTGGCGCGCGCGAAGCGGGGCGCCCCGTCCGCAGCGCGTTTGCCGGACGGCACGCCGCCCCATCCGCGCTGCCTGACCAGCCGCTGGCGTTGGGGGCCGGGCCGGCCTCTATCGCGCCAGTGCATGACGCTGTGCGGACGCTGCTGTGATGATGATGGGGCAGCTGGCAGGCACTGCTTGCAACCAATTTATTTATACAGCGGCTGTGTGAAGTGCGTTCTGCCACGAGTCTAGCGTTGAGCTGTTGGGCATAGCTTGCATGGTGTGGCCTAGGTATCGGTGACATAGCGGCAGCCTCGAGGCACGCAGTAAAAGGGTAAAATTTGCTTGGTTGCTACAGTCCTGAACAACATGCGGCTGCTCAAGCTTTCAGCCTCTGTATGGAAGTCGCCGTGCAGTCTCAGGGCCTCCCACGAGAGCAGTGCTTTGTGGTGCATGCCAGCAGCCTGCATCCCAGCAGCCTGGAAACCCCCTGTTAGGGCCAAGCCCTCTCTCAGCAGAGCACAGCACGCACCTCATGCCGGAGTCAACCTGTGCTGCTGCAGCGCCACAAGCTGCTTCAGTCTGTGCACATTGGCTTGCCTCGTCTCTGAGCACGTGACTACAGGGGCGAGGTGCACGCGGCTGACAAACATCCGTCAGCTCAACCAGGGCACTGCCTCTTCCAGCGTCGCAACAGCCGAGAGCTGCAGAGCGCGGTGCCTCAGAGCGCGGACACGCCTGCGATGGCCAGGGCGTGTCGGCGCAAGCGCAGACTGTTCAGCGCACAAGCGGCCTGATGCGCCTGCGACGCCGGCAGCGGCAGAGCGATGACGTACACGTCAATCAAAGACGCCGCGGCGCAGCTGTCGCTGCAGGACAAGCAGAAGTACAACCTGTACGTGCTGACCGGCGAGTGCACGGCGCCGAAGCAGAGCCGGGGCCGAGGTGCGCGGGAGCCACGCGCGCGCATGGCCGGGCGCACCGCCGTGCGTCCAAGCGCGTGAGAGGGCAGGCCGGGGCTGGCCCGCGCAGACTGGTACAGCGTGCTCAAGGTCACGGACCCGACGCTGGTCGACGATGATGGCCAGCAGCAGCGCGTGGCCTGGCAGGACGTGCAGGTGTTTGCGCCCACGCCGGCGGAGATGCCGCAGCCGGCGCAGCTGCATGACATCATCCGGCTGCACCGGATCCAGGCGCGCGGTGGGCAGCGCCTCCCCCTCCGACTGCCCGCAGCGCGAGCAGCTGCCCTGCCCGCAGCGCGAGCAGCTGTCCAAGGGCGCGGGCAGCGCATCGCGGGCTCGCTGACGCGCGCCGCGCGCGGCGCGCAGGTGCAGGAGCTACTTCAGGGTATCGCTCAGGGTGTCGCTCGCGCGCGGCGCGCAGGTGCAGGAGTTCAACGGCAAGGCGCAGTTCGTGTGCAGCCTCAGCCGCTGGTCCGCGTTCTGCCTGTACAACGGGAGCCCGCAGGCGCGGCCCCCGCGCAC
>JAABUP010009292.1_pt1 | contig 12138 bp, 10 predicted proteins | sample 5559201 | NCBI WGS metagenome assembly JAABUP01 (sample SAMN10711887, study PRJNA513373) | rock metagenome | isolation source: Antarctica rocks | place: Antarctica | reverse complement strand
GACTAGAAAGAACACGTCTTTTGTTTGAAACGAGATCTGTGTTCAAGTCTTTGACAATCTAAAGAAACAAGTCAGCTCGATCTCAGTACTTCGTCACTTCGATCTTAAACGACAAGCTATTCTGAAGATCGATGCTTTGAACTATGTAAAAGATGAAATACTATCTCAGTACGATGATGAGAAAGTTTTTCATTCGATGATCTTCTACAGCAAAAGCATGATTCTCGCTGAAATCAATTACCACATCTATGACAAGAAATTGCTAGTCATTATTCGATGCTTCGAACACTGATGATTCGAGCTGAAATGCATTGAAATATTCATTCAGATGTTCATCGATCATCAGACTTTGAAGATCTTCATGAAAAATAAACAGTTGAGTCAACGACAAGTCAACTATCTGAACATTCTATCGAAGTTCAACTTTCAGATCATCTTTAGATCAGGCAAAATGAACACTAAAGTCGATGCTCTAATCAGAATGTCTCTAGCGAACATCTCTGAATCAGCTCAGCGTCTTGAAGATCGTTTTCAAACTATTCTGATCTTTGATAGAATCAATGTTCTATCTATTGAATCGAAAGCAAATCTCTATCAACGAGTACGAATGATGAATCAAACAGATGAGCTCTGCAACGAATATAAACAAGCTATGAACGAAAACAAGCTCAAATTTCATATCACTAAACTGAAGAACTGCGAAATCATTGACAACGTTCTATTTAGAAAAGATTTACTGTGAGTTTCTAAGAACATGCACACGAAATTACTACAAGAAGTGCATGATCAATCTTCAATCTCTCACTTCGACAATAGACAAATCATCAATCAAGTTCAGCGTTTCTACTATTGATCAGATCATCAAGCTACTATTCAATGATACATTCAAAACTGTCATGCTTGTCAGCGAAGCAAAGCTTCTAGAGATAACATCAATGAACTTCATCATTCTCTCTCGATTTCACAGAAACGCTGAAAAGATATAGCTATAAACTTCATCACTGAACTATCTCTGTCAGAAGACTATAACGTCATTTGCACAATCATATGTCATCTCATCAAAGAATGTCACTATGTTTCCTGTCATTGAGAAGACGATGACATCTCAATCGAAGAAACGATTTGAATCATGCTATGAAACGTCTATTGACTGCATGATCTACTCAGTTCTATTGTTTCGAACAGAGACTCTCAATTCATATCGACTATGTGAAAAAGTCTTTGCAAGCAACTGAGAATCACAGCTAGTCTATTCACAGTCTATCATTCTGAGATCAACGATCAATCGAAATGAGTCAATCAAGACGTCGAACGCGAACTTAGAATCTACTGCAATTACATGCAGAACGACTGAGTCAAATGAATATCTATGATGAAATTCAGTGACAATTTCAATATCTTCTCAATCACTTCAATGATTCTCTTCTACTTCAATAAAGAATTTCATTCTCGAATAAGTTTCGATTCAGATACGACTGACTACAAAACAACTCGTGAACGACTTAAAGCTAGAAAAGCAGATGACATTGTCATTTGAATGAAAAAATTACTGAACTTCGATCGTCAACAATTGAAAAAGACGAAGCTGACCATCGAAGTTCAAATCAATAAACATAGATGAGATGTCATTTATGAAGTAGATGACTGAGTTTGACTATCTTTCAGAAACATTAAGACAACGAGACTCTGCAAAGATTTGAAAGACAAACAGCTAGATCTTTATCAAATCACTGTCAAAGTGAGTATCTTCTATCATCTTTGTCTATCAGTCAGCATGAAGTATTCGCATTCAATGTTTAGTTCGAAGCTACTGCAATCGTATTCAGAAGACTCTCTATCAGAACAGCATTCAGAATCACTCAGATCAATAACTATTGAAGACAATGAACACTGAAAGATAGACAATATATTGAACTTCAGACGCTATCGAGATCAAATACAGTACAAAGTCAAATGAATAGATCTAGATAGAAACGACAAATGATACTATGTCGATAAAGAAAAATTCAATGACTCAGAGAAAGTTTTGAACGAATTTCATAAGCTATATTCAAACAAATCGCACTAAATATCGAAATAACTATCAACAAAAGCGAGCAAATGAACTACATTTATGCGAACATGAATTTTCGAAGAGAGAAATAATGTTACGAGTGTATCAAGACTGAACAAGACTGAAGCTTTAATCAATTCACAATGAACGCTAGCGAGTTCTCTGCGTAATAAATAGAACTAATCATTGAGCTAGTCAGATTTGACTCAGATATGACTCAGATATGACTCAACACTCTTTTCTTTCACCAACATCTTGTTCATCTACATCACATTCTTCTCATGTTACAAACACATTTCTTTCGAGTCTAGCGCAGTCTCTGAACATTACATAAATAGAAGCTTTTGTATCAATCTTCTTCTGTATTCTTAATATTCAGTTATAGCTATTTCTAAAGATCAAGCACTATCAATTCTGATCTTCATTAATTGTATCATTTAGACATGATTCTGACACTCATTTGTTATGTTATGTAACTATGATGAACTTCAGTATGATTACGCTTGCAATTTACACATGATACGACATGTTCAAAATCTGTTCTCGATCAACGAAGTCTATGAGAAATACTCTAGTCAACAAGAATTCATCAATTTTATGAAAACAAAGTATCAATTTCAAGAGCAAGAATCACAATGAAATGAGAATAAAGCTTGATATGCAAGCGAAGATTAAGCAACAAACTTCTCAAAAGAGCAAAAGCATCATCAGAATGTGAATGAAGCTTCTGCAGCAAATTTTGCAGAAGAGCAAAAGCATCATCAGAATGTAAGCGAAGATCAAGTAACAAATCTCTCAGAAGAGCAAGAGCATTATCAGAACATGAGCGAAGATCAAGTAACAAATCTCTCAGAAGAGCAAGAACATCATCAGAACATAAGCGAAGATCAAGCAATAAACTTCTCAGAAGAGCAAGAGCATCATCAAAACATGAGCGAAGATCAAGTAACAAATCTCTCAGAAGAGCAAGAACATCATCAGAACATAAGCAAAGATCAAGTAACAAACTTTTCAGAAGAGCAAAAGCATCATAAAAACATGAATGAAGATCAAGTAATAAATTTCTCAAAAGAGTAAAAGCATCATCAAAATGTGAATGAAGTTTCTGCAACAAATTTCGCAGAAGAGTAAAAGCATCATTGAGATGCAAGCGAAGATCAAGCAACAAATCTTTCAGAAGAACAAGCATTGCAAGAAAATAAATCTGATCAAGAAATAGTATTCATTAATTGATAAACATGTTTCATAGAAAATAATATTCTTTTTCGAAGTTTAAATTCTTTGTCTGCTGCTAGTTCAAGTCTGTCAAAGAGATTAAAACATTGATCACTGTGTAATACACACTGAAATATAGACATAACAACTTGCAAATACAATACACTTCAATTAACAATAAACTAACTTATTCTTTAAGCTGTTATGCGCATCATGTGAGCGCAGATTTTCAACATAAGCTAAAGTAAATTCACTATGTTTCAGCTTTTACAATATCACATTCATTGCATATACTTAACACAACTTAATCTTTCATTCATCTGCTCATCATACTCAATGTGAATCTTTCAAGTTGCTTTTATAATCACATAAAATCATGATCTAATTATATATCTTTTTTAATGAGTATCATCATCAAGATTGAAATATATTCATTGAACTTAATCTCAGTTGATTGAATTTGCATATTTAACATCAGTCGAGTACACATTTAGTTTGTCACGTCAACTCATCTCACATAGTCAAATAGCAGCACTCATATTTCATCATCATCATTTATTTTATCAAACTGATTTTATCAACTCATCATAATGACTAGCTCACGTCTCAAAAAGAATATTACTATCAGATATCAGAATTTTCAACTTGATGATGAGTGTTCAACTTTCAGAAACATGACAGAGATTTTTAAAATCTTAAACATTGATAAATATCAGTTGAAGAATTTAACAAATCAAGCTGAGCAATGACTTGAAAAGCATGTGTCTACACTCAAGCACATCAGATTTCATAAGAAGTCAATTATCATTGAGAAGAAATTAACATCGTTTCTGTACAATGTCAACTCATTTATGTTCAATGACTTTGAAGCAAATCATATTATCAGCAGTTTGATCACTATAGTTCAATGATTGCTCTTCAACAAGAGACGCTTTAAACAGAAACATGTCAAAAAGATCAACACATCTTTCACTCATACACAAACTAGTTTTACATTATTTTCAAATGATCAATCACTCATCATCATACATAAGATTGTAAAGATTCAATGAGCATCATCTGTGTCTGAGTTTTTGCAGTCACAAAAAGTCATGTCATTCATCAGAATACTTGAAGACATTGAACTTCATGCAATGATGAGTTCACACTTGAATCTGATCACTTCAAAAGAGATCTCAAAAATAAGCTTGACTTCAATTAAAGATGTATTTAATCATGATTTACATGATGACAAAGATTGATTTTATAATGTTTCGTTTCAGATGTAAATTGATATTCTCAAAGATGATATAAGTTACACTAAGATGAATACTATCATTTACATCATAAATGACAAAGTCTTGAAAATAAATTCAGACAGAACTTTTCGAGTTGTCTTACGCGATGTTTCAAATCGATTTAATCATGCTGCTCGCTTTAATGTGACTTGCATTACATCATATTCTGATAGATCAGAAACACATGTATGTAAACAATGAACTAATGATCAGTGCAGAATTTACAAACAATGCTTCATTAATCTCAGCTTCTCATCAAGAGCACATGAGATTCATTAATGTTAATGAAAGCGAAAAAATTAACAAAGTGATAACTTGAAGAAATGAGATCAACACATTATCAATTGATCATGAAACGACAATTGATAATTTGATAGATCATGTATATCAATAAAGATTGACAAGAACTTTAGATTTCATAAAGCAGAATTGAATAAACTCTACTCATATTCAGAAGCAGTCAGCAGTCATTGACATGAAAGAGAGCATTACGAATGACACAGCTATTCTGTTTACAACAAAAAATAACGTTGACTCGACTGACAATGCAGCGTTTACTCATGTTCAGAAGCAGTCAGCAATCATTAACATGAAAGAGAGTGATGCGAATGACACAGCTGTTCTGAGTACAACAAAGAATAACGTTGACACAGCAGACAATGCAGCGTCTACTCATGTTCAGAAGCAGTCAGCAATCATTAATACAAAAAAGAACGATGCGAATGACACAGCTGTTCTGAGTACAACGAAGAATAATGTTGACTCAGCAAACAATGCAGCATCTACTCATGTTCAGAAGCAGTCAGCAGTCATTAACATGAAAGAGAGCAATGCAAATGATACAGCTATTCTGAGTACAACGAAGAATAATGTTGATTCAGCAGACAATGCAGCGAAATCTGATAAATTTGTGAAGAGTGTACATTCACAGCGAACTGACAAGAGTGAAGATCTCATGAACAAGATTCACACGCTTTTATATTTTTCTTGAAAGCGATCAAGATTCAATCATTCAAAGAAAGATACAACAAGCATCACATTAGCTGATCAAACATTGCATTATAGTAAGTCACTGAAGTATGTGTATGAATGACAGACTAACGACAAGTGATTTTTACAGAGAATGATGAAAGTTCTGAATCATTGCATTCAAAGCAACAAAAGTCAAATGACAAAATGCAGATTCAAAAGAATGACATATTAATGTCAGTTTCAGATAAGTTTCACATTTCAGCTTTAACTTTTGATAACTCAATAACAGTATCAAGTTTCAAATAAAAAAATGATAATTCTTCATCAAATGAAAACAATATCATCAACTCACATCAAGATTCAACAAGTTGAGTTGAACAATATGAAGTAACTGTACAATCTTTATTTCAGCAGATAAAATCTCAACAAAACATGATGATCTTCGATACTTCATTTAAAGAAGATATTGCAAGAAAGTCAGAACATGCATGATCACATGTGAATCTCAATGATGTTAAAGATAGTGAGAAGACTTTGAAGAAGCATTACACAAGATGATTGAGATATCAAAGTTGATCTTGTTTCTTGACTAACAAGATTGAACAGATTCATGATAAAAATATCATTGACTGTTACAAAGCATCTTCATGAAGAAAACAAATGATGAAATTAGACTCAACTGTTTCTGCATGATTTTAATCATGTTGAATCTCAGTCACGCATACATTTGCAAAGAATGATCACGTCACTCTTTTTATATCAGACTTTTGAGATTTTTGTGATGTTTAAAATAAAAATGTTCATGAAGCAAAAATATAATGTCGATGATATGAGTCTTGAAAAGATAAACATGAATGTCAGCAAAATTAAGAATGAAGCATGCTAATTTATTGATAAAACAATAAAGATGCTTGAATTAATTTGTCTGAATCATCTATTGCACATAGCATATGATGAGATTAACAATGCTCATCACAAGAAGAAGTTCAATAAACATTTGAAAGAAAACACTCTTGATACTTCTCAGTTTAAAGATGCAAAATGCTCTTCTAATAACAGATTGAAAATTAAATGTTCATATGTGAACGCAAGCTCATCTGCACATCTCATATCATCGAAATTTGTCAATCTAGTTATCATTTCATCAGTCTTGATCATCAATTAACTAAAGAAGATTCAAATTCATCTTGACAAGAACAATGATTTATTATGTTGATAAATTCATCATGCATATTGTGATGTTAAGATGAACATGCTGATCATCAGATTGAAACAAACAGATGTATATTTTCTATCAGAAGAAGAGTAAGTTAATTCTAGTTTCATATGTGTAATTATGATAAACATGTACAAGACTTACATTGCAGAATTGATGAGAAGTTTACATCATTCTCAAAAAGCAAGTTTTAAAGCAAGACAATCACAGTCGATATGAAAGCTTTGAGATATAAGATGAGATTGATTGATCATGAATAAGATGCATAAAAAGATGACTTAAATGTTCAAAATCATCAATCTATTTAAGATCATGAATAAAAAATCTTGTAAGTGATTTGTTACAGATACACTCTTTGAATGATCTTTCTTTCAAATGACAACATGAGTGAACATGCTGATGATAAACTTGATAGTGAATCAACATGAATGAGTATGAAAAGAAAAAGAAGCTCATCAAGTCGATTTGAAATACTGTATATATCAAAATTTGAAAGACATGAACAAGATACATACAAAAATCATTAAGATTCAAGAGATAAATTCTTGAGTTATTCAAAAGTACATCAAACAGCTAAAGACTATGTGTAACACATTATGATTATAATATGACATTAATCAATCAATGTTTTTCAACTCTCTTCTTACAGATGTGAAATTGAATGAACATCAAGATATTGATTGCAGTCTTTCATCAAGATTCAACAAACTTGTCAATTTCTCAATGATGATAATCATTAATCAACTTTGAAAGAAGATGAATAAGAAAAAGTAAGACTGAATTAACAATCATTGCATTGAAATTAAATTTCAACTCAACGTCAACAATTGAATGATGAAAGTTCGTTGACTTAAAGTACTTAACACATTTTTGTGTCTTGAACAACTTTCAGAGACATAGTCACTTGCATTCTCTGAAGTAAAAGATTGAAATAAAAGATATGTTCATTTTGAAACAGATCATCTTTACAACTTGAAGCAAGTCAAGTCTCTTTATGAGAAGCACATTCTTAACATTATCTTTGAAGTGAACTGTAGCAAGATCAAAGTAATCAACATGCTCATCAATGATGTCTGAGACAAGAACGAGAAGACTGTATTCTGTATCATAAGTTCTATGAATGAACTTATTCTTTATTGAGTAAATGACAAAGTCTTTACTTTCTGTTAATGTTGTTCTTGAAAGTTATCACATGCATAGCGAAAGAAAACATGTTTGACATGATTGCTAACATCTAATTATGTAGTACTTTCAACTTATGCTTAAAGTTTTTGTGACTTTGATAACTTCAAAATTGATCAAATTTAAAGTGATGAACATAGTTTGATTGTTTTAAAAAAATTCAAAAAAACTGCAGAAGTATTCAAATGAAAAGTCATCATGCTTTATCATTGACACTATCAAATTAATCAATGTTGATTACAATTTATACAAGATCAAAAGATTAGTTCAGATTGATTCAAAGTGAATGAAGAGAAATCAAGCATAAATCAAGAAGAAAGTCAATTATCTTGAACAACATGAAAAAACTATCACTTATGACTTGCGTTGTATAGATTCAAGAATCGAGATGCTGATATATGATAGACAGAATTATTGAATGTGTATAATGAAGTTGACATTGAAGCTCAAAATCTTTGAAGATGATGATGTAATCGAAGATGTCGAGAATGATGATGATGATGAAGCGAACGACATCAAAGTCAATAACAAGATAAAAGATGATAACTGCATCTAGATCACACAGTCTCATACATGTGCATCAAGAATGCACAGTGTGTTACTAGTTTATCAATCTATATTATAAATAATTGTATTCACTTTTTCTTCTTTGACATTCATTGATATATTCATCAAAATTTATTGAAATCATGAGAAAATTTATAGAATTAACATTAAGCTTTGTGATTCTTGATGATGTTGCAGATACTGCTTTGATGATGCAACAAATCTTCAACGATACATGTAACATTGCTTAAGCATAATCACAGATTCTCATTTTCGATCTTTCAAATAAATTCAATCGAATAGTTCATTAAAGAAATCATGACTGTTTAATCAACATTGTGTCTGAATGTATGCAGATTGACAAAGATTTGAAGAAGCAAACGCAGTATCATTTCATAAATTGACAACAATGTTCATCAATATTGATCTCAGCTATGATCATTCTGCATTTATGAAACGCAGCAAAGTATAGAAAAATTCACTCATCAATGTAATAAGAATGTCTATCAAACATCAGCGATTTCACAATTTGAAATCACGATGCTCTGAATAAGTGAGCAACATTCATCTCGCTTCTATCACATCACTATTATCAATCATGAAAAGAGATAGATGAAAGACTACAAGTAAAAAAAGTGCGCTTTTCTCAAAAATCATGAGCATCAAAGTTCAAGTCATCTACATGAAAATTGACACTCAAAAAGTCTTCTTATACTTATCAGATGTTCACACACTGCAGATGATATGAACATGAACACAATTGATGAAAATTTGAAGTACAAAAATGTAAGAATGTATTCTCAGAAAAGAGAAGAAATGTTGTTGATGCATGCAAAGAACATGTGATACTTTATTTATATCATTCTTTGACTTAAATGTTGACTTGACTTTTAATGTTTGAAACTTGATTATCAGCTCACTTATTTGCGAATTTGCATCAATACAGATAACTTACGTTCTGTGATGACAACTTATTAAAAACTCATCATTGTAAATGCAGAAGCTACAATCTGCAAGATTTAAATTCATGAAAGTTATTTGCAAAAATTCTGACTTGAAGAGCGTACTAGTTACAATCATTGCAGCTGATTATCAACAAGATTGATGATGCAGTTGCTTAATTGAATGAGACACAGATGCACTTTGCATCGTCGCGATCACAATAGTTAAGTTTTATGATTTTTAAGTGATTATCATTAAGATATTAAATATGATCAAGAGTGTTAAATTCAATAACTTTCATACATCTTGAAAATTACATGTTTCATGACATTAAAGCAAACATCATCAGTTTAATGAATCTGTCTTGCAGTTTAATTAATCTATCTCGCAGTTTAATGAATTATACATCAGTCAAACTTACAAAAACGACAGATTGACTCTTAAATCTCATCTCATTCAAAGTTATGACTTGAACTCAATCATCAAAGTTGCACGTCAAAAGATGAAATGCTTTCTTTGTTTATTATTATATATATAGCTAGAATCATGATTATATACAGCTCATTGAAACATACAAGACATTATCACTTGTACTTAAGTAACTGTCTTGCTTTGCTTGTTGTCAACAAAGAGTCTTATCGATCAATCTTGCGCTTTGTCATCAATCATGCATCAAGTTCACTAATATGATGAATTGATTCAATGAGATCATTCTGATCGCACTTCTCAATATCTTCATGATTGCACATGTCTAAATCTTGCAAGAATGTTTTTTTCATATTTCTCATGTAAAATGAAATATGCAAGTCAGAATTATTGCATTCTAACAAAGCTGCAAAGTATTTATTTGTGAAAAAAGTCATTTTCTGCAAGATTTTGAAGCTACTTTTGTCATGAATTGTAGAAAGTCTGAGTATTCTTGTCTCTTTGAAGATAACAAATAAATACTCGATATGATTAAAGATCTTGAATGTTCATGTCATGCTAATCAATGAACTTTGACATCACGCTCAATATCATCAACTCATGAACATGAAAGAAACTTTCTATCATTGAATATATTGCATTTGTTCAAGAACTTGCAAATCGCAATATCAAACTCTTAACAGCGATTACGTTGAATGAAAAAAGAGAATTTGCAAGACAATGACATTATACAATCATAAAAGTGAAATCTTTCTATCTGCTTTTCATATAGAGCACACGACTCGTTTTCTTCACTGCAAAATGCGATGCTCACAATCTCTTCATATATACTGAGTGTTTCTTGATCTTCGATCTTGTGAATCAACAAAGATTCTCAATTTCGAAGATTACATTCAATGTGTCTTTGCAATTCAAGTACGATGATAGTCTAATCAATCAAGTCAGTCTTTGACATTTTGTCAATGTGCTCAAAAAGTAGCAGCGTATCTGCTTTGAGATCAGTCAAGCACATGCAGTTGATTTAACTTGAGATTAAAGATCATGAAATGTCAGTTCACAGAATTTTTCTAGCAGCTGTGTCAGACTACTGCAAAGCTCAGTTCTCAAATGAGTGAGATCATTTACTTGCTCATCAAGCAAAAACATAAGTCAAATAGATGATATTCACGACGCATTCACAAATGATTGATTTCGCTTACATTGATATAGTTAACTGATCTCAAATTCATGATTTTGAAAATAACGATGAAATCATGAAACAGCTAGATGAGTTATTGAATCTGCTGCAGATAACAAATATGTGATTACTTGAGATCTTGCACACTATGACTGAGAACAAAATGATTGAAAATGTGACAACTTAAATCAGATCAAATAATATGAAATCAATTTAAGATATTGCAAAGAATGTTAATGTGTCAAGTTTAATCAGTCATTGCAATGCATTCATAACAAATAATTTGAGCTTTGTGAAGACTGCAAGAAGTCAAAAGTAGCGATGAGAATGATGAAATCAATAGAAGAAGAGTTTGAGCTGTTGTTGATATAATGTCAAAGAATGAAAGAATGAGTCACATTGACAAATTCTTGAGTGTTAATTAGTCAATCACACGCAGCTAATCATCACGTTGACATCATTGACATCATTGACAGCTGATTAGATCAAAGATTCAATCAAACATCATTTAATTACGTCATTAATCTCGTACTTAGATTTAATAACTGGTAAATTGAATCATTTATCTTTGCACATAAATAATTAAATGATTAACAGCATCATTAAACAGTTTGACAACATCTTCATTCTTCGCATTCTACATGCTCGTTTATCTACATACTCATCATTCTACTCGTCATTCTACATACTCATCATTCTACTCATCATTCTACATACTCATCATTCTACTCGTCATTCTACATACTCATCATTTTACTCATCACTCTACATACTCATCATTCTACTCATCACTTTACATGCTCATTATTCTACTCGTCATTCTACATACTCATTATTCTACTCGTCACTCTACATACTCATCATTCTACTCGTCATTCTACATACTCATCACTCTACTCACTACTTTACATGCTCATCATTCTACTCGCTCATTTACTCGCTCATTTGCTCACTCATCTACTCACTTCATCTACTCGCTTTATCAATCTTTCTATCAAACGCTCTATCAAATTTTCTATCAAACACTTTATCAAACTCTCTATCAAACGCTCTATTAAACGCGTTCATTGAATGCATAAAACACGTCAAACAGTGCTTCAAACAATGCTTTCTACATGACTTGAGAACAGTA
>JAABUP010009291.1_pt1 | contig 12139 bp, 10 predicted proteins | sample 5559201 | NCBI WGS metagenome assembly JAABUP01 (sample SAMN10711887, study PRJNA513373) | rock metagenome | isolation source: Antarctica rocks | place: Antarctica | reverse complement strand
CACTTCTTATACATTGTCTTCTTTTGAAAGATGACATTACACAGCGATGCTTTATTCTTGATGTGTAGAACTTGAGCACACTTTATACAAATCACTTTATTTAAAATTTCAAGATCAGTAATACTTCTTTCGCTTATTCTCACGATTGACAGCTGAAAAGCATCAGTAACAACATCAAGAAGTGAAATAAGTGAATTTCATCATCATTTTTCAATTTCGAAAAGTCTGTGAGTTTGATAAGATTGTCAACGAAGCGTTAACAATTATTTCTTCTTTCATTGTCTTTCAAATTTTCTCTTCAATAACTGAAATGTACTTGAAAGTTTGAATAGTAAAAGTTATGAACTTTCGATCAGAATTTAATGACATTTGCATCATCACAAGTGATTCAGCATCAACAGTATTATGAATATCACATCTGATCAATGTCTTTTGAGCAGACTTATAATACTGTTAATCGCAGTAATAATCATAAAATTTCAAATTGTAATATTACTTACTTTTGTAATGATCTTGACTTAATCATCAGTTGACTTCATCATCTTATGACTCTCTTTGAGCATCATTGCATGTTCATGATTCATGATTTAGATCTCTTACTCTTATGATATAAATATATTCAAAGTTTATCAAAAGTAATCATACAATGATAAAAATATGATCATGATTGAAAAAAGATAAAGTTGAAGAAAATGAGAAGTTGAAAGAAACTGAAAGAATGATAAATAAATCAACAATTATTATTCATTCTTGTTTATGCTTTATCATCTCAATAACATCATTTACTTGAAAGATAAACAATGTTTATGTATTATTTACATGTTATTATTGCTGTCATCTACATCAACTACACATCACATATACTATTTTCAATGTCATTTATACGCATTATAATCAAAAATGAATCATCATTCAATTGAAAATTTCTTTTTTTCTTATTTTCTTACAGAGATTTGAAGATTTTTATCGAAAGCTTCTAGAATGAATCAATGAGTGCACATCATCATTTATCAGAGTAAACAAAAACATTAATTATTGAGATCAAGAATGAACTCACTTAAAAAAGAAAACAATTGTCATGAAGAATTAACTCATAAAGATTAAATCAGAGACTAAAGTCAGAAGTTGAGTTGAAAATCAGATCTGAGTTAACTTTGAAACTTTATGATTCTGTCAAGATTAGACTGATCACATTGAGTTGAATACTCAACTTGAAAAATGTTGAGTTGAATTGAAATTTTTTTGAAAAAGTGTCGAGTCGAGTTGAGAAGTTGAACTCAAGCACTTAAGTTGAGTTGAGAAGCTTGATCTGATAACTCGACTTGAAAACTCAATTCAATTCAACAAGATATTAAATAGATGTAAATAACTTGATTGAACAGTTTTCATGAAACTCTTCATGACTTTCTATCAAAGTCAAATGATCTTCATGTTTTTTCTTCATGTTTTTCTTCATGTTTCTCTCTATGTTTCTCGTCATGACTCTCTATCAAATGATCTTTATGTTTTTCTTTATGACTTTTTATCAAATAATCTTCATGTTTTTCTTTATGACTCTCTATTAAAAGATAATGCAAAAAGATAATGCAAAAGTCAAAAACCGAAAAATTTTCTATATTTAATTCTCTTGATGTCAAGCTTGAGTTCTTGACGAGTCAAGTTGAGTTGACTCAATTTTCAGTCGAGTCGAGTCGCGTCAAGTTGAAAATATGAGCAACTCAACTTGAGTTAAGTTGAAAATGTGAGTAACTCGACTCGATCTCAATTCAAGTTCAAAATGTCAACTTGAAACTCAACTCAATGATCAGTTTAGTCAAGATATCATTTAGACTACGTCATATTTTCGACTTAATATATCATGAATTATGTCATGCTTAACTTGACAATGCTTGATAAACTCTCTATAGTCGATTGATTCTTTCAAGTTATCAAGAACTTCTTAATAATTAACTTTATCATAATATATTGTCATGATATCAGATTATTAATTCAATTTAAAACATAAATTGTTGATGTTTTAAATAATCTTGATTCATTGAATCTGTTTCACAGTTTAATGAATCAAGTCATCAATTTAATTATCATTATCTTAATTTAGTTTTAACAATTTTGTTTCACTTATCTCAGTTATGTGTGTGAATCTTTGCAATCTTAAGTCATAAAACTATTGTTTAGTCTTGATTCTGCTCAATTCATATATATAAAAGTTGAGTTTTCATTCTTTTCTTTCATTCTTTGTCTTTCATTTTATACATTATCTGATGTATTGTCTTGTATCTAAATTTTATCAAAGTAATAATAATATCAATCTTTTATATTAATAATATTTCTAGTTTAACTCAGTCTTTGACATTACAAAAGATATACACTTTCTGCAACATTTTCATACATTGAAATCTCATTTAATTACTCTTTCGCTCAAATGAAATCATCTCACAATCTTTTAATTGATGATGAGCATGCTGTTGAACAGTTCACTCAAAGTATGATTGAAAATTCAGTCAAGATTTTTCGCGTAATGCAAAAGCTTCAAAATCAAGTTCAACAACATGATGTTATCATTTCATCTTCGTTCATCATTCTCAATTCTTCAATCTATATAAAATTGAATTCTCAGTCTTTTGTGATGATAGTTCAGATCATCATACAAATCTTGAACAATCAATCTCTTCTCATCATTCACTTCTCTGCAAACTTTGTTGCTGTTTTCATAGCTTCTAGATTCAAGAAGCTTCTTGATATATTTGAATATGAGAAGAACAAAGATTGATTAAATGCATGAAAGCAAAGTCTGATACAACGCATGAACATGAATGATGATTATTACTTCTTTCATCGAGTCAAGATCATCTATGTCGAGTCATGACTCATCATAAATAAGAAGACTCACAATTTAACGAGTCAATATCAAGTCAATGATCTTTGTATCATTTTCATCTTTGCAGATTGATGACACAAATTGCATCATTGCTGCAACAATTCTTTCAAGACAGAAGATGTTCATTTATATCTTCGCGAAATTCTGAAGCAAGACATGAATAACTTTGTTGATTACTACAATTTCTTCTATCAAAAGAAAGAATGTTCTTTGATGAAAAATTTTTCATTGATTGATTGTCTGAAGCGTAATATCAATTATTTCACTCAAGTTATCATCTTCTTTTAATGAAATCTCGATGAAACTCGATCATTCATCTTTCATCAATGAGTTCAAGCATTCTTTAACATTGATGAAGAGTTTCAGCAGCTTAAGCATCATCAATCTCACTTCATCTTCATCATTATTTAATTCATTAAAGTCAAAGATGTCTTTGCATTAATTAGTAATTCTTTGAGTTCAAAAATCATCATTTCTGTGACTGTTATTTCAACAGTATCTTTATTTTTCTCTTTCTTATTTCTTGATGAGTCAATGAATTTAAGCTTTGTCATTGTTATTGTTCAAGATAAGACTCTGATTGTTTCTAAGATCAAGAAAATCTGCAACAAGTGAAAGCTGTGCTACTATTGCAAATTGCAACATTCAAGCAAAATTGTTGAAAAATGCTCAAATAAGAAATTCTTCACTTTACGTATCATGAACATCTACAACAATGACATCATCAGTATAGATGAAGAAGTTTCACTGTTCATAAGAAAAGTTTAGTCTTTGAGCTAAGTTGCACTCAGAAATCTGTATACATATCATCTTGTCTACTAGTTTCAAGCTTTTCACTCTCACTTCAATCATATAGAAAGTTTTCTGCTAAATTTGTCTTGAAACTCTTTGAATTCAATTCAACATTCAAAAATAATCACATAATAGTATTTTGTATTTTACATCAAGCTTAATCTAAAGTTCTCACTTTTGCTTATGTCTTTATGAATAAATTCTTCACGCAACAACATCATCTTCTCTTGCATCAATTAACTCACTTTCACAGACTTTAAGAATTTGATGATCAAGTCGCTTTAATCAATGACATTACTCATGTTGTTGAAATCACAATAATTCTCAATGAACACATCAAAAGACTATTCTTTTATATTATTAAATTAAGTCAATATCTCATCATCATGAATCTGTCATGACTTCATCATCACGTCATTGATGTCAATTTTGAGCACAATATTCTCATCTTGTTTTTCTTCTTCTATCTTAATTATTATTGCTCATTTTTCGTCAAGATCTATGATCTTAATCAACAAGAAGAAAATTTCTCATTTGAAGTTAACAAAGTAGCTTTCTTTCAGTCTTGTTCTCAATTCACTCACAAGAAGTAACTCAATTCATGAATTACTCACAAGAAGCAATTCAGTCTACAGATTACTCACAAGAAGTAATTCAGTTTACAAATTGCTCACAAGAAGTAATTCAGGACTCAGTTCGTTTGCAAGAAGCAATCTAGTTTCTTATTCACTTGAAAGAAGTAACTCAGTTTTCAGTTTGCTCACAAGAAGCAATTTAATTCTTAATTCACTTGCAAGAAGTAACTCAGTTTTTTATCTGTTCATAAGAAGCAATATAATCTCTCGTTTGCTCACAAGAAGTCAACTAATACTCAGCTTGTTCACAAGAAACAAATCTCGTTTAATCTTGTTTCTCATCTGAAACAAGAAGTTTCTAATCATCTTTTTCAAGTCATTCAAAAAGAATACTCATCAAAAATCAAGTGTCAAAATTCTTTTCTCTTTAAAACTTCTGTTGTTCTTTAAGCAAATTAATTTAATCAATCTTTTATACAACTTGACATAGTCAAGTTAAAAGTTCAAAGCTTTGATCATGTTGCTCATGTCAAAAACATTGAAGTGTTTAGCGTCATTTTAAAGAAAATCGATGTTTTCTTGAATCTTGAATCAATCTCATCTTCTAGTTTAAACTTTGACGAGTCAAAATCACGTCACATGACTTTGATTATTTGTTCAAAGAACAGCTCAACTCTTGTTCAGTTCTCATCTCACTCTCAAGACAGTACATATGATAAGAATCTTCATCTGAATCTTCATCAAATGAAAAAGAAATTTCATTTGACTGCATTCATGACACAAGAAGATCTTAAAGTCTATTGACAAAGTAAGAATGTCGATTCAGTCATAATTCTATCATTCAGATATTTCAAGTTTCTAAATATTTTCTTTAAGAAAAATGTTGATATCTTGTCTTTGCATTGAGCTCATGATCATGTCATACATCTTAAAGAAGATGCTCAATTCTCAGTCTTTGCTTTGTACAACATGAGTCATGACAAAATTCTAGAACTTCATCGTTATCTGAATGAGAATCTGAGCAAAGATTTCATTCAAGTCAATCACTCTCAAATGATCATCTTTGTTCTCTTCATTAAGAAACTTAAAGAAGAAATTCATTTCTGTATGAATTATCAAGATCTGAACACTATCACAATCAAGAATTGATATTCTTTGTCTCTGATCTCAGAAATGCTGAATCATTTAAGTCAAGCTAAAATCTTTATCAAGCTAAATATCATTTCTGCGTTCAATCAACTTCAAATCAAAGATGAAAATGAAGCTTTCATCATTTTTTGCACTTGATTTAAATTATTCAAGTATTTAGTCATGCTTTTCAATTTATGTAATGAGTCTGTCTCATTTCAGAAGTACATCAACAATACTTTTCATGAACATTTAAATAAGTTTTATACAGCTTATCTGAATGACATCTTGATCTATTTTGACAATGAACTCAAGCATGAGATTCATGTCAAGCTCATTTGGCAAAAGCTGCAAGAAGCAAATCTTCAGATGAATATAATCAAATGCAAGTTTCACATCACTTAAGTCTTGTATTTAGAATTGATAATCATCATTGAAGAGATCAAGATGAACTCTTTTAAAATAAACATCATTGTCAACTGATTCATCTTGATCAACATTAAAGACGTTCAAAGTTTTCTAGATTTCACGAACTTTTATAGAAGATTCATCTATGACTATAGTAGAATAACTACTTCGCTCACTCATCTCATCAGAAAAGATGTACTCTTTGTCTGATTTCAGAAATGTCAAATTGCATTCAACATTTTTAAAAAAGTTTTCACTTTCAAAATTATTCTTCATCACTATAATAAAATCACAAGATTGTGATAGAAATTAATGCTTTGAACTATGTATTCAAAGACATTCTCTTTCAATATAATGAGAATGAGATTCTTCATTCAATCTCTTACTTTTCAAAGAAGCATAACTCAGTCAAGTGTAACTACGAGATCTACAATAAAGAACTTATGATCATTGTTTGCACTTTCAAGAAATGATGATCAGAGCTTGAAGACTCTATTTATTTTGTTGAGATGATCACAAATCACAAAAATCTTGAGTATTTCATGTCAATTAAGCAGTTGAGTCATTATCAAGCTCATTGAAGTGAGTTTCTGTCTAAATTCAACTATTGCATTGCTTATCATTTTGACAAGATCGATGATAAGTTGAATGCTCTGATACATCATTCAAAAGATTTTTCTAAAGAGAGAAATACATTCAATTCTTGACATCAATATCAACATCAAACAATTCTGAAAACTCATGTTTTAAATCTCAATATTGTTAAAAATCTTACTTTTAACATCTTTGACATCAAAGTCATGAAGTTTCAATCATAAATCATCGCTTTAGATTCAGTTCAGTTACATCTGTTTTCAATTATTTCAGCATTCTTGCAAATTTTAATTTTCATGAATCTAGAAATTGAAGAATTCGACGTTGAAAACATCAAGTCTCAGCTAAATCAAAACATTCTGAATCTTAATGAAGATTTTATTGATACTTTCACTCAGACATTGTGAAAGCAAATTGAAATCAATGATAAATTCACAGCTCAGATAATTGAAGTGCTTTACAATGAAGCACGACATCGCAACAAGATCTCTCTAGTTGAGTATGAAGAACATGAGAATCATCTGTACTTTCAAGAAAGAAAGTATGTGCTCAACTCAGATAAACTATGTCTTCATATCATTCAGCTCGTTCATGATAATGTCATCAATGATCATTCAGAAAGAGCAAAAAACTATGAATTGATCAGTCAAGTTTATTGATAATCAAACATTTATAAGTATGTTCAACACTTCATATGAAACTGTTACATGTACACACGTTTCAAGCTCTTTAGACAATGAACTCAAGAATGATTGTGTTTTCTTTTAATCTTTGAACGTCGTTGATATAATGTTTTCATGAACTATGTAAATTCTTTATCGCTCAATATCTTCATGAGTATCACATATAAATATGTTTTAGTCTTTGTTGATCATTTTATCAAAATGAGACATTTAATTCTCATCACTTCTATAAAAGTTGAAGAAGTTATTAACTGCTTCTATGCTTATGTTTGAAAACATTATGATTTACTTGAGTTCTTCATATTTGATCGAGACACACAATTCATCTTCGATGTCTGAAAGCATATGTGTAAAATGCTGAAGATAAATATTAAGTTATTAATGATGTATCACTTTGAAATTAATGATCAAATCAAGAAAGTCAATGCTATCATGAAGCATTATCTTCAAGTCTTCGTCAACTACATGCAGAATGACTGAGCTAAGTGACTTTCTGAAGTCAAATTCGTCATCAATAATGCATCATCATTAATCACTTTAACATCATTCTTCTTGATCAATTCAAGTCAGAACTCACATTTAGACTTTAAGTTTTCTGAGTTCTTGTTCAAGAATCTTACGTCTCAAGCTTGAAACAAGTTAATCAATGTCAAAAAGTTTATTAAAAAGATGAAGAAATTAACTGAGCATCTGTGAAATGAGATGCTTATAGCTCAGATTCTCTACGAATTCAATGTCAATCTCTTTCATCGTTCTTGTTTTAAATACTTCATTGAAGATGAAGTTTAACTGAATGCTCATAATTTTAACATCATTTGCTTCGTTGTCAAGTTAAACAATCATAACGTTGATCTCTTCAAGATTAAGCATGTTTTCAAGAACAATTCTCTGATCATTGAGTTAAATTTTTCAGCATTCATAAAGATTCATTCAATCTTTCATGTCACTTTTCTGAGTCATATTGCAAGTAACTTTCTTTCAAATCAACATTAGAAATCTTGAGAATTTATTATTATCAAGAATGACGAAAGATTCTGATATGTAAACAGCATACTAAACTTCAAGCATGATAAATGCTATAATTCATTCTTGCTCAAGTATTACATTGATTAAGAAGATTACTTTTCTACTTGAAAATCTTTTCATTTTCTGAATAATTGAGAGCAAGCGCTCGATGAATATCATCTCGTCAATTCTGTCGTTGAAGAATCACATGTATTGTCGTGTGTGATGTCTTAATGTTCATATCAAGAACTTTAAGTTCAATCTTCATCATCTCAAATCAGTCTCGATCTGACTCAAATCTTGTCTAGATCTGACTCAGACATCTTGTTTAAATCTGATTCAAATGTGATTCAGATGTATTCTAGTTTCATCTGTGCATCATCACATTAAACTGCATTTCATCTTTCTCTTGCTCAGATCTGACTCAGATCTTATCTAGATCTGATTCAGACATCTCGTTTAAATCTGACTCAGATGTGATTCAGATGTGTTTCAATTTCTCGTGCATCATCATGTTAAAATGCGTCTCATCTCGTCTCATTCTTCAGACATCTTGCTCAGATCTGACTCAGATCTGACTCAGATTTATTCTGGTTTCATCTGTGCTTCATCATATTAAAATGTGTTTACATCAATTCTTGTCTTGTTTCAAATCTTCATTTTTAATTCTTTCTCATTTCATCTTGTTTTTTTTCATCATCTTGCAGAAGTTCAATCTTGAAGAAAAGAGTTACTGTCATGATGTCAGATCATCAATTCAATTTAAAATATAAATCATTGATGTTTTAAATAATTTCAATTCATTGAATTTATTTTGCAGTTCAATGAATCAAGTCATCAATCTAGTCATCATCATCTTAATTTAGTCTCAGCAATTCTGTTTTGATTATCTCAGTCATATGCACAAATCTTTGCAATCTTAAGTCATAAAACTATTGTTTAGTCTTGATTCTGCTTGATTCATGTATATAAAAGTTGAGTTTTCATTCTTTTCTTTCACTCTTTGTCTTTCATCTTGTACATTATTTGATGTATTGTCTTGTATCTAGATTCTATCAAAGTAATAATAATAATATCAGTCTTCTATATTGATAGTATCTTTAGTCTAGTTCAGTTTCTGACACATTGTCAGCTCAACAAATTTTAATGTCTTGCATAGATTAATTCATATTTGCTTTGCATGCTGAGTGCTGTTTTCTTAATATGATCAACGATGTTTGTGTCAGCGAATATTCAAGTCAATCTCATTTAATCACAAGTAATCAAGAATTATATCATATTTTTACATGTTCACAGCATGAAACTTAATGTTTCAGCTTTTGTGAACTTTCTCATGATCAATCAACTCAATATCAATTTGATGTATATCATAACAGAAAATTCAATGATCATTAATCATCTGAATCTGTTTCAGAGTTGCATAATTCTTCGATAACTCATGCTTTTTTACTCACGATTACAATATAAAATTTCACTTGATCTCAGAGTCAATAAAACAGTAAGCTTTGGACATTTTCTCAGAAACATTTGTCAGTACTGATATCATCAATGCACATGATAATCATCTTTTCATAATTATATTTAATGATTTGATGATGAACATTAAACTTTCTCTTTTTTCATTTCTTCATCATGATTATGAGTCTCTTGTCTGAATGCGTAGTTGAGACACATCAAATTATCAATCTTGTATCTCAGCTTCTTGAATAATCAGCATGTAAGATTGAAGAAAGCAGCATTTTGCTTGAATTCACTGAACTTAAGTGTCACATCATCTTTAGACTGCGTGCTTGAAGCAGAGAACTTCGAATTCTCTGTTGCAATGATAAACTTCGTTTTCTCATGCAAGAATTGAAAACTCTTCTGAGACATTGCACTCTCACTTTGCTGCAAATATAACTTCGACAATGTGTCAATGTCTTGCAAATGCAAGTCAATGTCTATAAAATGCTTTAATAGATTGACATAATTGATAAAGATGTATGAGATGCAAAGAAACTCATTCATGATGATTTCATCAATCTTCATTCGCAAGTACATCATGCAAGTTTCATTGAATATATGATAGTTCAGATCTGCATACAGTCTGATAAAATATTACTTGAAATTCACAATGCTTTAATTGACTTGCTGCTTCACAGTCTTAAGTCGATGTTTTGTTTGAAAGTTGCAAATTTCAGAATTACTAAGTTTAACATGTAAGTATTCAGTGTAGTACTTTCAATTGAGTATCTCATCATGATTGTGCATGCTCATCACATGATCTCATTACTGATTGCAAGACTTCTCTGACAAGTATGATGTAAATCATTGCAGCTTCTCTTCTTTCGTGATGAAATCAAATGATGTCACGACTATGAAGTCTTTGCAGTCTTGCAGTCAGAACATCAAGAAATCATAGTTCATGATGCTTTGCTCTTTAGATTCGCAAGATTGATTAGAATGCTTACATGCATCACTTCAATAATGATCATCATTATGTTAACATTAATGATCAGAAATTGATTAAATCTCTTGCTTGAGTTTTGATATGTAAAGTTGCAAGACAAGCAGTATATTTTGCATCTTCAAATTCTTTAACTGCTTGCATACTTCACTTGCTGATCATCAAGAAATATGATCTATCTGTTCATTAAATTCTTGCAACTTGAACTTCTCATCTGCATGTTTAAATGCATGATTCTCAGATCTGTTCTGATGAAACGATGAATTCTCAGTGTGAAAAAAGTTATCACTTCTTTCAATCATGCAACTTTGAATGAGTCGCTGCATGTTTAACATCTTTTACTGAGCAGCTTCATGTGAATGAAGCAATTAAAACTGTGAGACAACAAGATCTCTTTACGTGAAACTGTATAGTAAAAGATAATAAGATAGCACTTTATTGATGATAGAATTAATTACTAAGAAACGAAAGTGAAAGCTTGCAAAGTTTTCATCTTTTGTCAAGTCATTACTTCTATTCACTCGTTAATCTTTTTAATTTAATCTCACAAGTTAGTCTTGCAGACACGCATCGTTCATAGTCAATGAGATGCATTCTCACAGTCAATGATTTAATCATGCTATTAGCAAAAAATCTGAAGCAGAAAAAGTTGAGCAAGAAACTATCAAATAAAATAATAAAGTTCTTTTGTATATAAGAATTTATAAACAAGCAGATGTATTATTTTGATCTTTCAATCATTTATAGAGTTCATTCTGTCTTTCATGTATTTCTTTTAAAATTGTATAATTGCAGACTAAATGATGACTTTATATTTGATTATTTTGTATTCAAGCTTATTGATGATGAATAAGAATGAAAGATAGAAAAGATTCTACAGAAGCGAAAAAGAAAGAAAATCTTATATTATAAAATACAATGAAAAGAGTATTTCATTGAATATAATCAATGAATATCAAGCGAAAATATGAAAGATGTCTCAAAGCTTATAGAAGCTTTCAAAACGAGGCTGAAACATGAGCGAAAAGCATAATCATTCATTTTCAAGCATAAACTCATTATTAGAAAAGAAAAATCATTGTATTATGATAGTTTCGCTCTTTAATGAGATGATCACATATGTAAATCAACAGACAGAAGAAAAAAGCGCAAAGACATTCAAATGCGCTCGACAAGAAAGTGTAATCATCATGACATAACAAACATCATATAATCATCACTTCATCAAACATTTTTCATATGAAACCAGATTGCAGACTTCTTCTTCTTTTTCATTGTCAGATTTACATTGAAATGTGAAGATAAAGATTTGAAAGATGACAGATTATGCTAAAATATATCAGAATAATTAGAAATGTTGACAAAATAATATATAATCAAAATTGAATATATCACAAAGCGCTTTACATTCAGAATTTCTTTAACAATGTCATTGACAATCATCATCTTTTTAAGAATGAGCTTTTGAATCTTTAAAAATTCAAGTTTGTGAACTCTTTTAAGATAATTCTTCACATGAGTCGTTGTTATTAATTTCTTGTAAAGAATTTTCTGATGAGCAGTGAATATCTTCAAAGCAATGTTCTCTTCTTCATTCTCAATCGCACTATCATGAATTTTCTGCAGATGA
>JAABUP010009289.1_pt1 | contig 12141 bp, 11 predicted proteins | sample 5559201 | NCBI WGS metagenome assembly JAABUP01 (sample SAMN10711887, study PRJNA513373) | rock metagenome | isolation source: Antarctica rocks | place: Antarctica | reverse complement strand
ATAACATCAATGTCGCACTGCGCCAGTCGTTCCATTGGATTCCTTCGTCACTCATTTCGCTCTGATCCCTGATCACCCCGATTTTCCGCTGGATATACACAAGTATGACAGAACATAGACACTCTTGTCGCTAAAACTTCAAAGCCGCAGTTGTCTCTGGAATTGCCAGTGTATGTCGCGGAGCCTCTGCTTGGTATACATGTCTGTATTGTGACAACAGATGCTAGATTTAGAATCATGGCTGGTTATCCAATGAAAATCATTAGAGATCTACGGTATGCAACTTGTCTCAAGAAATAGAATTCGGAGAATGAACTCTCAGGACCGCGTATACGTGGCTCATTCCCAAGATTATTCGAACAACAAGATTGCGCCGTCCCATCCCGGATCAGAATCAGTCCTATAACCGTTTCCTTGCGTGACATTGGTCTTGATGGTGCATACTTTCGAAGCTATTAAGCCAATGCGCCCTGTTTCGGGCGTGGGTAACAATAATCGTCTTCATGATGAATCCCAGGCAGGCCCGCAAGCTGGGATCCAGAGCCAGGTGGGACTTCTAGGCTGGAATCAGGCATTGGTAGGCCTCTGGTCCCATTTGGGTTCATATTCACCTCGGAGATTGAGAGTCTGGCAAGGATAGCGAGATGGGGGTAGGAGCGTCTCGCCTGATCACAATTAATTCATGATTCATCACTGAAGATTCCAACCATTGAACTGTCTTCGTGGCTACGAGGCAAAGGATCCCTTCTACTAAAGGCGCAGTCTGGACAAGACTGCAAACCATGGTGTATTGCATGTAGGATGTAGCAATTTCGCGTTGCCTTCTTTTGTCGGTGCACCGCTTTCGTCTTGATAGCTGCGCAAAAGCGTTCCCGCACTTACGGGTTGCTGGCTCTCAAACAATGCATAGAATTCTCATGACCTTGTGAGGACGAAAAGAAAGCCAGCGTTTTTAGACACACAGGAGGGCTCGATATTTGAGGCTGCGGGCTTCGCCAGTTTGCTAGATAACCCAAGAACAAGTAGAGTCAGTAGGAAAAATTCTCATAAAATTCCGCACACATGAACAACGAAGTTCCGAGGCTCACTCTTGAGCTAGATAGCTACTTCCGCTGTAAAACGGATCAAAAGATATAATACAATACGGAGAAATGCAGCTCAGGGCGTCTTCGCAGCTATCCCTAGTTACAGCAACTCGAATCCAACAACCCTTTCGAACAACCCATAATGACGTAGCGCTCAGCTTCTTCGCTGTACCACCAACTCCAGGACTCAACATCAATGCGTCGTCACAATGTAGGTCGTAATGCATCTAAACCCTATGGAAGCAGAAAACAGAAACCACGATTCCCCGCTCGCTAAAACCCGCGACCGCTCAGCTTCCAAAATGCACAAAGCTTCCGTATAGTCGACGAAACACAATACGCAATATCATGTATTTCAGGACCAAAAATAAAAGGATGCAAAAATAGAACAAAACGTTATGCAAAAGACAAGGTCGCGCCCAGATTCGAACTGGGGTTGCCGGAATAATTGGTGATTTTGATGAGTCAAAATCCGGAGTGATAACCACTACACTACGCAACCTTTTATCTCATATATAAACTTGTACCATAATTGCTTATATATATATTTGTAATTTGGGCTTCTGTGGATCCAAATCCACGAATCTTTTTATTGGCGGAATATGGCTTATGACGCCTGCCTTGAATCTCATGTGCCACTATCAACGTACATACTCTTAGCGAGAAGCTACCTTACATATAGCTACAATTCCTGCCACCCATCCGGCTTCCTAATCTGCCCATATTTTGTCCATCTCGAGTGGCCCCAGAGCTCTGCGATCTCAAAATCCGACAACCCTCTTCTTCTCATCTCTACAATACGCACTTTACGCCACTCCTCTCGCCTTCTTAGGGCCTTTTGCCTCGCTGTTGGATCATCACGGGTCACAGATCCAATATCACCGTGTCCCTGCTTGGGATGGACAACTTTCCATGGCCAGAATTCGGATTTCCTTGCCCCTTCGGGCGACGAGTCCTTTGTTGGGGGAGTGATGGTAGTATTAGGCAGCACGATTTTAAATCCATCATCGTGTAATGCGCAAGCACAGTGAAGAGTTTTGCCCGCGATGAAAAGTTTAGAAGGCTTTTGCCTTTGTCGCCATAGTACGCCACCACCAGTGAGCAGCCGCAAGCGTTCTGGGTCTGCGAAGCTCAAATCGAAGATCTTGCAGGTGATTTGTGTGCAGTCTTCAGTAGAGTCGGTTGGACCCCAGACGAAGCATTTTTGATATTGTAAGTTCCGGGGATAGTTGTCTTGATTTCCGGTCGTGTGGGGAAGTTGTAAGCCGCCGAGCACAGCGTGATTGGAGGAGACCGAGGGCCAAAGAGGGCTATAAGGGTGGGTCCCGCCTATCTGAGGAGACAAGGATGTGATGCGTTTCCCTTGGACGATGTGGTATGGCAGATCAGATGTTGGACTGTGACTGTAAGAGGGCTTGTAGTAGAAAACTTCTGGGATATCGTATATGTAAAGCTCTGATCGCAAATCCTTTTCATTCGAAGACTGCCAAATGATTGCGACTCTAATAGTCCTATGGTTGGTGAAGGCTGGTGCTACAGTGACATTCTTGTATGTTGAATTGGATTCAGGACGAGCCAATAGGGCCGTAACGATGTATACTCCGGTCTCTTTGTGCTCGAGTCCTTGATCCTTTGGAGGGTGACGAGAATACTCACGGGAATGGTCAATTACCACGAAGATATTGCTAGAGCAAATTTCCTCAGCTAAGAATCGTAGTCCTGCATGAACGCGAGCCTTTTCTGAGGAACAACAAGGACTTATCAATTGGTCGGGTGGAAATCGTGCTAGTACTGTCCAGCCATTTAATGGTGATTCTTCAGCAACGTTTGACAATTGGGCTATTTGGACAACGTTCAGAGGCCATTGCTTGGCCACTTCGGCGTCATCAGGAGATCCTAATACCTCAAGAGAAAAACGACTCTCAAAATTTGAAAACGCTTTGCGGGCCGTGATACTGTAAAGTCTAACAATATCACCAATATCAATTCTGAGGACAGAAGGGGTATCAGGCTCCATTTTAGTCATACTGATGATCCGGACGGTCCCTTCTGTGCCGTCATGCTTAGCGGAGCCAGCATACTGGGCTAAATCCTTCCAGTCAAAGCGATATATCACTAACGTAGTTCTGATCGGGTCTGTTCCCATCGGTCTCTCATTCCTCAGTTGAAACACCATAAATCCAAATTGTGACCCTATCCTGGTGGCAGAAACATACCGAGAACCTGGTTCAGGGAGCAAGAATTGCAGATCACGCATGCGAAACCTAGTACGCCAGGCATCGGGATCTTCGAAAGTCCAAAGTAAGTTGCTATCGACGTCCAATACTTTCAGTAAATCTCGGTGACTGCTCCCGCCGTCCGTGCCAAGGACGCAGGACAGAACCCAATCATTGGACATGATAGCATGGTACCAAGCCTTGCAGATGTGTCTCGCAGCATCTAGAGCCGCAGGTTACAGGTACGAGAGTATCAGGTCGGAGATCTCAGAGGGCAAGCTGACTATGGGATCGCTGCTCAATTGATGTAGACCAGGTTTAAGGGATGCCTCCTCAGCCACCAGGTCTGATTTGGGACCGACACTGTGATTGAGTCGCCTTTGACATGATTCTGAGCTGTCATTCGCCAAACTAGTCGCAAGGCTATGGCCAGTCTTGTTGTGGTATGTTTGGCTGAAGTTTGGCTGGTCCGGATTGAGGTAAGCTCGGGACGCTTTCTTGTGATTGCGTAAGGTACATTGTGTTCGGGCGTTGCCTCTTCCGCAGCTAGACTAGACTTGGAGACATGGCCCTGGCTGTGTGATTTGCGTCTCGCGAGCCTGTCAGAAAGTAAAATGCGTTCCTCCGCTGAGGATGGGAATGGGAGGTGGAAAGCATCAAATGAGTCGCTGAACTCTGGCGTTCGCAGCAAAGCGAATACTCTTTCCCGCTAGCGAATTTGTCCCAGATCTTGTCTCGGCTGTAAGGGTTGCATTTTACAAGTCGAGATTCTGATAGTAAACAAAAGGAGCACACGAGCAATGTTGCAAAAGAGAAATAAGATCAGAGATCACCGTTTTCGCTGCCTGGCAGTCGCATGTAAATGCGGCCCAATAGGATCGAAATCTACAGGCAGCAGTAAACGGTCCAATGCTGAAAGGAGCCTCTACGTGACCTGACTCGAACACGGTAGGCCATGAATTCGTGGGTAGCCTTGTGCAATTCCCTAGCACTGGGTACATATGCCAAACGCGTCAAAGTTACTAGGACGCAGGACCTTTTAGGCACTGGTAACTCAGCATCGGCGATTTGCATGGAACGATGGAGAATTATGAGTTTAGCGATGTGTCAAAGCTGCTGTTGGTCATGGCGGAATCTAATCGGCGATGAGGTTGAAACCCAGCGACCACGAAGAGAAGTCAATCGCCCTAACTTTCTTAATTCCACCTGGCTAGAGGCTAGAGATACGTTGAGAAGCACCAGTGCGAAAGCTGGGAAAAATTGCCCTGTTGGAAAGCTTTGACCTTTTTCCTGCGCAAACATTCGCTAATCGTGCGGGCACTGAGCTGAACTCATAGTTAGTCGTGATGATCTGTATATCAATAATGTCGATCTTGTCTCAAAGTATGCATAGTGAGTGCTTTATAGGATCAACAACGCTAATTCTAGGCAACTCCGCAAGAGCGGTTCGAACCGTGTGCTGTAGATAGTCGTGATAGTATTCGTATTATGATCTCTGAAGTGAATTACCCACGCTCTCAGGCTTTCCATGTGCTGCTTCAAACGCAATTTGCGGTAAGTGCTCAGTGCACACCTATTCAAATGACGCCGATTGTGACCGAGGCCGAGTCAACGCCAAGATGTCTAAGTATCAGCCATCCCGCGCACTTTTGATGCATGCTTGGCGACGCTCCACGAGCGCGACTAAAATTCCGCTCCTAGAGCATATCTCTGGAACTGCCCTAGACCCAATCATCAGCACTCCGCGGCAGATCATCAGCAAGGTGACATGGCTTACCAAGTCTCCAGCACAACGCAGCGAATGAGACCTGGGGAATCTCCTGAAGAGGTTTGGAGATTGGGATGTAACCGACGCTGGGGAACTGGCGATTGCTGGTTGCTGGGATAAGGTACTGATTTGTAGGCTAGGCTCATTAGCATTTGGTGAACCCGCCCGGGCTTGTTTAGCGCCAGAACCTTCAACCCTGGTGCGCTCCCCCAACTAAGATTCCACTCTCCCCTCCCACTTCTAACTACCAGTCCAACCTCAATCCTCGCCTCGCCCTCCACAACAACCATATAGGAGACCATCTCCGGCAAGGCATTTCGTTTCGAACGAGCAAGGTGCTATAGACAGCACATTCAAGGCAGTCCTGTCTTGGTTCTCGTGGGTTTCGCGATCTAGGAGGAGTGCCATATAGTCATCAGGATCGGGACCCGTCAGCAACCTCACAACCAAGACAACCTTAACTTTCGACGTCTACATAATACTACAATACATACTAGGATATCGCATAGCCATTAACCATCACAATTGCTATCAAATATCCACAGATATGAGTTCTTCAGGACAAGGTGGGCCCGGAGGAGCTGAGGATAATCCTAAGGGCCTGAAGAAGTTCATGAGGAGAGCAAGTCTCGTACTGAAAAGAGACAAGTCCAAGAGACAATCCATCTCCGATGGCTCTGCCTTCGCACCCGTGAAGGAGAATGTTGCGCCAGGAACGTCTAGCTCAACGCCATTGAACTTGTAAGCATGAAACGTCCATGTCGACTATCCTCTAGGAAGCCAGACTAATATTACAACTACAGCAACCCTGGCGCAGCACCATCATCCACCATCGCAGGCGGTGCCGCTGCCTTATCGGTCCCTGCTGGCATCACTCAAACCATCAGAGATAACAAGCCGGCTCCCACTCTCACCAAACCACGTTCCACTATGAATGCCAAAGAAAATTCCATGTTCCAAGAGGAGAAGGCCCGCGCCTTGTTTGCCAAGTATGGCTTAACTCTGGAGCCTGGAGAGTGGAAGGTCCCCGCTACTCCAGGGGTACCAAGGGTGGAGAAGAAGGTTCGCCTGAGGGTACACCGTACCTGCCACCGTTGCCAAACAGCCTTTGCATCCGAGAGAGTCTGCAGCAACTGCAACCACAACCGCTGCAAGAAATGCCCTGGACTTCCCAGTTCGAAGCAGAAGGCTTCAAAGGGCAAAGGAATTGCCGCTGGAGGCATTGCCGTGGATGATGGATCCAAGGAAAGCACTGGTGCTGTGAGCATGTCGAACCGTGCGACGGGGAACCCATTGGAGAGAAAGACACCTACGCAGCGTGTGCGCAGGACTTGCCATGAATGTGGGACACTTTTTGCTGGAAAGGCCGTCCAGTGTGGAAAATGCAACCACACGCGCTGTGACCAGTGCTCACGGGATCCGTACGTTCCTCTTTGCTCCAACTTTCTAAGATGTTGCTAACAGCTTCCAGGCCCAAGAAGGAGAAATACCTACAAGGCTACCCTGGCGACTCAGAACAGACTGCAGCCCATGGCCAACGTGAGACGGATACAGGTACGAAGTTTCGCTCGAACTGCGAAAAGTGCAATTATACATTCGGGGACTCCCATTATTTCTGCGCAAACTGTGGCCACAAGAAATGCGACAACTGTCCTCGCCAACCAATTCAGAAAGTGAGCAGGCCGCTTGATGCAGACGCTGTGAAGAGCGTGGAAGAACGGATGAAAAAGCTGGATGTGTCCCCGCAGGCTTCGGCTGCCTGATGTGCACACATGGGCGGATAATGGCCGATCAACCATGACGGAGGGACTGAATTTTTCTTACGACTAAGATATGCTAGCGTTTCCTTCTTCACTCCTAATGATGTTTAACGAGAGTACGGCGAGGGGTGAATTTCATATGACAACGGCTCGTGTCTTTTCCTTAGGCTATACCGAAGCTCTACCTGCGACTACTATCACAGACGCTGGTTTCCAAACACAGGGTCAACGTACCATAGCTGCCTAAACATATCATGACACAATTTTTGAATCCGTGACTTTCCATACTCTCTAAATACTTCACAGTAGGGAGTCTCCCCGCAAGGGATCCTCGCTTCATCATTCTCACTGCACTGACTGCCAACAACCCAGTAGCGAAAGTCAATGGCTAATGCAAATCCTTAACTTCGGAAACCGGCAAGTCAAGGCTCAAAGTCAATAAAGACAAGAGGCAATCTATGGCACAGCCTTACAAGCCGTGTTTTTGCAATACCCATGTAGCCTTTTGACCATCAAAGGGAAAGGAGAAGGCAAAAACAATCCGTCCGTTGGGATCAGTACTCGTACCCTGGCTCATGGTGCGGCTCGGTGGTGCGGGCCGAGGAATAACGGCACCATTCGACTCGGGGGGCCACGTCACCCACAAGTTAATTTGCAATGAGGGGGCCTCTAAGCGAGCCCCCAAGAAATCCCCTAGATGGCCCCAAGAGATCCCCCAACTAGCGCCTAACTCTCGGGCCCTTTTTAGGGACTGGCTTGGTGGCTCGCTTAGGAGCCCCCTCATTACGGAGTAGGCTTACAACAATGCTCGTGATCTTCACGATGAGCAGTCACGTAAATTGTTCAACAACCGTAATCTGACAGCGCTGTGATGCCAAGGTCGAATCTCGCAAACAACGCCCAAAGAACAGAGACTTCCGCCATTGGAGCCAAATCAGTCCATCGTGACGCGAGGAATGACTACGGATCTTCCCCGAAATGTGACATACGAACTATCGATTCAACTTGATAGAATCGTCGTCGCGGGGAATGATATCTCTGCATCCGTTTTGTGTGCGCTGCGCGTGGGTGATTGATGCGTTGGCCTTGCGTCTGGATCGCGCGGACTTATTAGAACTAACCCTAGGGAGCCTAAAGCTGTACCCTCAACATTATTGGCATCGGCAGATCTGACAGCGTGACGAACGGCAAGCGAGGGGGCGAGAAGTGATAAAAATCAATTCGTTGGTAGCCTTATGATCTTGGTCCCAAAGACCAGCCCTGCGGGGCGCGAAGCCTGCATCTTCGCCTGTTGGTTTCAGCTTCGTTGCTACTACGTCTTTATCCAATGGCGTGATGTAGGCTTATCCAAAGCGAAGGCTAGAGGTGGGATGGGCTGACTGCAGCCTGGTTTGAGCGACTCCGCGTTTTCTACAATAGAGGTGCTCTGAGTCTCCCTTGTCTCTGCCAGCAAGCGAATGTAGAGAGATTTCACGAGTACATTATTCTTGTACTTCCGCATTCCCAATCATTCAATCGACAAGAGGCTCCTGGTGCTCATTCTGCAACAGTCGTTTCATAAACATTGTCAACATGGGCGAGACTTCCATGGAACCCTCCGACCGAGCTCCACAAGAAGTTATTGGAGACATTCCCAAGGGTACTAGCCACGTCAATGCCGGCACCAATGAAGTGAAGAAGCTCGAGACCATGATCAGCGATCTCCAACTCCGTGTCGACAGATACGAACGCGGTCCAAACTCGTCAGCAGCAGCACCAGGTATCGCAACATGGCCAGGACAAATGCCTCCCCCACCAGCACCTTACATGCAAAACGATCCATTCCGGTACCCAGGGCGCGGAGCTTGGGATTCCTCCAGCGAGAGCGAAAGCGAGGATGACGGGCCGAGTGCCCGCCGAGAGTATGCACCTAGAAAAGGCCATCGCCGCCGCTCAAGGCACAGAAATGATAAGGGAGGTAGGCCTGAGGAAATTGATGATGCAGCTACCGAGAAGGATAACAAGACCGGCGGGCCAAAGCTCAATATTGTGCGCTGGAAGCACACTCAGAATCGTTATGGAACTCCTCGTTGGGAGAAAGATGATGAGTCTGCTGTGATCAAGACTGATGAGAGAGATTTCAGCAAGAAGAGTCTTTTGACTGTTATACGGGAGTTTGATGATAAGAAGCAGTTCTGGCGCAGAAATATTGAGATTGTGTCTCCCGTCTTTCCAGATTTGCTGGAGGATGTGTCTCAGTATCATACTGATGTTGCCCTCGTGGATGGCGAGCTTTGTCTGACCGAACCTTTGATGGTGCTCTTCCACAACCGAAAGCGGCTCACAGGCATCGCCGATGCCACCATCGACGGTGATATCGAGTTTACCCCACAAGGTCAGGATCATGCAAAGTTCATCCTAGATTTCATGCGCACCGACTGCGGCGATCTCACTAAGAAGTATAATGAAATTGAATCAGCCAACCCATCAGGTCTCATCACCTATAGTGAGCTATGGATGTTGTACAAGCCTGGTACTGTGGTATACAACATTGACAATGGCGAGCATGAAGCCTTCGTGATTGAATCCATTCGTGGCATGCAGAAACGACGAAGAGGCCAGTCTGGGCATCATAGCTATACCAGGCTTGACCTCGTATGCTGGTCGATCAACTACGACGGCGAGATCTTCGGTCGTGTGTGGTCCACTCACTGCATTGCACCATTTCACGAGACGAGGGAAATCAAATCATTGGACCTCGTCCCAGAGAAATTCGTACCCGAGAAGGAGAAAGTTCGGTCCTCATTGATATCTCGCGGCAAGAAGTTCTGGTCTCTGCAAGGCCAGAAATACCGCGAATACACAGGCGAAATGTGGTCCCAGAACGACGCCAGCGACGAAGCTGCCAGAGTCATGGTCGACCACTTGACCTACCAACGCCGCAACAGCTGGCCAATCATCATTGACCGGAAGCGTGGTCCTTCCGAAGCTCAGAGCAAGAATTGGCGAGACAACAGGTTCATCCGCGACGACGACCGTGGCCGCGGTAATCGCAGAATTGTTGCTGACCCGTACGAGAACGACTACTACAGTCCCGAAACGCTGGATGACTACGATGATCCCCATCGCGGACCCGTTCAACGTAAGGATCCTTATCGGCGCTTCAAGACCGACAGGCCGCCGCATCGTATTGATTCGAAATACAACAAGTACGATGGGATTCAGCCGGGTGAAGAGCCGGATGAGCTCACGGTGTTGCTTTGTCCGCAGCAGGTTCATGGTTATGATCTTCGTGATAGACTTTGGAAGAATCTCAATGTGACTCAGCTGCGCGATGTGTCATTCCGCACAAACGGGTGGGATCGTCTCGTGCTCGATGCCGAATACAAGGACATTGTTCAAGCTATGGTCTCCTCCTACGTCGACAAGACAGCTATGCTTGACGACCTGGTAGCTGGAAAAGGCGTAGGACTCTGTGCATTGCTTCACGGACCTCCGGGCTCCGGCAAGACTCTTACAGCTGGTACGCCCCCTTTACTTCCCCAATATCCTGTCCCAAGTCTCAAACAAGCATGCTAGCTAAACACCTTGTTCAGAATGCGTCGCCGAATCCTTCGAAAAGCCTCTCTACCAAGTAACCTGCGGCGACATCGGTACCAACCCCGAAGGCCTCGAAGAGCGCCTCGAAGAAATCTTCGACTACGCGCACACCTTCGGCGCCGTGCTTCTCCTCGACGAAGCCGACATCTTCCTTCAAGACCGCGATTACGAAAACCTCGAGCGCAATGCCCTTGTCTCCATCTTTTTACGCACGTTGGAATATTTCAAAGGCGTGCTCTTCCTAACCACGAATCGCGTGGGCGTCTTCGACCAAGCATTCCAATCACGCATCCACGTTACCCTTGGCCTGCCGTCACTCGACCAAGACCGCCGCACGTCCGTCTGGGCGATCTTTTTGCAGGATCTAGCTGCCAAGAACGTCATCAGCGAATCTCGCTATGCGGAGCTGATGAAGTTAGTAAAGGAGAAATGGAGTAAGGATAAGCTTAATGGGAGGCAGATTCGAAATGCGGTGAGGACTGCACTTGTGGTTGCGCAGAAGAGTGGGGTTATGGTTGGGGAGGCGGAGTTTGAGACTGTGTTGAGGATTTCGAGGGAGTTTGAGGGGTATATGGGTGGCTTGACACGGACTCAGAGGGGCGGGGTGGAAAGGGGACAGTTGGAGGGGTTTATGGAGATTGAGAAACCGTGAGGGGGGTGGGGGAATGCGGAACACGGGGTCAGACGAGCATGAGGTACGAGATAGATGTTTGACAAGACAAATGAAATTCAACGAGATGAAATGCTCATTTACGATACGACGACATCATTCTTTTGCACATGCTCCTAATTCTGGGTTTCTGATGCAACCAATGTAAAATTTCTTGCACATCCTCACTGTTTCAACCGCACCCACAAACAACGCCTACAAAATGTCAATAACGGATCCCGCAAACAAAAGATTGACTACCTCCTCGGCCTTTCAATGGCCAGTCCAGTATGATGCATAAAGCTTTCACAAGTAAAAGCGACGCACATGCATTCACTCATCGCATCGAATCGTACCCTCCACTCCAAACTCCAACTAGCCCTGGGCCTCATCTCTCCACGCCGAGTTCTTTCCCAACGATCTTGCCAAGATTCAAAGTGTCGCCAGGGACCAGAGATTTGCACCCAGCGCTGCAGATGCAGCTCGTCAGTCACGGCTTCTATGCGTTTGCAGGTGACAGAGATTTCAATCAATAGTTTTCAGGGAGATCATGTCTTCGTGAAGTCGATCTCGATAAAGGGCATGTTCGATGGAATTTGGCCCGGGAGCATACGGATCGTAAATGCTGATGTTGAGCTAACCTTGAGGTATTGGAAGGCAGGTCTGACTACCTGCCGCCTTTGGCTATCGTGAAACAGCAAACCGGAGACTCGGCCAGAAAGCGTCAAACATGGTCTGGAGGATATCCTATCTCTCCTCCAGCCAAATCAAGGCAAATGGTTACGTCCCAATCGCCCTGCTCATAGCCCATGTTAAGCTCCCATTTGCGCCAGTGGGCGTGCCATCTTCCATTTTTCATTCTTCGTGCCCTAGTGCCTATTCATCATAAGCTGTCTCTATCTTACAGCCACCCAGTTCCTGACATCAGCAATACACACCTGTCGGGGGTCTGAACCGGGGGAAGGCTGTGGCGATATTGCTCAAGGTGTTGTCCGCTACTGCTATCTCGACGAGGTGGCGGTCGTAGTCGGATGAGGCCATGGTTTGGGCGTAGGGTTGGAATGCGGTTGGTGGATACAGGGTT
>JAABUP010009287.1_pt1 | contig 12142 bp, 12 predicted proteins | sample 5559201 | NCBI WGS metagenome assembly JAABUP01 (sample SAMN10711887, study PRJNA513373) | rock metagenome | isolation source: Antarctica rocks | place: Antarctica | reverse complement strand
CGCTCTACCTCGGCTTCTTCCAGTTCGTGCACAACGCGCGCCGACGCGGCAAAGCCCTGCTCGGCGCCATGGTTGCAGCCCTGGTCGCATGACCCCGGCCTACCACCCCGAAACCCGACAAGAGCCAACGTCGTTTGGTCCATGTCCGCCCAGCATGGCGGGGCAGCAAGCCTCGTGACCCGCGCGGTGCAGCAGGCCGGCCCTCAGGGCAACCTTTCCAACGCCGCATATGATCGTAAGCTCATCAACCAGCTCTACGCCGGTCGCAATACGTATGCTGACGAGCGGGGCTGGCCCGATCTGAAAACTCGCTATGCCGCCGAGCAGCATGACGCCCTCAGGGAGTTAGAGGGTGAGAAGCCATGACACATCGAGGCTTGGCCAGCCTGGGCTTCGCTGTTTGGGCAGCGGCGTTGGTCCTTTCTATTTCTGCCTCCCACGCGCAATCCTACAAGCAGTGTCAGGCGGAGGCGAACGGGATCATCCCAATGCTCAAGGATTGCGACGCTGCCGAACTGGATCGCCGCGAGGCGATGCTGAACAGGCTCTACAAGCAAGTCCTGGTTGCCGTCAGCCCTGGGCGTCAGGTAGGGTTGCGCAAGGCGGAGCGCGCCTGGGTGGCCTTTGCCGATGCCGAGTGCGACTTCCGCATGTCGGCGGAGGCTGGAGGCATGGACGCGCCACTGGCCTACAATGCTTGCCGCCTGGAGCTGATAGCGCGCCGCATCGACGATCTGCAAAGGGCACTCAAGGTCGCACAGTTTCTAGGGAGTTCCTAGGAGTCGCTTCACGGTAGGCAGGTCGGAAGCATGAAACACGCCCTTGCATCCCTCGCCGTCATCCTGGGGGCAATAGTGCTGACACCGGCCTGCTGGTCGGCCGAACTCATGCCGTCGGAGGTCGCCAAGACCCTCGACATCACCTCGTTCCCCAACTCCATCCGTCCTGGGCTGAGGCCCAGGACGAAGACCTTGGCCCAGAACGGGTTCACGGAGGTGGACCCCACCAAGGGCGATGCGAGCAGCGTCGAGGTGTGTCAGCCCGACCGCTCCTGGCTGTTCAAGATCACGGCGCGCAGGAGCGAGGGCGACAAAGCGGTCGTGTGCATCCTCGACCAGGTCCTGAACGGCGGCACGTACTTGTCGCTGGAGCCGGGGGAGTTGCAACAGGGCAGGGATGGCCTGCTGCGCGCCACAAGCCGAGCGGTCAGCGGTCCCCGCTGTCACCGGCTCCCCAAGCTGTAGAGAATGCGGACAGGTCCTACGCGGCACCGACGGGCGAACAGAGTTCCACCAAGCATCCGTTCAGGTCGCGGACGTAGCCGACGCGCTGGCCCCAGGGCTTCTCCGTGACGGCCTTTTCCGGAACCGCGCCCGCGGCGACAGCATGGGCGAAGGCGCCGTCCGGATCATCGGACACAAGACAAAGCTCGAACCCAGCGGCCACGTCACCGGGCGTGTTCGGCCTTATGCGCAGGCCGCTCAACTCCGCCATGCCGTTTGCGGCAAAGCTCAGGGTTGTCTCGCCAGTTTCCATCTCGGCGAACAGCCCGCTCTCATGCACGAAGCGGCGGCGCAGCTTGAACGCAGACTCGTAGAACGCAACGGTCACCGCCACGTCCGCAACATAGATCAGGGTCCAGCCAAGCTTCATCTGCGAGACCCCCTACGAGCTGGCCACTCAGTCCCGTGCAATGAGCGCCCGCATTGTGGCCACTACGTTCGGCAAGCCATCCATGATCGCCTGCCCAATCAGGAAATGGCCGATGTTCAGCTCCTCAACCTGCGGCAGGGCTGCGACCGGTTTGACGTTCGCATAGGTCAGCCCATGCCCGGCATGGCACTCCAGCCCAATGTCCGTCAGGAGCGCCGCTGCCTCCCGCAGCCGCTCCAGCTCGCCGGGGCGGCCGTCGGCATAGGCACCGGTGTGCAGCTCGACGACATGCGCGCCCAAAGCCTGTGCCGCACGCAGTTGCGCGGCGTCGGGGTCGAGGAACAACGACACGCGGATGCCGGCGTCGCCCAACGCCTGGATGCGCGGCCGGAGCGTCGCCGCCTGCCCGGCCGCGTCCAGCCCGCCCTCTGTCGTGATCTCCGTCCGGCGCTCCGGCACCAGGCAGCAGGCGGCCGGGCGCAGTCGCAGCGCGATGCCGACCATCTCGTCCGTCGCGGCCATCTCGAAGTTCAGCCGGATTTCCGCGCACGCGGCGATCCGTTCGAGGTCGGCGTCGCGGATGTGGCGGCGGTCCTCGCGCAGGTGGACCGTTATTCCATCGGCGCCGGCGCCGACAGCCATCAATGCGGCAGCAAACGGGTCCGGATGCAGGCCGCCGCGGGCGTTGCGTATGGTCGCAACGTGGTCGACGTTGACTCCAAGCCGTGGGACGCCAAGCCGGGGACTGTTCATGCGCTGCGCCTTTCTGCGAGGGTTGCCGCGAGCCGCAACGCCGCGATCAGGCTAGCCGGGTCGGCGCGGCCCTGGCCCGCGATGTCGAACGCCGTCCCATGGTCCGGCGACGTGCGGATGATCGGCAGGCCCAGGGTGATGTTCACGCCGCTCGCCATGTCGAGCGTCTTCAACGGGATCAGCGCCTGGTCGTGGTACATGCATATCGCCGCATCATAGCCGGCGCGGGCGGCGGGGGTGAACATCGTGTCCGGCGGATGCGGGCCGGTGACGGCGATGCCCTCGGCCCGGAGCGCGGCGATGGCGGGAGCAACCAGCCGCGCCTCCTCGTCCCCCATGGCGCCGCCCTCGCCGGCATGGGGGTTCAGCCCGGCCATGGCCAGCCGCGGCGCCGCGATGCCGAACAGCGTGCGCAACGCCGTCGCGGCAATGCGGGAGGCGGCGATGATCGTGTCCGTCGCCAGGCTGTCCAGCGCCGTCCGCAGGCCGACATGGACCGTCACGGGAACCACGCGCAGGAAGTCATTCGCGAGCATCATCACCGGATGCGCGCAGCCGGTCAGCGCCGCCAGGAACTCGGTGTGACCGGGGTGCGGGAACCCGGCGCCGTAGAGCACGGCCTTGCTGATCGGGTTGGTGACGACGGCCGTGGCCTCGTGCGCCTGCGCCAGCCGCACCGCCCGCTCGATGCTGGCGATCGTGGCGGCTGCGTTGGCGCCGTCGGGACGGCCGAGAACCGGAGGCGCCGCGAGTTCGATGGCCAGCACCGGCAACGCCTCGGCGAACACTCCGGCGGCTTCGGCCATGCTGCCCACGACGCGGACCGGGACGCCATGGAGCCGCGCCGGGTCGTCAATGGCGGCAAAGGCTGGGCCGCTCCCGCGAAGCGCACGCCAAGCCTGGACGGTCAGTTCCCCGCCAATGCCGGCCGGGTCGCCCATCGTCAGTGCGAGCATGCCCCAACCATCCAAGCCCTACCCGACACGGAACACCGGCTCGTGCAGCACCGGGAAGTTGACGGAGTTGGCGATGAAGCACTTGCGGTGCGCCTCCGCGTGCAGCACGCGGGCACGGCTGAGGTCGGCGCCTGGGCTGAGGGTGATCTCCGGCGCGAGCACGACCTCGACGAACGCGCCGCCGCCGCTCGTGCTCTCGGTCATAATCCCCTCGGCGATGTCCTCGTATGCCTGCACCAGGATGCCCTCGGCAGAGCACAGGTGCAGATACCACAGCATATGGCAGGATGAGAGCGAGGCGACCAGCATCTCCTCGGGATTGTAACGCGCCCGGTCCCCCTGGAACGCCGGGTCGGAGGAGGCCGGGATAGGTGGCTTGCCCGGCGCCGACATCTCATGCGCCCGGGCGTACGCCTTGTAGCCGGACGTGCCCGTCCCGCGATTGCCCGTCCAGGTTATGGTGACGACGTAGGCGTGGTCGCGGGGCGATTCTATCGTCATGCCAGGTCTATCGTCATGCCAGGTCTATCGTCATTCCAGCGGCTCAGATGTGCAGCGCACGGCCGTCGACGGCCAACGCCGCCTCCTTCACCGCTTCGCTCAGGCTTGGATGGGCATGGCAGGTCCGCGCCACGTCCTCGCTGCTGGCACCGAACTCCATGGCGGTGGCGAGCTCCGCGATGAGGCCGCCGGCGTCGGGGCCGATGATATGCGCGCCGAGCAACTGGTCGGTCGTCTTGTCGGCAAGCAGCTTCACGAAGCCGTCCGTGGTGCCCATCGCGCGGGCGCGGCCGTTTGCGGTGAAGGGGAACTTGCCGACCTTGTAGGCGATGCCCAGCCGTTTCAGGTCGTCCTCGGTCTTGCCGACGCTGGCGACCTCGGGCCAGGTGTAGACGACGCCGGGAATGACGTCGTAGTTCACGTGCCCGGCCTGCCCGGCCATTCGCTCGGCGAGGGCGACGCCCTCCTCCTCCGCCTTATGGGCCAGCATCGGGCCGGCGATCACGTCGCCAATGGCGTAGATGCCCGGAACGTTCGTCGCGTAGTGCGTGTCGACCAGCACGCGGCCCCGGTCGTCGAGCGCCACCCCGGCCTCTTGCAGGCCAACGTGGTCGGTGTAGGCGCGGCGGCCGATGGCGACCAGCACGACATCGGCCTTGATCTGCTCGGCCTCGCCGCCCTTCGCCGGCTCGACCGTGAGCGTCACGCCGTCGTTGCCGCAGACCGCGCCCGTCACCTTGGTCGACAGCCGGAACTTGATGCCCTGCTTGCCCAGCACACGCTCGAACGTCTTGGCGATCTCCGCGTCCATGCCCGGCACCAGGCGGTCGAGGTACTCGACGACCGTCACCTCCGCGCCCAGCCGCTTCCACACGCTGCCAAGTTCAAGACCGATGTAGCCGCCGCCGATCACCACCAGGTGCTCCGGCACGCGGTCAAGCTCCAGCGCGCCGGTGCTGCTGACGATCGCGGTCTCGTCCAGCTCGACGCCGGGCAGGCTGATGCTTTCGCTGCCGGTGGCGATGACGATGTGCTTGGCCTGGTACTGCGCGCCGTCCACCTCGACCAGCCCAGGGCCGGCGACGCGCCCGCTGCCTTTCAGCCAGTCGACCTTGTTCTTCTTGAACAGGAACTCCACGCCCTTCACGTTGGCGCTGACCACGGTGTCCTTACGGGCCATCATGCGGGCGAGGTCGAGCCGTACGCCTTCGACCACCACCCCGTGCTCGGCAAAGGAATGGCTGGCCTCCTCGAAGTTCTCGCTCGATTGCAGCAACGCCTTGCTGGGGATGCAGCCGATGTTGAGGCAGGTGCCGCCAAGCGTTGCCCGCCGCTCGACGCAGGCGGTGCGCAGCCCGAGTTGCGCCGCGCGGATCGCGCAGACGTAGCCGCCGGGTCCGCCGCCGATGACGATGACGTCGTAGGATTCAGCCATGTTCAGTCCCTAACCTTCGACCAGTGATATGGCCTCTCGCCCTCATAGGTCCAGCAGCAAGCGGCGCGGGTCCTCGACGCCTTCCTTGACGCGGACCAGGAACGACACCGCCTCCTTGCCGTCCACGATGCGGTGGTCGTATGACAGCGCCAAGTACATCATCGGGCGGATTTCGACCTTGCCGCCAATTGCCATCGGGCGCTCCTGGATCTTGTGCATGCCCAGGATGCCGGACTGCGGCGCGTTCAGGATGGGCGTGCTCATCAGGCTGCCGTAAACGCCGCCGTTGGTGATGGTGAAGGTGCCGCCCGACAGCTCGTCGAGTTTCAGCGCGCCGTCCCGCGCCCGGCGGCCAAAATCGCCGATGCCCTTCTCGATCCCGGCGAAGCCCAGCCGGTCCGTGTCCCGCAGCACCGGCACGACCAGCCCGTTCGGGCCGCCGACCGCGATGCCCATGTGGACGAAATTCTTGTAGACGATCTCGTCGCCGTCGATCTCGGCGTTGACCGCCGGAAACTCCTTCAGCGCGGCCACGCAGGCGCGAACGAAGAACGACATGAAGCCCAGGCGCACGCCGTGGTGCCGCTTCTCGAAGGCGTCCCGGTACTCCGACCGCATCGCCATGGCCGCCGTCATGTCCACCTCGTTGAAGGTGGTCAGCATGGCCGCGTTGTTCTGCGCGTCCTTGAGCCGCTGGGCGATGGTCTTGCGCAGCCGGGTCATCTTGACCCGCTCCTCGCCGGCCCCGGCCGGGCGGGGCTGCTTCGCTGCGGCAATGGCAGGCACCGCAGCCGGCCGCGCCAGGAATTGCAAGACGTCCCCCTTGGTGATGCGGCCATCCTTCCCGGTGCCGTCCAGGGCGGCCGGAGCCAAGCCCTTCTCCTCCATCAGCTTGGCAGCCGACGGCATGGGGGCGTGCGCAGGCGCCGGCGCAGGCTGCGGCGCTGCCGGTGCGGCGGCTGCCGACGGCGGCGGCACGGCCGGGCGGGACACCGGGCCAAGCGCCCGCGGCGGCGGGTTGACGCCTGGGCTGGGATTGGCGGCGGTGGACGACGCGGTCGCCGTGGGAGCCGATATCGGCGCAGCAGGGGGCTTCGGGCTTGCGCCGGCGGCCTCCAGCATCGCCAGGGTGGCGCCGACTTCGACCTCCGCGCCCTCTTCGGCCGAGATGGCGCCCAGCGTGCCGGCGCCCGGCGCGTTGACCTCGACCGTCACCTTGTCCGTCTCAAGCTCCACCAGTGGCTCGTCCGCGGCCACGCTGTCCCCGACCTTTTTTAGCCAGCGCGCCACCGTCGCGGTGGTGACGCTCTCACCCAGGGTCGGGACCTTGATTTCGGTGGCCATCTACGTTGCTGTCCTTACGAGTTCATGCCGAGCGCGTCGCGCACCAGCGCCATCTGCTCCGCGGCATGGACCTTGGCGAGACCCGTGGCCGGACTCGCGGCCTCGACCCGGCCGGCATAGGACGGCCGGGTCGCACGGCCGCCATTCGCCCGCAGCACGCTCTCGATGCGCCGGTCGACGAAGCTCCAGGCGCCCATGTTCGCCGGCTCCTCCTGGCACCACACCACGTCGGCGTTCACGTAGGGCTTCAGGGTGTCGCCCAGGGTGCGCTCCGGGAACGGGAAAATTTGCTCCAGGCGCACAATCGCCACGTCCTGCACGCCCTTTTCCCGCCGCTCCGCCAGCAGGTCGTAGTAGACCTTGCCGGAGCAGACCACCACGCGCCTGACCTGGTCGGGCGGCACGAGCTTGTCCAACTCGCCCAGGACGAAGCTGAAATGGCTGCCCTCGGCCATGTCGCCCAGCGCGCTCACTGCGAGCTTGTGCCGCAGCAGGGACTTCGGCGTCATGATGACCAGCGGCTTGCGGAAGTTGCGCTTCAACTGCCGCCGCAGCGCGTGGAAGTAGTTCGCCGGCGTCGTCAGGTTGCACACGGTCATGTTGCGCTCGGCGCACAGTTGCAGGTAGCGCTCAAGCCGCGCCGAGCTGTGCTCCGGCCCCTGCCCCTCGTAGCCGTGCGGCAGCAGCAAGGTCAGCCCGCTCATGCGCAGCCATTTGGTCTCGCCGCTCGCCAGGAACTGGTCGATGATCACCTGCGCGCCGTTGGCGAAGTCGCCGAACTGCGCCTCCCACAACACCAGGACCTTGGGGTCCGCGAGGGTGTAGCCGTATTCGAAGCCCAGCACCCCCTGCTCCGACAGCAGCGAGTTGTAGATTTCGATCTTCGCCTGGTCGGGCTGGATGTTGTTGAGCGGCACGTACTCGTGCTGGTTGGACTGGTCGGTCAGCACCGCGTGGCGCTGGCTGAAGGTGCCGCGCTGGCAGTCCTCGCCCGACAGCCGCACCCGGCTGCCCTCGACCAGCAGGCCGCCGAACGCCAGCGCCTCGCCGGTCGACCAGTCGATCCCCTCGCCGCTCTCGAACATGGCGCGCTTGGCCTCAAGCTGCCGGGTGATCTTGGGGTTGAGGTCGAAATTCTCCGGCGGAGTGTACAGCGCACGGCCGATGCGGGCGAGGTGCTCAGACGACAGCTCGGTCGTCTCCTCCTGGCGCTCGTCCGCTTGGTCGGAGCGCGACATCCCGGCCCAGTGGCCCTCCAACCAATCAGCCTTGTTCGGCTTGTACGACTGCGCCGCCTTGAAGGCGTCCTCCAGCGTGTTCTGGAAGCCGTCCCACATCGCCTTGGCCTCCTCGGCGGGCACGCTGCCCTCGGCGGCCAAGCGCTCGGCGTACAGCGTGCGCGTGGTCGGCCGCCCCTTGATCGCGCGATACATGATCGGCTGGGTGAAGGCCGGCTCGTCGGTTTCGTTGTGGCCGTGGCGGCGGTAGCAAACGATGTCGAGCACGAAGTCGGTCGCGAACCGCTGGCGGAACTCGGCGGCCAGGCGGGCGCAGAAGATCACCGCCTCCGGCTCGTCGCCGTTCACGTGCAGGATCGGGCACTGCACCGCTTTGGCGACGTCGGTGCAATACAGGCCGGAATAGGCGTGGGCGGGGACGGTCGTGAAGCCGATCTGGTTGTTGACGATCAGGTGGACGGTCCCGCCCGTGCGGTAGCCGATCAACTGGCTCATCGCCAGCGTCTCGTAGACCAGGCCCTGGCCGGCGAAGGCCGCGTCGCCGTGCATCAGGATGCCCATGACGCTGTGCCGGCCCTTGGTGTCGCCCGCCATGTCCTGCCACGCCCGCACCTTGCCGATGACGACGGGATCGACGGCCTCCAGGTGCGACGGGTTCGGCTGCAACGAGATGTGGATGTTGCGGCCGGCGATGTCGACGTCCGTGCTGGTGCCGAGGTGGTACTTCACGTCGCCGGAACCCTGCACGTCGTCCGGCTGCGCACTGTTGCCGCCGAACTCGCTGAAAATGGCGGTGAACGGCTTGCGGACGATGTTGACCAAGGTGTTGAGCCGTCCGCGGTGCGGCATGCCGACCGCGATCTCGCCCACTCCGTCGCGGGCCGCCACGTCGATGATGGCGTGCAACGCGGGGATCGTGACCTCGCCGCCCTCCAGCCCAAAACGCTTGGTGCCGACGTAGCGCTTTTGGCAGAAGGTCTCAAAGCCCTCGGCCTCGGTCAGTTGCGACAGGATGGTGCGCTTCATGGCGGGGTCGAAGCCCTGGGTCCAGGGCGCGCCCTCGATGCGGCGCTGAATCCAGGTTTTCTGCTCGGGGTCCTGGATGTGCATGAACTCGACGCCGATCGGCCCGCAGTAGCTGGCGCGGAGGATGCCCATGATTTCCCGCATCGTGGCGCTCTCGCGGCCGAGCACCATGTCGATGAAGATCGGCCGGTCCATGTCGCCGGGTCCGAAGCCGTAGGTCGCCGGGTCCAGCTCGGGGTGCGACTTCGGCGTCTGCAGGCCCAACGGATCGAGCTTTGCCTCCAGATGGCCGCGCACGCGGTAGGCACGGATCATCATAAGGGCGCGCAGGCTGTCGAGCGCCGTCGCGCGGACCTGCTCGGGCGTCGCGCCCTGCTGCACGGGCGTAGCGGACTTGGCGGCCTTGCCGGCGGGTTTGGCCGGCTCAGGCTCGCCGACATCGAAATGCTGGGGCGCCCAGGACGCGCCGCTCGCGTCCATCAGCACGCCGCGGGCCTCGTCGTCCATCGCCTCGAACAGCTCGGCGAAGCTCGCGTCGACGCTGGCCGGGTCCGCCGCCCACCGTGCGTACTGGTCGGCAATGAACGCGGCATTCGCGCCGTTAAAGGCTTGGGCGAGCAGGTCTACGCCGGGCATCGAGGTTTCCTTCAGACATAGGCGCGGGCGCCACGCCGCCCGCTTACCCATAGATGGGCATGTTTAGCCGATCACGATACGCAAGCTGGGTTGCCCGGAACGCATAAGAGGAGCGGCGTTCAGCCCACCAGCTTGCGGCTGGCGTCGATCAGTTCCTGCACCGAAGCGCAGCTTTTGTCGAATGCCGCCTGCTCGTCGGCGTCCAACGCGATCTCGACCACGCGCTCCACCCCGCCGGCGCCGATGACGACGGGGACGCCAACGTACAGGTCCCTCACGCCATACTGCCCGGACAGGTGCGCCGCCGCGGGCAGCACCCGCTTCTTGTCGCGCAGGAAGCTCTCGGCCATGGCGATGGCGCTCGCGGCGGGGGCATAGAACGCGCTGCCCTTCTCCAGCAGCTTCACGATCTCGCCGCCGCCGTTCGCGGTGCGCTTGACGATCGCGTCGATCTTCTCCTGCGTCGTCCAGCCCATCTTGATCAGGTCCGGCACCGGGATGCCGGCGACCGTGCTGTAGCGCACCAGCGGCACCATCGTGTCGCCGTGGCCGCCGAGCACGAACGCCGTCACGTCCTCGACCGACACGTTGAACTCGTGCGCCAGGAACAGGCGGAAGCGGCTGCTGTCGAGCACGCCGGCCATGCCGACCACCATGTTCGGCGGCAGGCCGGACTTCTGCTGCATGACCCAGACCATGGCGTCGAGCGGGTTGGTGATGACGATGACGAAGGCGCCGGGGCAGTAGGTCTTGATGCCGTCGGCGACCGTCGCGATAACGCCGGCGTTCTTGGCGACCAGGTCGTCGCGGCTCATGCCGGGCGTGCGCGGGAACCCGGCGGTCACGATCACCACGTCCGAGCCGGCGATCCCCGCGTAGTCGCTGCCGCCGACCATGTGGCTGTCGAAGCCGTCGACCGGCCCCGACTGCATGATGTCGAGCGCCTTGCCGGCCGCGACGCCGCCGAACACGTCGAACAGCGCGACGTCGCCCAGCTCCTTCAGGCCGATCAGGTGGGCGAGGGTGCCGCCAATGTTGCCGGCGCCGATCAGGGCGATCTTGTTGCGTGCCATGGGGAATGTCCTGGTTGGAATGGGTGCAGGCCCCGGCTGCCCAACAGCGCCAGCCAAGCTGCCCGGCCGCCCGAGAGTGCCCGTGCGATAGACCATCCGGCGCAGGGCGGCAAGGCAGGTTCATGACAACAGGGTAGGCAAATCGGGCGGGCGGGAAGGCCGGCCCGCAACCCACAAAGGACCCGCGCCCGCTGGATCATGTCAGGTGCGGCAGGCCCAGGTACTCGCGGCTCTGCATCTCCTCCAGCCGGGAGGCGGTGCGCTCGAAGGCGCGGGCGCCCTCGCCGCGCTGGTAGAGCTGGTCCGGCGTCGCCTCCGCGCTGGCGACCAGCTTGACCCGGTGGTCATACAGCGCGTCGATCAGCACGATGAAGCGCCGGGCCATGTCGTAGTTGTCGAGCGACAGCCGCGGCACGCCGTCCAGCACCACGGCCTGGTAGTGCGTCGCCAGCGCCAGGTAGTCGCCGGCGCCCAGCGCCTGCCCGCACAGCGCGTCGAAGTCGAACCGCGCAACGCCCTGCGCGGCGAGCGGCACGGCGAAGACGTGGCCCATGACCATCAGCCGCTCGGGCCGCGCCTTGGCGCCGGCGGTCAGGTCGTTGAACGCGGCGTCCAGCGCGCGGTCGGCGCGGTCGTCCACCGGGACGTGCCAGGTCGGCATCCCGCGCAGCCGCTGGCGGCGCCAGTCGCGGCTGCCGGCCATGGCCAGCACGTCCAGGTGCTGTTTCAACAGGGCGATGAACGGCAGGAAGGCGTCCCGTCCCGGCTGCCCGGCGAACAGCTCGTCCGGCGGGGTGTTGCTGGTGGCGACCACCACGACGCCGCGGGCGAACAGCGCCTTGAACAGCCGGCCCAGGATCATGGCGTCGGCGACGTCGTTCACCTGGAACTCATCGAAGCAGAGCAGCGAGGCTTCGGCTGCGATGGTGTCGGCGAGCGGCGGAATCGGGTCGTCCGAGTGCGGGTCGGCCAGGCGGTGCGGGGCGCGGCGCCAGGCGTAGATGCGCTGGTGCGCCTCCTGCATGAACTGGTGGAAGTGGACGCGCCGCTTGTTCGGCACGTCGGCGGCGTCGAAGAACAGGTCCATCAGCATGCTTTTGCCGCGACCCACGTCGCCCACGAGGTAGAGGCCGTGCGGGAAGTCGCCGGGCATGTCGTCCCGGCGCTTGCGGCCCAGCAGGCGGCCGAAGAAATTGGGCTCGCCGGGCTGTTGCCCGGCCGTGTAGCCGCGGAGTTGCGCCCAGAGCGCCTGCAGGCGCTCGGCGACCAGGGCCTGCGACGGGTCGGTCACGAGCTCCCCGGCGGCGAGCCGGGCACGGTAGGCCGCCAGAGGCCCGCTCGCCTGGGCCGCACCTTCGATCACGTCCATGCAGTGGCTCCAATTATGCGGTGATTGCGGTAAATTTGATGGCTCTTATTGGGTTCCGGGGTGGTGACGGGTCCGTCACGCAACCAGGCCAGCGATGAGTGCGCCGAGCAGGGCTTTGCCGCGTCGGCGCGCATTGTGCACGAATTGAAAGAAGCCGA
>JAABUP010009286.1_pt1 | contig 12145 bp, 10 predicted proteins | sample 5559201 | NCBI WGS metagenome assembly JAABUP01 (sample SAMN10711887, study PRJNA513373) | rock metagenome | isolation source: Antarctica rocks | place: Antarctica | reverse complement strand
CAGAGGAGCGTCATGGTGCGATAGACTGCCTCCGGCATCGGGCGACTCCTTCGGTAGGTCGGTCTCAGCACCCGCACTCTACCAACGGACCACGCCCGATGCCACTTCAATTAGCGGAAACTAGAGTTCTTACTCCCCTCCAGAATATCGAGGCGCACGTCGTCGAGGCGGAGGTTGGAAGCCATCGCCTGGAAGAGGGCCTCGCTCTTCGGGGCGAGTTGGCGCGCGTAGAGACGGACCCAGAAGAGGGCGAAGCGAGTGCGGGCGTCGAAGGTTTCGAGGGGGAGGCCGTCGATGCGGATCGCGGCGGCATCCTGGACGGTGCGGCGAGCAAGCGAGAGATAGTGATCGAGGGGGACGAGCTCGCCATCGGGACGGAGGACGCGCTCGTAGCGCCCGAGGACTTCCATGGCGGGGCCGTAGGCGGCCATCAATTGATCGGTGAGGGGGAGGCCATCGCGCTCCCACTGGGGGACGCGCCCGCGAATCTCACGCCGGACCTCCTCATCGACCTGCGCCTGCACGCTATCCGCGCGATTCACGGCGGCGGTACGGCAGGCGATGGTGATAGTGACGACGATGTTGGCACCTTTGGCACCGCTCTTCGCCTCGGTGCGCGCGGGCCAGGAGCCGGTGACGACGAAACGGGCCTGCATGAGAGCGCTGAGGAGGAGCTTCCAGGCATCGGGATCGCTGTGGCCGAAGACGAGGGTGAGTGCGCCGTCGTCGCGCAGGGCGGTCCGCATGTTGACGAAGGCTTGCTGCAGCGAGCGGGTGTAGAAGTCACTGGTACGGTGATCGTCGGGGGTGCCGCGACGCTTGACGATGATCTCCTCGTCCTTCTCCTGCAAGCCGGGGGTATCGAAGAGTTCGGGATAGACGCCGCCGAGGGCGCGCTTGAGCCAGACGAAGAAGAGGTCGGTGGCGTCGCTGTAGTCAATCAGCGCATCGTAAGGTGGATCGGTGATGATGGCGTCGATACTGCCTGGACGGAAGGGAAGATGGAGGGCGCTACCCTGACGGATGCGTGCAGGCTGCGCCTCGACCAGATGAATTACTTTATCGAGGACCGTTTTTACTGTTGGTACAACATTAGTCCAGGTCCCGGACCCTTCCCCTATACCCGTTTCGAGAAAATCAAACCCATAGTTGATACTCGTCTGGTTCTTAAAGACAGTATCAACTTGCTCGCGCGATGGTCGCAACGTCGCGCCACGGGTTGAATAACGCAGCTTGCGGACCATGACAGACCCAACATAACCGAGGAGTGCGCGCACATAATCAACGCTACAGCCCTTGTCGAGTAGCTCATCTTGTAGAGATGCAATAATCCGACACAGGCGAACAAAACTTAGCGTTTGGCGAATACAGCAGAGCGCGCCGAAGGTGTTGACGCCATAGAGACTGCCTCGAACGGTATCGTTATTCCCTGGCGGAATACGCTCATCCGGGGTAGCCGACATGCCGGTAGCGAACGGCGGTTCTGTAGAAAGTGCTCGTTCCGAACTTAAAATCGCTTCCAGGTCGCTATTAGAAGGATGTCGAAAGACAGGGCCAATTAACTGGTCAATATCCGCAACCAGAAGGAGCTTATCATGCAATTGATCGGCATTACCTTTGGCCTTAATAGCGTCAAGAGTATGAGTGTGGCCGCAAAATGGGCACCGAGCTGCTCTCCCGGCACGCCCCGGAACGGGAATAAAAGTAGGTGCAGCTCTACTAACATCGTCATGAAGGAGTACTTGGAATAAGCCAGTTAGTCTATCAGCAACGAAGGAAAAAGATTGTCCAGCATCATCTGTCTGGTTATTGGACTCACGAAGAATAGCCGAGCCAACCAGCGGGAAGCGATTGTTGCATTCATCACAAGGCATCGTTTGTGCCCAAAGATACGCCCAAGGTAGCTTACCATGCTCGTCTGTAGGATAAAATTCATCCATTTCCTCTTTATGCCGCTTACCTATTAAGTCGAGCACGACACGAAGATCAGTGATTAGGCGGTCAGTTCCGAGTAGTGCCTCTTGCTTTGGATCGTCACCTTGACCTTGGAAAAACAATCTTGGCTCTGCACTCCAATTTCGGAAAGGGAAATCGGCGAGTAACATCCCCGCCAGCGCGGCGAGCGGGCTATAATCAATTCCCCATGACTCCGCGCCTGCACGTGTCACTTCTAAGGGGATAATACCGCGGCCAGCGAAAGGATCGAGGACTCGAACACTATCTGGGTAATGAGAACGAACCTCTTCAGCAGCATCTCGTAGACCGTTAGGTTCATTCATAACAGCGCGAATCACGATTCTTTGTAATCGACGTTGCTCAACAACATCCTCCGGCCAGGGAAGAAGAGTGGTGAGGGCAGCTGCGCGTGCTTGTGCGATTGGACGCGCAGCAAACCAAGTGAAGAGCTTTTTCTCCGTCATTCCACTGCCATACGGCTGATACGAGGCTTCGGACACCGCCTCGCAGGGGAACCAGCGATCGATCATTCTCATGCGGTGGCAGCCTTTCTGAGTGCGGAACCGAGAACATGGAAGCGCTGGACGAGGCGGTGTTCGTGGCCGAATACGGCGACCGGGTTCCGGTACACACCAAAGAGGGTCGCTGTCGTCGCGCAGTTGACGAAGACAAAGACCCAGTAGTCGTCGCGGTGCTGCTGCGCCATCAGCCATTCGGACGATTCGAGCATGATGCCGGGGCTGATGTCGCCTCGGAGGCCCTTGACCTCGACGCAGCGGACCTCGTGGTGGCGGATGGCGCGGAGGTCGTAGCCGCAGCCCTCCTGGTGGACATCGACGACGTGGAAACCATCGGCTTCGAGGAGGAGGGCGCAGGCGCGCATCGCCTGGACCTCGGAATCGCTGTCGGTGCGGGTCGCGCCGCTGGAGGCACCGGCCAGCACTTGCACACGCCCGACGAGGCGGGGGCCGCGCACGGAGACGCCGGTCGCGGCTTGGAGTACGGTCTTGCGTTCGGCGATGGCGGCGCGGACGATGCTGCGCTGGCGGCGGAGTTCGGGCAGCGGGAGGCCCTGGTAGGAGTCGATGATGTCGGTCAGGAGGTGATCGAGCTGGGCTTCGACTGCGGCGGTGCGGGTACGAAGGGCGGCGGCGAGGGCGGCGGCGAGGCGGTCCAGTTCGGCGGTGGTGGCGTCTTCGGCCTGCATGAGGCTGGTGGGGGGGAACGCGACAGCGGGCGTCTCGCCGACGGGGACGCGGAGATGGGTGACGGACGGCCAGGAGATGACGCGCGCACCGGCGGCATCGATGCGGACGAGGACCGGTGTGGTCTGCTCGATGGGGCGGCTGCCCTGTTTACGGAGCAGTGTGGCGTCGTAGACGATGAGCTCGTAGGGGGTGAGGGCGCTGTCATCTTCCAGGATGGCGGCGGCGGCGAGGACGCCTTCCGCGTCGCGGACGATCGCCGCGATCAGGGCGCGATAGGGTTCTTCGGCGGGGCCGAGGACGATGGCGCGGGCGAGCTCGGCCCCGAAGCGCCGCGCCTGGGCCAGGGCTTGCGCCGACATGGCGACTGTCGCCTGCGACTTGCCGCCGAGCGGGGCGGGGAGGCGCGCAGGACCGTTGGCGCGGAGGAGATAGACATCGTCCTGCGCGGGGGCGAGGGTCCAGTCGCGCGCGTCGGCGAGGATCTGCATGAAGGCGGTGACGACGGCGGGGTTCACCGCGTCGAGGCGATCCTGCTGGCCGTGGGCGAGGAACGAGGCGAAGGCGTGCGCCGGATCGCTGGCGAGTTCGTTTTCTAACGAGCGCTGTTCCTCGGCGACCCGGCGATACTGATCGGCGGTGACGCGGCGGGCCTCGGCGACGGCGGCATCGGTGGCCGAACCGCCACTCCCGGCGCGGAGGAGGAGGCCGAGATAATCGACATTGAGGGCATCGACGACCGAGCCAAGGAAGTCGAAGATCTGGCCGTTGAGGGCGTTAGCGGCGGCGACGATGTTGTTGAGGATGACTTCCTGGACACGCCCCTCGCGTGTTGTCGAGGCGATCAGGTTGTAGATATCGACGCGGCTACGCTGGCCGACGCGATGGAGACGACCGGCGCGCTGTTCGAGGCGGACGATCGACCAGGGGATGTCCCAATTGATGAGGACGTGGGCGCTTTGGAGATCGATCCCCTCGTTGCCCGCATCGGTGGAGATGAGCACTTGGAACGCGCGCTCCTGGAAATCAGCCTGGATTTGCTCGCGCTCGTCGCGAGGGACATCACCGGCATAGCGGCGCGTGCTGAAACCACGATCGCGGAAGACCACTTCGAGCCAGCGGGCGGTGTCGGCGAACTCGGTGAAGATGAGCAATTGCTCGCCATTGCCGGGGGCGATGCCGTGGGGCGGCAGGATGTTGTCGCGAACGTGACGCCACTTCGCTGATGTGGCGGTGGAGTCGGCGAGGGCACCGGTGAGCCGGGCGCGGAGGGCGGCGATCGCCGAGAGCTCGGCGGAGGTGTTCATGCTGCGTACCGCGATGGCGCACTCCTCGACGATCTCGGGGTCGGCATCCTCATCGCCGAGATCGATTGGGTCGAGCGGGGGAAAGAGACGACCGCTATCGGAGCTACGGCCACGCAAGCGTTCGCTGCGTCGTTTGAGCGTGGCGTCGAGCGCCGCGAGGGAGGAGGCGCCGCGCTTGCCATAGACGCTGCGAACGAGGCCCGAGGCATCGTCGAAGAAGCGATCACAGTAGTCGAGGGCGGCATCGTAGAGTTCTTGCTCGGTCGCGGAGAGCGGGATGGCGACGTTGTGGGCGCGGCGCGGCGGGAAGAGGGGGGTAACGTTATCGTGATCCTTTAGTTGCTCTTTCATCCGCCGCAGGAAGTGGATACGCGCCGGACGGAGGCGCGGGCCGTGGTCGTCGAGGAGCCGCCGGTCGCCCTCTTGCCAGGGATAGACCGCAGGATCGAGCAGATGGAGGAGCGCGCGAAAGAGATACTCGCTGCCGCGATGCGGCGTGGCGGTGAGCAGGAGCAGGTGCGTGCAGCGCTTGGCAAGCTCGATGGCGGCGGGGAAGGCGGCCTGGGCGGTGGGGGTGAGGCGGTGGGCCTCATCGAAGACCACGAGATCCCAGGCGGCATCGTTGGCGAAGATCGCCTTGCGCTGCACCTGCTGATTCCGCGCCAGGAGATCGACCGAGACGAGCCAGATGTCGCGATTGGGATGCAAAGGGGCATGTGACTTGCCGACCTCGGCGGTCAGGCGCTCGGTTTGCAGCCCGAAGAAGCGGGTGAGATCGCGTTCCCACTTGGCGAGGAGGTGGGCCGGGACGACGAGGAGCGTGCGGCCAAGGAGTCCGAGGCGACGCATCTCGGCGATGTACATACCGGTCATGATGGTCTTGCCGGTACCGGGCTCATCGGCGAGGAGAAAACGCAGGGCTGGCTGCGGCAGCATCTCGCCGAAGACGGCTTCGTCCTGGTGGGCGTAGGCGGTCAAGGGTGTGGTCGCGACGACCGTTTGGCGCAGACTGGCGGTGACATGTTGGAGCCAGAAACCCCAGAGCCCGGCGAGGGCCAGGCGCGGGTCACCGGAGCCGGTCGCGCGGAGCGGGGTGAGATCGTCAAAATCGGCGAGGGGCAGGATCAGCTTGCTTTCGACACCATCGAGGCGCTGGAAGAAGACGATGCCTTCGTCGGATTCCTCGTCGCGATCCACGCCCTGGACCGTGACGGCGTGCGCCTCACCGGGGAGCAGGACACGATCGCGACGCTTTATCGACATGTGGATTCGCCTCCGGCCGCGATCGTATGATCCCGGTCCGAGCTACGGAGTTACGGGCCAAAAGCGGCCCTTATGTGCTGCTGGCGCGTATTGTGGATGATGGCGTTGATGCCGTCAAGCGTCAGTTATTGCGTCCTTCTTAAGGATGGACGACGACAACCCCTAAAGGCCATTGATGTCCGTGTCATCATGCAGCGCGATCACGAACGCCGAAGCGGTGAAGACTAGAGCCACTATCCCCAGAGGGGAGTTACTGCCCTTCCCGGGTACGAAGGCTACCGACTTTCACAGCTACTTCACCCTGGTAGACCCACCGATCTTGGTCGTACGCTTGAAAGCGAGTGACCTGCATTTAGGGATCACCTCCTAGTGTACGTACACTAGCAGTACGGGACGGGGATGTCAAGAGCGAGATGCATCAATGGTGACACCCCTAGCATTTTCCATCGGCAGTCCCGGTTTCATCGATACATGGAGTATGCCCGCGCCTGTCACTTTGCCGAAGACGGTGCCGGACCCATACGAGGAGATGTTGCTGTAGACAAGCGTGTAGACGAGCCGGGGGAAGTAGGGCGAAGCGAGCGGAAGGAAATTCCGGCTTATCCGCCTCGCACCAGGGAAAGTGGATCGGAGTGGAGGGTGATGGGACGGCACGCCTCGGACTCTTAATCAGCGGGTTCACAGTTCAAGTCTGTGGCGGCTCACCCACGAATTCCCAGTCATGGCAAGAAGCAATCGCCCGATTCTCTACAGCGAGAATCGGGCGATTGCTTCTTTGTTGCCTATGTTGTTACCTAACTTCTACAGTTGCACTTGGATCACTGAGCGATGGTAGGCACAGTACGGATGCGCCCTCGCCACCGGCCCGCAATACCAGGGAAAGCAGTACGAACATCGAAGTGCAACTGTAGAAGTAATGCGCTGATCAACTACGCCGAGCCGAAGCGGCGCGGGGTGGACGAGCGACTGGCCGAATTGCGGGCGCGGCGAGTCCCCGCGATGCGCGCCAGCTCGACCGGGTGATCGGAGGAAGTGGCGCGGCTCAGTGTTCGGCGTCCGGCCGGGCGGCGCGGACGAAGCCGGGGACATGCTGCGCCAGGGTGTCGAGGATCGCGTCGAGCGTGCGCGGCTGGCGGAGGTCTGCGCCCTGCTCGGCCAGCAGATCGAGCAGGCGCGCGGGGTGCCGCCGGAGAAGACCCTGGAGGAAGCGATCGGGCGTCTGTGCCACCACCCGATGGGGCCGGAGCGCCGCCGCCGGGAAGTGGCGCAGGTTGGCTGTCACGATCGTCCGCGCCCCGCTCTGCACCGCCGCCGCGAGGACGTGGCGATCCTTGAGGTCGTTGCCGAGGCGCGCGATCACCAGCTCGTCCTCGACGATCGTGGCGACCGGGAAAGCCGCGTGCAGCGCCGCCAGCAGGTGCCGCACGCGCTCGGCGCGACCGGGCTGCTCGGGGAGGATGCGGTTGAGCAGGGTGCGTTCGAGTTCGAGCAGCGTCGTCGCACTCCAGCGCGCGTCGTACAGCCCCACCTCGGCGGCGCGCAGCAGGGTGTCGCGGAGCGCGCTCGGGACCAGCACATTGGCGTCCAGCACGACCCGGCGCGGCGTGCCCACCCGCCGCGCCGACGGCTCACTCGTCGTAGCCAAGTGCTTCGCCGATACGCGTGATCGCGCGCAGCGCGGCGCGCTGCCGCCCCTTGAAGGCGCGCAGATCGCCGAGCCGGACGCGGTGGTGCGCGCCGACCATCCGGTAGGGAATCGTTCCCGCCTTGAGGAGATCGACCAGGTGCTGCCGCGAGACGTGCAGCCACCGCGCGGCCTGGGTGGTGGTCAACTCCCGCTCGTCCGGCGGCGCTTCCGCCGCCAGGACGCGCGCCGCCACGGCCACGGCGGGCAGCAGATCGCCGAGCACCGCCCGCGACACCTCGGCCTCCCGCCCCTCGGCATCGATCACGATCAGCCGCTGCGGTGCCCCGCCGTGCGCGGCGAGCAGCGCATCGAACGCCGCGAGCGCCCGCCGCTGCGCCTCGGTCAGCGCATCCACGGTCGGCGATGCATAATTGGTCGCCATCTCCCCCTCCTCGTCGCCATTTACACCCCGAATCGTCCGACAACGCCGTGACGATCATCGCACTTAACCGCGATAAGTGCAATATCTGCCATAAGTACCAAGAGTTCCTGCGCTGGTGCCGTATCGTCGCCGACGAGTGCGCGCGTACAGTCGCCTATTGGGGGGAGTCCAGGAGTCCGTCCCCACACGCTCACAGCGGCGACAATGCTCACCACGCTCACCCTTCAGCGGCAGCGGTCGGAGTGCGGACGATGGGTCTGGTCAGCGCATACCTGCGAAACTTGGTCGCCCGCCAGGTGGACGAGCGGCGGCCGGTCCTCCGGTTCGACTTCCAGTCATGGCAAGAGCAACGAAGGCCCGGAGCGACATCGCTCCGGGCCTTCGGCATCCTTGTGCGTTACGCGGTGCGTTACGGCCTTCAGCTCGCCTCCTGGCGCCGGGCGGTGCGCCAGATGCCCATGATCGTCGCCGTTCGCTTCTTCGTTCTCGGCATGGTATGTCGGCATAGTATGGATGTAGGTGGCGTTCGAGCCCGAGCAATTCCCCCTGGCGTAGCCCGAGGATGATCGTGACATTGGCGAGTTGCCGCCCGCTGGTGCGCTCGCTGCTTCGCGGTTAGCGGGCGCGTTCCTGCCCCTGCAACTCCTGCCAGACCATGTCGAGGAGGAGCGCGCCGAAGTCCGCCCGCTTGCGCGCGTCGGCGAGCACCTGCCCGGCCATCGCGCGGTGGTTGCCGAGCGTGGCGATCGTCGCCCTGGTCAGCGCCGCCTGGAACTCGCCGAGCGCGAACTGCTCCTTGCTGTTCGCCCGCGCCTGCTGCTGTAGGACCGGGTTCTCCACCATCTTGTCGCGCACGTAGTTGGTGAAGTTGAGGAAATCGGCGTCGGTCAGGTCGCCCTCGAAGAGCTCGTTCATCCGCCGGATGATCGCCGCCAGTTGCGCCCGCACCGGGTCGCCGCCGAGCGCCGAGCCGAGGTCGGTCGGCGGCGTCAGGCGGTAGTCGCCCTCCCCGTCGCCGAGCGCGAGTTGCCGCGCCTCGTGCAGCCGCAGCTTGTAGTGGGTCAGCAGCACCCCGGAGAGGTCGATCTGCTCCCGCTCCAACTGGTCGGCGCGCAGGCTCGGCAGGAGGTGGCGGAAGAAGATCGCGCGCCCTTCGAGATCGGTGTCGGCGTAATTGATGATCTGCGAGAGGAAGTCGTAGAGGCGCATGAACGTCGCCAGGTCTTTGCGGAAGACTTCCAGCGTGTCGATCGCGCCCTTATCGCCGCCCCCGACCGCCCCCTGCCAGCGAACGCGGAACTGCTGCACCGCCGGGGTGATCCATTGCTGCAAGTCGCGCTGCTTGCCGCGCGGGTCGAAGAACGCCTTGACGAAACCCGCGACCTCCGCGTCGGTGTAGATCTGCTCGTCGTCCAGCTTCCATTGCAGGGCGTGGATCGCGTTCGGGTCGGTCACGCCGGCCAGTTCGGCGCGGCGATAGTACGGCTTGAAGGCGTCGAGGATCTGCTGGGGGTCGTTGACGAAGTCGAGGATGTAGGTCGCCTCTTTCCCCGGCGCGATGCGGTTGAGGCGCGAGAGGGTCTGCACGGCGGTGATCCCGTCGAGGCGCTTATCCACGTACATCGCGCAGAGCAACGGCTGGTCGAAGCCGGTCTGGTACTTGTTGGCGACGATCAGCACCTGGAAATCGTCGCGGAAGGCGTCGCGGATGTCGCGGCCCCGCAGGCCGGGGTTCATGCTCCCCTCGCTGAACGGGGTCGGGCCGCTCTCCGGGTCGTCCACCTCGCCGGAGAAGGCGACCAGCGCGGCGAGGTCGGCGTAACCCTGCTGCTTCAGGTAGCTGTCGAGCGCCAGCTTGTAGCGCACCGCCTCCTTGCGCGAGCCGGTGACGACCATCGCTTTCGCCCGCCCGTCGAGCAGGTGCCGCACGGTGGCCCGAAAGTGCTCGACGATGATCGCGACCTTCTGCGCGATGTTGTAAGGGTGCAGCCGCACCCAGCGCATCAGGCTCTTCAGCGCCGCCGCCTGATCGACCTGGACCTCGTCGTACTCCGCGCCGTTGTGTGCCAGCTTGAAGGCCAGCCGGTAGGGCGTGTAGTTCTGGAGGACGTCGAGGATGAAGCCTTCCTCGATCGCCTGCTGCATCGTGTAGACGTGGAACGCCGCCGGCAGATTCGTGTCCGACTCCGGTGCGTCGGGTCCGGCACGCGCCCGAACCGTTGCAGCGTCTTGGCCTTCGGGGTGGCGGTGAAGGCGAAGTAGCTGACGTTGCGATGCTCGGCCCGCGCCGCCATATCCGCGAGCATCTCTTCCTTGCCATCGAACGGCTCCCCGTCGTCCCCATCGGCAATGCTCGCCCCATTCGTCCCGTTGGCCCCACCGGTCAGCGCCTCCGTCAGCCCGCTCGCGGCGGAACCGGTCTGCGACGAGTGGGCCTCGTCGGCGATCACGGCGTAGGCGCGCGACTCCAACGCTTTTTCCTGCGCCAGCGCCTTGATCACGAACGGGAATGTTTGCAGGGTGACGATGATGATCGGCGCGCGGGCCAGCAATGCTTTCTTGAGTTGCTCCGACTTCGCCGCGCCCTCGTCCTTGATCGGCACGACCACGCCGCTCTTGTGCTCGAACTGGTAGATCGTCTCGGCCAGTTGCTTGTCCAGCACGGTGCGATCGGTGACGACGATCACCGAGTCGAAGAGCTTCTTGTCGGCGGCGTCGTGCCGGGTGGCGAGGCGGTGGGCCAGCCAGGCGATCGAGTTCGACTTGCCCGACCCCGCCGAGTGCTGGATCAGGTAGTTATGCCCCGGCCCCTCCCGTTTGGCGGCGGCGAGCAAGGCCCCGACCGCCTCCCACTGGTGGTAGCGCGGGAAGATCAGCATCTCTTGCTGCTGCCTGGTGCCATCCGCCGCGACCTCCTCGACCGTCCCCGCGTGCGCGAAGTTGGCGATGATGTCCAGCAGGCTGTCTCGACCCAACACCCGCTCCCAGAGGTAGGCGGTGCGGTAGCCGTGCGGGTTCGGCGGGTTGCCCGCGCCGCCCGCATCCCCGATGTCGAACGGCAGGAAGCGGGTCGCCGGTCCCGCCAGCCGCGTCGTCATCGCCACGCGGTCGGTGCTGACGGCGAAGTGAACGATCGCGCGCCGCCCGGCCAGCAACGGCTCCGACTCCTTCGTGTAGGGGTCTTTCGGCGGGCGATCGTGCTGGTACTGTGCGATGGCGTCGGCGAGGGTCTGGGTGAAGTCGGTCTTCAGTTCGGCGGTGGCGACCGGGATCCCGTTGACGCAGAAGACGAGATCGATGCTGTCACCCTTGTGGCGGCTGTAGCGGACCTGCCGGATGACGGTGCAACGGACCGCCGCGTAGAGCGCCAGGGTATCCGGGTTGAGCCCCTGACTCGGGCGCGGCTGGCTCATGGCGAACGAGGCGCTGACGTGCTTGAAGCCGCGCCGCAGGACGCGCAGCGCCCCGTCCTTGTCCAGCACCTGGGCCAGCCGCGCCAGCACGACCGCCGCGACCGTCCCGCCCGCCGGGACGGCGACCTTCGCCAGCGCCTTGGGCTGCGTCTCCTCCAGCCAGCCGAGCACGTCGGCGGGGTAGAGGGCCAGCGCCGCGTCGTACCGTTTCGGATCGCCGAGCCGCCAGCCGTGCGCCGTCAGATGTTCGACGATCGCATCCTCGAAGGCGCGTTCCAGGTGCTTGCCGCCGCTCATCGCGCCACCCCCGCCAGCCGCCCGGCCTCGGCCTCGCTCGCCGCGCCCGCGACCACGCCGCGCACATCGATCTTCCCGGTCACGGCGGCGGCGATCAGCGATGTGCGGTGCTCCCGCATCAGGGCGATGGCTTGCTGCGCCTTGGCGATGAGGGCGTCGATCTTGGCTGCCCCGCTATCGAGATAGCAGACGATTTGTTGTTGTTCATCGAGTGGTGGGACGAGTACAGGAATGTTTGCTATGTCAGACATATTAAAGTGTACTACTGTCGTCCCTTGCGAGAGTTCATCAATGAATTGTTTGGCTATCCCCCCGTATAGCGTCCGCAAAAGAAATCTGGGGTCGACTCGCTGACGATCCACTTGAAATAAAACCATGCGCTGTCCAAGACAGAGATTTATTTCTATGGGAACTATGCAAGCCTCTCCGGCAGGGGCTTCACGCGTGAATAGAATATCGCCCGGTAACGGGATTCCACGTTTAGTCCACTCTTGGAAACCACTTAAGTTTGGTAACTGTTCAGGAGGGCCATTCGCGGGTAGACTAGCGGCATGGAGATGACCCGCGCCGAGTTCGATGCCCTGTACGCTGTCGGCCCCGACGCGCTGTACGCCCTGTTCCAGCAACAGGCGGCG
>JAABUP010009256.1_pt1 | contig 12148 bp, 17 predicted proteins | sample 5559201 | NCBI WGS metagenome assembly JAABUP01 (sample SAMN10711887, study PRJNA513373) | rock metagenome | isolation source: Antarctica rocks | place: Antarctica | reverse complement strand
CAACGTGAAGGACCGGGACACAGGCAAATACAGGGGTTTCTCGTTTCTCGCCTACGAAGATCAACGCAGCACAGTCCTTGCTGTAGACAATCTCAACGGGGCGACAGTAGGTGGCCGCACTGTCAGAGTAGAGCACGTTGACAACTACAAGAAAAAGAAAGCAGAGGTCATACCCCGCTTGTGACCGCAGATTTTACTTGAGAACGCCAACAGTGCCAGCAACAGGTCTCCTGCTTGCATTCAGGTAGAAGGCAAGGAAGAGTCTGAAAGTGAGCAGGATGAGGAAGATGAATCAGAGGAGTTGCCTGCACCACCATCACAGGCAGCAGCAGTGTTGCCACCGCCACCATCAGCAGGTGTGCGCAAGCTGCACCTCCAATGCCAGGCTTCATTTTGCTGAGCCATGTTCCATGTTGAGACCTGTACTTCTTCCATGCTTACGCATTCTTTGTGCAGGTGGCAAAAGTGACATGCCGTGGGCTGCAGCAGGCTCAATCTTTTCTATGCTGAATGATCCAGCAGCAGTCAAGCCTTCAGCAGTATCAGAACATCAGCTGCCACCCAGGCATAAGTCACACAAAAAGGTATTGTCATGACAGGCAACTATGCATGCAACAATTGATCAATTTGCTTTGAATCAATGGGAACAGACACTAAGACAAGGTGCCTGCTTGCATAGAAATGTGGGCAAACGCTGCAGGACAAGAAGGAGAAGAAACACACAAGATACAAGGAAACCTCCAGGGATGACTTGGAGGCACAGCAGAGCCTGGCTGAGCCCAATTGTAAGTACAGAGTCCCTTGCGGCATTTCCTTTGTCCAAGTCAGTGGCAGCTAAGACGTCCACTGCACATAGCATCTGTGCATCAAGACGATGTTATGCAATCACATAAGCTTATGTCAGGACTGGCTTGCCTTTGCAGCTTTTCAGGCTGGTGGAGATGCTGAGGACATGCATTACCACGGTCTTGATCACAGAAGCTATGGAAATGGTGCAGCCCCTCCCAGGGCAAGGCATAATAAGCAATCAGGCCATGAGCACTACAATGACATGCATACAATAGCATCAAGGCATCATCATGCAGATGACAGGCGCAAGTTGCATGACAGGCTTGAGCGCCCTGCATCTTACAAGCGTCAGCACAGTGGACGTGAATCAGACAGCGATCGTCATGATTCAAGAAAACAATCAACCAACAGGCATGCATCACGTAAATGATAATAAGTCATGATCACTCGCCTGTCTGCAGCAGTACAATGGCAAATCATCATGTGTGCGTTTATGCTAGGCAGTTTGCAGCACCCTCTGCTGGCCAACAAGCAGCCAGTAAGACTGTCAGCCATTACCTTCCTTATGAACTCTGCTACATCTCTTGCTGATGTTGAATCGAATCTGGACTTACATGTGGTTTCTCTCAACTGGCTGACAGCATCTCTAGCCATGAACAGTGAATTCACGATGTACAGGATGGTATTTGTGATGCATCACAGCAAGGGGTTTTGATGCTGTGATGAGTCATGCGGTGTTATAAACAATTGTATTCGCATGCGAAGGTGTTATGCAGTGTGATGCCTTTGAGTCAATGTCAAATCACAAGTGTAAGATGTTGTTGGCAAGGACTGGCAGCACGCTTGCATGAATAGTCTGAAGCAAATCATGCACCGGAAAGTCACTAAAACGTTTCCAGCCTGGACTAAGTGCAAGCTTTTATTGTCTATCTTTTTCCTTTTCTGAGCTTACTGTATACTTCCGATACCTTTTGCATATTGTCTGACTACCCACAACACGAATTCGCAGGCGAACATGACAAAAGAGTAAGCAACGCCCTTTTACCTAATTGACTACAAGCGCAAGCATGTTCAGAAATATCTGCCTGCGATGCAGACATGTCCGTCAGGCTCTTGTCAATTTGCTTGTTTGGCTTCGTGACATTAGCTCGTCAAGCCCGGTTGTTGTCACAACTTGCTGGACCCAGCATCGGTTGACCTTGCTGCTAGCGAAGGCACGCTTTTGTCAGAAGCCTGTTGCTTGTACGGACAGCCTGTTGAGAGCGAGTAGGTTCTCACATAAATTCAGTTGTTATGGGCGTTCCAGAGGCTATTTCAGCCGTGCCTGGAATTGACATGTCCGACCTGAGCAACAGGAAGCACGAGATCAGTCAACAACTCTTGCAGGCAGCAGAAGGAGTAGGATTTTTTTATGTCACAGGTCTGTGCATGTCGCAACTCTGTGCATGGGCACGGTTGTCCAGCTGACACAGGCCTTAAGAAGCTCAGTGACTCCTTTTTCCTGAATAGTGTTTCATTTGCAGGGCATGGGCTACCACAGGAAGATATTGATGCCGCCTTTGCCATGAGTGCCAAGTACGATTTCTGAGTGTACCAATGGATTGCATGCATGCGGTCTGGTGCTGCTGCCAGCTGTTGTGCATGTCAACCTGACGCCTGCGTTTACTTTATATTTGCCTGGTCATGTAGAGACTGCAAGCCACAGCTGACTTTCCAGCCGTCCTCCTTCAGGTTCTCTCTTCATATGTAGCATGCCAAGCCTGAACTCTGCTCACTTCTATGCTGCAGATACAACAACTTGCCAGAGGAGATTCGAGCACGGCATGTCAAGGACAAGTCCAATGCAGCGTACATCCTTGGCTGGTCGGAGCGCCGTGTATCAGGTTAGTGACTCCCCCTGAGGTACCAGCATGTCAGCTTGGTCAACACATGTACACTAACACATGGTCATCTCACAGACACGGACAGCTGCAGCATCACTGAATGACTATGTTGCATGTCTGTGCTATATTGCCAACTGTTCATGTAGTGCATGTGTTTTCTGCACTTTGCGCTGTACTGTCCTGAGCATATCATGATGTGGGTGCAGCAGCACCCCAGGCATCTTCTGTACATTGACTCAACCCATCAGTCGGACAGGCATGAGTGATGCACGTCCCACAATGCTGATCACATGGTTTTGTCCCTGCCAGCTCAAATGTTAAGCTGATGCAGCTGGGAGGCTGACACACAGCATGTTGATGGGCTTTGATAACCCTAGAATGGAGGGGCTGTGGCCTACTGAAGAAGAGTGTCCGGGCTTCAAGTGAGTTCTGGCCTGTCTGCCAACATGTGCATGCTGCAGTTGCGTAGTCACATGGCACACCCCAGAATGCTATGTGAGCATCATCTGTTCAGGTGAATGATTCCTTTCAGTCTGAGACATGCCATAACTCTTCTCACATTTCAGGATGAGAAGTGCTGTTTCAACTTGCTGGTGTTGGGTGTGAGTGTTTGGTGAGGATGCGCTGCATTAGCTGCAGATCTCAATGACATGTTGCAGACATGGCGTGGTGCAAGCTTTTGCACAAGTGTCGATGTAAGCACCAGACATTGTCTGCTGCAGGAAACATATGTTGGAGTTCATGCACAAGGCCGCAAAGGTGACAGATGACATCATGACCTGCTTTGCCATTGGGCTTGGCCTGCCTGAAGACTTTTACAAAGAGGCAAGCCGCCATTTACTGTCAAGCCCGGTTCACTGAACATGCATTACACGCTGTAGTGGGCAGCGGCTGCTGACTAATCTTCTGTGCTGTTGGCATGTCGCAAGAACTGAAGATGCTGGCCTCATTGCATTGCTCATGCCTGCATGCAGATCGATACAAGCCAGAGTTGATAGTGCCTGACAAAGGCATGTTGTATGGTCTTCAGGCAGCTTTCTGTTTGGCCATTCAGCAGCAACAGAGCAGGCTGTTTGCCCCATCACAACTGCTGCTGACAGAGGTGCTCTGTTTTGTTGCAGCCAATGGATCCCGACGCAATTGACTGCCAGACAGCGATGTACTGCAACCACTACCCCTCCTGGGAGCGTAAAGCATACAGAGAGGGCACCCTGCGCAGAATAGCACATACTGACTTTGAGGTTCTGACCTTGCTCTTCCAGCGACAAGGTCAGTTGCCCAACGCATGGACAACACAGCATGCTGTGCCTACATGCAACTTGTATGCCTGTGAATGTGGTACAATGTGAAATACTGACTACAGTCTGTAGGGAACTCAGCAAGTGAGTGCATGCTGCACACATGACTTGATGTCAAGAGATTGTCATCAGCCTGACAGGCTGCTTTCAGCGTGATGGGCTGAATATATAGCCTCCTGATCTGCATCAAAACTTGCTCTATATTTGGTGGTCCTCACGTACCAGACATGTGTAGTTTGCACAAATCACCTACACTGACAACATGTCTTCATTAGCACATCACCAATGCATGTAGACTGGTCTTGTCTCTTGGCTTGTCTTCAGAAGCCTAGAGCGAACCTCATGCAGTCAAGCAGTGCTGTGTTGTGTCAGAGCACAAAGGCTGCTGCCCAAGTGGACACCAGTGTTGACTGCTTGAGCCTCCGCATATAGGTGAGACAGGGCTAGAGGTGTGTGCTGGCAAGGATACCACCCCTAAAGAAGCTATGCAGTCTGGGCTGTGGGTCCCCTGTGACCCGGTCCCTGGGGCCATCACCGTCAACATTGGGGATGCCCTGCAATACTGGAGCGATGGCCGGCTGAAATCTACCTTTCACCGAGTGCGGATGCCCAGAAAGGATGAATATCAGGTACGCTTTGTTCTGCATGGCCTTGTGAGCTATGTGCTGCTTCATGCCTGTTATTGCCATGCGAGCTTTTGCCATGCTAGTGTTCAATCACAGGCAGGCCTGCTGACTGTGTCTCGCAGCATCAGTGCAGTATCAGTTCAGCATCAGTGCAGCATCAGGGAGAACTGCATCTGTGCACAGAGTGGTGGTGTCTAATAGCATCAAGTATCGTGCTTCCTGCTGTGCTGTCTGCAGCTGTGCAACAACAGGCTCTGCAGGGTGAGATGTGCTATAAAAATGGCTGTTGAGCATCATTTGTGTCGGTATGTTGCAGCCATGTCCTTTGAACGCATCACACATGGACACCACTTGCCATCAAAAGATGCTTGAAACCGGCAGGTTTGCATTGTTGCCAGATAAATCAGCAATCTCGACTGTGTGCAGGGAGACAGATACTCTCTTGCATACTTTGCAAATGCTCGGGCTGCCACTTTGTTTCAAGGACCGCAGAAAAAGTACCCACCAATCACATTCCCAGAGATACTAGCACAAAAGAAGAAGTACCGCAAGTCATTCATGAAACTAGGAGAAGATGAGATGACTGATGAAGAATACTTCAATTTTCAGAAGAACACTGCAATTGGCCCAGAATTTGACATTGCTGCAAATGCAGCAGCTCTTCAACCTGCAGTGTAGCCGTAGCAGATGCAATATAAGTTATGTTAGCAACAGCCATGTACACTACCCAAGTGGTGTCCACTGCTGTGCTTCGCTCTCATAAGCTGAGGCGGCATCCAGAGGTCTCTAATGCTGCACCAGCTGTGGCCATGGAGAAAGTGTTCTCTTTTGCGCAGAGCTTTCTTCAGCCTCTGAGCCGTAAATTTGCTGGAGTGCGGGAAATGCTGGTCAGACAGCATTTGAGAGGGCAATGTGGCAACACATTTGAAGTGCATGGATTTATCAATTTTGCGCGCATTGGCTGCTTGAACCTTGCTTCGTGTCGCTGATTCCCTCTAGCTTTGTGGTTTGGTGTCTTGCAGCTGTTTGATGTCAGCAAGGTAATCATACAAAAATAAGCCTTAAAACACCTCTATTCACACTTTCCAATTGGACCAAGTCCACCACAGTGCAGCCCATTGCATGATATCAAGACAAGGTGCACAACAATATCATAGTCAGTAATACAGTCAGCACCGCCATGCTTTGCTTGGCAACCAGCTCTGCCCACTGCCTGGCCTCTCGTTTATTTCGATTATGGGTGTCAAGCGTCTTGCCAAGCTGCTTTCTATTTGCTTCCACCAGCACTTGCGTAATGCAGCCGCTTTGATGCACTTTGAGTGTCAACTGTGACCAAAGTCAGTGGCAGCCCCCCAGCATGTAGGTTATGGCCTTGTCCTACTTGCTAGGAATCGCCGATCGACACTACGGTGTTAACCATTTGGCAACAAAGTCTATGTCAATAAACTCATGCAACACCAATCACTTCGAGCAAAGACTGCATGTTGTATTGAAGCTTCACAACAGGCACAAGACCGCTCTGAATCACAGATTCACTCAACATTTTCGTGCAATACAGTCAAACAGGAGTACCACCTTTCCTTACCATACTAGGGTGTTCTCAGGACTACTACAGATACACTCAAGAGTCCTTGTGCAAGACCTAGTGAGCAAGCATGAGCTCAACGTGGGCACATCGCAGTCAGCTTTCAGTCACCTCTGCGTGGCCTTGATGGATTGCAGCAATGAAGTCTTTGACTTGTACACCTTGCAGGCATCTTCCGCTGACAAAAAATAGAGCACGTAAGCATTTGGCAACGCGTTTCAACAATGTATCATCTATACGGGACAGCACAAGAGCTTCAAATTCACTTTCAACCATTGCTGCCAATTTTGCATCACGTGCTGCTGGATCAGTATGCAGGCATGCTCCCCAATGTAACTTTCCCTTGGTAGCTGCATATAACATGCTATACATCAGACTCTCCAGCTCTGTGGACTCATTTTGAGGCTGACCTTTTAGTACCGCCAACGACATGAAGGCTGGTGTGCCGGTGATTGCAGAAGCTTGCAGTTGTCCACACATCACATATCTTGTGTGGCAACGCAATGAAGGACATGGCACAGGTCTGTGAGGCACCATGCCACATTCATGTGTTGCAAAGGCTTGTGAGTACCTGTTGAACTGGTCTGAGGGTGGCCAAGTCCTATCAGAACACCTTTGCTATCTTGGTAAGCAATGTTATGAGGAGACACATCCCCATGAACATGTCCATTCATTGCCAGAGCCTTGATGGCTTGTGCAGCCTGCAGTGCCAGCGAACTGTCAGACCACATCTGTTGAAAGCAAAGATGCAAAGAAAGCTGCAGGCTTGCCTGCAGGGTAGCATCTACAATCATTGTTGGTGATCTCAAGCTTGCCAGGACTGGACCGTAGTATGGTATCACCAGCCAGGTTTTCCCACCATGATTTGCTGTCCCAAGCAATTTGGGCAAGTTTGAAACCTGGCTGCAGTGCTCCTCCACCCACAAATGATAAGTGATCTGTGAGCAACATGCTACGTGAAGATCATTCTGAAGACCATGGCAAAGATTATGGCTTACGGACATGAATTTTCGGTAACCAACACTGGCAAGCAGCTCTACAGCCAGTATGCCATGGATGTGATGTTGCTACATCCCGTTGTCAAAGGACATAAGCCTACCTCCTCAGTGATGTGAGGACTTGTTTTGATGACCACATGCATCTCGTTGACACTGCCTTGGAAAACATCTGCAGCTCTAAACTGATGCTGCTGCTATGAGACTCTGGTGCGATGCGCCCTTTAGGAAGCACAACACACCCATTTTCTAGCTGAAAGCTAGTCGGCAATGCTGGAAAGACATAGCCCAGACATTGCAGGGTGCTGTAGTAAAGACGAACAAGTGCTTGAAGGCCTGGCAATGTAACGTCTGGACTGAAATCCAGTCCACCAGTGCGTCTGCTCTGACCATCCTGTAATCACAACAGCACAATATGTCCTATGTCTTCAGCATGACATTGCATTGCACCTCCATGACCTGCGCTCCCCTTCAGGGATCAAAATTTGTAATGTGCAGAGTGCTTGCTGTGCCTTGGACAGCAGCCAGGATACCTGGGAGAGCAAAGAAGCTACCAAGACAGAAGGGCTTGTTGCTGACGTGATAAATGGTATACGACTGTGCACGGGCAAGGTCTGATATGAGTGCTGTCATGACAGCAATACTGTAGAGGTCAACCAAGATAGCAAGCTTGGCTGCATAAGATATTACATTGGTACTGATAAAGGACAGGATCGCAGTCTACATGCGTTCCCACACAAGCTAGTAAGCCACAAAGATGTGTGCCTCATCACGCGCTTCAACACAAAGTCTTGAGGTATGCTGACCATCAAGCAAAGCAGGTATTATGCAGCGTCCGCTGGCCAGACTGATGCTAGAGTGGGCATATACATTTGAGAGTTGGGCAAAAAAGGCATTAATGACTCAAACAAGAACATGCAGATGCAGAGCACAAACCCGCTTGATGTGCCAAATCTCCACAGATGTGTTTCCCACAGCAGCAAGCACCCAAGAGCTGCGCCTTGGCTGAGACCTTTGTAGCTGTTCCACCCGCTGCTGAAGCTGAAACGTAACATCAACATGGTTGTTGACCTTTGCCAGTGTGCTTTTGGCTTGGACTACAGATACTACATGTGCTGCTTCTGTGTACATGTCACAGAGCAACAGGTCTGCTTTAGCTCTGATGCTGCTATCACTCAGTGTTAGCCCCTTCAAATGCGCATCCCACATCACCATTGCTGCAGACCCATCTAGATGAAAGCTGCTTTGCAAGTCAGTGAACAGTCTGATTACTAGCTTCTGAACAGGCTCCTCTGTGTTGCCATGAACAGGGCAAACCTCCGTTTGGCCTTTCACTGATTGTACTGCTACTTCCAAGGCTCTCATGTCAGGCATGTCACCTAGAAGCGAATGGACCAGCTCTGGCCCGCATAGCTGAGAAGAGTCCAGCAAGGCTTTCCCAGCCTCACGTGCAGTCTGTAGCGGCGTCTGGGTGTATTTGCACCACTTGTAGACAGTTTCTGCAGCATTTTCTGCTAAATGCTTGATGACGCTAAGAACATCTGAAGTGACCTCAACTCTATTCACTGCAACAAAGAGACTAGGCTCAGCAAATGTGCTCACGCAACTGACTTGCATAGCACATGCACTTCCATCGGCATCAATAATAAAACGTATGGTTTAGGGTGTACACAACTTACATTGCTCCACAACACTCACAATACACTGTACCTAGCTGCCTGGAAGTCCGAGTGTCTGCTAAGATGTTTTGCAGCCAGAGTCTTTATCAAAGATATTCAAGCAATTGTGCCCTTGTAATATACATGTGGGCAGGACTATGTCACTCTGGCCTGCATGACAACATTCATGACTCCAGTGAACCAGAGCAATTGCTTGTAATGCTTCAAGATAAAGTAGCCACCATGCTTCCATTGGCCAGGCGGCCATCTTGTGCACTGACGACACTATAGAGCTTGTTGCATGACACCAACTATGGAAGGAGATTCAGCACTCTGTGACTCTAATCAGGCTAGACTATGCTGGCTCTCTCTGAATGAGAAGTGGCGCAATGCCATACATGCACAACAAAGATGCCCGCATTTCCAGGCCATTACTAGACAAGCAATGTACATGGTGGATGATCATGATGCTAGCAACACAGGGCTGACCTTACTAGCAGCCAGCAAGATAGTGATCACCAATGAGGCACGTCAGGCCTGAAAGGTTAAGGCAAAAATACACAAGTCATGTACAAATTAGCATGTAAGCTCAAGTAGGCATAGATCTTCCAGATATGAGCTGTCATGCAATACACAACGACACACCTCATATCAGGGTAAGCACAATGCTGTCTTTGCATAGGCATGATATAACTACAAAAGCAGACAACAAGGCGTGGTAAATTGCTATGATGCTAGCAGCCCACAAGTCTGCACTTGCTGATTACCATCATCACTTTACACAGATGCTCACAAAGGTGCAGCGCTCCATGCGCAAGGGCGACACACACCCAGCATACAAGGTCCTCAGGCAGCTCAGCAAGCCCAAATGTCAGCCTGGCAGGCAGCTGCGACATGGGATCTCTGGCAGGCAGCTTCATACAGCTTCCGAGCGCATCGCTGAATGGCTTCGGCATGTCACTCAGCTGTTCACAGCTACCTCACCCATTGCTCCTGAGGTGCTAGCGCTACTACCCCTCCCACCCCCCCATCTCCCATCAGACCCCCCCTACCCAGAAGTCACGCTGGCTGAGGTTGTCACAGCCATCAAACGCCTCAAGAACAACAAATCCCCAGGGGTCTGCAACATCTTGCCAGAGATGCTGAAGTATGGGGGTGACTCTGTGCATTCTGCGCTGTACAGAGTCATCCTTGGCATTTGGCGCACAGAGCAAGCTTCCCAGGACTTCAAGCAGGACATCTTGCTACCCATTCCTAAGAAGGGCGATGCTTCTCTGTGCAGCAACTATCACACCATTGCCCTGCAGAGCATAGCTGGGAAAGCCTATGCCAACGTGATGAGTGCACGCCTTTCACAGTGGCTGGCAGACAACCTTCTTGACGAGCAGTGTGGCTTCAGACCAAGCAGGAGCACTGTTGACGCCCTGTTCAGCTTGCGCCTTCTGTGCAATGGGGCTTGGGACAAAGGCCAGACTCTGCACGTTTGTATGCTGGACCTGACCAAAGCCTTTGACTCAGTGGACATGGAGATGTCTTGGCAGATCTTGCTCAGCAGGGGTGCACCCCCAAAGCTTGTTGCTCTCATCAGGGACCTCCACACGCATCACTCAAATCCGGATTTGGGTCAGTCAGTCAGGGATTGTGCAGTCGTTGGGGCCAGCTAGCCCATTTGACCATGCCTGATGGGTCACGTTAGACTCCCACGCTGTTCCCAGTCTTCTTCTTCTCGCAGGTGGCCAATCCTGCTGGCGGCAAGCTACTGCTCCTGTGTGTGCCCCCCTGGTACCTTGTTTCTGTGCTGGCATAGAGCATCATTGTGACGTTATGGCAAAAGGTTATCTAGATCTGTCTACCTCACAATATGAGGGCGAGTCACCAATACACTCCTGAAGCTAGCACTGAGTACAGCACCGTCACATGCAGTGCATCTTAGTCACCAGTGAATAACCGTAAATTACAGTATTACAGCTTGTATGGTAACAAACGTTACAATCATGTCCGACCTGTACTAGTACAGCAATTTGACGGCTGAGCAACTCAGACAGGAGTTGGCAGAACGTGATGCAAGAATCAGTGACTTGCAGCAGGTACTCGACAATGAACACAGAACAAGACAAGAGCTGCAAAACGCCGTGAACCACCTGCACGAACAGTCAGTGTACGCCTTGTTGCTTGAAAGGCATCAGCTGCACCTATCTTTTACTACGTGTGCAGCACAGGCACATGCTTTTGCAGGTGGAACGTATACTACTGACCCATGACAGCTGAGAGATCATTTGATTGCACATGGTTGGGTTGGGGGTGATCCGTTAAATGCTGATCGTCGTACTCGTGAGGCACTTGCAGTAATCAGACGCCATTGCAGCATACAAAGGCAGCCACAAGACCTATTGATCAGTATAATCCGCGGTGCCTACTGAAAAGGACTGCACCAGTACTAGAGACTCTAGATGTCAAATTGATACATCAAGCAGCAGATTCAATCAGCCCCGGCTGCCCTACTTGTGACAGCCTCTGCTGCTTCCATTGTAACAGTTTACCGTCACTATTGTCTTACTCATACCGTCACACAGTCATACAAGTGATTACTCAATATCTTACATAACACAGAATCTTGGAAACGACCAAAACTGCTATGCGTCAAACACCAGTGTCATATCGACGCTCCGCTTTGGAATACTACTCTGTATTACAGTCTAGCCTGTTACAGTGGTTCCGGCGCTTGTTCGCTAACCCAGTCGCAAATCGCTTCCGCACGTTTTGAGTTCCGATTCGATAATCTTTTTGTGCCTTTTCGCAACTGAGTCTCAGTATGCCGAAAATTGTTCTGTACGATGCTTGGTCGTCGACGGAGAGATCAAAACTTGACATATGTGTTTCTGGCGGAGGGATAGTGAATCCCCCGTACACAAATTTGCTGGAGTTTGTCAATGTCTTGTACGATTCAACGCCAGTGGCCGATCTCGTATAAGACATTGACAAACTCCAGCAAATTTGTGTACGGGGGATTGCTGGCCTAACTTCTGATCAGTTCTACAAGGCTGTCGGCAAAGAGCTCGGCAACCTCAGCGACAACGCTGCGGCAATGCGAGCAGCCAAGATCGACCAGCCTCTCAAAACCAAGCAGCAACTGATCTCAGTCTGTTTTCAAGCAATCGTCTCACGATTCCGCCGAGATCAGTCCGGTGAAGCCTCTGACTTAGAGATGGAAGAGGAAGGACAAGCAGGCTCTGATGCTGCACAGAAAACAGCCTCTGGTGCTGCACGGAAAACAGCAGACGCTGGTCAACAAGGCTCACAGGCTAACCCAGGAG
>JAABUP010009284.1_pt1 | contig 12151 bp, 12 predicted proteins | sample 5559201 | NCBI WGS metagenome assembly JAABUP01 (sample SAMN10711887, study PRJNA513373) | rock metagenome | isolation source: Antarctica rocks | place: Antarctica | reverse complement strand
CCCGCCTGGCCCCCCCACCCCTGCTCACTCGCGTTCTCTTCCAGCGCTCGCGACAGCAGATCCGTAGCGACCGGGTCCTGCGGCCCTACAGCCAGCGCTTCGTGCAGCGCGCAGACGGCTTCCAAGCATCGGCCCATTTCCAGCAACACGAGGCCCTTTGCAGTGAAGATGCCGACGTCGCGACCGCCTTGGCGTAGCACCTCTTCGAATTCAGTGAGGGCGAGGGCCCAGTCGCGTTGGCGACGATATGCATGGCCGAGGTTTGCGCGGGTCGAGACCCAGGCGCGCGGGTCGGAGTCGATTTCTTCTGCGATGGCGAGCGCGCGGTGGAAGAGGTGGATGGCTTGGGGGAGGTGGTCGAGGTGGTAGAAAACGACGGCGAGCTCGTTGAGGAGGAGGGGGTCGGTTTGGCAGAGCTGGAGGGCGGCGTTGAGGTATTCTTGCGCTAGGGTCATGTTGTTAAGCTGCAGGTTCTGCATTCCTAGGAAGAGTTGCGGAAGGTGTGTTCCCTGAAAGAGGCGAGCAGCGGTGCTGTAAGCCGAGATGGCCTGGTCGTGCTCGCCTTCTGCCGCGAATGTGTGCGCAAAGCCGATCCAGGCGGGGCCGAAATGCGGGTCCATCATCGAGGCTTTGGAGAAGAAGCGCCGGGCTTCGGCGATTTGGCGGATACTGAGGTAGTAAATGCCTACTGCGAGCCAAGTGGCAGGTTCATCAGGGTGAAGGTCCGCAAGACGGTGAGAAAGGAGGAAAAGGGTATTTGTCTGGTTAAGCTCATGCAGGCAAGCGAGGTGAAGGGGGTAGATTGCGAAATTATACTCGTCTGTATCGAGGATGGAGGTTGTAATGGCAAGGGTTTGTTTGAAGCGGCACTGTGTGAACAGAAGTTCCGCTTTCGAGAGTAGGAGGTCTGGATTGGAGGCGAGATTGTAGTGAGTGGAGAGGGTTTCGGTAGCGTGATTGAACTCGTTGGGGTTTTTGTATTTAGAGAGGCGGGTGGTGTAGAGCATCTTTGCAAATTGAGCGGCTTCCTGGGATGTGTTTGGGCCGGACGATGGGGACATGGAGTCGAAATCGAGAGATTCGAGAAAGGTCCATTCTTCATCAGGAGACATGAGGGAGTTCTTCATCAGTTGATCGAAAGCTTCGAAGCATTGAACATCAATCCGGACGGCGTCTTTGTAGCATTCTTTTGCTCGGTCGAAGGCATTTTGCTTAGCGTAGCATATCCCCCGAAGGTAGCACATGGCAGCTTCATGTTTTATATCCGAAAGGCTCTCTCTCTCCCTCTCTTCGCTCACATCTATCCGGTCGGGTCTGTCATTGGCCTTGCCATGCTTCTGTGCTCCGTTTCGTAGATTTCCACTAGTATGCTGTAGCTTCCGCCTTGCTTTACTTGTTGTGGCAAGAAGATGTGTCGGGTTCTTGTCCCCTAGAATATTGAGGGCCTCATCGAACTTGGACTGTTTGATTTGACAGTGGGCGGCTAAGTATTTGCATGCTGGGCTGTGATCGATGAGGTTATGCTTCACGAGGAAGCTTTGAGCTCTTGTGTAATTGCCCGTGGAAAAGTGAACCTGGGCAAGCCAAAAAGCGTCGTTGGCATCGCCTGGTAAGCATCAGCATGTTTTTTTGGGAGTTATCTTAATAGGCTTATTAGAAGTATACCCGTAAGAGCAAGTAGCTTGTCTCCGATGTATATGGCCGATTCATATTGATGCTTGTGCATGGCATCCTGCCTCCAGTCCTTCAGTAAGTTTTCCATAGTCATCATGGGGATTCAGCATTCTTCTTCGGACAGTAATAGCAGTAAGGTAGAGTCGGCTTTTTGTTTGACGGCTATCAATCGGCAGTCGCGTACCTCGCGTAGGTACCTGACCACGCTTCCTTACTCGGTTACGTAATCATGTGACTTTGTAAATTGCCCAAGCGCTTAACACGGGTTGAATTTCGAGTCCTCAACGTAGGCTTTTCATAGGTGCAGCTGATAATGATATGCACGCCGTTCATATCGACGGGGTCGTTACAGAAGCTACGGAGGAGTACTTGTCCATTTTCTAGGCATTGATCTACGGTGGTAGAATCTATAGGCTCGATGCTTGTTTGTTGGATCGTGAAAACTTGCCACAAATTCATTGATTGACCCACCACCTGCTTCATCATTAAGATCATCAACCCATGTGCTGGAAGGGCCCGCCGATAACCCCGCTCGTTATGTGCTGTCCGGACTGGATTTCTTGAGCCTGAGACTTCAGCTCATCGACGTCCCAATTCGCCCAGACCATAAACTGTGCGGGAAGCTGGACTATTGAACGGTAATATAAGCATTTCGTTGCTGGAGACGCTTGAGATGAAAGAGAAGATTGGCTAGTAAACATCAGAACAACCTTCATCTATTGGCAAGGCCTCAGCCTTCGCCCCACTCTTGCGAAATAGAGACGTCTCAACCATACCCGGGTGCACACTCGCAACGAACACATTCGGGTTCTCCGCCGCCAGGAGCTCCAGGAACTTTACCTGCGCTAGCTTCGAGCCGATGTATGCCGAGAGTCCGGGCAACATTGCTGGCGGGAGACCGCTAGTGCCAGTGGTCATTCCGAGGATCGCGGCCTGCGATGGATTTCCGGTCGGGAGTAAAACCTTTGCTGCAGCCATTGTGCCCTTTATATTGGTCTGATGGGGTGATAGAGCTTAGTGAAGTCGTTGCGGCGTGGGTCTGGATAGAACCTACTTCAAAGCTTTGCCACCAATCCTCCACAGGCGATTCGGCGACCGAGGCGGGGCTCGACACGAACGCAGCACTGAGAATCAGGATATCCCAGGCCCCCGCCTGAGCAGCAACGTCCATGAGCGCCTTCTTGTCGGTGACGCTAACGGCATGGATGGAGCAGCTCGTGGAGTTTGGCACTAGGGCGCTTTTTGTTTTTAAGAGATTGGCTTCGTTGCGGCCGAGGAGGACGATCTTGCTTGCGCCCGCGTCGGAGAAGGCGGATGCGGTTTCGCGGCCGATGCCACTGCCCTTTCGGCTGTGTTAGTGGGCGTGTTCTTGTCATGTTGGCTGACCTTGCAGCGAAGAAGAGCCCTACCGCGCCCGCTATCACCACAGCCTTGCCAGCAACGCTCAGCTCGGGGCGAGAGGGCGAGAATGACGGATACGTGTCGTTGTGCCAGGTTGGTGTTGCGGATGGGAAAGGTGGCTTCACGACGAGCTGTTGCTTTACTTCTTGGATTCTGACAAACTGACGAATGGGGCACAGACCGCTCTTGGGTCGGTAAGGCACCGTCCTGAAATGCATCTCACTGCGGGCTAATTTGCATTTGGTTACTTGGTTAAAAAAAAGTTCCAAGGTTGCTTCCAATCAACTTGCATAGAGTTGATCCTGCATCTTTTGAGCCCATACAGGTAGAGAGTATACCGTAGCCAATAGAGTGCTATCAACCAAGCGGCCTTTGGCGGGCTGTTGAATGCGGTGAGTGATGCAAGCCATGTTTGATGCTCAATCCTGCCTTACTATACGTAGGTAGCGAAGCTCGTTTGTAGTGAAGGATTCAAGGTTGCAACCGTGCCGTCCCATGGCCATTGTGGATGGCGAGCATTGTGCAGCCTCGTCTTTGTTCTGCTTTGGACAAGGCTTCCATTACAGAGCAATAATCAAGCTGCTGTATAGTACAGATTATTCGAATTAAGGTTGCACCTTTGAAGAGAACGAAAGATGGCTCGTCGACTTCACCAAGTCTGTCGAGTCCTACTTTGTGCGACGTTGGCTTTCGCCGCACTGAAAGATCATCACACACTGTCTCCTCGCCAGCGACTATTACAGAGATTGGAGAACAAATCGAAATGCCGCTGTTTTCCTGTGGATGACTGTTGGCCAACTGAACACGAATCGAACGTATTCAATCAAACTTTGGAGGGAAAGCTCATCGCAATGAAGCCGATTGCTAGTGTTTGCCATCTGGATCCATTCGCAGCCTATGCCGCTTAGAAGTGCACAGATTTACAATCTATGTGGGATTTCCCACAGACGCATTTCCGAACCTCTTCTTCCATCATGGCCCCATTCTTCGCAAACGAAAGCTGTGACCCGTTTCTTCCGAAAAGCGCGGAATGTGTCATTGGTTCTTATATTCAATGCGCCGTGAACGCTGGCGGGGCCTCTGATTATCAAAATGTTTCCCAATTGTTAGCTTTCAAGCGGGAAAAGCTAATTGACATGTCTAAGTTTGACTTTTACAGATGCAGGTTTCTGAGGTGGATGGTTCGGTTGGTTAGTGTAACAGTCCACTTTCTCTACATGCTGACTTCTTGGCTGGAAGATGGCATCCCAGGGAGAGAAAATTTTCTGTAAAATACCTTGTGAAAGATTGGAGAAAGGTCCAGCAATCTAGGTGGGCATAGACAATGCAATACCAGCATGGTTTCTCGGCACTATATTGCGTCTTAGCTAATCGTCAACACTGTGGACAGACCCCTTTGCTCTTATTGCTGCGTTGGAAATCATATGGCCAAGGAATGGACCGGACAGCCAGGCTGTTATGTTAGGCTTGCTGTAAAGTTTTGTGGAGCAAGGAAAAGTAGATGTCCTCTCCGGTTAAACGAAAAAGAGACAATCCTCAGAACTGAAACGTCTAATAATGAGATGGTCCGCTGCACAGTCAAATCTTTACAGGAAGATAAGGAGACTTGTTTTGGTTGAGACGGATTCAGGCGATTTAACTTGATGAACGCGGTAGAAGTATAAGGACAGGGTGAGCCTTGCCCTGGTTGGAGGACACCGGAAAGAGGAAGCAGGGCTTGAAGGTACTTGACGGTTGGGAAGACGCGTTGAGGTGAGCATTCGCCTGAGGCGTTGGATGCTGGGCATAGCCACCAATCTAGACAATCCATCGCCTATAATTCCTCAAACCTAAGGCAGAACAACGAGCATGAGGAAGCACAGCATTTGCATAAATGTAGAATCTCAGCCATAGAGAGCAGCATAGTGATGCATGGAGATCGTGCTCAAACATCCTGCACCCCAGATCCCATATTCTCTCATCTGAAGGTCATCGAAGCCACAAGAATGACAGGGAAGTGTAGGACGCAATGGCTAAAGGAAACTGTAGCTGTGTAGATCTGTGAATAGATGCCTGAGGCAGACAAGCGAAAGGCTCGGACATGGTGAAATATGCTCTCGACTCGAACTTTGATTGAAACATACACGGGGACTGCAGGACCGTAGATTGGAACATCTAAAGCTTCAAACCGTGTTTCTATATCTTCACATTGAAGGTTGAGCGAAGGCGATGTGTGGTCCTAAAGCAGTTGCAGAGCGGCTCAAGCCGGGAAGGCAAAACGCGAACTCGGCGCGTAGGCTAGTGGTGTTGCCCTTGGATCCCCACCAGAGCAAAATGTTAAAGTCTAATCCAATCATCCACTCCCTTTAATACTTGCCTAGATTGCAATCAAGACTCCAAACTTGTCCTCAACCATTGGCACAGCAATTATCATCGTCATCCAGCATAAATCAAACCTCAGAGCTAAGGCAACATAGCCAATCCTCCCAAGGACGCCTGCACCAGACTGGAAAAGCCCCGCCAACTCACGCTTCAACGCGCTCTGCCAAGTACGGCTACGCACTTGCAGTAGTGCTAAATCACGCTCAGGTACTTCCGGTATACGTGTAGCGTGTCCCCCTCACCCACGCTCTACGTCTTGCTGCGCCTGTGAAACTGGGCAAGGGGTCGTCGGAGCAATAACATACAACTGTCTCCTCGTTTTCTTCCTCGCTCCTCAGGCATTGCTTCCATCTATCGTTCGCCTTTGTTATTGTTGTGATTGACTGTCACTGCTATCTTCAATTCGACAAAGACTTGTGCACTTATTCCCTCCTGGTTTGTTGTTCAGAATATCAACATTCTACGAGTATCATCGAGGACCGAAATACCCTCCACGCTCCATACGGCATTCCTCGAACAACAACATACGCTACTCCTTAATTAACCTCAATCATTCGAAATGGCAGCGACCCAAATGTCTCCAGCAAGACAGCCTTTCGCATCTTTGAATGGCGCGAGGCTCCGTAATTTGGGAAACGTTAAGAACAAACAGAATGGTATGATAGCTTGTCCACCCAACAATCTGACCCTTGCCTAGAATTCAATTCAACTTATTAGATATGGATAACGTACAACGATCTGATTTATGCTTACATTACAATTAGCTGTTTCCGCTACACCATCCTCTCTCAAGCGAAACGCTCCACAAGAATTCGATGATCACGATTCTGAGAACATCGACCCTTCCATCTTCCTGTCATCTTATAAGAAGTCCAAGAATAACGACATCGACCTCGTAAAGCCGAATAAGGCATCGCACTTTGTTCTTACAAACACTCTCTCTACCCCAAGCGCGATCAATCGGCCCATAATTACCCCAGCTAAGCTCCTGAAGCGTAAGGCAGAGATTCCATCAACACCAGTTATTCCAGATAGAGCAGCAAAGAGCCGACGCGTCGGACCCTCCTCGGCACCGACCGTTACGGGTAGATCACCCAAGAGCAAACGCATCGGTATCTTGTCACGTCGTCGTGTGTCTTCGAGCCCTTTTACCCGCGTTGATCCTCCGGCCTTTTCGAAAGGCGGTTCTCACGGTGGTGTGCCGTTCTCACTCGATGCTGCTTTGTCCGGCACTGTTTCGTCTTACAAGCCGGTTCAGCCTGTGGACGTACCCACCTTGGAGGAGTCAATCCCTAAAACATGGATATTCGACATTCATGAAGACACAGCAGGAGAGGAGGCATCAAACCTGATGAACCATTACACTCTCACTCTTGACATCTCTTCGGATGACGAGAGCCGCGCTGCCGCCAAAGACGATAGAGGCAAAGAGAACATTCCTCCCGTTGACGGCCTTGTATACTCTTCTGCCGCTGTTACTACATTGCGGGCCGATATGATGACCGATGAGCCTCGTTCTCCTCTCGGCACCCTCGACGCCAAGGACTTTTATGCTGAAGGCTGCGATGCATCCTCTTACATTATCGTCCCTGCCGAGAAAGACGTTAACCAGGTCAAGGATAAAGTCATTACTGCCACGGAACCCAACGAGGTCTCCTCCATGATTGAACCCACTATCAATACTGGGGTTGAGCACGCGGATGGCTGGAGAGAGTTCTTGGCTCAAGTTGAACAGTCCAAGTGTGACTCCAAGAGTGCTTCCAACACGTCAACTGATATTCAGAGCCCATCGGCCTTTCAGCCGGAGATCGAGATCTGGGAAAGCGAAAGCGCAAAGGGTGACAATGACATCACTGCTCAGGAACTTTCTCGAACAAACTCACCACTTGATGCCCTCCAGCCTGTAACGGACCTTCTCGAGATCGTGGATGACGCCTGCCTTGCCAAGTTGGCTTGAACTTGATTTATGTCAGAATTACATGTCATACCTTCGACTCGGGGCGCTGGACGTTACCACAAATCATTCATTACTTTCTCGAGTGACCTTACATCATGGTCTTCGTTCCAATTTATATTCCCACTTCCATAATAAGGATCACTTCTACGCTATCGTCAATTTCTTGACCCTTGCTTGGCCTAAGACTCCACTTTATCAACTCCCAATATACCGTTAGACGCTAATCGTACCCTGGACAAATATCGATTAGCCGCCGTCATCTCCGTGTATAAACTTCTCTCGCTACCTGTTCTGCCTCAATCGTTTCTCGATGCTCCTTGTGTTGACTGACTACGGTGTATGTCCACAAGTTGAGTTCGAAATGTGTTGAGTGCGGCGTTTGCAACATGAGACTAACTCGTTCTACGGGTGGAGCTCCTTCTGCTTTAAGGCCATACGTATGCTTGCGACCCGAGCTGTTTCGGCGGCATGAAAGCAAGCAATGAGAAGAGCAACTTTTTGGGGACTGCTGATCGAAGGGTTATTAGGACATTCCTTTGAATTTGATGATGGACTGGAATCCTAGGGGTGGGGGCTGTATGAATCTTGTTAGGAGGAGACAGCTTGTCGAGAGGATTTGCTGTGGGGCTGTCAAAGCGGCAACACATTAGGTGCAATGGCGCATCTCTGTAATGGTGGCGTTGGACTCTTTTCTGAGGGCTCTGCGCTGGGGATTTTCGACCTGTTTGTTATCGGTAATAGTGAGGATGTTTGGCGGCTCTGGCGCCCGGTTGAGTGCATTGGGAGTCTTAGTGCTTGCGAATTCCAATCAAATTTGACTGTTTGAACCAATTTGTCTGCAAATATAACCCAGTCAATGACTGCCTGACTGCTTGCTTTGTCTAATTCAGCCAAACACCTGAGAGACATGTGGTACATATAATTGCTTGCTGTTTGCTTGTATAAGTCGTACGCAAGTGATTTACGCTAGCCGGAAGCATGTGATCACGCGCATTACGCTACGGAGAACCACAAACAAAGACGGGATTCGCGTGAAGTACTTCATCCCTTCACCTTCACCATTTCTTCATAAAGACAACAGTGTTACTCGCCTCTTATGTAGGTGTCGCTCAGGAGTGACGTACTTTAGTATGGCTTATATGTATATATACCGTGTGCTTTGGAATTCCTTGCATTTCCTGTTCAGCTCGATAGACTCTCTGAACGCTTTTGAAGTACCGCACGTCTTTGCGCTTTCGTAATGCCTCTCAAGTTTTATGACTTATGCACGTTGTTATCGGACATAGAATCATACTGTGCGCATGTTCCACCCTTGTTTCCCGTTGCTCTTCAGCAGAAGATTCGGGACAGGACACGGCAATGGTTCCGAGGCCATAAGGTCACCATTGATTCACCTGGGGTTGATCCGGTAGCACTTCTTTCTGCTTTGTTCCCAGAGAAAAGGACCGACCGTGTTTATAGCCTCAAGGCGCAATCGCTATCCAGGAGATTGAGAGGCTGCCTGTGTCTTGGCAATGGCAGATGGCAGCTTTTAGACCAATGGAAGACGCCGGGCCACGGGGACCTTGGAGATTGTGTAGAACGGGCGCTCAAGCAGTCCGAGTTCCCTAAGCAAATACCTGAGAATGAGGTCACTCTGGACCAGGTAGATGCCGCATTGGCCAAACTAGCCGCAAGGAACCGCTTCTCTGGGCCTGATGTCCGGGAAAGTAAAGAAAACGACGAACCAAAAGATGTCGACAGGATCTTGGAGCGAATCTACAGAAGACTACAATCCAGAGAAGCCAAATGGTTTACAAGGATATTAGTCAAGGACCTTGGATCCCTGGAATTACCTCTGCCAATGGTTCTGGCATGCCTTCATCCCGATCTTCCGCAGTACATCAAGGTTTACGATAGCTTTGAGGGGGCGATTAGTATGCTACGGGGTCGTGGTGTACCCAGCCTTCTTCGAGAAGGTCATAATGACAGGATCCCTCAGCACACAAATACAACTGGCATTCTTACTCCGAAGGTCGGGGTTAAACTAGGCAGAATAAAGTATATTGTGGGACGCAGTGTCAAGCATGCGGTGAAAATGATAGGGCGCCAGAAGATGAGCGTCGAGAGGAAGTACGATGGCGAGTATTGCCAAGTACACATTGATCTCTCAGCTGGAGAAAACTGGATCAAAATTTTCTCTAAAAGCGGTAAAGATTCCACCGCTGATCGTGCTGGGTTACATCATTCAATTAGGGATTCTCTTCGCATTGGCCGTCAGGATTGCGGCTTTTCTGGAAAGTGCATTTTGGAAGGAGAGTTGGTCGTTTGGAGCGACCGCAAGAGGGATATACTGGACTTTTGTAAGATACGAAAGCACGTCTCTCGGTCAGGAACTTTTTTGGGTACTACTTTTGATTCACAGTAAGTCTTACCCACTCTTTGCTGGGTCCGAACGTATAATTGACTCGTCTTAGGCCTCATGATTTCGAGCATTTGATGATCATGTTTTATGATGTTATGCTTGTTGACAACGACCCTATCATTAACCAATCACATACACGCAGAAGGCGTCTCCTAAAGAAATTAATAACTCCTATACCAGGGCGTGCAGGGTTGGCTGTACGAGATATAATAGACTTTTCTTCTTCAAACGGTCCAAGCCAGCTGCAACAAGCACTTGCTCGCACCTTTGCAATGCGCTGGGAAGGGCTTGTCTTAAAGCCCTGTGACGAACCTTATTTCAGCGCCAGAAAGCCGTCACCTGGGCAATATCCAAGTTGTTGGATCAAAATGAAAAAGGATTATATCAAGGGTCTGGGAGATACAGCTGATTTCGCAGTTGTGGGCGCTGGCTACGATGTCAACGAGGCAAAGAAGTTCTGTGGCCTCAACCCAAACTGGACGCATTTTCACATTGGATGTCTTAATAATAAGGACGAGGTAATGCAGCATAATGCTAAGCCCAAGTTTGCTGTTATTGATTCTCTCAACCTCTGTATCAAGCCGGAGGATATAAAGACCCTCAATCAACTAGGTCAGTTCAGAGCTGTGGACATAGGGTCCCGGAGCGAAGCAGCGGCATATGGCATGATCCTCGAGCAGGGCGTTCTCGACATGTCAGTAACTTTCAAAGAGCCCTTTGTTTTTGAGGTCATGGGTGCGGGCTTTGACAAACAGCCAAATCGAACAACTTTCTCGTTGCGATTCCCACGAGTCTTGAAGATTCACTGGGATAGGGACTGGAAGGAGGCCGTGACCATTGAGGAACTACAGGAGCTGGCCAGCGTCGCCAAATTGGTACCATCTGACGATCTCACTAAGGACGTTGAGCAGTGGATCGAGCAGCTGAAGAAAGTTGATAGGGGTGTCAAGGGAGTCATGGCACCATGGGAGAACTCTCAGGAAGACGAAAAAGAAAATGAAGAAGTTCGTATCGCCCAGACTGCAAGAAATGCTCGTCGTGGTCGCAGCAAGTCTGGAGCTCCAACTATGATCCGCATGGACACCAGGGAGATGAGCCAGTCGGAGTATCGAGTAGAGGATGGTAGTGTCTTGCGAAGGCCTACATGAAGGCAATCGCAAAGTAGCGTGGCCACCGAAAGCACTCTGCCTACACCGCCTGCTTCATCACCATTTCGAGCAGCTCTGAATAGCGTTGCCGGAAAGCATTTCTCAGCCAGTCTTACCACCGAGCCTAGCCAGGATCCCCGGAAGCGAAAGATTGACGAGACGGCGGGCGGAGAGGTGACCTCTAGCGATGAAGCAACGCAGTTTAAAAGGGCGAGGCGGTTCTTCAAAGCTCAGACCAAGCTCAGCGATCAACCCTCTACCATTGGTTGTACAATCGCACCAGTACAAGCCCTTCAAAATCTCACTAACTCTGCTCGACCACGAAATACACCTTTGATCAAGCCAGCCAGGAGGAGAAGCGGACGATCATCAACCCCTGAATCATTCCTTGTGCGCAAAATTCCAATAGGTGCTTCAGAAGCAGCATACCTGCACCCAAGACAAATATTTCAACCCTCTTCGCCTGGTCGGGAGACTACAGCTTCGGAGTACACTAGCCAAGGGACATCGCAGTTGACTATGACGCCTGCAGCCGGTGCTAGACCGCCTTGTTCACCTATAAAAGAGGCCACCCCAACGCCTATTTCCAACGATCCACAGTCACCTAAGATCTGCTTGAGTATTCCTCCTATTTGTCAGGGATCCGACTTGCCCATGTCAGAAACCATGCCAACGCCTACTTCCAGCAACCCCGAGACACCCATGGACATCCCCATCCCCGACCTCAAACACTCCCAAATCTACCTAAGCCCCTGCATCGCCAAAACCCCCTACATCAATCACAATCTCATGCTGGATCTCGGCATCGCCAGCCTGCCCTACCTCTCGGAACACTTCCCCTCTTCTCCAACCCTCCCCGCCACACCCGTCCCCACGGCTCCCTCACTGCCCACCGCCTCCAACACCCCCATCCTCATCCTCGTCGAATCTAGACGCAAAGAAGCCACCCTCAACGTCTTCAAAGCCCTGTCCCTGGACGCCCCACGCTGGCCCCCGGATCGGAGCGTGGATATCTGGGATTGGAGATTGCTTGAGCTTCTTCGGTACGGGAGGGCGGAGGTGCTTCTTGGAGGGGAGAGGGGGGATGTGGAGGGGGGGGTAATTGGAGATGAGGTGGGGGAGTGTTTTTTGGGCAGTATGAGGTGGGATGGTGAGGCTGGGGAGATCGAGGTGAGGTGGCGGGATGGGGGCGTTTCGTAGGGGGGG
>JAABUP010009282.1_pt1 | contig 12152 bp, 13 predicted proteins | sample 5559201 | NCBI WGS metagenome assembly JAABUP01 (sample SAMN10711887, study PRJNA513373) | rock metagenome | isolation source: Antarctica rocks | place: Antarctica | reverse complement strand
ACGTGACCGCCATCGATCATGACAGTCTCGTCCTGCGCTCCAGCCGCAGCATCCAAATCCATCTCCTCAGCCTGCTCGACCTCTTCCGGTTCCTCGATCTTCCGCCGCTTGCTCGACCGCGATGGCCTACTCCTACTGCTCTTCGGTGCCTTGCTCTTGGCCTTCGGCTTCACTGGCGGCGGGGTAGGCGGTCGCACCGGGATGTCTGACCGGCGGTACAGGCGGTTGTCGTCCAAGACATAGTAGGTGTTGTCATTTCTGTCCCAGCCCAGTGGCTCCATGCGCCAGGTGAGACGATCCTCTTCTTGCGGCATCATGTCACGTATCCGCTGCACGTTGCCCAATGTCCAGATAGTGAGCTGTTGCAAAACGCGGATGCGATTGAAGATGTCCATGGAGGCGAAGGAGATGGGGGACTCGTCCTCGCCGAATGGGTTGCGCAGCGGGGCCTTGGCGACATATTCTCGGCGCGTATACTCGTCGAAGATATCCGGTCTGTACACCGTCAGTTCTAAACATCGCGAATGCATGCGCCGAGAGGGGCTGAACACATACGTTAGACCACGATGGGACGAGACGTATTTGAGGAGTTGTAGGCCGATGCGGGCCAGCTTCGGGGACGGCTCCGGTTTCAAGCACTCGGCCTCCAGGTCCTATCATCATCGCTCCATCAGTTTCCGTCGTTTATCACGTGCCGCGACCTAGCTCGGGGTTCAAAATGTGGTTTGTAGGGGGTTTACCTCTATATCCAGGTTGTCGTCGATTTTGACGATGTGGCCGAAGAGGTATATGTACTGCATCAAGCTCGCGAACTCCCACATGTTCCGCAATTTCTGGAGGGTCTCGACATTCTCGGGCGCGACATCGGGTGTGCTGGGAAGGTCAAGCTGAGCCTCGTCGGCGTTGCGCTTGTAGCGCGGCATCTTGGAGGAGGCGCTTCAGGCAGCGTTGAAGTAGACGGTCATGTGTGGGCAGATGGTATGTATGTATTCCGACGTGGTCGAAGGGGTGGCGCGTCGACGATGCCGTGGTTAAGCGTGGGTCAAGAGATGTAGTGACATGGAGGTCACTCGTCAATTGCTGGCCGACGGTGGTGTTGGAGTGAACGCGAGCCGTGAAATCACGCTTCTGCGGCTGACGGGAGTGGCGCTCGGGGATCTCCGTCCGGCCCGTCTAGCGCAGATCACTTCAACGTGCCTGCATGTGGCGGAAAACTTGAAGATTTCCCTTGATGATTGGGAAAGTCGGGTTCCTTAAAGTACATGTACATGTTCTAGCATACGAGCCGGCCGTGCAGGGACTACGTTTCCAGATCTCGTTCAACGTCGTGGAATCGTACTGGACTCAACGAAGGCAGCGAGCCGCTTTGTGCTAGCTGGGACATCCTCGACGAGTGACTATTGCAATGGCCACCGACCAGCTTCTACCTGGTGGAGTTGCAGACTCGTACGATGTAGGACACGACATAGAAGAGTCTGCTCAACGAGGCCCGCATACTTCGGATGTCGAGCTCGTCCCGGAGGATAACAGACAAACCCACCGACTACTCTACACCTCACACTTCCTATCCACATGGAATTCTCGCTTGTTCGAGTTCGGAGGTATGCAAGTCCTTTCCAAACATGGAAAATCCAGACAAGGGTCCCATTCGCGGTTTTTTCCATTGTCGCTGTGGGGAATGGCGAGGCGTACACGTAGCCGGCAAATTGCTGACCTTAGGCCACCTTAGCCTACCTCTTTCTCGCCAGACTGTACCCTCACACGCTACTCCCGGCTTCAGTGTACGCACTCGTCAGAGCTGGATCTGCCGCACTCCTATCACCATGGCTTGGTCCCTACGTAGACACCGCAGAACGGTTGCAGGTCGTACGACTATCGATAGGCAAGCAGAACCCGTATCATCTTCGCAGCTAAGTCTACGTCTCTGATACTTTCCGTAGTCGGCCAACGAGTTGCCGTCACCCTCTCCTCCGCTTTACTTCTCGCAATGACATACTTCGTCATACTCCGGGAAAGCGAGCGATACTCCTACAGCCTCCTAGCTATCCTCTGCATCCTCGCTGCAGTCGAAAAACTGTCTGCCGTCATCAACACCATCGCCATTGAGCGCGACTGGGTCGTCGTCATCGCCGGCGACGATGAAGGCCATCTTCGACAACTCAACTCGCAGATGCGGCGCATTGACCTGTTTTGCAAGCTCGCAGCTCCACTGGTCATCGCATTGGTTGACGCGGCATCGACCAGCATCGCCATAATGGTCGCCGGCCTTCTTACTATTATTTCCGTGCCCGTGGAGTACTTCGCCATCGCCCGCGTCTATCGCGCTATCCCTGCTCTCTCTGAACCCAAACCAGCCCGCGCCCTTCCCACGGATCAAGCGACACCATATCGCAGTATCCTCCGCTCCTGCAAGAACGCCCTGAGCAGCACGGCCCTCTACATTCACCATCCGGCCTTCCTACCCTCTCTTGCTCTCGCCCTGCTTTACCTCACCGTGCTCTCCTTCGCTGGGCAAATGATCACCTATCTCCTCTCCATCGGCGTCAGCTCTGGTATAATAGCCCTCCTCCGAGGCGTGGCGGCCATCTTCGAAATGTCTGCCACTTGGCTAGGGCCGTCCCTAATGCAGCGAATTGGCACCATACGCGCGGGCATCTGGTTCATCAATTGGCAGATCTTCTGTGTAGCGGGAGCATGTCTGTGCCTCTGGATCAACACAAACAGTAGTGTCGCGGCTGCTGGGACGGTAGCGGCGGTCATCGCGAGTCGAGTCGGGTTATGGGGTTTCGACCTCTGCGTGCAAATCATTGTGCAAGAAGAGGTACAGGAATCCACTCCAACCTTTACTTCCCGCATCCATCATGCTAACCGGACCCGACAGGTCGAGCCCGCCCACCGCGGCACCTTTTCCAGTCAAGAGTTCGCACTTCAAAACACGTTCGAGCTCCTCAGCTTTGCCAGCACCATCGTCTTCTCCCGTCCTGCTCAATTCAAATACCCAGCCACCATCAGTGCCGTCGCTGTCGGCCTGGCGGGCATACTTTATGCGGCTTTTGTGCGGCAGCGAAGGGGTCATTTGTTGCATCTGTCAAGCTGCTTGGATCGGAGCCAGGCGGGCGGCAAGAAGGGGTGGAGTAGAGTGGCGCAAGAAGTGGACGTGGAGGACGAGAGAACGGGAAGGGAACCGCTTGAATTGTAGAAAAGAATTTACGCTGGCAGTCTTCACTCGCAGCACTCCAATTTCGAAACAAGAAGAATATAGATAGTTAGAACATGCTACCATGGCGCCTCGGAGATACATACTGGGCAAAATGCAACACTCGGGAACTGTCCTCTTGCTGTGCCGCACACCTCCCCTAGCTTTTCGTGCCCGGACTGCGAGGCGGATTACATTGCACGAGAGCATGATGACAACCCTCCCTCCCCGAGATCCATCGCCAACGAGTCTTTTCCGTTGTCTAGACCGACAAGCAATCGTGCACCTCCTTGTACTTCATATGCTTGAGGCCCACGAACATCCGCGTCTGCTACGCAAGACACCGCCGCGACCGCAGGTACTGGTTCTTCATCATGCTGGACATCATTTTGCGGACATCTTGCCGGCAATGAGGCACAATCGCAGCCTTCTCGTTCTCAGCATTCCGGTTGACCACGGAGCAGCCCCAAGCGTGACCGAGCAGCGCGCATCGAATATGGTGGCCATCAACGTCGTGGAAGCCGTGTCTCCCAGCTCGAGTGGCTACTGGAAATTCTGTACATATGACCGGACACCTTCATGACATCGGGCATGAACACTACCTCCGGGCGCGGTAATCTGGAGTGGTGAAGTGCGGTCCATGTACACGTATGGCAGAATTTGTTGATGTGAGGTCTCCTTGATCAGGTCCGGAACAGCCAATCAGCTGCTCGAGTTCGGCAGATTCGCTGACAAAGGTAATCTCACTGGAACTGCGGGCCTGAGGTGGGCTGCATCCAGACTTCACGTCGCTTTCCTTTCCGCAGCTTCTGTTGTGGTCTGATACAATAATAACAATACAGTAATGATATCAATTTCCCGGAGACTTCGTCTGGATGAGATTGTAGCTCTGGAATTCGTTGCTGCGCAGTGACACCCTCGACGTCCCCCGAAAAGCTGCCATCTCTGAGCGTCGCGGTTGCCTGATGGCACGCCGCATTCGTATCCTGAGGGATAGTCAGCTCTTGGCACCCAAGTGCGCAGGTCGGGCTGCACCAGACTCGCGGCGGTCTCTTCGAGATGCAGGTCCACCACAGCCGAGCAGCGTACGCTCCGCCTCTCCTCCTACTCTCCGAGACGAAGTCAGCAGTACCGACGCATGAATGTGACGCCCTGCTACTGACGACGCCTGGGCCTTGTACTTCTTTCCCGCAAATGCGAGCGAAAGCTCGGCTGAGGTTTGCGGAAGAGACACTGCGCCTTGCAGGAATTCAACGGCATGGCTATGGACAGGGTGCAACGCGTCCATGACATTCGGCGTCCCGCCATGTCGCCGCGCATTGCACGTTGCGCGCGAGCAGTAGTTTGTCGTACAGCAGGAATGAACGATGTACGTCGCGAAGGAGCGAATCGGAGAGAATCCGAGACGCTTTCGGCACATCGACGCAGACGCGAGCCCTCATTCTCCGTAAGCATGCATACAATCTGGACTCTGCACTACGAGATAAGCGACTGCTGACTCTTGTCCTAGGGGCAATTTGGCTAATACGCGTGGTGTTTGCATGAGTGTCGCAGCTAGGTAAGCTCACCGTCTGTGGGCAGCATAGCCAAGCTTGCCAATCTGCAGCCAAGATCGCTTTACTTGTACCGCGTCTGAGCTCGGTATTATTCGCGAGTGTTGCAGCCAAGCACCACGTCGCTGTCACTCTTGCTCGCCTTTTTGCTAACGCTAACGCGCAATGCTAACTAAGCGCAGCGGCGCAGCCTCAACGTACGACTCGGAATCGAACACCCTGGTTACCGGATCCACTCTGGTGCAACAAGCGCAAGCCGCAGGTAGCAGCATCGAGGTTTGAACGATAGATAGGACATACCGTCTCTCCCCTACCCGAAACTTTTCATCATCATCATCTCTACACTTTCAGCACAGTACCTGTGATATACTTCCGAGACCCGTTCAACATGCTCTCGGCTCACGTTGCATTGGCCTCCGTGGGTCTGAGTGCTTTCGCGGTTGCCCAGAACAATGTTACTACGAACAACGTTACTTTGAGCTGGGTACCTTTCGACCAGAATCAATTCGACAACAACGCTGCTCTCGATTTGAGCGGAGATGTCCAGCTTTACTGGAAGGTCGGGGACGAGTATTCGACGTTCGGCATTGCCTCTCGATCCAGTGGCTATCTTGCTCTCGGTTTCAGCCAGACCGGCGCCATGACCGGTGCCGATATGGCCGTAGGATACCAAGACCAGAACGGCAGCTTCGTATTCGAGAACCGCAATGCGGCAGGCTTCGTCACCCCCGAAGTTTCTCCGGATCAAACCAACAACTTGCATTTTCGAGAAGGCGGTCAGAAGGATGGGTTCACCTCCTTCGTGTTCGACAAGAAGAACAAAGCCGACTGTCTGCAAACTCAGGATGACCTTGCCACCGACTCGTGGCAATGGTTCATTTACGCGTTCTCCGAGTCAAACACCTTCGCCCAGCATAGCCCTGGCAACATGGGCAAACAATATCTCCAACTGGGAACCGGCAACACCGTCTCCGTCAACACCGCTCGAACCGTCAGCAACACCCAGAACTTCACGGTTACATCACCCATGGTGGCCATTCCCACAGACGACACCACGTATTGCTACACTCTCCACAAGATGCCTAATGGGACGAAGAACTTCCTGATCGGCGAGAGGCCCACTCCGTCGAGCCCGCTGCTTCATCACTTAGTCCTCTATGCATGCTATGGTCCGCCCGATCAATTCATGCCTATGCTCGGCCAAGAGCCGAACTGCAACTGGCAGAACTTCTCAAACCCTTGTACCGGCTTCGTCACCGAATGGGCACCCGGCATGTCCGCTCGTACCTTCGAAGACGGCTACGGCAAACCCTTCGGCTCCGAGTATTACGAGTATGCTATGCTGGAGACCCACTACAACAATCCTCAAGGCATTGCGGGCCAGACGGATGCTGCCAGCTACACATTCCTGTGGACCAACCAGCAGGTAGGCGTCGAGATCGGCACCTTGACGCTGGGTGACATGCAAGTGAGTGGCTGGTTCTTGGAGCCCGGAAAGCCAATAGTATCGCACTCGACAATCTGCACGCCCGAGTGTACAGAACGCTGGCCTGCTGAGGGTATTACAGCGGTCTCCGTCTTCCATCATATGCACTACCGTGGTCGCAACGCTCGTGTGCAGATTATCCGAAACGGCACGGAGATCGCGCCGCTGTCATCCCTCCGCGACTTCGACTATGGCTACCAGTTTGCCAAATCCTTGAACAATGTCAAGCTACTGCCTGGCGATGAGCTCATCACGACCTGCGACTATGACACTATGAATGACACTGTGCCGGCCGCTGGTGGCCAAGCAAGTCAGCAAGAGATGTGCTTCGCCTGGGTTGACTGTTACCCAGCGAACACCGTTCTCGGCTGCACGCAAGTCAATCCATCATATGGTGACCCCACCCAGCCGAACACGACCGTAGGCTACTGTGTCCAATCCACGCAAGAGAATGCGGATATGTATGCGTCCAACGCTTTTACAGCTTCGTTCCAGGCTCTGCCAGCCTCCGGGAACAACTGCACCGACAATGCTCTCGCTCAAGCTAACGGAGCAGCTATTGTGAAGACTTGTCCGGAGACTGATGTATGCTTCTCGCTCAACGTACCGCAGGCTTCGGTCGCCTCGGGCTCCGGCGACATCTTCTTCCAATTATCAGCCCCAACGACATACTCGTGGGTGGCGCTGGCGGAAGGCACAATGATGAGCAACGGCAACATGTTCCTCATGTACAGCTCGGCGGACGGCAAGAACGTGACTCTTTCGCCGAGAACGGCCTCCGGCCACGTCATGCCAACCCACAACGACGCAGCTGTCTTTTCGCTGTTGGAGGGATCCGGCATCGCAAACGGTAAGATGACAGCCAACGTCCAATGCAATAATTGCACCAGATGGAGCAGTGGTCAGATGAGCCTCCAAGACAGCGGCAGTCAGTGGGTGTACGCACACCTCTCCGGTTCACCGATCAACTCCGACGATTTGAATGCGGCCATATCCAAGCATGACGGACAAGGTGTATTCCAATGGGACCTACTGCAAGCTACCGGAGGCCCAGATACCAATCCATCCCTGGGCGTCACGAACGCGACCTACTCGTCAAGCGGGGCATCGAAACAGGCACAGACGCCTCTGGTACAAGCACACGGCCTGCTGGCTGCTATCGCCTTCGTCGCCATCTTCCCTACCGGCGCTGTCCTCGTACGATTGGCCACCATCCCCGGGCTGGCTTGGATCCACGGCGGTCTGCAGATCTTCGGCTACGTCATCTTCATCGCAGCGGCAGGTTGCGGGATCAGCATCGCAAACTCGTACTCCTATCTGAACCAGCCTCACGCAATCATCGGCTTGCTCCTCCTCGGCGTCCTCTTCTTCATGCCAATCCTTGGCACAATCCACCACAACATCTACAAACAGGTGGAGAGACGGACGGCGTGGTCTTACACCCACATCTTCACGGGACGGATCGGCATCGTCCTCGGCATGATCAATGGCGGGCTCGGCCTCCAACTCGCCAACGCCAACAAATCTTACATCACGGCATACGGGGTGTGCGCTGGCTTGATGGGTGCCGTGTACATCAGCGCGATCGTCTTCGGGGAGGTCAAGCATGGCAAGGAGTCTTCGAACAAACTTCCGAGTTCCCCGTCGGATTCTCGGGAGCCGAAGAGCCCTGACGGTGACAGGAGCGGCAGTGAGGGTCAATTGTAGAGCTTTGTCGCGGGCAGCATTTGGTTTCTCGAGTCTGGCGGATCTCACGTATGTTGATAGTCGGGAGTCTTGGAGTTCACGTTCGCGGACGACTAATTGACGAAAGCGTTGGCCGGAGAAGGCATGGTATACATGCAGCACTATTGCGCGGAGGATAGGTCAATTGTAGCTCGTTCCTTAGATAGCAACAAGAGTCGCTTCACGTCACCCTCTCGTCAACCGTGTGCGTGACGTGTGCGTGCCGTGGGCCTACCCTCTGATCAGAGACCTCTCTCCATGTTAGACAAGCCAGACCCACCCGGTAGAAAGGCATTCTCAACGCAACGGCGGCGGCTGACGGTGAGACATGCAACAGAATCACTAGGTAGGAACCCTTCGCTGTATAAAGGCGTTAGGATACACAAAGCTGTAAAGCAAGACACCTTGACAGCCTGACACGATTGGACTCGACTCGACTCGACACTCGATTGATGGTGTGCATTGATGCTAAAGTACACATTCCCGCCGCGATGCGATCCCATGCGCACGATTGGGCCATCGGCCACGCCAGCTCCCTTCGCGCGTCGGGCTAAGTATTCGAAGGTACATAGCAATAGCGGTAAAATTGCCTTCTCTTTCCAAGATGATGCGCTGCGTTTGTGTCGAAGCAGAGTCCAGTTCCCAGGATCCACTCAGGTCTTTCGCGCCCGTGGACAACGCCATAGACTCAAATCACACCCGCAGCAGTCCCTGATCCCTCCTCTTACACCCCGACGCACTTCCGCTTCGACCCTCTTTGCGCGCCGCCGACAGCCAAATTGGGAAACCGTGGAGCGCTCTTTGCCTTGCCAGGACTGCTCTTGCTCCCCGTCTTCGTCTTCGATGGCGACACCGGCTCTTCCGCCGCTACCGAGACATTCGCCACCTGCCTCAGCTTGCTCGGGCTCTTCGCCGGCGACGAATATGCGAGATCCTTGTTCTTCTTTGCCCCAGCGCTCTTAATGGCCGTGGAAGCGGACTTGCTCTGCGTGAAAGCGTTGGTGATTGAAGCCGTCTTCGCCGTAGAAAGCTGTGCTTTCGACTTGGAGGCCGCAGGCTTGACCTTGGACCTGGGCTTCACCCCTTTGATGGCATTTGCTGCAATCTTCTTGGACATTGCGGAAGATGTGCTGGTCTTGCTGGGGGCTTTCTTCGCTTTCTTGTCCTTGAGTTGGTCGAAGGCGGTGGGTTGTTTCTTCGCGGGCGTGCTCCTCGAAGACTTCGGGGTGGCAAGACCGTCATGAATGGTGGTGCCGAGAACAACATTCTCTCCGACCTCGATGCTAGAGAAGACGGATGAGTGCCGGCTACTGATCGGGCTCCAGTCCTTCGGACCATGATTCATGACCGGCGGTGGAGTGGTGTCACGCGGTGGTGGCGGGAAGCTATTGTTCTTGTGGTCTGCCGACGGAAGTCGAATCGCGCTGGCGTGGGTCAGCTGGCACTTGGGCAGCAGTACCTGCGCGTTCTTGGCCGCGATCTTCACGGCGTCCTCTTCGCTGACTTCACTAAAGTCATCAGGCACGGCGGGTTCATCCCATTTGCGCATCGCGGCACGCTTGGCCACCTCGTCGCACGTGCCTTGTACGATGATGTCGAAGCAGTCGCGGAAACCTCCAGCAGCCGGCGGCGGGTCAGGGTTGATCCAGATTGCGAGACCGCCGTCTTTGCGATTCCGCACGACTTTGCACATCTCCTTCACCAGGCGCTGCAGACCTGGTACCTTCAGAGTCGTACCCACGACGATCACCGCGTCAGGTCTCCTTCGCAGGTCTTCCACGGAGCAATTGCCGATGGCGTTCTCGTCGGGTCCCTGCTCGTGGTACAGTACCATTCGTGGACGTAGACGGCCAATCCCGTGACTGCGCTTGCCTTCGTGCACGGTGCGGATATCGTCGACTACTTCACAGGTCGGGCAGAGCGGCGCATCTTGCCCGTCAAAAAGGTCGGCGTTGAGATCCGAGACTTCACGGCACTTTGTGCACACCATCTTGTCTAGCCCGCCATGCAGCTGTACAGTCCGTGGCCACTTGCCATGCGCGTCTTTGGTGAGTGGCGTCCGCGTGCGAAGTGGCTCCATGTTCGTATCCAAGCCGTCGACGTTTTGCGAGTAAAGGCGTAGTAGCCGGTCATCTTGCGCCATCGTCGCAAGCATGTGATGGAATTGTGTCGGTTGCGCGTCTTTGGTCAGACGCGACATTTGGCTGATCATGGAGTGGAACTGCTCCGTGGACGCGTCGTTCTTGTATACCGACGCGTCGAAGAGGTGCTGGCCGGAGCCTTTGAGGTTGTGCTCCTTCTTGAGGCTGGAGAAGAGACCTTCTTTGGAACGGAAGTCGGGTACTATCACGTAGAGTCAGCCTGACCGTACTGTACCAATGTCGCGCGAGAGCGATGACATACCTCCCGCCGACCTCGACATGCCCGCGCCGGCGATAGCGACAATCTTGCGCCGCGTGAGTAGGGTATCAAGCACGCGATCTAGGTTCTCTTGATGGTCCGCGCTCACGGTGCCAGACCGTAAGTCGAGGTATTCGGTAGTGCGGTTCTTGGGGTCGCGTGATATCCGTCTTCGCTTTGCAGGGCGGCCATCTATGCTGCTGTCCATGCCATCGGGCGAGGGCGAGCCACTGGCAGACGTTTGCTGTGATGCTGGCGGTGAAGGATAGGGTACCAGTATCTTGACCTTTGGGTGCGACCTGTTTGCCATGCTTGCTCGGTCCACCTCCAAGAAGTCGGTAGGTGTTGGCGAGCGCGAGAGGAAGGAAAGCGGTGAGCTTGGTGGACTGATGCTTCGGTGTTCGGGAGGTGGTGACGGTGACAAGGAGGGAAGACTCGAGAGGTCGCTGTCGGTGTCGGGGTCGGCCATGTTGGCGGGAAGGTGCGCGGCAGGCGCGGTGCGGTGCGGGTCCAATTTGCTCATTCACACCGACAACAATAGCAATGACATGACTCAATAGCGGAGGTGCCGCGCGCGCAGAGGGGAGGCGAGTGTTGCGCGTGTCTCCGTAGTGGCGAATAGCGAAATGCGCGTGTATGGGCAGTGGTGGTGGTGATGATGGAGGGAAGGGGCGAAGCGGAGATCGGCCCGGGCTCATTGTTTACTTTTTGAGCCGCATCGTACACAATCAAAGCAGGCAGGAACCACTTCACTTCATCCCATCCAACCCCAACTTCATCTCCGCTCCAGGTGGACCATCCCCCGGCACAAGTCTAGCGGTACACGACCTGATTCCACAAGACATCGCTTCGAGACCGCCGTATAGTGTGATTTCGGCCGTGTCGCACCTGCCGCTCAGTCAGGCTTCAGCCTCATCTTGGCACTTGGGGGTCCCTTCTCCCGACGGTGTGGTAACATGCCGGCAGTGGCGGGTCAACGTCCGACCATCTGCCAAGTGCACAGGAGCGCCAGGCTTACTGCTATATGTTCTCCGCGCCACCGCGGTATATCGACACCCAGCGGAAGACCTTGAGCCAACATGGAGGACACGACCATGGGCGAGGCGCCCGACATACCAGTCGACGAGCTGATGGCCACTGAACTGGATCCAGCAGGGTTGATGGACCCCATGGACGACCTGTTTGGCGACACCGCCGACGGTCTTGAGATGCCCGCGCCGATCCCTGCTGCTCCGCTCCCGGCCTCGCTCGGCATCCATATCAGTAACATGCAAGGCGTCGGCTGCACCTCGTGAGTCGTCACCGACACGTACATGGTGTTCGAGAAGACGGTGAGTAACGTCTCTCCTAGTATGCTGGCCTGGTCGAACGCCGGGTACACGGCCGAGATTTCCAGAATTGGTTGTGCAATTTCTTTCCGTACAGTCATACGCCATCAGCAGTCCGGAGGGTCGACCCTGAGTGAGGAGTCGAAGCACCTTGTCCCATCTCCCGAAGATGCGCACTTCGCGCATATCCAATTCAGTGGCCCCGGTACGGAGCTGGCTGCGGCTGATAGCCTGGGCGGCGTGCATGTCTACACCATGACCGGCGTGCTGGGGCGACTGCAAGCTGCGCCAACCCGGACGTCGCTCAAAGAAGGCCAGAGAACTGAGCTAGAACGTGTCGTCGGTCTACACTGGCTGCAATTGTGGCCGGCCGAGTTTCGAGTGAGTTTGATGGGCTAAAGAGCGTCTGCAACGTACTGATTAGAGTCAAGGCACCATACATCACCCCTGCCACCAAAGTCAAC
>JAABUP010009281.1_pt1 | contig 12154 bp, 16 predicted proteins | sample 5559201 | NCBI WGS metagenome assembly JAABUP01 (sample SAMN10711887, study PRJNA513373) | rock metagenome | isolation source: Antarctica rocks | place: Antarctica | reverse complement strand
GCGCGTGTCCGGGCCGGTGACGTAGGCGACCAAGGCTTGAAAGTCCTGTTGGATCTGCTGTACACTCATGTCTACGTTGGGAGTCATCGCGCGCCTCCTTGGGCCCTGTGGGGGGTGATGCTGCCACCGTATGACCCCACGCGCGATGGCTTTCAACGTCCGTGATCCTTCCCACGGATTTTGGTCACACTCAAAAGATTGTGCACGTCCACGGCAAATTGTGCACGTCCCGTACAGAGGTAGGCATGCGGTATGCAAATCCGCATAGCGATCCTCAGCGCCGATGAACGCGGCGATCGCCGCGGGGTAGACGACTAGAATCTACAGACGTCGGAGGCGGTCGAGCAGAAGAAAGGTTTCGTCCAGAGGGCACGCAGGGCCTGGATGGTGGGGAACGTCCGCAGGAGCGTGTAGCTGCAGGTACGGCGGCACGCGGTCACGACCTCCGTCGCCGTGGTATCTGGGTCCGCGCTCACGCGCAGGCACACGTGGGTCGGGGCGACCTCGAGCAGGAGGATGTCCCACCCGCGCTCCGCGCACTCGGCCTCGATGAGGGTCCGTGTCCGCGTCGCCACCTCGCCTGTCAGCACGGGGGCATTGCGTCCGACGCACCAGGCGAGGTAGTACTCGATTTGGAAGACCCCCTTTGGCGAGCTGCTGTATCCTCGCCCCCACGCCGGCACACCCGCCATCGTCGCCTCTCTCTCCTCAGTCCACTCCTGATCGTCCTTGGCCGCACGGCCCCGCGCGCCACCCGACGGTCGGCGGACGCGCCCCTCTCGTCAGAGGCGTTCACGCCTCAAGTATACAGCCGTCCACCTGGTCAAGAAGTGGGTACGGGGTGACCAGACGCAGACTACACATGGGTTGACGCAAACGCAATGGTCAGCAGACCCCCCTCTGTTGACCATTTTCGTACAGGGAAAGGGGGTATTAGAGGGGCTATTATGGAGGCGTATACATTGCTAAGTGACATGAAAGTTCCGACCTCCCTCGATGCGGAAGCCGAACGAAGCTCCCTCCTGCCCTCTCCTCGTGCCCCTGCTCCTCCCGGCTCCTCCCTGCTCCCCCCTGCTCCTCCCGGCTCTCCCCCTGACCGCTCCCTGCCCCTGCCCTGCTCCTGCTCGTGCTCCTGCTCTGCCCTCTCCTCGTGCTCCTGCTGCCCTCTGCTCTGCTCTGCCCTCTCCTCGTGCTCCTGCTGCCCTCTGCTCTGCTCTCCCCTCTGCTCTGCTCTGCTCTGCTCCTTCCCTTCCCTTCCCTGCCCTGCCCCTGCCCTGCCCCTGCCCTGCTCGTGCTCCTGCTCGTGCTCCTGCTCGTGCTCCTGCTCTGTCCTCTCCTCGTGCTCCTGCTCTGCCCTCTCCTCGTGCTCGTCCTCTTCTACACCTCCCGCTCCTCCTGCTCCTGCTCGTCCCCCTCCTCCATCCTGCTGCTGCTCTCCTGCGCTGCCCTTCTACGCCTCCCACTCCTCGTGCTCTCCCCTCGTGCTCTCCCCTCGTGCTCCTGCTCCCCTCTGCTCTCTGCTTCATCCTGCTGTCCCTGCCCCTCCTGCCCACTCCTCCTTTTCCGCCCTCCCTTTCTCTCCGTGCGCGTGTGTTCCCCTTCTCCTTTCACGTCCTGTGTTCCCCGACCCTCTCTCGTCCGTGTTGTGATCCATCACTGCGCTGCCCCTATCCATGTGGTCTGCCCTCTCTACCCTCTCTGCCCTCTCTGCCCTCTCTGCCCTCTCTGTCCTCTCTGCCCTCTTTGTTCGTCGCCGGACACTGCCTCCCGTGCTTTTGTCTATCCGTGTTCGTTGCCGGACACCAATGGGCGAACACGACACAACAGAACACGGCGCGGCACGACACGACACAGTCAGTCCACCTGTGCCTGTGCTTGTGCTTGTGCTTGTGCCTGTGCCTGTGCCTGTGCCACAGCAGTTCACTCTTCAGGGGCGGGAGCCCAGGTGCTTTAGCCCTGGGAGGAAGCCCCCCCGCTTCAGCGGCTTTAGCCCACAAGGCTAGCACCGCGTTTGATATAATTGACGATGCGCGATTAGGCACACCAGTGATGGTGAAACGGCTTCAGCGCACCGAGGAACGGGGTCATGCCCGTCGCCTCTTTTGTTGGGGTCACTCCCAACGGGCCGGTCCAGAGCAGCGGGGACGGACGGGACACCCGTCTCGGTCAGACCCGAAAGTGCGGGGCAACTCGCGCGACTGGACATCAGATCACCCGGCCCCATCCCGACGGGGATGCTCTCTGGCTTGCCAGGGGGGAAGCCCGAAAGCTGTCCAACGGGGACAGTGAGTGAGGGCAAGCCCATCCGCTTCAGTGGTGGGTAGGTGACAAAGATGCGCCACGCTCGGTGTGTGCGACGCGTCGAGTTCTGACGGGAGCACAGGGAAGACAGGATGTGGGTGGAGATGTGTCCCCGTTCCCCCTCTGCCCCCGTTCCCATTCCCATTCCCGTTCCCGTTCCCCTCTGCCCCGTTCCCGTTCCCCTTACCGCGCGCACCCAGGTGCGCGTCGTCTTCACGTCGAGCACGCGCAGAAAGTCAGACGAGTAGAGGGGCGGATAACGTCTGCGTGCGCGCTCGACGCACGGAGAGGCCCTGTGCGCGGTTGAAAGGCGTGCTAGACCACTCCTAGACCTGGCAAGTTCTCACATCGCCTCTGGACGCTTGTGAGACAGCCCGACGCCTGTCTGGAGCCACTGGCTGCGGAACGTCATCACGAGAGTGGTGTCTGCCTGGACACGGGCACACACAGAAAGCTAAGAAAGACGAGGTCCAGGCAGGGGGGGACGGGGGAGCTGCATCCCCCGTCCCCCCCCTGCTTTGTGTCGCTTCCCTGCTTCTACCGCGCGCACATACGCGCGGCGCGCACCTGGGTGCGCGCCGCGGACAGAAGACGTAGGCGCGCCTCGCCGGCTGTTCAAACAGGGGTGCTTTTCTTCCGCGTCTGCTCTGCGCGCGCGTTACCCGTGAAGATGCGTGCGGCAGGGCGGCGCGCACCCAGGTGCGCGCCGCGCGTACGTGCGCATCGACAGAGCGCGTCGTGCGTCGAGGATGACGGGAGTATGGGCCGAAGAGAAAGAGAAGAGGGGGCGGGGAGGCCGAGGGGCCGGGAAAGGGGGTAGAAAGACAGGGGGGGGAAGGGGGGTATTCCCCTCTTGGCGGTTTCTCCTGTCCTGTAGCGATTGTCCAGAGAGAGGCCCCGCACGCGGCCCGTCTCCGCGCGCACCCGGGTGCGCGCGGCCGTCGATCCTCCTCAGTCCGCTTCCTCGGAGCGGGACAACAGAGGTCAAGAGGGGAGGCGCGTTTCCCCCAATCCCCAATCCTCAGCTCCCCCACACCCGACGCGTCTGCCTACCCGTCTCCGCGCGCACCCGGGTGCGCGCGGAGACGGGTAGGCAGACGCGTCGGGCGCGCGCTCATCAGTGTGTCGCTTCTCTGAACGCGTGCGCTGTGCTGCGCGGCCACTCTCCCCGTAGAATGTCCGCTCACACCACTATCTGTCCTGCGTGGGCGGTGGTCGTCCAGAGCACGGGATGAGCCAGCACGGGCGCTCGTCGTCTGCCCTTGCCCTGCGTCTGCGGGAGCAGTCCGGTGGTCCGCTTATCCGGCGGCGGGAGCGGGCGGGGTAGAGAGAGGGGAGGGGAGGAGAGGCGCCTGACGCAACCCTTCCCCTTCTGTAGGTGTGACACACAGATCAGCCGGCAGAACAGATCAGCCGGCAGAACAGATCAGCCGGCAGAGAGGGACGTGCTGTACGGATGAGAGAGGCAAAGAGACAGAAACAGAGACAGGGATAGCGACGAACACACCAGCGACGAACACACCTGTGTGTACGCACTGCACCACTCAGCGAGACCAGAGAGTTGGCCGGAGAGAATAGGACGGAGAAGTAAGGATCTGCGAGCGACAAGGCGACAAAGAGACAGGGGGCAGGGGGACAGATGAGAAACGGCGGGGTGGCAACAGAGAGCGTGAAGAAGAGCAATAGAGGGCCGGGGAACACAAACACAAAAGGGCGCGGGAAAACCAAACACAAACACAAACACAGAAGCAGCAGAGGGCAGACACAGGAGCAGGAGAAAGGGGGGGTGGGGTGGGGAGGGTCACACGGGTATAAGAGCGGGACGAGACAAGAATTCTCGAACAAAGAAGGGCGAAGAGGGGGAGGGGAGCGGGGAGAGGCAGGAGACCCAAGATTTTGCAGAGAGCGCAGGCAGATCAGAGAACAGAACAGAGAGGACAGGCAAAACAGAGAGTGCAGAGGCGGGAGGAAGGGCAGAGGGCAGAGGGCAGAGAGCAGAGAGCAGAGAGCAGGGAGAGGGGAGAGGGGAGAGGGGAGAGGGGAGAGCAGAGAGCAGAGAGCAGAGAGCAGAGAGCAGAGAGCAGAGAGCAGAGAGCAGTCAGGGAATGCGGGGGGGAGAACAGGGGGGAGGGGGAGCAGGGACCAGGGAGCAGAACAGCGAGCGCGAGCAGAACAGCGAACACAGGGGAGACGTGAGGGACACCATACACGCACAGAACGCACGAAGAAGAAAGAGAGTCGCGATCGAGACAGAGGCTAACTAGCAGAACGCGCGCAGACACATAGGCGAACTAGGAAGCACGCACGAACAGAAGGCGCGGGTCGGGGGACAACGAAGCGCTCGTCTACAACGGAGACCGTAACTTTCATGTCACTTAGCAATGTATACGCCTCCATAATGGCCCCTACAATACTCCCTTTCCCTGTGCGAAAATGGTCAACAGGGGGGGGTCTGCTGACCATTATGTTCGCGTCAACCTATGTGTAGTTTGCGTCTGGTCACCCCGTACCCACTTCTTGACCATGTAGACGGCTCTAGAAAAAGTCGCGTAAGCCGAGGAAGGCCGAATATTGTAGGGCCATGGACCACCCCGTCGACGCGGAGCAGAGGTGGCCGCGCACCCAGGTGCGCGTGGTCTTCGTCCACCATCCGCACGCGTGCGGACCAGAGGCGCGTTGAGACGGCCGCACGCATGGTAGATGTGGATGAACGAACGGACGGACGACCCCCGCACGCGCGGGCAGAGGTCGCCTCCACTGCCACCACGGAGCTCACCACCGGACCACCCCGCGCGTGCGGGGCAGAGCACCTCGATCTCGTTGATGCCGGACCACCTCCGCACGCGCGGGGCAGAGTACAGGATCGCAGGCACCGCGACGGCGTAGCTCGAACCACCCCCGCGCGTGCGGGGCAGTGGGCGGGTCGATTTTGCGGCCCGCTTCATCATCCGGACCACCCCCGCGCGCGCGCGGTAGAGCCCCTTTGGATCCCCCTCTTTGTTCGACGATCCGGACCACCCCGCGCGCGCGGGGTAGAGAGGGGACGGCACGTATGGACTCGACAACTAGGACCACCCCCGCACGCGCGGGGCAGAGCGCATGACCACTAGAGGTCCGTCAGATGGGACCGGACCACCCCCGCGCGCGCGGGGCAGAGACTGAGACTAAAGTAGTCATCCCGCCGAAGTGTAGCGCTTGTTTCCACGTCGAGATGCCTCTTATACACATCCGCTCTCTGCACGCGCACCTGGGTGCGCGGTATAAAGAGTAGCGGTTAACGGTTAACGGATGTCCCCTGTGGGCTGCACGATGGGAGCCAGAGACAGCCGCCGTGCAGGCCATACGCAGCGACGACAACGCCCTGAATCTGGATGCGGAGCGCGCGCGGACGCACGGAGAACGTGCCGGACCTGGACCTACCTGGCCGTCTAGACCGGTCCTGTCCTGGATAGACGCTCAATGCGTGGCTGACCAGATGTGGCGCGCACCCGGGTGCGCGCCACGGGGCCTGACCTGATCATACGGGGGCGCCCTCCTGTTCTCACACGCAGACAGAGAGACTACGCCGACGTACGGTGGTTTTTCCGGGCGCGCACCCGGGTGCGCGCCCAGGCCAGGGGGACGTGCTCTTGTCACTGCCCGCTCGAGAACACCCCCGCCGGCGTGGAGCACACGACGTTTGGCGCGCCGGTTGGCACGTGGCAACCGGACGACTCCCGCACGTACGAGGCAGAGGGTGTCACCTACCCACCGCTGGAAGCGGGTGGGCTTGCCCTCACTCACTGTCCCCGTTGGACAGCTTTCGGGCTTCCCCCCTGGCAAGCCAGAGAGCATCCCCGTCGGGATGGGGCCGGGTGATCTGATGTCCAGTCGCGCGGGTTGCCCCGCACTTTCGGGTCTGACCGAGACGGGCGTCCCGTCCATCTCCGCTACTCTGGACCAGCCCGTTGGGAGTGACCCCAACAAAACAGGCGACGGGCATGACCCCGTTCCTCGGTGCGCTGAAGCCGTTTCACCATCACTGGTGTGCCTAATCGCGCATCTTCATTATATCAAATGCGGTGCTAGCCTTGTGGGCTAAAGCCGCTGAAGCGGGGGCCTTCCTCCCAGGGCTAAAGAACTTGGGCTCCCGCCCCTGAAGAGTGAACTGCTGTGGCGCGCCGCAGCGCGCCACGCGCGCTCAGGCAGCGCCACCTCCCGCACGCGCGGGCCAGATGTTCTCGAGAGAGAGTGCGACGCTGTGCGTCCGCATGAGCAGGAGAGCGTGCGCACCCGGGTGCGCGCCGCGTCGTATAGCCGGATCTGGGCTGGATGACCCGGTTGTGCTCAACGTGTAATCCGGTGAGAGCGTTGGTGAGGTCGGACGATTGCGCGGTGGTTCCGGCGGTCGCACTCCACGAGCTTCTATCGTTTCGACTGTGTCTGGAGGTGACTGGGGCGCGCACCCGGGTGCGCGCCCTGCTGTCTGTACGAGAGCGCACACGGGCGAGCGGCAACGGCGTTGCCGCCCGCGTGGGGAAACACAGGCCCAGGGCCAGAACCCGTGTGTGTGGTGAATGATCCGTTCGCTCTAGAGCAGCGTGCGTTAGCGTGACGCGCACCCGGGTGCGCGCGCTGATGAGAGGAGATGAGAGGATGTGGTCGACGATAAAACCGTCTGGCGCGTTGTGCGTTGCGTGTGCGTACCGCGCGCCCGAGGAGCGGGCCTGTGTGCCCGATCATGCGTCTGTCTGTCCGTTCCGGCGCGCGCGGGCTAGTCAGAACGTTTCTCAGGGGAGAGCATGCGCACCCGGGTGCGCACGCTCTCCTGCTCGTGTGCGCCTGGGATGACGGACCACCCCCGCCGGCGCGGAGCAGACATAGTTTGCAGGCGGTCAAACCACCCCACGGACCACCCCCGTCGGCGCAGGGCAGACGCTAGAAGTCCATAGTACCATCGTCGGACCACCCCCGCCGACGCTCTCGTAGAGCGTGCGACGCTATGTGCCCTCATGAGCAGTATAGCCGTGCGTACCCAGGTGCGCGCCGCAGCGTGGCGTGGCGCATAGCCTGGCCCACCTGGTTGCCCTCAGTGTGTCACACGATAAGAGCGATGTCTCATCGAGGTGGTGTAAGATCCGGTGAGGAAGTGCGCCGACACGCAGACAACGATGGACTGTGGATGCCGATGTATCCTCACACGGCGCGCCTACGACGCGTGCCGCACCGGGCGCGGTGTGGTGTGGCCCACCGGGTTCGCGCGTCGTGTCACGCGACGCGCGGACCCCTCCCCTCCCCGACGCGGGACGGTTGCCGGTTGGCTCCGGCCGTCGCTGCCCGGTGACGGGGGTATGCGTCGCGTCGGAGCTCTCTGTAGAGCGACACACGAGAGCGGGGCCCCCCTGCGCGCACCCAGGTGCGCGCAGGGCTATCGCCGATGGGTCACGGTGGGCGCGGCCGCCCTCGATGGTGCGAGGACGAGACGATGGGTGGTAAGGATGCGCTGTGTGCGCGCATGATGTCTCCGTTAGGGAACGCCGAACGGGGAGGGGGAGGCGAGCGGGTGTACGATTGCCGGACGGCGCGCCGCATCGGACGCGGAGCCGCCCCCTGGCTATGACCCGACGACCGATCAAACCTCATCAAACGCGCTGTGCCACGGGGAGGGACGATGACACGCGCGCACCCGGGTGCGCGCCACCAGACGGGAGGTGTCTCGCACGGGGCACACACACTGGGTGCCACGGGTGTTGAGTTGTGCCGGGTGCGCGCGTCTTCCGATCGCACTGGGCCGCGCGGCACCGAACCCGGTGCCGCGCGCACCCGGGTGCGCGCGGCGTCTCGCCTCGACAACGCACGGGAGTATCGTAGACGACGTCGCCGAGCGTGTTGGAGGTAGACGAGAGGCGGTGGCGAGGTCCGAGACCATCGGCGGGACGTCCGTCCACGCCGACACGCTGTCGGACGACGGACACGGGCGGACAGGGTGGCCGGCGTCGTGCGATGCTGTGACGCGCACCCGGGTGCGCGCGATGAGAAACGGCGAACGCGTCCTTTCAGGGACGGGCGACGTCCGCCCGGCGGGACCTCCCGCCGCGCCACACATCGCCTGCGAACCCCCGCGCGTGCGGGGGTTGTCCGTACGACCTATGGTGTTGTGGTGACTGCGTCCCCCTTTGACACCATCAATGGTGTCAGGGGGGAGTGGCATAGTCACCAGTGTACCGCGCACCCGGGTGCGCGGCGCGTTCTTGTGCACAGCAGCGACAGGGGACGTCGGCCGGGCTCGGACGAAGACGCGCCACGGATACCGGCGCGTCCTCGTGCGGTGATGTGCGCCCGGACGCGCACCCGGGTGCGCGCGACCGCGTCCGCTGACGCAGAAGGAGGCGAACGCGTGTCGGGCGCGACGACGTCCTGCACCACGCCATAGGTGGTCCAGGACACCCCCCGCCGACGCGGGGTAGCGCGATTCGTTAGCGATTGGCCGTGTGCGCGGAGGATACCTACCGCTGCGTGACCCCGCGTATCGTGTCGGCGCGCGCACCCGGGTGCGCGTTATTCTGGCGGCAGGCGATTTTCGGTGGACGCCCGGCGCGCGCAGGGCGCGGGACGGACAACCACGGCGCGTCCCGCGCCCCGCGCGCCGTCGGGGGTTGTCCGCACACATGCGTGGAGCCAACCAGGACGACGGACAGTTCGGGCCAACGCGGCACACATGAGAACGACGCCGCGTCTGGAGCTGCGCCTGCGCGCACCCGGGTGCGCGCATCATGACGGGTTGGGCAGGGCAGCGAGCCTGCCCGTGTTCCCCGTCCTCTGCCCAGGGCGCGCTGACGACGATTCCGCGCACGCCGTCGACCCCGCGAGACGGATGGATCAAAGGCGCGCATTGGCATCGGCGCGGTCTCGCTCGCACGTCTGACTATCCGATCCCATTGTTTGTCCCCTGGCTCGCGTCTGGGCCCGGTCGCGCGCACCCGGGTGCGCGCCGCGACGCACGCTACAGGTCAGACAGCCCCCAGCCCCTGCAGGCGCACCTGGGTGCGCGCGACGAGCGGCGGTCGGCCGCCGTGCGGGACCGGTCGCGACTTCTGTGCGGGGCCGGCCCCCTGCCTGTAGAAAGCCCCGGGTTCGCGCGGTGGGGTCCAGTTCCTATGCGGGATCGGGCCCCTAGCCCGGGCAGGCGCACCCAGGTGCGCCTGCCCGGGCCAGGGGGCGAGGACGTGAGGCGCCGTCAGGGGTGCGTAGACGCCGCCAGACACGCGCAACGATCGTCCGGGCGGACCGTTGGGCCGGTCGATTCCTGAGGCCGCTGTGCGTCTCCGGAGCCCTCTGGTCGCCTCGGAGTGCGACGAGGACGTGGCGAGGCTGCGCCCTGTTAGCCTCGTCTCGTGTTGCCCCTGACCCCGCCTCACGTGCTGAGGTTCGCCAGCGGCATCTTGACAACCGGCGCCTACACCAGGCAACCGCATCATTATCGGGCGAGTTGCATCCCGACTCACGCGTGGCCGTCGTTGGCGTCGGGCATAAGGACGGTGCCCGCGGGCGGGGGCATCACCATTTGGGACGGTGACGGGCGGCAGCACGGCAGCACGGCATGGCGGCCAACGCGACAACGGACGTGCCTATATCGGCGCTGGCACCGTGCAAAGTTAGAAATCGGGTACGGCCGACTCAATACCATATTATTATTATCTTGTCAAGCTCAATTGCGCTCACCCACAGGGCAATTGCATCTAAATTCGCTTTCACGCTATTGTGAGACATATTTATCAGGAATGATGCGACCTATGCGGCCGAGAATCCCGCGATTGGCTCGTATAGACACGCGGCCGCGCTTCTACGTGGGACGAAAAGGCGATGCATGACGCGGTACTGCCGTACGACGGCCTAGATGTGGGCCTCTCAAGGCCCGAAATTTAGATGCGATTGCCCTGCGCTCACCCACGTGACGATGCATACCGGATGCATACCGGATGCCCTGTGCACGTCCCGCCCGCCCTGTGCACGCGGGACGTGTTTAACGCCTGTCTGTTAATACTACAACGTTAGGTTGGCAGGGACGTGGAGTAGACTGAAGGGGAGGAGGAGTGCCGATGATTGCCGCTTACGCTCCCCTGGTCGCGCCGCCCTCGGCGCAGCCGCCCACGCCCACCCTGGTGCCGCGCGATGTGGAACGCCTCGCCGACGACCTGGTGGCCTACCACGCCCGCGTCGCCCCGTTGTTCCAGCGCAGCGAGCAGCGGGGCGGGGCGTTACGCTACTTGGGGTCTCAACATTTAAGCCGGGATAATCCCCGCTAACAAGCGTCATTTCCGTCAAACTAAGGGCCAACAAACGCCGGTAGCATCGACTCGTCGCAGAATACTCGTCGTGGAATCATGGTTCTACGACGGGAAGGTTTCAAGATAGGGCTGGTAGGACCTCTGAGGGCCAGAATCCGGGCACGTTCGGCCCCCAAACTTGTCGCGGAATGATCCATGACCCCAAGTTAGCCCGCGTTCCAGTGATCGACATGCCGCTTAACGGGTATTTCCCCGGTTTTGTTGTAGCGAGGCCGGGTACCAAGGTGAGGTCTGCTATGAACCTTGAGGACATTCTTGATACCGTGAACAGCCGCGAGACCTTCCTGGCCTTTGTCCGGGCACTGGCGGCGGACAAAAGGGATGAGACGAACAAAGAACGCGAGACGCCGAGCAATCCATGGGGACCAGGGGCTAATGGGTGGGAGCATGATAGTGTCGAGGACTACCTAGAGGCAGCGCTGACCTGGGGCGAGAGTACAAGCGCTGAGTACAACACCCGAAGCTTGCCTGAGGAACCATCGTGGAAGGCGTTCGCCGAATTCCTGTACTGCGGCAAGATATACGAGTAGCTTGTGTACGCGTTGGGGCCGTGGAAGAAATGCATCTGGTTACAGTACGCCCAGGGGCAAACGGCTCTGTGATACCTATACCACTCGCGCAGCGCCGGCGACCCCTGGCTACTGGGAAAGAAGATCGCGCTCGCCCCATACTTTTCCCGGTAGCCAGCGGCAGCGGGAGGCGCTACACTGGGGCCAGGACGACACGCCCCGGCGAGGTATTTGGGGCAAATGTGGACTCACTCCACATTTTGCACGGTCGGCCCTGGGGACCTTCCCGCAAAATGTTCCGCTCGCACGACCGATGTCCCCCGCTCGACCTCTTTTGCGTCCCTTAAAAAATACCGCGTTGGGAGGGGGACAAAGTGTATTTTCGTCAACTGACACCCCCGCCTGTGCTGCGCCTGACGGGCACGATCGGCTACACTGGCGCCATGCCACCCGCCACACCTCTTCCCGCCTCGACCCCCCGGTGCCAGAGCTGCGCGCGGCCGCTCACCCCCGCGACCTCTCGCCCGTTCCACGACCTCGCCGAGAGGACCCTCGTGCTGTGTCTTGGGTGCTGGGAGGCCCGCAACAGCACCGCCTGGCGGTGCCTGAGCCTGGTCCTGCCCCGCGTCCCCTGAGCGCGCCAGGTCCGGCGTTGCGCCCGCTGCCCTCGCATCACTGGTAGCGCCGTGCCCGTCCCTAGCGTCCCAGGGGTCAGGCAACGACTCCTTCGTAGAACAGCCATATTACATAACGTTGTGTTTTCGACGCTACATTAGCGGTTCAGCCGTGTTAGGGACGCCGAAAAACCAAGCTATCCCGCGAGGAGTATACTTCCCACACGCGGCGAGGGCTGAGGGTACATCGTTCGGCGCGTCATAGTGATGGGGGGGAAGCGATGGAACTGACCGACGAACTCACGGCATTCTTGAGCGAGACGGCGCGCACGCTGAAAGGAAGCGCGCGCCGCGTGTTCATGGCGCGGGCGGTGCGCGACTTGGGCGCGGGTGGGCAGCGGCT
>JAABUP010009280.1_pt1 | contig 12157 bp, 14 predicted proteins | sample 5559201 | NCBI WGS metagenome assembly JAABUP01 (sample SAMN10711887, study PRJNA513373) | rock metagenome | isolation source: Antarctica rocks | place: Antarctica | reverse complement strand
TGAGAATGACAACCCTTTCCACCTCCCCAATCGTCAACTTTCACATTCTTCTCCTACTTCTGTGCCACTCAGCCCTCGCCCAAGGAAACAGCCCACGATATGAACACTACTGCGGCTACGACACATACGGCTCCCCAAGGACAGAAGACTGCACCTCGCTCCTCGAATCCTTCGCCCCCTCCACAGACTACGGCATCCGCGTCTTCGACGAAGAGCAAATGCGCGCCGACGCCAAAGGCTCCTGGCCCGGCTGCGCGCACAAAGTTGGCTCAGCGCAACTAGCTCGCGTTGTTCAAATCCCAAGGTTCTATACCCAGAGTATGTGTCATGCTTGTTCTACAGTGCGAAGGGTCCCTACCCTAAGGTGATCAAGGCGATTTGGTGACATATAGTGCTGACGGGTGAGGGAACAGATTCGTGTAATTTTGCTCTGCTGAGTTATGCGCGCGGGGTTGACTATCAAGTTAGTGCGCTGGGTGATAGCAGTTGGGCGAAGGTGAATGCAGGGGGGAATTTTATGATTAGTAGATGTGGAATGGATAGTAGGGGATTGCCGAAGGGTGTTCCGGAGGGAGGGGTAGTGGCTATTCCAAGCAGTCAGTTTCTGTCAAGATTCTCAGGAGTAAGCGGATTCTGGAAGCTGACTTTGACTTCAATGTAGCAATGTCGCCCACCGCGTCGGCGCTGAGCCTGTTTATGTGGGAGTCAGGGTCGTTATTTGATACGATATTGAATTCGTTCACGAATAGTCCGGCGGGAATAATTCCTGCGCCTGGGAATGGACTGGCGATGAATCTGACTTCAGAGAATACAACGATAGCAGCGCGAAACATACGCATGCTAGTCCAGTGAGCTGCAGGCGCCATTGAAAAATTTGTAACGTGGAATTAAGCATTCCCTGGGATCTTTATATGTCGTGTGTACCTCTCAAGCTCATTTGCGGTGTCTTCGGACATTGGCAGCGATGGCTCTTTAGTGTTGTTATACCATGCATTACAAAGCCGTTCGAATCCCGCAATAGGTTCTCGATGGCGGAGAACAATTGGTAGACAATAGGCGCAAGAGTGCTCGTTGTCGATTGGTATCGTCGATAATACTCGCAGGATGAAGGACGTTCACTGCAACCATAGCCTAAATGGATCTATCGTCGAATTTGATCATCTGCTAGGTCGGTTTTGCTGCAGTGCAAATGGAGCTTTCTTGGAACGATCACTACTTGCTCATAGCTCGGTCATCCATTCAAGACGAAGTAGTCAAATTGGCTACCGGTATTCTTTCCACGCATTTCATCAATATTCAGAAGGGCGATTAGAGGCAATGACAAAAGCATGCCGAAATAGAATCGTGATCATGAATCCTAGTACATATTACGCATGCGCACTTCTTTTCGAAAAGAAATATAAAGGTGAACGTGAGATGTCATTCCAAAATTATATGCACGAAACTAATGTAACAATCCAATGACGTAGCCTATACTGAAGAAAAATAATATACTACTCCTACCACCACCGCAGCTGCTGCGAGTGGGAAGCGCCAGGCATTCCACGACTGAGCAAGCAAAGATTTCCGAGAAGAGACGGAGATTTCTACTCGATTCCTGGCACCTAGAGACTCCACGTATGATTTTCTTTCGGGTTTTTGGGAGTCTTCGGAGCGTTCGGGAGTCAATGGCGGTGTCTCCGCAACTGCATGTGTGAATTGGCGGGTTATCCTCTTCAATCGCTTCTCCGCCTCCTTCGCATTGCATCGTTGAGCTTGATCCATGAGCAGCATACTCTCTCTGAGTAGTGTGGAGACCTGTCGGAAAGCCTTGCCCTCGAGCTCGTGTCGCTCTTTGGCTTTGCCCTCTAGAGTCTCAAGCCAGCTGGTCACCGAAGAGTGTAGCATGTTGTTGAGCTCAGTCCCAAAATGCGAAGGTGTTGGTTCAAAGAAACGATCGTTGTCTCTGTCTTTGGCACGCGCCTCTCCGAACTCTTCGATGCCGATGGAGCCGTTGTCGAGGAAGGTGAGCACGTCGATGAGGACACAACCCAGGGACCATACATCGCTTTTTCTGGTGACCTTGTCTGTTGTTAGCCTGGCTTCCGGAGCACCATACGTTCCTCCATATCTTGAATTGTCAACACCACTGCTAGGGTTCGTGTCCTGTTTCTGGGGCCTGAAGATCCTGTCCAGGAACGAAACGGGGTGATCGGTATCGACGTCTGCTCCATTAGGCTTTATGTGCTTCATTTGGGAGATACCAAAATCGGAGATTTTCCAGATGTGCCTACTCTTTCCATCTCTGTTGTCTCTTCCTTCAAAGACTAGTATATTTTGTGGTTTGAGGTCCAGGTGGTAGCAATGCAGTTGCTCACCCGTCGATTCCAAGTAGAGCTCATCGTGGAGGAAGGCCAATGCCCCGGCTATCCCCACGCTTCGTCCGAAGACTGTCCCTTTCTCTTCGGCGGTGATGGAAACCTCAGGATCTTGGAAGTAGTCCCATAGACTGTACTTCGCTAGGTCGAAGAATAGACTGTAGGTGTTGCCATACTCTAAACTTGCTTGTGTAACGAGGATGTTGTCGTGGCGCTTGTTGGACTGAACGAATTTCCGGAGTATGCTTTCTTCTGCCTCGAATGACTCCTTGGCCTCAGCGTCGTAGTCGAAGAATTCTTTCATGGCGTACCAATCGCGCTATAAGACAAATTAGTGGGGATCAAAAACGAAAGATAAAGTAAGCTCAAATAAGGACTACTGACATTTAGTGCAGAGCCCGTAGCTGGGTCCGTGATCAAATGGCCTCTTTCAATTCTCACTTTGTAGACCTTGGCGTAGGCTCCCCTTCCAATTTGCTCGGGCTCGCCACAAAATGGTAATGGACATGACTGTCTAGAATCTGTGTATATGGTCTCGTCACCTCGAATCAAGACCACTGGGCAGAACAAGAATTGGTGCTCCCAGAAGCTGTTTCCGTCATCGTGCCCAAAAGCCTCGCACGCTGCGTCCTCTTCCAAAGGCAACTCCTCGTCACTGAGAAAGTTGCTCTCTGTGTTGCCGATAAGTCCCTTGCCAAAATCCTGCAAACTCTGATCTGTGCATCTTGCAGATAGCAAGGTGGCAAGGACGTTGCAGTATCCAGTTGATCTTGAACGTCCTCTTATCTTGGTAGCCAGGCAGCTTAGATGTTCTTCAGCAGCGAAATCGATGTGGTGGCCATCTTCATACAGCACGAGTCCAAAGAGCCGAATGAGTCTTTTCTTATCAAAGATCTCCTGGGTGACGCCACGACGTGCAAAGCGCTTCTTTGGGTCTGCGTCATCCTTTCGAGTGAGGCAGTCGTCCAGTAGCTCTTTCAGGTGGGCGCGGTAGTCAGCAAGCTTATCGCTGCCATCAGGCGCCATCACCGCAGAGAGACGTGTGGACGAGCGAAGTGACAAAATTCAAACCTGGTACTGCTAATCGGAGGACACATGGGGATTTATTCATAGTAGTCACTGTCATACTTATCATTCCAGATCACTGATATAGAAGGCAACAACTCTGACGTTCGAGTCCCGCTTATGTGGCGGCGATCCTGTGGCTTGTGCGCATGTACCCTGTTGTCACAGCCTGATCGTTATCAGTGCTCCCAACGGTGTCAACGGTACAGTATTGACCAATAGTGTACGATTAGCGCTAAATTAGCGCAGTACGGTTTTGTATAAACAGTACTGTTTATTCACGTTATATACCGATATTCTAGTGTGAGCGTTTTACCTAGATAGGCTAGAAGACCCTCCACTATACGCAGGTACTTCGGTAAGTAGCTACCTTAAAGGGCATCCGAGCCTCATTACGCCTTATCAGTAATAATCTTAAACCCCTAAAGCCCCACTAAAAGGCCCCGAAAATCCCTACCCAAACCCCTTAAACTTAAAGTATCGTTTATACCAATAGCATAGCCGACATTATATCGTTTTAGACGGTACAGTATGGACCCTATACTGTACTATTTATCAAGAGAAAAAGTCAGTATTATACCGAAGATTCTGGATAACGCGATATCTTCGGTATACCGTTGAGAGCATTGACTTCGTGATTCATAAGGTTGTGCACTTCGGGAATTCCCATTGGACAGATCTAACGGCTCACTTCATCGAGCGTAGATCCCTGCCGCGCCATGCATGTCAAACGGTAGCTATGATTGCCGATTGGTGGGGATACTGGGGGCCAATGCAGTTGGGGCGCACAAGGCAGACCTTGTTACGATAGATGTTCCCATTAGGCAACTGTTCCAATAAATATGACGACTTTTGCACTGCTTCCGCCGAATAACAACGAGTGACACAACCAAGATGCCCTCACAGCAGAGATACCAAGTGAACGCGCGATATCTCAAACGTGAAGTACTCCACCATAAGCTTCGAAGGATGTTTCCCAGGTCTCGCACGTCTGAATTCGACATCAAGGTGAGCCCCAAACACGCCAGCGTTTTTCGAACAACCACAACGGCAAGAGCCCCCGTTAACAGGGGTTTCATAGCTGGTCAATGATATGTGGAGATTTACTGCGCCCCGCAGCCTGACAGATGTAAGTCCTCAAACAAGTACACCGAAGAATGTGAGCTAAAGACCTTGATAGGGCGAAATGGAGTGAGAGTGCCTTATTCTTACTTATATTCCGGAAGGCTAAGCTTCGCTAGGTCGCTCATGAAGGAATATTAGCGACGTTATCTTTTTGTATTTGGCTTCGAAATAGACCATTGGATAGGGAAACAGCAGTAGAAAGGATTTTGAGCTGGAAGGTCCACCCTCACAAATACCGGTGAAACGGTGAACATATACGCCTTTTTCTTAGCGGAGCGGGGTACAGCGGCATAAGGCTGAGTGGAATAATTCGTTCCCTGCGTGTCTTGCTATCAACCAACTACATAACCTTTCTGCCCAAGCAACGTCCTAGAGCCTTCTCATATCGGTTTTATATCGTTGAGCGTTAGTTGTGAAAAGGTTCAGGAGAATGACTGGATGGAATCCTCAAGACGGGACGACGAAGCGTCCGATTCCGAATCAACAAGTCTACTCCATAAAAGGCGATACTGACACAGCATGGTCCCGACTTGCTTCATTAAAAGTCTTCAAAACAGCAAGTGGAACACCCACCCTAGATATTGTCGACGTGACAAGGACCCAGAGCCAAGCAAAGACATTCAACAAGATCACAAATTTGATCAGCTACCTTGACATCAACCCAAGTTCTGACTTGACGAGATTGATGTAAGGACAGCCCATTGTCCTCCATTTCACCGCTAAGTCGAGGAACCGTACAGATCCATCTGTCAGAAGAACTCCTGGGCCAGCCTGGAAATCACCCAAGCAATATTAGAGGTCCTTATGCACAAGCATGATATCATGCCCGAGTTCTTTGAAGTGGTACGTTGTTTCCAAGACAAGGCATGCAACCTCGAAGAAGCCTTCGGCGGCGCATCTTGGAAGAAATGTACGCCGCATCGCAAGGGTACGTCGTCACCACAAGTCGAGAAGCCTTTCTGGTAAGGACTGTCTAAATAAGGAAACCAAGAGATGACTTTCGTCCTAAAATACCCCGAGAACAACGGCCGAACGGATGGGGCAGACCCGTGGTCGATACGCCAGACGGGTGTATATCAAAGCTATGACTCTGGCACCAAAGCATCGCTTTGGATTCTACTCAATCCAAGACAGAGTACCGCCCTAGACACGCGCGTTAAGGCTCTGCTGAATAGCTCACAAGATGCGCTTGATGAGCCATCACTTCTTGGTCTCATCGCTTTGTCGACCTACTTTGTCAATTGGCGAGCTTACATGGCTTATTGGGAGAAAGAAGAGTTGCGGCTGGTAGGTCAAGCATTCCAATCTTCCGTGATCGTCGCTGAATTCTGTCAGTCTGGAGTCGTCATCAGCGCCATAATCAACGAGGAGCTTCAATTCAGCCACTCCACGCTATCAGAGCTTCGACGCCTCGAGGCTCGCCTCCTGCTCCTACCGCCAATTTTTCATTCCATAATGCAAAGCATCAAGACGCTCGAAGCCTTCAACGACGCGCTCCACACTGACAGCAGTATCTGCGACAAAACGCACAACACCACGCAAGAGATCCTCCATAATTACAGCAATACAGCAGCCGCATACAGTCACAACGCAACCTTTATCCGGGACAAGATCCGCGGCACCGCACAACTGCTTTCAGATACGCTCAATCTGAAACACCAACAGATCGCTCAGAGAATCAGTGAGAACACACTCGCGTTGAATGACGCGGCCGTTAGAGAATCCGCTACAATTCGCGTCATCACGGTGGTGACGTTACTATTTCTTCCTTCGTCGTTTGTTGCTGTGAGTGCCCCTCAATAGTAATTTAATGAGACCAGCAATTTCTTGCTGATCTGAGTTCTGGTAGACTCTCTTCGGTATGCAATTCTTTTCTACAGACGCAGGGGGCACGTTGATGGTGTCGTGGTCTCGGTTGTGGATCTTTTTCGCTTTGGCGGCCATACTTACCGCGGCGACGTTTGGGTATTGGAAATGTGTGGATAGGAGGAGGAGGGTTGAATGCAAGATTGAAGATTTGGAATTGAGGAGTATAGATTTTGTGCAAGACGTAGTTTGAAGGAGAACGCGGACGCAATGAATTCTTAGTACCATTACTGGAAGATCAGAAGACTAGTGCATTACTCAACCAACAGAGAGAAACATTTCTAATAGGCGCATGGGTAGATCCGACAAGGCCAAAAGACAAGCTTGAATCTCGCCGAGTCAAGACCAGCCAGGATAGTGAACCTGAGGGAATGTCTTCGCTCGAATAAATTTACGGATGCAAGTCTCCAATAGCCTGAATACTTCCATTAGCGTGAGTCCCAACGTTTCCGGCGCCGATCGTATTCGACTAATCATACGCATTGGGCTTCGCTTGCGATCATCGCGATGAGATTCTTCTCTTCAAAATCTGCAGTCTCGGTCAGACCCGTCCACGATCCATACATGTCATCGAAATCAGAACGAGCGGCAAGACCCGCACTTTCCTCCAAGGAAAGATTCTGACCTGCCAAAGCCATGACTCCAGGCGCAAGACTGTCTTCTGCCATCTGCACTCGATCCCTAACGTGGGCTGCGACCTCGCAAGGAAACCTCATCAACCCCATGGCCTTATCGATCCACTCGGGCGCCCTAGTAATACCGATGTGGCTAATCTCATCGGCTAAAGACTTGATGGCTTCTATGCGCATTTTTGGGTAATATGCCGGGCCGGGAGCGGGGAGCTTCAGTCAAACAGCAAGCGTCACTGCATATAAATGCGCCAACGTCACCATAAGCTGGAGGCTTCGATCTGTCACACTCATGAACGAGACTGGAAGCCAAATCACCCATGCTACGAGTGGGAGCCTTGTATTGATCTTGTGGATTTGGACAAGGGGGTGAGATGCGAAGGTTCTCCACGAAGCCCAAAAGTTGCCGCAAAGATTTCACCTGTTCCTCGCTGCGACTGGCAAATTCCATGGCCCCTGGGAGAGACACAAGAGAACCCTCTAGAAGGCCGAGTCCTTCCTGTCCGGAGACTTGGCTCCGGTAAGACGGAATGACGCCAAGCTCGTACATTCTGTCATCTAGAAAAACTTGGAAGGCAGACTGGGAGTTTCACGGCTGCAACGTATTCTTCAGGGTCTTGAGACCTTGCATCAACGCAGCCCAGGCTCGCCAACCTGGAGATTGCCAAGAGAGCATAGCTGCTGATACGGCGAGTACAGCATCAGAGTTCTTTCGGGCTGAATTCCCGACAGCTTGACTTGAAATGTTGAAAAATTTGCCTCGGTGTGCGAACGCGATTTGATCAAGGGCGGCAGACTTGACTGTGAAGGCAAGCTGTGTGGCCGAGAGTGCGACTAATGACTGCATGTTGTAATCAAAGTGAATCTCGTAGAATTCGTAGACTCGAGCTTCTTCGAGATGTCGCAAGCATGATACAACAAGCGGCACTCTTCGATTGAAAAGATGTCCGGGCTTGGCGGCTCCTCTAGACGCATGTGTGAAAAGGGAAACGTCTTGGTGTTTTTACAGTGCTCCACGCCATTTTCAATTTCGTCAGGCAAGTCAAAGTCAGTCAACTTCTCGGGGGAAAAGAACCCTCAGATGCAGCGGGCTCGTCGATGTAGGCGCACCTCAAGCCCCGCTTGGTGCAATTGCGGCCTTGTGCAAATGGTCAGAACAATCTTGGCACCCAAAGATCTCAGAGAAGGCTGGATCCTTCGGGATATAAAACGGCATTACGTACATTGTGGGAAGGATTTGTCACATTTGACTTTTCGATTCTTGCAAGTCTTGCAGCCCTTGCGTGATTTCTGATGAGCTCGACGGGTGGAGGAAGACATTTTAGAGATGCTTGAATACCTCGATCAGTTTCGAGGTCTTGTACGTAAGAGCGAAGCGGTAAGGACTAATAGAGTTGCATGATTGCCCTGAAAATGCAAGGCTAGTGCAGCTGATGCAGGGTTCTTATCTGATGCCGTTGTCAAAACCAGTGCAATTTCAGAGTATGGCAGTAGATTCGTCGTCTAGATGCCAAATTGGATGAGTACGCAATGCCTAGCAAAAGTCGATCTCAATGCTGTTCTTGCGGTCCAGCTTCGCTGTCCTGTTGAGGCGTGTTCAATAATTGATGCAGCTCTTTGAAGCTTTTCTCGTGTCGGGTATCAGGCTCGACAATGCCGGTCTTATTCAAGAACCAGAGAACAGCGAACATGCCAACAACTTCTGCCGCTGACTGTTTAATGATCTCTGGGCGTCGCTGGATTTGTTCTTTGATTACCCTCCAGAAAGACATGACAACCTGTATCCTAAGACTGAGACGAGAGAGAAATTGCTATCAGCAGTATCCCGTGGGTTCTCAGTCCTTCTGATGATGACACTCTGAGGTGGAGCAAAAACATCTGCAAATTTTGACTGCGACGATTACATAAGCAGATCATCGTATTCGTATTCACTATCGGAGCCTACGGACTCGGAGATCCTCTACATTCCTTTTGCTATTTAAATAACTCTCCTGCGAACCTAGACAGTAACACGACCTTTCACTGGATATAGGAACTGCTTTCTGGTCAGCGACATGCTTGACCCATTTCCACCCCGAAGAATCAACTTCCTTTCGCAACCTATTGCCGACCGATTCTCTCTTCAGACCCTTCCTCTCCACGTCCATGAGATCCTCCTGGCTGCCGGCGTCTACCATGTCATATACACTTACCTATCGCCTACACTGTCGAATCAGCTTTTCCCAGCCACTTACCCTCGTCTCTCCTTACGGACGAAGATCAATTGGGACATTCATATGGTGTCGATGTTCAACTCAATCTTCATATGCTCGATAGCATTATGGGTGCTCCTGAAGGATGAGGAGAGAAGAACCATGAACGCTGAGGAGAGGATATGGGGCTATACTGGTGCAATGGGCATGACGCAAGCTTTTGCTGCTGGATATTTTGCGTGGGACACATGGGCTAGTGCTTTGTACCTTGAAGTTACAGGTCCTGGAGCTTTGGCCCATGCCGTCAGTGCCTTGGTCATCACCAGTCTGGGATTTGTAAGTCTCTTGAGTGGACTTGAGCAATCGATGCTGCCTGCAATGGTGCAGAGAGCTGATCGATTTTCAAGCGTCCATTTGCAAATTATTACGGGATTGCTTTCATCTTTTACGAATTGTCTACTCCTTTCCTAAACATCCACTGGTTTCTCGACAAATGCAACATGACAGGCTCTTCCTTTCAGCTCTACAACGGCATTGCTCTCCTGGTGACTTTCTTCGGGTCTCGGCTGGTTTGGGGAACCTATCAATCGGTACGGATCTATCAAGACATTTGGCTAATACTCCAGGTGCACGATGTTGGTAGTGGAGGTCGGAAGAGCTGGAGTTCTTTCGGTTCCGTACTACCATCCCGGCATCAATCAGAGGTAATGCGGTTTGCTGGCAAAGAAGCAATCCCGCCATGGTTGACTCTCGTGTACCTGGGCAGCAATACCCTTCTGACTCTCTTGAACTTCTACTGGTTTTGGATGATGATAGGAGCAGTCACAAAGCGTTTCCCTGCCTCGAAAAAGAATGACCAAAAGATCGCGAAGGAATAGTCATGATGCCTAAGATGTAAGCACTAAGAAAGCCCAAGGAATTCAATGGAAAATTAACTTTAATTGGCCAATCGGCCATTTCCACGGAAGGGTGAATATGGCTGTTTTGTCTACGAGACTGACAAACGATGCCCTAGTCGGAGGGAATTTGACATTGCCATGTAAGTGTTCGCCTTCGAGTACAGTCACATACAGATCCCGCCATGGTTATGAATACACTCAAAAGCCCGAAACAACCTAAACATATGAGCCAAGCCCGCAAACATCACTGCAACGTGCAATATCTGATGGCTGGTCCCATAAATATCATACTTCACCTGCTGCGACTTCTCAGGAATCTGCCCAACAATTAGCTTTATACATTTCTAACAAACCGAACGGGTCTCCTACCCTGGCAGCATAAGCCACTGCTCCGGTCACATTGAACAACGCCATCAACACCATCAGTCAAGACTCATACGCTGGTTCTGCACTTTCCTGCCATGAAGTAAGACACCGTGAATGACAAAGACGATGGCTGAAAGCCCGAGCTCGGCGTACATGACTGCGCAGTAGGGGCGGATAGTTCGATGGCGAAACTTGGGGTGGAACGTGGTGATTATGCAGAGAGTTGCGAGGGCGGAGACCTGGCTTCCGTGAGACTGGGTAATGGTCGCGCATGGATATTGGATGGTGCACATTCGTCCAGTACAATTTCTGAAGCCCTGGGTCGCAGTGAAAACCGTAGTAGATGCTTGGGATGGTGGATCCCCACATCAAAACTACGATGCCGAGGTAGTCAAGCTGAATGTCAAAGGTCTGGACTTTGGGACTGTGATTGGAGATAATATGGAATCTCGATGTTTGATAATAGGCAATAGATGGGCAGTTGTAGGGAGAATTGCTTACGTGGTGGACAAGAAAAAGCAAATCGAGACACCGTGGAAGAAAGTCGAGAAGACAACAACATCGAATCTTGTTGGTGGAGATTGGCGAAGGTACAAAGGTCGGTAGGCGTAGATGGGAATAATAAAGGAACCAGTCGCCGCCCTAGTAACGTACGAGTACATTCTGTATGCAGTCAGGTCGGACAATTAAAGTAGCAAATTTACCTGTATTTCGCATGTATATACTCGTTATCCCTATCTGTTCTAGTTTTTACATGGAAATGGCCTGGAGAATTCACTCACTGCGGCCAAGACTGGATCTCATCCCAGGTCTTCAAGTCATTTTTCTGGTCCATGACCTACCGACATGAGCTCTGGATCTAAATCGATTGACACCGCTACTGAGCCTATTCATTACAGGAATCTGAGGAGATAATTTCGGGGCCGTTGCTTTTCGCTGATGGGCCATCTATTACTTCATTTCACTAATGACGTAAGTTGCAAGCCCACTAGTTGAGGCAAGTATTATCTACCTATATATATCGCTTGATTCTTTTCAAACTTACTTAATATGCCTCAACAACGTCGTGAACGTCCTACTCGCTCCAATTCTGCTGCTGGGCAGTCGCTACAGACGCTACCGTCGTCATCTCGCTCAATAGCAGGGCGGCAGCGTATATCCTTTACCCAGCTATTAGAGCAGGGCCTAGCAGCTCAAAATAATATTACACAGAAAGAGAAAGGGGGGAGTAAATGTAAACCGCTTATGCTGCTTACGCCCCGTGGCACGACGCTTCTCCCCCACTGAGAATGACTGCCAAAGATCTCGAACCAAGATATACTCGACAAGGCCAAGTCAGATATATTGTCAAAGATGCTGTCCATACACTATCGCGGTGTAATTTGCTTCATGCTATCAATACGTTGTAGGCATGAGTTCCAAATCTACAGAAATCCCCATCGACCCCGCAGTTGAGCTTTATTGTAGGACCTAAGCGCTGAAGCCTCGACTCGTGATCCACAAGGCTTATTGTATGGTTTTAACGCACGTATAGCGTAACCGTGCGGGCACCTCGCTCTACTCGGTGCAGCTGGCCCCAACGCGAATCACGCCCTAACGCCAATTACGCCGCGGAACAGGGAAGGGAAGGGACAAAACTGACCCCTATTCCCTTCCCC
>JAABUP010009279.1_pt1 | contig 12157 bp, 14 predicted proteins | sample 5559201 | NCBI WGS metagenome assembly JAABUP01 (sample SAMN10711887, study PRJNA513373) | rock metagenome | isolation source: Antarctica rocks | place: Antarctica | reverse complement strand
CTCCGGATCGGGTCCTGCCGCAGCCGTGGGCGTATCGGCGGGGAACGTCCAGACCTCCTCGGTTCCTTCGCCTGCGGTCCAGGGAGCCGGCAGCTGGACGGGGGATGCCAGGTGCACGGTGATGGCGTCGTCATGGAGCTGGACCGCTGCGACCGGCAAGCCTTCCGGGCGCACGCGCGCGGCCCGGCGCAGCACCTCATCGAGCCGCTGCACCTCCCCCGCGACTGGGCCCCCGTCAGTCACGGCGGCCCGTTCGAAGGGGACCAGCTCGGGGCGTGCTGCGGCGACGGTCCGCCCGGGCCGGCGGTTCCGGAACTGTTGCCGGCGCAGCAGGACCAGGGCAGCGAGGACGGCGGCGGCCGCTATCCAGCCGCCCGCGGCGAAGTCGGCAGCAGGCTGCTGCGTCGACGACCGGGACTGCTCCGCCGAGGCGGCGTTTGCGACGGGTCGCTGCTGGGGCGCGGCGGTCGCGGAAGCCTCGGCGGGCGTTGACGGTTGCCCGGTGCTGGCCGGGGCGACCTGCCCGGCGGGGTCCTCGGTGTCTGGGGTGAGCCGGGTGGCGTCCGGGTCGTGGGCCACCGGTGTGTGGGGTGGCGCCATCGCGGCCGAGGGGGTGGGTGCCGCTGCTGCTGGCGTGACTCGGGCGGCCGCTGCTGTCGCGGGGGCCGAGGCGGGGGTGGAGGGGGTGGCGGCGCCAGGCACGGTCAGGTGCCAGCCGACCTCGATGTGGTTGGGGTCGGTGAGGTGCTTTCCCCCCGGCTCCGTTCGAACGGCGTTAGCGGGCCAGACCTTTGCCTTCCAGTCCGCAACGCCGTGTTCGGCGGCGAGCCCGGACAGGGTGTCGCCCTTCTCGACGACCACCTCGGTGACTGCCAGCGAGGCGGCGGACGATGGGGTGGTCGATGCGGCGGCCGCCGGGTGAGTGTCCGCCGCGGCGTGTGCGCCGGTGGGCAGCAGCAGCTTCAGGCCGACGTGGATCTCGTGGCTGGGCCCGATGTGGGGGTTGAGGGTGGCGATCTCGGTGTACCGCAGCGGGTCGCCGAGCTGCTTCTCCGCGATCGACCACAGGGTGTCGTGGCGCTTGACGGTGTAGGAGTGGCTGGTCGCGGGCTTAGAGGTCGACCGGCTGGTGCTCAAGGAGGCTCCGGGGTGGGCCTCCGCCGATGAGCCGGTGCTCGATGCGTGATGGGCTGCGGCAGGGGTGGCATTCGCCGGGGTAGTGGGGTGGTGGGTGGCGGTGGCGACGGTTCCCCGCCCAGACATGGGAGTGGCCGCCCCGTTGTGGAGGCTGGCGGCGGCGGCGACCGGGGCGGCAGCGGTCAGCAGAGGCGCCGCGACGAACATGGCGACGATGGCGGCAACCAGCAGTGCGGCCGGTCGGGCGGACCAGCTCAGCCCGGGTAGTGGCCGGGCGGCGCGCTGGCCTCGGCTGCGGACTGCTGCCGGGATCTCGCGCAGGAGGGAGAGGGTGAAGGCGGCCCAGCAGCCCCAGGTGAGGATGGCAAGGACGACGAACACGCCGCCCTGACCGGTCAGGTCGGGCCTGGACAGGCCCTCCCAGATCCCGGTCAGGCTGGGGACGGTCGTAGGGAACGCGCCGATCCTCACCAAGACGAGGGGGACACCGATGACGATGAGGGCGACCACGAGCAGTGAGCCGAGGCCCTTGGCGATGGTGCCGACACGGGTCATGGAGTGCCTCCAGTTCTGACGCCGAGGAGCAGCTGGGCGGTCGCGGTGCGCGAGACGGTGTACGTGTAGCCGCTGATCGGCCCGGCCGCCGAGGCCTGCGCGGTGACGTCGATCCGGCCCGGGCCGATGAGCGTGACGGACCCGGCGACATCGGAGCGGGACAAGATGGTCCGGGCTGCGGTGACCGCGGCGTTGGTGCGGGTCCGGTCGTCGCCTCCGGAGGCGTAGCTGGCCGCGCGGGCGGCCTCAGCGGCGACGATGTCGGCCCGCTCCCCCGCCCGGATCTTCGCTCCGCCGGCGGCGACGAGGGCCACCACGGCGAGAACCGCGACGAACGTGGCTGCGACCCAAAGGCTCACCGAGCCACGGTCCCGACGACTCTGACGGACCGGGCGGCACCGGGCAACGACGATGGCGCCACGGCGCCGGATGGCCCTCACGGCCCTGCCCCGCTGATGGCCCGGCTGCGGTTCGGGTCGATTGGACTGACGCCCTGGTCCGTCAGGGCACGAGATCCCGGCATTCCAGGGATCGCCAGATCGGAGAACGTGACGAGGCAGTCCACTCGCACGGTCACCGTCTGCCCGGGGATCCCGCGGGAGGCGCCCGTGAACCCGCTGACGTCGGCGCTGACGGTGCCGCCGCCAGAACACTTGAGGCCCTGCGCGGCCAGGTCGGCCCGCGCGGAGGCAGTCGCAGCAATCGACGCGGAGCGGGCGTCCCGGGCCAGCGACGCCTGCCGGGCGGCGTTACCGGCGACGGTGGTCACCGACGCATTCCCGATCGCGACCCGTCCCGCGACGACGGCGAACCCGATGAGCAGGATCATCACCGGAGTCAGGATGGCCAGCTCGAGGGTGGCCGACCCGCGGTCGGCGCGCCCCACCCGCCGGCGACAGGTGAGGGTCCGGAACCGGCTGCGTGGGGTGGGTCGCGGGCTCACCGCGTGGTGAACCGTTCGATGCCGGCGGTTGAGGACTGAGCGAGGGAGATGTCGAACCCGGGCATCGGGACGACGTTCTGGGCTTGGCCGGAGCACTGCACGGTGACCGTGGTAGCGGTCCGGGCCTCGCTCAGCTGGGGCGCCACCACGAGTCCGCCGGCGACGTCGGCGAGGTAGGTCCGGCCGGCGGCAGCACCCGACCCGGAGGCGGCGTTCTGCACCTTTCCTGCCCGGGTACCGGCCTCGGCGGCCGCCTGGCACATGTTCCGGGCGGAGTACCACAGGCCGACCTGGATCGCCCCGAACGTCAACGCCATCACCATGACGAACAGGATCGCGACCTCGAGAGTCACCGATCCGCGATCCCGCTCCCAACGGCCCGCTCTCGAGGCCACTACCACCGGCCGAAGCGCGCGCGACCGCCTGGTCACCGGGATGTCCTGGTGATGAGACGGGGACGGGCGCGGCAGCATGGGCGGTCGAGGTCGCGGGCGGTTAGCGGATGCTGCTCTGGTGGGAGGCGATGGCGCCGACGATGACGACACCGAGGGCGATCGCGGCCGCGGACAACACGGCGGTGACGATGGCCTGCTCGAGGGTTAGGGCGCCGCGGTCGCGGCGTCCGAACCTGGCCTCGACCTGCTCGCCGGCGCCGCCGGTGACGAGCGCGGCCACGAACAGGGACGCGACGGTGACACCGACGCGGACGCTGGTGGCGATGGGCTGCAGGGCCTTCTTCATGGTGGTGCTCCTTCTGGTGAGGGTGGTGCCGGTGGGGTCCTTCGGGCGTGAGCTGGGTGGAGCGGTCGCTGGGGAGTAACGGACGTGGTCGTTGGCTGCGTGTCAGCCGCCGACGAGGCGGATGGCGGCTGGGTACACCAGCAGGGCGCCGAAGCAGATGGACAGGCAGACGGTGGGCAGGGTCAGGCGTTCGTTGGCGAGGGTGGCTTGGGTCTGTTGGGCGGTGACGTCGGCGTGGCGCATGCTGCGGGCCTCGGCCATGAGGGTGTCGAAGATGGCGGCGCCGTCGGCCGCGGTGGAGACGATGTCGGCGAGGTTGACCAGCTCGTCGACGCCGATCCGCCGGCCGAGGTCGCGCAGGGCGTCCCAGGGCAGCTGTGCGGCGAGCTCGGCGCGCAGGACCTCGGTGTGGATGAGGACGAACGGACGGGCGCCGGAGACGCGGGAGGCTTCCTCGAGCGCTTCGGCGGGGGACCCGCGGGCCTTGCGTTCCAGGCCGACGAGGGACAGGAACGCGGCGAGGGCGGCGCGGAACTCGGTGCGCGCCTTCTCGGCGTCCTCGGCGACCTGACGGGACGCGTTGACCCAGGCCAGCAGGGCCAGTACGACCGAGGCGACGACGGGGATGGTGAACGGCAGCCGGATCCCGCCGGCGGCCAGGATGGCCAGGAACACCGCCGGCAGCAGGGCACCGCCGACGGCCCAGCCGATCTTGGTCAGGGCCAGCTGGGCGCGGCTGCGGCCGAGGATGGCCAGGTCCTCGTCGGTGGCGCCAAGGTGACGCTCGGCGAAGACCACCAGGGACTGGGGCAGCCACCTTGGAGGCGCGGCGGGGGCGTCCTGGGGCGCCCCGACTCTGGAGCGGGCCGGTTGGGCGTTGAGCTGGGCCAGCACGGTCTCCAGGCGCGGTGGGGCGGGCCGGAACGCGGTGACGAGGAGGGCCAGGGCGGCCAGGACGATCATGACGCCGACGGCGACCAGCTGCAGGTCACTCATCGGGTCACCGCCCCGTACGGACCGCTAAATGGGTCAGTGGAGCCGGCTTCTGCCGGTCCGGAGGTGTTGTCGAGGTCCTGCAGGAAGCGTGCGCCGACGACGGGCCGGGAAAGCTTCTGGAGCCACCAGATGGTGGCGCCGAACCCGGCGACGATGAGGGCGAGGGCGATCTGTCCGCCGATGGTGTTGTACGGGGCCATGTAGCTGCGGGCGAACAGGGACAGGCCGACCCAGACGATGACGGTCAGGCCGAGGATCATCCGGATGTTGGAGACGGCCTTCTTCTGCTCGGACAAGATGGTGCGCCGCATCCGCACCTGCTCGTCGACGTCGGTGGCCAGCGCGGTGAGCACGTCTGCGAGGCCGGCGGCGCCGTGCCGGTCCCGCACGATCAACGCCATGGCGACGTGGTCACCGACCGGGTCGGCGATCTCCTTGGCGAACTGCCGCAGCGCCGGTTCCATACCCCGCGGTCCCATCCGGGTGGCCAGCGCCTTCGTCTCTACCTCGATCGGTGCCGGGCTGGTCGCGGCGGCTCGGCCGATGGCGTCCTGCAGGGTCTGGGCGGCGCCAGAGGCCAACAGGTCGGCCATCCGCCGTGTCCAGGACGCCAGCGCCTCCAACCGGTCGATGTGGCGTTGCGAGGCGGCGGACGGACGCAGCAGCGACGGCGCGACCAGCACCAGGGCGGCCGCGCCGAGGCCGGCGGCAACCCACCCGGTCAGGAGCATGACGGCGACGCCGGCGGGGATGGCGAGCAGCTGCCCGCGGCGCCACCGGTGGGTCATCTCCGCGTCGGACTTCAGCCGGGTCTTCGCGGCCGGCTGCGGCAGCTGGACCCCGAACGCCAGGGCGACGCCGAGGGCGAGCCCGACGATGACCAGCATCACGCCGACCGCGATCAGCAGAATCATGCCCGCCACCTTTCGTGCTCGTCCCAGGTGGAGGTGCCGGGGTTGAGCCAGGCCAGGTCGAACCCGACCTCGGACAGCCGGTCCGCCAGCTCGGGGGTGGGCTTGCGGCCGACCGGGACGGCCCGCCCGTCCGGGCGCGCATGGAACAACTGCTCGGTGACCGGATAACCCTGCTCGCCGAGCTGGCCGGTGACCACCTGCACCACCTCGGTGACGAACCGGCCATGGAAGCGGTCACGCTTGACGTGCACGATGACGTCCAAGGCGGTGGACGCCATCAGTGCGAAGTCCCCCGGCAACGGGGGGTTCGCCATCCGGACCATCTGCACAAGGCGGTCGAACACCCCGCGGGCGGACACAGAATGGATGGTTCCCATGACGCCGGCGATCCCATTTGAGGCGGCGTCCAGGAAAAAGACGACATCGTCACCCCTCGTTTCTCCGACGATGAGGACGTCCGGGGAGTCACGCAGGGCCTGGCGGTTCAGGTCACCCATGGTGATCCGGCCGCGGCCTTCGGAATTGGCTGGGCGCGCCTCGTAGGTGCGGACCAGCGACGGCGGGCGCAGCAGCCGGACGCTGCCGTCCGACTGGTACTGGACCTGCCCGTCGGGTCCGCGGGCCGGGACGACGTGCAGGCCCAGCTCCCGGTCGTCCTCGACGGTGACGATCATCTTGTCCAACGGGATGGCCCGGCACAATGCCCGCAGCAGCACCGTCTTGCCGACCCCGGTGGCCCCGGACACCATGATCTTCCCGCCGACCAAGACGACGGCGGTCAGGAACACCCGCAACGCCTCGTCGATCATCCCCATGTCCTTCAGCTGGGGCAGCGAGGTCTCCACGTGCCGGTGCACCCGGATCGTGCCCGCCGGGTGCGGGGTGACATCCATCGCCGCGGACATCCGCGCCCCAAGCAGGCCGACGGACTTCATCCGCAGCTGCAGCAACGGCCGGGACACGGAGAACTCCCGACCGGCGCTGTCATCCAGCGGGCTGGCCGCCATCGACTGCAGCAGCTGGGTCAGCTGGGCGTCCGAACCGGCCAGCGGCGGACCCTCGACCATCTCGCCGCCGGCCAGGCGCAGCATCGTCGGGTGGGTGCCGTTGAAGAAGATGTCCTCGATGTCGGTGCGGTGCAGCAGCGGCTCCAACGGCCCCAGACCACCGAGAGCGGCCAAGACCGCGGCGACCAGGTCGTCCTCGTCCGAGTCGGTCAGGATGCTCAGGCCGACCTGGGCGCGGTGCGCCACCCACGACTCCAGCTCCTCGTAGACCAGGGTTTGGGTCCGCAACCGCTTGGCGTCCGCGGACAGGTTCGCGTAGCGAGCGCCGTCCGAGGACAGCCGGGCGGCGACCCGCTGCTGCACCTCGACGACGGCGTCCGTGAACCCCACCCCGGCCCCGAACGCCGGTGCCGGGCTCGTCACCCCGGGTGGCGTGGGGAGCGTAAGGAACGTGGTTGTTGGGGCGAAGGACTGGACCTCAGCCCCGGCGGTGCTGGGCGCCGGAGGCTTACCACCGGGGCCGGTGAAGGGCGGGCGGGGGCTCATCCTGACTCCTCTGGCTGTCCGTCCCCAGGCGGGAGCTGCGTGGCCGGGATCCGACGTCCGTCCTTGGTGCGGACCATCACCGGGCTGGTTCCGTGGAAGTAGATGTCCTCGACGCGGGGATGTTCGAGCAGCACCTTCAGGTGAGTCATGAGGGCACTCCGATGGGGGTGGCGGCGTCGGAGGCGAGCCGTTGTGCCAGTCCGTGCACCTGCATGACCAGCCGGGTGCGGGTCATCCGGATAACCGGCGCGGTCGCCCCGTCGACCAGGGACGCGGCGGCCCGGTCGTCGCCCGGGAGGCAGGCGGCGGGGGTGACCTCGAGTGCGTCGCAGGTCTGGGCGGCGGTGTACGGGCCGTGCCCGTTGACGACCAGCTGGACCGCTTCGAGGTCTCCCAGCCGGGTGCGCAGCATCTCGACGGCGGCCAGTGCCCCCTGGATCGAGCGGGCCGTCGGCCGAACCACCAGCAGCACGACGTCGCAAGCCGCGATCACCGGCCAGCACGAGGCCTCCCCCAGCCGGCCCACGTCGACGACCACGTCCCGGCCCAGGACCGACGTGCACCGCCCGACGGCCGTCGCCAGCCGGGTCCACCCGCCGCCGCTCAACGCGCCCGCCTGGACCCCGGACTGCAGGCCGGGCATCACCCACGCGTCGCCGGCTTCCGGCAGCGCGACCGAATGCTCACCAATCGAGGCGGCCGCGTCCAGCGCCGGCATGTGGCGGGTGGCCACCGACCAGGACAGCAGCCCCGACTCGGTCGACACCCGGCCCGGCAGCAGGCCCGGGACGACGTCACCACCGGCCGGGTCGGCGTCGACGAGCAGCACCGGACGCGGCCAGGTCAACGTCAGCGCGGCCGCCACCGTGGTCGCGCCCGGCGACGCCTTGCCGGCCAGGACCGCGACCGCGGTCACGACTTACCTGCCGGCACAACCACGAGCGTGACCGAGCCGGTGGCGGCCGCCCGGGCCAGGCCAACCGCGTCACCCGAGGCGACCTGCAGGTCGACGACGACATCGCCGGTCGAGGGGTCAGGGTCGCCCGCAGCGGCCACCGACGCACTGAACGGTGCAAGTTGGGTCAGCGCGGCCCCGCCCTGCGAGGTCGGGTCCAGCGGCGCCGGAACCGCCAGCACGCTCTGACCCGGGATCAGCGCCTGGGTCGGACGCTGGCCCAGCTTCAGCCGAACCGGGACCAGGTCCTGACCGGCTGCCAGCCCGGGCGACCCATCCCCAACCTGAGCCGGGCTGAGGATGCTGCCCTTGGACAGGTCGGTCAGCGCGGTCCGGCCCAGGGTCCGGTCGCGGGGTCGGACCACCGCCAGCTGGTCCCCCACCGACACGTCAGCCGGCATCACGTCTGCCGAGGTGATGGTCTGACCCATCTTCACGTCCCGGGCCATCACCACCACGGTCTCGTGTTTCGTGTACTGCGGCAGCGCGTACAACACGCCCAGCCCGCCCAGGAGCACCAGCCCGGCCACCGCGATCATCCATCGGGTCTGGAACTGACGCGGTGCCGCAGCAACCCTCACCCCCGGCGCAGACGCCGGGGGCAACGTTTGATGAACTCTCGTCAGCGCGCGCTTTCCTCCAGGCGAGGGCAGGCTCGGCGGTGCGGACAGGCCTGATCGTCCCCACGACATCTTCATGGCACAACCACCTGCCACTTGCTGAGAACACGCGTCCTCTCCGTCTTCGATGAGCGAGCGCGGGGCGGCCTAGACCTCAGCCCGGCGTCACTGCATCTCGCGTCTGGCGCACCGGTCATGACTCTCCCTTCACTAGGGATAAGCACGGTTTGCCCCTTGGGGTGGACACCCACGACAGAGCTGATTTGATGTCGGTCCAAAGACACTAGCGCATTTGGTCCCCTGCAAGACGCCCGGGCGGGCACGGGTCGCCTATCGACCTCGCCAGGTCCGGCCTCAGTGCTAGGCGTCAAGTGATGTACGTCGGTGGGTGGACGGTTCAGGCGCATCTGGTCTCCCCTGCGTAGTTGCGCGAGCGCGACAACTGCGATGCTTCGCAAGGGACCAGGCCGATAGACGCAAGCTCTGACCCAACCCGACAATCCGGGCGTCAACGGAGGATAGATGACAAGGACCACGCTTGCCAAGACCCCGTGTGGAGCCGAGGATCACTTCACCGTCGTCACCGGGTCGGGTGGCGACATTGGACGGGAGCTGGCGGTTCGGCTTAGCGCTGCCGGTGATGCTGTGTGGCTCGTCGACAACGACGATGAGCGTCTCGCGGAGACCGAGGCCGCCTGCCTAGAACGGAACGACAAGGTCATGTCAGCTCGCGTGGACGTCACGGACTACGAGGCGGTGGACCGGTTCACCCACACCCTGAGCGGTACCGGAACAGTTCACGCACTCTACAACGCGGCCGGCGTCATCCATGCCGGCCTGCTGACAGACAGTCGTATGGCTGACATCGAACGCGTCGTGACGGTGGATCTGCTTGGAACCATTGCGGTTTCGCGCGCACTGGTGCCCGGACTCATTCAGTCTGGGCACGGCAAACTGATCAACATCTCGAGTGCATTGGGCCTGGCAGCCGTGCCGGGCTACGCCGCTTACAGCGCAGCCAAGTTCGGCGTTCGGGGTTTCACCGAGGCGCTGCAGGAGGAGCTAGCGCCAGCGGGTGTCACGGTCACGGCGGTGTACCCGGGAGGAGTCAGAACCGGGATTATGCGCCGGGCGACCTACGGCTCGACGGCCAATGCTCAGCGCGTCCAGGACCTCTTCGAGCGACGCGTGGCACGCATGTCTGCTGGTGCAGCCGCGCAACAGATTCTCGACGGCGTGCAGCGAGGCAGGCCGCGAATTCTCATCGGCACTGACGCCCGATCGGTCGACGCCTTGGTCCGTGTCGCAGGTACCCGCTATCAGTACCTCAGTCGGAGGATGGGCATGCGGCTGAATCAGGACAGGGGTTGATCTGGGTGTCGAACAAGTGGCTCCTCGTCGAGACCTTCAGGCTGAAATTGGAACCCAGCATCATCGCGATCGGCTCAGTCCCGAAGAAGATGCTGCCCCTCGAGTCAGTGCTCCACCGCGGACCCAACCTCGATTTAGTGCAGCAACTCGTCGCAGACGCCACCACAGGGTCGGCGCAACGGTCAGCCGAGGCCCGCACCCACTCTCGCCGAGGCATCGCGATCCCCCTCAGAGCCTTCACCGGAGTCATCCACGGCGCGTTCGTCTGGGTCGGCGGCGCCCACGAAGACCCTCCACGACGCGATATAGCCGGTGCTTGGCATTTCAACCTCACCACCGACACCATCGGGGGATCAAACGAGCTCCTGGACCTTTACGGAGTACGACCCGAACACCGCCAGACCGAGCGCGCAACAGCCGAAGCATTCGAGCGGCTCATACCGAACGCGGACGCCAGCGCAGCGCTAGCTCTTCTCGTCAGATCTCGACCGGGCGACGAGCATCAGGCCGTCTGGGGCGTACGCCGGGACGACGGAGACGTACGTGCCGGACACCTGTCGTGTCGGGCCGTCACTGAGGAGCGCGACGGAGAGCCCCAAGTCGTGCTGCGCGGCATCACGCACGACATTGGCCCAGCCGAGCAGACGCCGGCTGCCCCGCCCCCGCCGGTCCTCGAACAACGTGTCCTCGAGAGCATGGCTGAACCCGGGACGTACCGCGCGCTCGTGAACCTGAAGACATTGCGAATCCTCCGCTGGATCGACAACCCGATACCCGGGCTGGCGTGGCGCCACCTCCCCGGCGCCTCATACCGGAACCGTGGATTCACCCCGATGACGAGGGCGTCGCGCGGGACCTTTCACAGGGGTTAAGCCATGGGCACAGCGAGGGCACGCTACGACTAGCTGACTCGGACGGGGGATGGCTAGCTATTCATGTCGTGGCAAACATCGTGTTGCTGGACCAGCACACCACCGCAGGACTGTTCACCATGCGCCTCATCACCCCAGGAGACGGCCAGAGGCAGGGTGATTAGCCGCGCGAACCCGACATCGCCCTCCGCACAGTCTTCACGGACACTCCAAGGGCCGCAGCGAGTGAGCTCAGAGTTGCACCAGTCGGAAGCTCGGTCACACCCTCCAACTCCCAGCGCACGAGGGTCGTCTTCGATACATGTGTCAGCGCTGACAGGCTTCGCAAACTGAGGCCGGCAGTTGTTCGAAGTTCCCGCAGGTCCGGCTCGCCGATGCTGGGCTGAAACAGGTCCTCCACACCGACCTTAAGCGCCGCAGCGAGACGGTGGACGACAAACAGGTGTGGACTGGACTTCCCCAGTTCCCAGAGCGAGATCCGCTCACCACCGGCTACTCCAACCTCTCGCGCGAGCTCGTGCTGTGTCAAACCGATTCGCAGCCGAGCGGCACGGAGTGCCCGGGGGTCCACAGGCCGTCGGCGAGACATCCTCGCCAGCCTAGAGCCACGACGTTACCGAGCGCTACCAGCTTCTCGGGAACTTCAGCTCCTGCTGGGCCATCCGACCGGGATGTATGTCCGGCCAACGGTGCAAAGGGCCCAACGGGCTGAGCCCCGGAAGGGCTTGGCTGGAAGGGGTCGATTATGACCGAACACTGGTGGGCGTGGGCTCACTGAAGGACGCAGCGAAGAAGAGCATCGCCCCGGCCGAGCAGGTACCTACCCGGCAGGCATCACCAGCGTGCCCGAGGTGGTGACGAGTGGCTTGTCAGTGCCGACGAGCGCTTCCCCGAGAGCCTGGACCGAGTCTGGCTAGACACCGATCCTGTCGGCAATCGTCTAGCAGCCGCGTAGGCCGCCGCGACAGCATCCCAAGGTGCCCCGGTTGCGCTCGAATGGACCCGCACGGGCCCACGCAGAGGGACTGTCGTTCGCCTACCCCCGAAGGGTCAGGCACCGCGCCTGATGGACGGCCTCATCATGGCGTCGACGTCAACGGGTTGCACGCGCAACAGTCGCGGGCCGGCTCGATACGCGACGAGGTGGCCTTGGGCGATCCATCTGCGGAGCGTTCGGACACTTACATGCGTGCGCGCCGCCGCCTGGGCGAGCGACTCATACGTCTTCGGGGCCATCGGTTGCTCCTTCGGAAGTTCTTCCCTCTACTCAAGTAAGCGAAGAAACCCCCTTGAGGTGGACACTTGTCCGCCAACTTTTTTGGGTTACCGAAGCGAGAGGTCGGCGAACAGCCCAAGGGTCTGGGGGACGTCCCCCGTCGTGAGCCGCCGGGTCAGCGTCGACCGGGGGATGCGGGCGTCGCGGGCGACGGCCCACACGCTCGACCGTTCCGAGATCGCCTGCTCGACGAGGGTGGCGATCCTGACCCGGAGCTCGTCGGC
>JAABUP010009278.1_pt1 | contig 12157 bp, 11 predicted proteins | sample 5559201 | NCBI WGS metagenome assembly JAABUP01 (sample SAMN10711887, study PRJNA513373) | rock metagenome | isolation source: Antarctica rocks | place: Antarctica | reverse complement strand
AGATTGAAGTCATTGAAGTCATTTCGTAGTATACCCCCTTGTCTTAGTCTTTGCATCGATAGCGCTACCCGACCAGTGCCTACTTCGGCTACGTTCTCATACGTCCCCGACAGTACCTTTGACGCTGAACCCTCTTTGCCTATCAATCGCCACCTTCGGCCACGATCGCTAGTCGTAGGAGTTGGACGTCGGGCCTTATCACTGGTCGGCGTAGCACCCTGACATATCACAACGTTCCACAATCTGTATCCACAGGTCCCAGAGAGCCTGAGATAATTCACACCAATCCATGGTTCCGCATGTTTCGTCATCCACATGTGGGCACGCTGATAACAACAAAGCAATGAGTCAGACTCTGCAGTGGATGTGTCAGTGCATGACTCATCTTGAATACCCATTGAGCTGATGGCCAGCACAGCTGTCATATCAATCCCATTGAACCGTCGTACTCTTCTAGAAATGTCACCTTATCCTTCCTCATCCTTTGAATGACAAACATACCTCCTCCCCTTTGCCACTCTGAGACCTGTCTCTCTGTGCTTCACACAACGCATACACAGTACTGCTTCTCCTTCTTCACTCCCTTAACTTTTGTTGTTTGGCGCACTGCATATCCGCTCCAATCCCGCAGGTTCTGCTTAGTCAGTCGGTCAGGGTGTCAATATGCTCGCTACGTCGTAGGAAGAATTTTAATTTGTTGTCGGCGTTTTCGCCAGATCACTTCGGGTTCGCGTCATGACGGAAAGCATGATCGTCTCCCATATGCACAAATGCCATAGATCCACCCCTCATTCTTCATAATTCCTCGCCTCCATGCCGTCCGGCGGCCTCACTGCTGTCTTCTCTATGCAACCCAGCCCATCAGACCTTTCCACGCACCAGGATAAGAGACAGGGAAACGAGACGCACCTTTACCAATACTGGACCAATCGGTACTGAGCGTGGTCCCGCCCGACTCGGTGAAGGACTTGATCATGGCACGCCGGGTGTCGTCGTCGGCGTTGGAGTAGATTGAGGAGAAGAGGGTTTGCAGGGCGGCGTCCCCCCCGGCATTCTAAGGAGCAAGCGAGCGTTAGCGAGCGTCGGTGGGAGGGGGCGGGTTTGTGAGGGGAAGAGCGGAGCGGGCGGAGGAGCAGGGAGGGGAGATAGACGGGGACCGGGAACGGGAAGGGGAGAAGGTAGGATGGGAGAAGGGGGACATACGGGATCTGCGGAGTTGGCAGTTTTGCCATCGTCCAGTTCGTCGTCCACTAGACGATCCCAATTCTTCTTCCCGGCCGTCTCGGACTTGCGTGTTTCGGTAGCCGTGCTCGGCGTAGGGGTGGACGAGAGAGGAGTGGACGGTCCAGCGACAGATGAGGTGATCGGGGTAGACGAGGCGAGCAGGGAAGGCCAGTTGATCGATTCCGCCTTGGCGAGCATGAGTTCTAGCTGGACGATATCATCGTCAGCTGATAGCACGTCGCGACGTGGGGGAAGGCGCGGACCTTACTGCTCAGCACACGCATGTTGCTCTCGTCAGACTTGATGGAGGCATACAGTGGGTCGAGCGATAAGTGTTGGGGAGTGGACGGGCCGCCAGGGAGGGATGGAAGGGAAATGAGAACCTGTACGAGCGAGATATGAGAAATCAGCTCGAATAGCATCATCCAGCTGCTGGCAGTACGCAGCCGGAAAAGAAACAGTAGTCGAGCTCGACGGACCGATTCAGGTTGGAAGTCCACCTTCACATCCTCTTTGATGCTGGGAGCGCCGTAGCCTTTGAGGTAGAGCGAGAGGATCAGCCGGTCTGGGGTCTGGTAGAAATCGTAGCTATGGCAAGTTCAGCTTTTCGCAGACGGACGTGTCATGATCCTACTGACCGTGGAAGTGGGACTTCGGTCGAATCCATGCTGCCTACTGACTCTGGAAGTTGAATTCAAGGGAAGGAAGACGAAGCATGGGGCAAACGCGAGGTGGGGTCTCCAAAAGCCTCATCTTCCGGTCACGTGTTTGTGTTCATTTTATAGTAGAGCGTCATCCCGCTCGAGAGGCGAAATCAAGCCGTAGGCAGGCGGCAAGATTTCTTTCACTTCCTCATGCGACGTGACGACCATCATCTTGACTGGCTCCAAGCTGTATGTTGCGAAATCTGTTCATACCCATGAAGGCTTTGAAGTGTTGCGCGCGACCCGGACATACGTTGAGGTTCGGGCACCTGTAGTGAAAAATGTCCGGGAAGCTGCCTGCTGGCTAGCTGGATAGGCGCGTAAATTCGCACGCCTTCTACAAAATAAGACATCCCCCTCAGGGTCGTTCCTGATTGCGTGTTTGTTTCCTATATTCTTCAATCTCCGCATTCTGTATCGTCTCCTCGCGTTCCATCTCTCCTTTGTACCTCTCTGTTGTTGATAGCGAGAAGGACCGGAGCCGAAGGGTATCCTCGAAGGAAGCGGGACGAGGTGCGATTCCGGCACCTTCCCGCGGTGAACCTGGGTAGGCCGACTCCGTCTTTTCGTCAAGCGATCGAACAAAGGCACCTTCCGCTTTTCGGTAACGGCGGAAAGACTATTCTTCGACTCAGCGCTCATCTTTTATCCCCAACTACCACTTTCCCATCCATCGGTTAACAGCATCTATCAATATCCCCATCCATCATGTCGTCCGCATCGCTCTCATCACTGCCTGGACCAACTCGAGGTCGATCCTCGCGATCACCATTCCCCATCCTCATTCTCCTCGCCACCCTCATCAACACCATGTCCGCCGCGACCGTCACCGTCTACACCGGTGGTATGTCAGCCACGACCACCTCCCTCGCACCCGGAGCCTCATACACCGGTCTCGGAGCGTACGATCCCACCACCTTGACACCACCAGCGCCGCCAAACCCGGCAGTATCCGCAGTCTCGTTCAACGTGCCGGCCTCTCCCGCAGCGGCGATGGATGCGGACTTGTTGGTGTCCATCCCTCAACGAGGCAACTTCCTCGGCTTCTCCATCGAGTTGTCCGTCGCGGATTCCATCCTGGGCCAAGCTGGCACCCAGCTTAAGCCGCAGTTCCTCAACTACCTTGCCAACATCCAGGTCCGAGCGGGACAGGGACCGGTGATCCGGGTTGGGGGGAACACGCAGGAAGGGAGTACGATCTTTGCGGATGGCTTGGCGGATGGGACGGAGTTGAACAAGATCAAGACTCTCAGTGCTTCAGACGGGACTGTCACCACTGTGAGTCGATCGATCTAGTTTTACGGTTGGGACGGCACTGAGTCTTGCAATCAGTTGTCGTCCCCATTGGTCGTTTACTCTCCTCTCCTGCTGTATACGTTGTCGAATATCTCAAGTCTGGTCGGGGCCGAGTGGTTCTTTGGACTCTCGTTCAACCAATCTTCTGCCGAACATCCCACAGGAAACGTGCCCATCGCCGCTCAATACGCGCAGGAAATCCTCGGCACCAAACTTCGCGGATTGGCATTGGCAAACGAACCTGATCTGTAAGTCAACCCCGTCACGCGGCGAACTGAGCTGATGGTGAATAGGTATACCGCCCACGGTGTACGATCCCAAGGATGGGGTGTCAGCAACTTCATCTCCGAGTTCACGGGTATGACCAACAGCGTGATCACCACCGCGACCCTGAACAACCAGGCAGCCTTCGTCGGCCCATCCGTCTGCTGCCAGGTCGCCGGCTTCGAGCTCGCCGACGTATTCGGCGCGGGTTTCCTGAACGTCTCAAACGTCCTCGCAGCCGTCACTGTCCAACACTACCCGACAAACAATTGCAAGATCAACGGGAGGATCATCAATGCGCAGGACATCTTCGCGGATTTCTTGAACCACACAAACGCGCAATACCTCGTCTCGCTCTATCTTCAGGACTCGGCGGACACGCTAGCGGCTGGCAAGGAGTTGGTGATGCTGGAGATGAATACCGCGAGTTGTGGTGGGTTCGCAGGGTTGAGCGATAGTTTCGGCGCAGCCATGTGGTCAGTTGGGGTCTCCCCTAGGTCGATCGAAACTGATGGAGGGACAGGATGACGGATTATGCGCTTCAAATGGCTTGGGGGAATTTCTCGGCTGCTTTGATGCATGTCGGTGGGGAGAATGTGTACTACAACGTGAGCCGACATCCTGTCGTCTTGGAAATCGTTGACTTGTCCGTTCCTCCTACTTGCTCTTCTCAACGTCTTTTCTCTCAAAATCCTTCTCGCCGCTACGCTCGCGATCCCACGGCAGCCCTTCACCCCACCCCCTACGAATATCTCTCATACCAAGGAATGGACCACCGGTTCAGTCTACTACGCCACCCTCCTCGTCGCCGAGGCGTTTGGCAAGACCAACCAGTCCCAAATAGTGGACATGTCAAACTCCACCGATATCTACCACCCGGCATACGCAATTTACGAGAATGGCGCACCTACCCGGATGGTCCTTTTCAATTACGTCAACGATCCCAGCGGCGCCAACACTTACACGGTCACGATGAACGGTTTCACCTCCGGCCAGGTGTTTGTACGATACCTCGCCGCGTCATCCGTTAGCGAGCAGTACAACATCACCTGGGCGGGTCAGACCATGGGATACTCGTTCGCCTCGGATGGTCGATTACATGGCGAGCAAGCGACTGTGACGATAGACTGCGCGAACGGAGCGTGTGTGGTACCGGTTTACGCACCGAGCATCGCTCTAGTCTTCCTCAGTCCTAATGCATTGACCGACTCGAGCGCGGCCGCCAACGCCACGACGACATTCGCGACAACGGTGATGGGAACGGGGAGCGCGACGGTGAATCCGCAAGTGATGGAGACTAGTAACGGGCAGAATGGTCCAGCCGGACAAGTGGGCAGTACGAGTCAACAGCGGGCCAGTCAATCGGGATCGCGACGGAGCGTCGTGCCGTCGGTGGGGCTGGTGATGGGGCTGGTCGGGATGGGCGTGGCACGGACAATTGTCTCGGTGTTGGGAACGATCTGTTTTCTTTCATGAGGGAGGGGGAGATTTTGTGAGACAGAAAGTGCAGTTATAGGTCATGCACGGAATTGTGCGGGTATGTAGACACACGTTTTTTGCGCGGACTGACCGAGGTGTACTTTGCAGAGTGGGGCATTCGAGATACCACTGATTCATGACAACGCCAAAAGTCAACTGACCGTCAGCCGTAAGTACCGAGAGAGGTCGTTCCGAACATCAAGCGCTCAAGCCTGCACACCATCACTCACTGTCCGTTACGGTCTATCAGTGGAGATCAGCTGCTTATGGTTGCATCATTCAGGCAAAGTCAAGATCTGATCCATACCCCGGCGATTGACCCCTCAGTTGTCTGGCGAACCTCAACGTTCTACTCATGCCCGTCTTCGCCGTCCGACTTGTCCTGTCACTCTCCGCCAAAGACTCCTCACCCTCATTTATATCCTCCCTCCGACTCATCTCCCTGGCTGTCCGATCGAGAGCTCCTCTATACCGCCAATTGAGATAATCATCTGTCGGGCAGAAAGTCACCTCACCATGGGCAGAGTCAAGGCCCGTCTTCGTCCTCGTTTTGAGAAGCTCAAATAACTCGTCTCCTGTACGGCAGATCTGAGCCCAAATTCTCATCACCGCCACTACCACCAGTTGGCTGACTGGTTGACTCGTTTAAGGTCGGGGCTCCCAACGACTGATATCGTCTTCATCGCCGCCAGCACGCCCGATTCTCTTGTCCGGGACGAACCACCTCAGTGCCGGATACACCTTTATCTCAACCGACGGAACCGCCCTCTTTTCATCCTTCGTGATGAAATGCGTGGTCAGGTGAAAATCCGTCAATTCATCTTCCGTATTGTCAAGCATGCGTTGCGAAAAGTCTTCTTTCCAAATGCTCATCTGGGCCTTCTTCCGCCTCTCGATACGCTCCGGTATCGGCAAAAGTCATGTTCGTTTCTGCTTCTCTTTCGGTCATGGTCATGAATTTCTCATACGATTGCTCGAAACTTTTGTCAAGCTCTGGTCGGATCTTGCTGAGGAGATGGTCGACTTCCTGGCAGAGGCTGGCCGGTACGCGGGAGTAGGGGTCAAGGGTTTGGCTTACCGCGCTGGTACTACTCGATGGGGTCTTCACAGGAGCCATCTGGAGGAAGGTCAGAGGTCAAGAGCCGCTCTGACCATCTTGACTTTGTTGTGGTCAACTCATCCCTTCTCAGATTCTTCCTCGACAGAACTGATCGGAGTCTGTCATAAGACGTCATGTCCGCGCTCCTCTTAGTCCAGGTACTGTCCCCATTTCCTTTCCAAGAGCTCCCCACCTCCAGGTTAGAAGGAGAAACTCTCGTGTCTACTAACTGCAGCTGGGTACTGCAAAGATTTCATCAAGCGTCCTAGAGACCTATTTGGCACAAGTGCATCGAACTGGGATCCTGACAGCTTCAGGATAGATGCACCCGGAAGGCTTCCTAATGACTGCTGCAAGAACAAAGCGTCCTGAACGAGACAACTCAGGTCCTTGCCCCAAGCTCAATTGATCCAGTCTTCACACAACACTTGACAGATCATAGTTTGACTCATTTAGGGGTTCAAGCTCATTTTTTAGCCTGATCTTTAGCCTATACAATTTCCTACTCAGCGGTCATCTCCGCCTTATTGATGCTGATCTACACCAACCAAGACAATCGCCTACTTGTTGCTGTTTAGTTGAAGAGGCAGCCAAATTATGGGGGTTCAAGCATCTCTTGATTTGGTTCACAGATGGGGGTTCAGCTTGGGATTGTATGTCAGAGTACACGCAAGTATACGTGCCTTCCTTATGGTCCCTAAGTTAGTCAGAACCCAGCAGATCTGTACCCAGTCCTTGACCAGCCAAGACTTGCATCACCCTGTGTCATCATTGCCATCCCTCAAGTCTTGCTACCAAGCTGAGCCCCTTCCACACACTGGCCTTGACATAGATTCCAAGCAGGTTCTCAACCCCATGCTTGTTATTCTGTCGAGTTTCAAGGCAGATGATATTTTACCACTTTGAAACGGGGATGTTTGGTTTTATTGACCCCAAAAATGATACATGTTTGAGTAGATGGCCTGGATATGAAAAAATGATCTACAAAACCTCAGCTCAAGGAGTGACTTACCGCCAAGTATTGACTGGAGGTATCTGTAATACATCAAGCATATCTAACAGTCACGGTCTACCTAGATCTTGTACATTGATTGTTTCTCACCGCCTCCTCACCTCTCCAACCCAACTCACCCTTATTGGCTTCTTGCCGTCTCATGCCTCTGATGGCTGACTTCAGAGCGTGTTGACTCATTTTTTCTTCTCAAGGTCCGGGTGCCATCCGTCTCATGCCAAGGCTTGTATGCTCTATTTCCCGGGCGTCCATTCCAAGGCAACTCAATCCAAGACTCGCTTGGTTCGCCCCCTCTCCTCTTTGACCTTGTCAGCCCTGTGATCCGGGTCCATGGAACTACCTTGCCATCCGCATTATATGACATGGCAGTTTTGATTTCATGTACATGGAATTCATTCTTTGGATGATGGAGCATGTATTTGGAGTATGCTGTTTTCATCGACTCCATCTGCTTGCTTTTCTCCTCCTCTATCAGTCTGGACAATTCGGATTTGATGGTTGTCATTATTGATATTCCGGTCCTTTGGGTCGTGATGTGCGAATTTTTAGAGACGAATTTGGAGAGCGCCCTGCGATAACCTTTCTCAAGCTGATTGTTAACAGTCTCCAAGAGGTTATCGAGTCGTTCCGAGTGCGGGAGAGGTAGATAGTAAGGATCCTTTCCAGCGGTGGTTACGGCTGTGTTCAGACCAGATCTGTGCGTATGATCTGTTTGTTGCGTGGGTTGACTTGACGAATGGATAAAGTAGGGGTGTATGGTAGAGCTGGAATCATGCTGTACTGTGGTGCTTTGGGTGAATGGGTTCTGGGAGTGATTGTGGAGATCAGGTAGAGGGCTCCTCTCTCTGTTCTGTGAGCTGTCTTGGTGTGAGGAGGTGTCTGAAGCTTGCAACCTAGATCTGCTTGTTCTGCTTGACAGATCACAAGGCCTTTCTCTGACATGAGATCGCTCTCTGGGTTTCCTGGACGTTGACGTTACGTTGGATTGCTCGGCTGAGTCTCTTCTACCCCTGCGCTCTGCCTGTTGGGAAATAGTGTCCGTGTGTGTCCGATCCTGTGGAGGACCAGTGATTGTACTTGTACTTGTACTGGAGGTATCCGAGGAGTCATCATCGCTGCTCAGACCAGTAGTCTGTTTTGACGCCGTCTTTTGTCTCCTGCTGCCACATACAGAAGTTGAGTAATGAGAGGGTTTGTTGCTCTCCTCATAGTTTGTTTGGGCTGTATTATGTCTATGGGTGTATCCAGATGGAGCAGACGTGTTGGTAGTGCTTTTTGTTTTTGTCCCATGTCTTGTGGGCTCCTCATGGGAATTCCTGGGAAGTCTTGTCCCGTCGGAGGTCACTGGAAGATGTGGAGCTGTATAGGGGTACGATGTGTAGGTCCTGCTCAATGGACGTAGAGCAGCTGTGGAAGGTATGTAGGATCTCCCTGAAGCAATTCTACTTGATGGGATCTGAGAGTTGTCTTGTGAGCCTGTTGTCCTGCTCTGCTTGGAATGAGACTTTGCTGGGGTGGATCCTGACCGTTTTGTGTCACACCCAAAGAACATTGAGTAGATCTCATCAAGGAAAGAATTGCTGTTTTTTGGTTTCCCACGCACCCATCCCCCTCTTTGCTTCTTGTTGCCTGATTGATCCTCTTTCGGACGGAATGTCTTTCTTGTGACCCATGTACTTGGTCTGCCACTTGTTGCATAGGAAGTTTGCTGAGCATGAGAAGATGTCTGAGTAGGGAATACAGTTGTGGCAAACACTGGTAGGTAGGTTGATCTGCCACTGCGGCTGGATCTTCTGCCGCTGCTGTGGCCTACATGGGTAGTTGCCGGGTGATGGTGGGCTTGCATGGGTAGTGCTGAAATGTGTGCGCAGGTCAGATGCTTTGATTAGGATGTCTCAGGAAACAAATGGGAGAGGGCTTTTCCAGGTGACACCAGAACCTGCTTGAAGCAAGCTGAATATGAAAGCTGAAGCAGCTCAAAGGAGCGCACTGAGCTCTCCTCAACAGAGAATTGCTTTCACTCCAGGTCATCTCATATAGTGATGAGGCTAGTCTACCTGCCTTGTCCATTTATAGTGGATTGTCTCATCACGATACTCAGGGGACATGACATCCATATCGTGATCCCTGAAACAGGATGTTTAGCAAGTGCTGCAAAGGGAACACTAATATTTTTGAGTCGAATATGCATGAAATGCCTGATTCTCAATCACCACCGCGGTCACCACGTCTTACAGGCGCGAATGTTTGACTCGAAATGATTGCGTAAAGAAGGCGACGTGGAGCCCCAATTAACTGACTGTGTAAGCGTGCGAGAAGACCGACGCAAGCAGCGCTCCAGAATCAGACCTTTCCAACGTGCAGGGAAGCGGACATCTCAGCTGATTTCATCTGACCCAAGCCGGGGTGTGGTCGAGCTAAACGAGTCACCTCACCTCCGAATGACCGCTGAACCAGTCCGACAACCGGCCCCCCACCTGGACCGTCTGATTTCTCCCAGTTCTCCGAGGTATCCGGGTTGTCCGATCGTGGTCCGAATATTGACTACCGTCAAATCGAGTTTTGCCGCAAACTCGGGTAGAGGGCCTAGTCAATACAAGGTTTGTTTCACCCAGTGTTCTGCGACGCTTCTCCCAAGCCAGACCACCAGTCTGGGCATATCTCGACCCCGACTCCCCGTCTACATCACGAGGCCGCCTAGTCGATCCGTTCGGTGTGCGTGTCCGAGTCGACTGATGCTCTCTTGGGCGACTCGTCGATTCCTCGTAAGCTCGAGCCCGACTCATTGCGCTCTCATAGTCTTGCGTTCGAGTGGCGTTGGATCTCTTATCATCAAACCCTCTTGTCGGGCGGCTTTCCTCCGCTCGGATACGAGACGGCGAAGCTTGAGATCGAACTTCGTCATCTCCGCCTTGAGACCGACTGGTTGATCCGTCCGCATGAGGGAACCGAGGCGGCTGAGAACGTCTGGGGGGATATGCCGATCCCTTGAAGTCCCCAATCCGGGAGTAGTTCGGCCCCGAGGTAGGGTCTCCTCCTGTTGGACGGCTGCTCTCCAGGCCCGTATGATTTGGCGGAGGTGCGAATCTAGACTGAGGTCGGAACCGAGACTGGTCTTTCTCTTCTCGAGACGGACCAGTCCACTCCTCGGAGATGGCAGACGGAGCCTGTGGTCCTTCAGGACTTGGACGGATTTTCAAATCGTTCGAGATTTGAGCTCGCGAGGATTCGAATCCGGAGTGGTCGTTCTCAAAGCGCCGATCAGTCTCCTCCCGACGACGACCTCTCGGCCCAAACATCCACTTGACCCTTGCCTGCGGTCGCAAGATGCCGTCCTCTGTTTCAGACAACTTCGATGACACCATTTTCAGTCCAATTTTGTCATTCGGATGATCGTATAGGTGTTTTGAGAATTCGTTTCTCGACTGACTCATCTGTCTGTTCCTCTCGGCCTCGATCAGCCTCAAGAATTCGGTGGTGGATGTCATATTGGATCGCGTGTCCCGGGGCTGCAGGTTGACGTTGCTGTGGCCCGCTCTGAATTCGGCATAGGTTTTGTCGAGGTTGTCCGATTTGGTCACAGATAGGAGGGAGTCAACTTCTTGCCGACAATCCCCTGAGAGAAGGTGATAGTAGTCTGTGGTCTGACCCATGCAGATATCGGTATGAGCTTGGCGTGGGCGAGGAGAGGAACTCGGACCGTCTTCTTGGAAGTTGGCTGACTCGTTCCACTTGACCTTGGTGTCCCTTGACGGATCTTGGGTGTAACTAGCAGGCGGAGGATCATCGTTCCTTGCCCGTTCCCGTGGCGCATCCTGACGGACGGTTTTAATCCCGCTTGATGGATTCAGAGAATAGTAATCGCTACGAGGATCATCTGCTCTACCAGCGTCACCCGGTCTGGTCTGTTGTTCAGTAGCAAACGATGAGTTCCACTCAGATCGGTCCACTCTACTTGACCTGTCATTGGTGGGTGTCCTGACATACGATTCTCCGCTGCCACCGTCTGGACCGAATCGAGGCGCAGTGCTGAATGACGCTACCAACCGCGTTCTACCCGTTTGTTCTGGCGGATAGCTCAGGTTCATGTGGGTCCAGTTCCGGGCTCCTTTTGTACTACAGTCACTTGAGAACCGATCGTCACTGCTTTGAGAACTCGCGTAGACCGAGTCTGTGGCTCCTGGTGGCCTTATATCCTTTATAATGGGATCGAGCGGTGGGGCGGGTACTGGAGTCGGAGTGGCCGCAGGGGGATATGAGGTCCGTGTCCTGCTCGGATTCAACAATGAATCAGGTGGTCGAGTCCGGTCGTGTGTTGGATAAAATGTCCTCGGATTTGTCTGGCTTGGTACGGCTGGAGATGTCCTCCTGTCATCAGGTATGTAGTCTCTCTGACTACTGTGTGGATGTGCGGTGGAACGTGGATTGCCCGTACTGACTCGATGTGATGGATAGTAGGAGGAATCACGGGCAGAAGGTATCCTGCTACTTGGCATTGCACTTGAGTTGCTCAAAACAGGTACTGCTCGCTGAGGAAGGGAGTACTGACTTCTGGCATCTGGACGGGCACTGCAGGTCTTGAAGACGGATGGATTATCCCAAGCCTCATCAGTACTGTCCGATGAGATGGAGCTATCGGACAAAAGCCTGGAGTAGTCAGCTTGGCTTCTTCCTTTGATGCTCTTGCAGTATGAAGTGGGTCTGTTGAAAGAGTAGGATGAGGATGATCGCGGTCGTGGTACATGTGACCGAGGCATTGTAGGTGTGAAGTGATGGGTGGTAAATGATGAAGGTTGGTTGGGATTTAAGAGGAGCTGAATCTGTGGACTGAGACAGCCCAAAGGTAGGATCCAGGCGCCTTGACCTTGGGTATTGGTCTCAGCCTGTCCAGTCTCAATGTGAAGAGGAGACGTGTTTTGATCAATCATCCTTTGATTTTCCACATGTAGAGTCTGTCACGATCGCATATCGAACAACGACGGCAAAACCACGTTTTCGCCAACTATCGCCGAGAGTCGCACATCCCAGGACGCCCAAAAACGGCAACGCGCGTTCTTTCGGCCTCCTTGCGTTCCGAAC
>JAABUP010009276.1_pt1 | contig 12160 bp, 15 predicted proteins | sample 5559201 | NCBI WGS metagenome assembly JAABUP01 (sample SAMN10711887, study PRJNA513373) | rock metagenome | isolation source: Antarctica rocks | place: Antarctica | reverse complement strand
TCCGCAAGCGCAAAGCTCAGAACATGACCTACGGCTTCACTGCAGCCCTTTCGAACACGCTCCTTCTGTCGCAAGTGGTACTCGGAGCTACTCTTACCGCTTTAGGTGCCTCCGAGTCCAGTCATGTGCTCATCACCATTTTCGGCGTCCTGAATACCGTCATTGCTGGCTTAGTTGCCTACCTCAAGTCGCGCGGCCGGCCAATGCGTGCCCGCATGTTCCGCGATGACCTCGAGCATGTCGTTGAAGAGATTGAGAACAGCAAGACAATGTGGCTCGGGATTAGAGACGGGATACACGGGTATGATGAGATTGATGTGGATGATAAGGTCAGCGTCCGCAATGAGGTCGCGAGGCTGACTCGGCTTTAGAGTCGGCGGTCATGAAGTACATGTCAAACAACCCGGACATGTACAGTATGGGAGGTGACGTGCTCGATTCGATTACTGGTCTGAAAGCGAGGCCAGGACCTGGTATGCAGCTTCCACCTGCTATGCCAGGTGCAGCGTCGGCGCTCGCCCAGGCTGCATTGGCAACTCCCGCGCCTGTGGCAGATGGAGATGAGAGTCCTGCGACGGCAAAAGACGCTGTCAAAGCAGAGAAGCCTGCGGATAAGGCTGCGGATGAGAGTCCTGCCACTGCGAAAGACCCTGTCAAAGTAGACGATAAAGGCGAAACTCCGAGCAAGGAGGGCGAGCCAAAAACAATGGTGCCAATACTACGGCGGGCGCTGCTCCAAAAGGAAATTCCGACGAGGCTGATGAGGAGCCAGCGTCCGCTGCTGTCCCACCGAAGAAACACGATGATCCTGATGGCTCTGCGGATGGTGTCGATGGAGAAACAAAGCCCTCGGCCTAGCTGATCGATAACCATCCCAGGAATAAAGTCACGAGCATTTGACTGCACAAATCAGCTTTCGGTGCACAGGACGTGTACTCCTTTTGTCTAGTACTAGTATATCTACTACAATCGTAATTGATAATTGTCTTGGCGGCGTTTTGATTCATCAGTCTAATTGTAGTCTACGTGGGTCTGGATCCTATCTGAACTTGAACATTCACCCTATCTTCCTGAGATAAATACCTCGATCGGTACAATAACGCTAAGTATCGAACGGGCTAGATACCAATTTGGTGATTGAGGAAGTTGCAGCCCTGGTGAGTGGTGACAGATCAAGGCAGCTTAGTCAGCCAAGGGACTCTCCCCCGGCAGGCAGTCGCAGCGAATAAACCATCCGTCCTATCTAACATCAAGAGCAATCTTCTCCTTCTGGCGATGACGCCTCGTCGCGGAGATGTTTACTGAATCTGAAGATGAGGTGATCTTTCCGGAGATCGGGTGGTTTTTTACATAAGATGACCAGGCTGCACACCAACATGAAGTACAAAGTACCAGCAGGAGGACCAATCGCAGACTATTCTACTCTAGTCGTTGACCAGTTGATTCTGTGAGTCGCACCGATGACAGAAATGGGTGGTGGTTCTTGATGGGTAGGATGAAGGTCCAGACCAGCCTCCCATCGTAATGTTCTCGTTGACCAGAGGTTCTTACATCGTCCAAATTCCGATGATGTCGCTCAATATTCCAAGCTCGGTTGCGGGATCTTGACGCATGAGGAAGGCAGTGGCACTGCCAGCAATCATGCCTACTCTACTCTACCGTGCAGTGACAGTGGCACAAGACTGCTGTAATGCAACCCACGAGAATATCATCGACCCGAAATGGATGAGCGCTGGCTGTGCTTCACGGAACACTTCTACAAGGGTTCAAAGTGGGGGATGCGCGCGCAGCAATTGACCAATCACTGGAGTGATCATCCCTCCAATTGCCGCTGCTCTTGCATGGAGCCGAGGAAGATCAGGAGTCAGCATGATGCAGCGTCGAATTCAGCTGAATGCCTTCATCGCATGTTGCCTTAATCGTATTATCTGCAATGATACACAAGATCTCGCATAAGTACGGTTCAGCTCTTAAGCCCTCATCGGTCTTCGTTTCAGTCGCTAGATGAGGAGTCGACATTCCTTTGATTATAACACTTACCTCGCACCAGATTTCGGGACGCTGTGGCAATTGTCCTATCGGAGAACGTGAGGAATCATCAATCTCGTGTATTATGCAGATCGTGCGATTAAATCGTTGCCTGTGGGTGGAATCTTCGGAAAATGTGACGGTGTGTCAGCACACCTGCGTCTGCAGCTGACTAGTCTCCTTTTGTCCTACCTTGGCGAGATTCATGCTGTACCACCTTTCTCATTTTTAATGTGTGTCCCACGCCGTTTCTCCGCAGCAAAAAACTTTACGTACGCGACTGAGGCTGAGCCTCTGCATTTCTACTTGAAACATCTCCATTTGCAGCCCCAACAGCGAGCACTCTATTAAGCCAGCTGCTTCGTTTCTGCTTCGGCCCTCGATGCTGGGTGGCCTTTCTCGGAGCAACATCCCTTGATCTTATGGCGCCTCAACTTCCTCAACATGTCCCTACTCAGGCTCACAACATCGTCATCGCCTGTGTCATTGGTCCGATAATAGCCTCGATCTTTGTTGCCATCAGGGTTTGGACAAGGACAGTCGTCACCCACAACATTGGCTGGGATGATTATGCCGCTATTGTCACATTGTTGTCCTGCATAGGTTTCAGTGTAGTCTTGGGAGTTTCAACACAATATGGCATGGGTCTTCACAAATCAGATGTAAGCCCATTTTCCAAATTCTAGTCTCAATGTCGACATCCAAGTCGCGAATGTTGAACTTGCCTTCCACAAAGACCATTCGCTCGAGTATCTCCCAGTACTCTAGATCATAATTCTCTTTACCCTCATCATATTTTGAAGGGGATAAGCTAAATACTCGCAATAGATGACCCTAGAAATATTTCAATATCATGACGAAGTACGGTGATCCTTCCTACGATGCTCCTGGTGCGCTGGCTGATAATGCCTACCACAGTTCATATTTATTTCCTCGGCTTTCTATTTGGTCTGCCTCCTTGGCTACAGACTAGCCCTCCTACTTATGTACCTTCGCCTCTTCGGGTCCGACAAACCTTTCAAATACGCCACTTGGGCCGTTCTGTGCTTTGTGACCGGCTACCTCGGCTGCAACATTATCACCTTGATTTTCGGTTGTACTCCGGTATCGAAGTACTGGAAGCATGATCAACCCGGCCACTGTATTAATCTAGTCAAGGCCGATCATGCATACGGATCAATGAATGTGGTGTCTGATGTGTTGTTGTTTCTCCTGCCTCTACCTATGATATGGCAATTGCGGCTTACTCTGAGAGAAAAACTCGGACTGGTTTTGATTTTCATGAGTGGAATCATGTGAGTACCCATTCGACTTAGTGCAACGATTATGGAAATTAATCGCCTCGTAGCAACTGCGTTGTAACTACAACACGGTTTTTTCTACTTGTCGAAAATCTCAACGCCCCTGATACAGCGTGGTTAGACGCAAGGACCTTCTTATTCAGGTACGATCTCTACTGTTCTTCCCTGAGGCCGAAGCGCTGATTCTCCGCAGCGTCGTTGAAATCAACACTGGGCTAATATGCGGCTGCACGCCGGTTCTCAAACCCTTCTTCGCCCGTATCTTCCCGAAGACATCGAAGAATCACTCTCACAATACCCAGGCCAGTTTAATTTGGATGGGCAAGGATCCGGACGACCAGTCACAATCCAACTACAGGAACTTCATTGAGCTTGAGCGCGGTAGGAATGGTAGCGGTGACATGATAGTCATTGACGGGATCAAGGGCCCAGTGTCAAATGCGATTGCGCTTGGTGGGTGCAGCGTTACGACTACGATTACTTCCATGTCCCAAAGTCCGTAAGAGGACTGTCGGCTGTACGCTTGAAAAGTATTCTACCTGTAAATCAGTAAAATATCTCAATTAATCGACAATGTTGCATTATTTTGGAACACGATTCTACCAATTCGATACGGCTTGCACAAGGCGTAGTTAATCAATACAATCAGGCATTCGATCGTTAGAGAAAGACATTGATATTCACTGGTGACCACCAGACCCGCCACCCACTGACCGACCGCCAGAGGCCGGAAATGTCATGACACTGATCCCGCGCTAATTTTCGCCCCCTTCACAGTCCGTGTCAATATCTGACTAACGTAGGTTTAACATGCTTCTTGACGGCCTTCATTGATGACATTCGGGCTGAGGCGCGGGATTGTGTAGTACTCAATCGCTTTCTCCTTCATTCATAGAATATTTAATAGTCGACCTCTTGCTGTTCCTTTGGTCATCCATGAATTCTATTTCAGAGATTCGTCTCCTTCCTTTCGATGGACCAAAAAGGAGCAACATTCAAAGACAGTCGTCATGGGTTTCGATCACCTCTCCATCGGCGCTTTAGCTGATGAGAATTCAATTTCTTAATTACATTTTTCTTTCAACAAATATATAAAAATAAGATACACCTCCCTTCAGCACTCTCCTCCAAGGCCCGGAGATGACTTCTGGGTCACGACTGGAACATCCTGCGGCGGAAGCGGTTCAAATGGTTTGTTGGTCAGCTAGGATTCCTTTATGGGTGTCTGGGCATCTCTGCTAACTCATACATTATCGAAGCTAGATCTCCACGAGAGTTACGTTGCCTTCAAATGATCAGTGTTTGGGCTACCTGGAGACGACACAGCACACATGAACTCCGCTAAGCAACCAGACTTCCCACGAAGCGGTCCAGCACTTCACTCCAGACACCAACGAACTTTGAGTCTTCAGACATGATGCAACGACCAATCTCTGACAAGCAAAGAATCTTTCAGAGACAACAAACGACGCATGCAGTAAAGCGTCAACACCGTCAGAATTGCGGGTCCACAGGGGTGGTAAATGCACATCCAGTTGCAGCTGTGAAAGTCATACTCCCATCAGCATCCAAAGGTTTCTCGTAGGGAGACAGTCGTTTTGTCTAGCGCCCGCCTATGTGAGGGTTGCGGGTCAGTGAGGCTGCCTACTTCTCAAACACCTCTTGGAGGTTCCCAGAATACAAAGACCTGCGCTCGCCTATGTGAGGGTTGTGCGTCCGAATCCACATCTGCTATCCATTGTTGAGTACCTGGACTCATCGTATCACGTTCGGGGTGATTCGTATCTCAGGAGGGGATGGACACCCTAGCCCTTGATAAAACCCTTGTCAACCATTTCAAGGCCAATACAGCCCGGGATGCGTCCCAACTTCTGGACGAGACAGATGTGGACATGGAGGCCATGCAACCTTGATGCTAAAGATTTAGCTTGGGCTCGAAGGGCGCAGTCTCTTCTCAAAACGCTGGACAAGCGAGATCTCAGCAGTAAGTGACAAATGTATCCGACATACATTCAGATTTGCAGTCTCTGACCGAATCGTTTAGAGCTTTCAAATACCATAGACCATCTTGACGACGCCTTCTCCAGATTCGCCGAAACGGAAGTCAACTTATGGGCCAAGCATTGTCATATCGCGAGCAAAGACTTGTTGGTCAAAATGTCTGGATCTTTGAAGTCTCCACAGGCCCACCGCGCAAACAAGCCGTCAAACACTACACCTCGCCCATACAACGCTGAAGTCGCCGATGAAACGAATCCCTGCATGGCAATGATCATGGGCAATGCGTTCCAAAAAGGGCACACCCTCATACGTGATCATCGACTCAGGAGAGACGAGAAGTCAGAAGGGCTACAGGAGTATCCCGAAGAGATCATCCAGTGCCATGGAGTGTTCGTCCGAAGCGTACGCGCGTGTTCGGAAGCAAGCGTGGGGGTTGTTCACGGCCTCCCGGTTAGAGAAAGAATGATGCGGCAGAAGTCCTGCGATCGCGATGTCTTACCATTGTGGGGAGAGAAAGGGCGTGTCAATCATTCTGGGGCGTGAAACCAATTATCGGAATGCAGAAAATTGACATGACTACAGACGCATCGTCATGTTCGCGGTGCATCCCCAGAGAATCTTCTATTCAAGCCCGGAAGAATTGATCGCGCAGGATAGGCTGATAAGCGTCGCGGCAAAAATTGCGAAGATCAAGTTCATCGAGGGCTACTATTCAAATCGAACATGGAGGAAAGTCGTGCCGGTCAACTTTGCAAATCCGGTCAAAAGAGAACACTTTGGTATCGAATTCGCTGTTAGTCAGTCAGAGACGCTAGCCTCGAATAGCGACTCGAAGGAGACCTTCCCGCTCATTACATACGATCCGAAAGTCGCTGAGCCTTCGATTGTACAGAAGCCGGCCGGAAGATGGGATGTGTATTTCAACGATAGAGCTCCTTGTAGCATCACAGAGTCTAGGAGTGTCGCTTCTCAAGCTCTTGCCGGCATGGATAAGCATGTGGGCTCGTACAGTTGGGAGAGTCCGGCCGATTTCCCTGATATCATTTATCAGTGTTTCGATAGGCAAAAGGAGGGCATATTCAAAGGTATTTCAGTGGATAGTAAGGAAGATATAAGAACGGCGTATGATAAAAGAGGTGCTACTTCTGAGGGAGCTCTGCTCGAAGATCCCTCTATGTCAGATATGGTCTTAGCATTAATCAACCCATTAGTCAATCGATCAACTAGTTGAACAATTCCCCAACCAATTGACCAATTCATCAATCCATCAACCAATTAGCCTATTCAATCAAGTGATCAAACCAACCATCCAACCGTCTATTGACCCATTAACCCATCAATCCATCAGTCCATGAACCCACCAACCCATCAAACAATTTGTAAATTCAACCAATGGCGCAAACAGGTACGTGGTGCGCAAAGTGTAGGTGCGCAAGAAGAGGCCTCGCGATTTAGAAGAAATCCGGCCCCCCCTCTAAAATTAAAGATTCGGTTTGTGCGTGCTCTCAGCAACCACAGCGGACTCTCAGAATTCTGAAAAAAATCTAAAGACTATCCCAAGCTTCTAAAGTGAAGGTCATTAATTTTTTAAACGCTTCTGGAGTGGTTTGGTTGCTTTACGTTGCTGCGTGACTCCAGTCTGAAGGCCTTCCACGGGAGGCGAGGGGGCCGGTGTAAGAGAAGTTTCGATGTTCCTAGGTCCCGTGACATAAAATCTTTACGACTGATCATGGCCAATCATCCGAGCGGGCTTGGCAAACTCTATAAGATATCTCAACACATTTACAGATAGCTTTCAATATTCTCACAAAAAAGCACCCTAAGTCCTCTACGTCAAAACCAAGCATTGAGCACTTCAATTGAGCTTCATAAGAGCTAAAAACAGTGTTTATGATCAGAGTGGGATTCGAACCCACGCCACTTACGTGACCAGGAGTTGTTGCTAAGGATGGGTCCTTAACCTGGCGCCATAACCAACTCGGCCATCTGACCTTCATCTGAATACCAAGTAGCCCCTAAGTAATATTATATTGAGCATTCTATTGTCAAACGAGCAGACTCCCCGAGCGAACACACATAAATTTTGTGTACAAAATTTCTTCATGAAATGATATTTCAGCCCTATGTACCGCAGGAAAGGGACAGAAAACCATCTGGTTCCACAATATTTGCAACGCTGGGAACAGAGACTCTACCTCTTCTCTGCGGAGTATGCTATTTCCCTAGCCAGAACCAGACGATGTGATCCAAAAGGCAATTATATTGGCTTAAGCAAACGTCGTGAGGTCGTAACTGCCCTACCGTAGGGCTAACCCCATCATCCCCATCTTGGCATTATCATATGCGACATCAAACCTGTCCACACCACACCGCAACCCATCACCACACCAACTAACCATGCATCTCCTCCCCCCCCTCCTCCTCCTCCTCACCTCCCTCCTCCCCCTAACATCCGCCCAATTCCAATTCTTCGAACAAATGTTCAACCAAGGTGGCCAACAACAACCCTCGCAGCACCCCCAACACCAAGAAAAACAAAACGTCCCCTCCGACTCAGCCTGGTATCAGCGGAATTACGACGCCGGTACACTACCCCCCATCCCCCCCACTCCCCATACCATCCCACAAACTAACATACCATACCAATTCCAGCGCATTGCACAAACTACCTCTGCCCCCAAACCCTCGCATGCGTGCACTTTCCGCACCACTGCCCGTGCGCGTTTCCGGCGGCGGAGGAAAAGGTGGAGTTGGGGGAGGGGAGCGCGGTGTGTGTTAGTAAAGCGGGGAGGGGGGTCGGGTGGGCGGGGAGGAAGGTTGAGGGGGCGAGGAGGGGGGTTTTGTGAAAGATCTTGGGGAGTCAAGGGAGGGATGGCTTTGGGGAAGAGGGAGGGGATTAGGGAGGACAATGGTTGTACGATATTGGTGGTGCGATGAGCGGCATTGAGAGGCGTTTTGGGAGCTCTAGGATGAGCATTAAGATCTAGGGCTGGGAAGATTGAAGAGGGTGGGTTGTTGGAGGTCGTGATATGAGTAGGCGGAATTGCTGAGGGTTATGGTCTTTGGATTGGCTTATTGGATCATTAGATGGCCAGTCATGCACCTAGATGCTCTGCCGCTGCAAACCCACAAAATACTCCAAACCATCGTCAGTCATATCGCTATCATCCTCTACAAGGCAGGTATGTCACTCGCTACCACCATCACCTCCTTCAATCAAAATCCTCCCTTCCGTCTTAGGTGCAATGCCATGTGTCCAATGAGGCAGAAATCCATCGGCCTCCACATCACCCACCATACCGACATCCCTTCTTTGAATTCTTGCCACATCCATCCATTTCCGGGTGAATCTCCTGGCGAGATGCGTTTTCCGTTCTGTTTGCGCTTTCACGATTCCGATCCTTGACGCAGACGAGGAAGTGGTATTGGATTCCGGGACATTTTCATCTTCAGTGTCCGAGTCGACCTGCCTGCCATCGACATTTGTCTTACCTCTACCTCGACGGTCGTCGCCGTCTTCGGCGCTACTCGGTGCTCTGACTCTTCCACGAGAATGCAAGCGAGTATTCACGCCATCCCAGTGTCTATGAAGGCTAGGCGACCATCGCGTCCATTTCCCCAGAACTTTTAGAGACATGAAATATTGACGCATAATCATGGAGATCAAAATGCCGTTTTCTTCAGAAACAACTTCTTCACATTGACCACCTTCGCTTTGCACAAGGAGGGAGTCATAGCCGTCTTTGCCACGGCCCATATAGCCTCGAGTTGCCATGGTGTATGACCTTTCAAGGTCCAACGATTCGCCATTTATTGTGGCCCAAATGACCCTTGAGCCGGGAGAGAGTTTCGGGTTGTATTTGAATTGGATGTTTGAGACTTGCGGATATCGTCCTTCCAGCGCAGGGACAAGGCAGACAGAATTTTCCAAAGCTTGCAGAATTGCTTTACCTTTGACTCGGATGACGATAACAGGGTCTTCAAAAGGAAAGCAATCCAGGATGTCTTTCAGAAGTATTACGCCAGGTGGATAGATTTGATCTCCACGTATTGTGCCTGAAGCCATGAGAGCGCAGTCGGTGTCATGGAAATGGCGCATGAGATCGCAGACGAAGTTGCCGAGATTACTCTCTTTGGTTCTTACAGTAGTGAAGCGTCCATCCAAGGACACAGCTGCGTATCCTATTGGTTTTTCGAGCTTGGTCTTGAGACTTGACGTCAATTTATCGACTAAGCGAACCGTTGACTCGTCTTCAGGGATAGCCCGTGTGATGTCTCGACGGACGATTTTGAAATCCCAGCCTGGCTGCCTGTTCGGCTTTTGCCATGCTTCTATGTAGCTGAGCTGTTTGAAGTCGGTTCCTGAGCGGAGGATATGCGTGTTATTCACAAAGTGATGGGAGTAGAAATGGTCATGACCGCCCAGAACAATGTCCAGGAGGCCAGGGGACGTCTTTTCGGCTAGCTTCAGATCGCTTGGCTCCCTTGCATGAGCAAGGGCAATCACTATCTCTGCACCCTGGGAACGCAGTGCTGGCACAAGCTCATTTGCTGTTTGCGAGGCCGACTTATAGATGAGATTCGGTGGTAGTGAATTGATGGTGTCTAGCCTGACCAAGTAACGTAAGTCAGGAAGCTGTGGCACAACTTTGATTCTGTTCCTACCATTCTCGCTCGGCTAGACCGATCAGACCTATTTTGATACCGTTCGACGACTCTAGGATTGTTGTCTTTGGACAGCCAGCCAAAGAGACATCCTCTCCCAGCGCAGGGTCAAGAACATTTGCCAAAAGCCAAGGAAATTTACACTGCTTGCTCAGATGTCTGAATTGAGTCACACCAAAGTCGAGATCATGATTCTGTGTCCAAGATTATTTAGAGATTGAAACGGATCATGTCACGTGCACCAAAGAAAAGGTTGCCATACTCACACCGACGCACGCCGCATCTGTACCCAAGCTGTTGAGGATCGGTACCATATGCCTGCCTTTTGTGATTGAGCTTTCGAGGCTGGGGTTGAAAGCATCTCCGGAAAACAGGGTAATCAAACGAGGTTGGGCAGTGAAAAGCGGATCTGAGCGGTAAAAGTCTGACAAGGTTTGAAATCGAGACGCTCCTCCTACCGGCTCTGCTGAGCCAGCCCTGTTACACATTCAGCAATTTGACGATTAAAACAATCAAGATGAGAAGCAAAAGGCGGACAGACTCGATATGATAGACATCATTAAAATGCAGAAATCGTAGATCTGGTGGGCAATCGTTGTTACTCTGACTATCCCATGTCACAGATTCGGAGCCATCTTCTACTGCTGCAGGCATTTTTCAATGTGTAAGTAAGAAGAAAGAGAGAAAGAAATGAAGATTCCGCAGAAAGGAAAAGGAATGCATGTTTGCTAGCGCTGGTTTGCCGCTTTTGTCGCCTTGCGTCCTGCATCCTGCATCCAAAGCTAAAGTACATATCCAGCACGTTGCTTGGCCCTTGATAAATATTGTTTGTCTCCATATCAAGAAATTTGGAAGAAAATGTCCCATTCATTGGTTTCATACATGGCGCCCGCGACATCCGAACCTCAAATTGCAACATTATTTTTTACGATCAAAATCTATGATGAGTTACGTATCTGAAGCAGTTACAGATGCAGACCCTCTTAGCTCCAAAGCCTGATCTCAGACTTTTATGTACTTCAGCTCACAAGATATGCCAAAATATCTACAAATGCAAATCTACGTCTATTTGTGGGTATCATGATTCAAGAACCGTTCCCTAGCAGCGGCTGACTCTCGCCTTCCGCATCTTTCCCGCTTTTGGGCATACCCCTGAACTCGCCTTTGTTGACTCTTGTGACGAGCCATGTATTGTGCTCTTTGGCGTCTTCGAAGAATTGTTGATTCTCTTCGAAAGAGCGACCACCAGTTTCTGGGGAGTAGGCCTGCGAGACCAGTCAGGATTAATGGAAAGAATTCATTCAAGGAACGAGACTGCTTACCCAAGTCCACCATCCAGCAAAGAGATTGGTGAGGGCGAAAACTAGGAACAGCCAGTATTTCAGATTATTAAATCCAATCGGGGTCAGAAGCGTGACGGCGAAGTTCGCAAGTCCCCATATGATGACTGAGACGGCTGATCCTTGTGCTCTGGATGATGAAGGAAATATCTCAGTCGGTATCAGCCACGCTTCGGACAGCCATCCGATACCGAATATGCCAGTAGCGATGAACAAAGCAATGCCGCCAAGGATAGTAAAAGGAAGCTCGGGTATACCGAGCTGATCGGCATTCTGAGCTAGAGCTCCGAAGAGAGTGAGGAGCAAAAAGCAGATCGTGAGGCCAACAGCTCCACCCACCATCAGTATCCGTCTTCCCACACGATCGATGAGGAGCCACGCAAAGGTCATCAAAGCGAAGTACGAAACGTAATTCCCCATCGTGAGGTATTGGGACTTTTTCACTCCCAACCCCAGAAGCTCGAATATCTGCGGCCCATACACGCTGACTGCACCGTAGCCGGTCAAAGCCTGATTGACCTGGCCCATCACCGTCACCATTGTTGGGTGGAATTGATTCCCCGAGGGAATGATCATATCACTGTAGCCGACAGATTGGCTTGACTCCTCCTCGTGAGCCTTGACAAGCTCGTCATACTTTCGTTTCATCTCATCTTCGCCGTAGATATCAGTCAAGGCGTCTTTGGCATCGTCATCACGAGAATTGAAGATGAACCAGCGTGGTGTTTCGGGTAGACGGTAGATGACGGAGAGAAGGAGCACAGGATAGACTTGCATCACAATGATGGGGATACGCCAAGCTGGAGTCTGTTAGCAACTTGCATC
>JAABUP010009275.1_pt1 | contig 12160 bp, 9 predicted proteins | sample 5559201 | NCBI WGS metagenome assembly JAABUP01 (sample SAMN10711887, study PRJNA513373) | rock metagenome | isolation source: Antarctica rocks | place: Antarctica | reverse complement strand
GCTCTTCCCGGCCAAGCCCTCCAAGCCCACCGCGGCGGCGAGCAAGCCGAAGGCTTCCAAGCCCGCCGCCAAGGAATCCCCCCGCAAGCCCGGCCTGCCGCCGCCCTCCCCGCCGGGCAAGCCGACGAGGCGGCCGAGGTCGGTCTGAGGCGATCGCGACGGAGGCGAGGATGAGGAATCCGTCGATCCCTCCGCGCCCCTCAACCCTGGCTGATCTGGCCCTCCTCGTCGCTGCGTCGGCCGTGGGCCTGTCATTCTTGATCCCCGATACATCCCGAGGCCAGACTCGCCCCTCATTCGCCTTGCCATCCCGAGGGCCTTGGGCTACCCTGCCGATCCCTCGGACCGGGCCCCGGATGATGGGCCTCGCGACACCCCCAGGTTTCCCCCCTCGGAGCGAGCAAGGATGCGCGCACGCCAGGCGAGACACCACGCCCTGATTCTCGGCGGCCTCCTGACCGCACTCCCCGCGCTGGCGGACAACCCGCCGGCCCCCTCGGGCAAGGTCGCCAGCAAGTCGCCCGCCGCAGCCCCGGCGAAGAAGGCCGAGGCGCCCCCGGTCCCGGCCGGGCCGACGGTCGCCCCGGCCACGCCGGCCGATGTCGCCCGCGAGCGGCTCTCGACCGACGTCCGGCTCAAGGAGCTGGCCGCCCCCGAGGCGAAGGACAAGCCCGCCGCCAGGGCCATCGGCGAGTTGCTGGCCGAGCGCAAGCGGCTCCTTTCCGAGTGGGAGAAAGCCGCCCGGGACCGGGCCGGGGCCGAACACCCCGAGCCCAGCCCCGAGCACGAGGCGGCCCAGAACAAGGCCGACCTGGAGAAGACCCACGCCCTGCTCGAACAGGCCGCGAAGTCGCCCGACTCGCTCCTGCCCGAGGTCTTCCAGGCCCAGGCCCAGGCCCAAGCCCAGGCCCCGGGCGCGGGGATCGCCCCGTCCGAGGCCCGGCTCGGGGAGATGAAGGAGGCCATCGACGCGGCCCGGAACGAGCTGAAGGACCGGGCCGCCGAGCTGGAGACGCTCCGGGCCGAGGGGACCCGGACCCGGACCTCGCAGGTCGCCAAGGAGCGGGCCGAGCGCGACAAGGTCCACCAGGAGTTCGTGGCCCTGACCTCGCGGCGGGGCGAGCGCTCGGCGGCAATCGCCTCGGCGAGCTCGGTCGAGGCCCGCGACCTGGCCCGCGATCGCCTGATCAACTTCGACTGGGAGGCCCGGGTGGTGGCCGAGCGGCTGGCCGCCGTCGAGGCCCGGATCTCCCTGGCCGGCAGGCGGCTCGACCTCGGGACCATCCAGGCCCAGGCCCGGTCCGCCCGGGTCCAGCTCGCCAAGGGGGTCCTTGAGCGGATGGAGAACCGCTACTCGGCGGTGGCCGAGCGGCAGCGGAGCGAACTGAAGCGGGCCGTCGCCAAGGAAGAAACCCGCGCTGCGGAGTCCGACGACCCGCTCGAACGCCGCCGGGCCAGGCGGACCGCCGAACTGCTGGACCTGGAGTCGCAGGTGGTCGCCTACGAGAAGGCTAATGCGACGGCCGGCGTCGTCTCGCTCGGGGAGCAGACCTCGCTGGCCGACGAGGCCGAGGGGGGCTATGCCCAGCTCCGCAAGATGGTCGACGACGGCAACGTGAGCCCGCTCGACGCTCTCCGGCTCAAGAACGACTTCCGCCGGATCGCGCCCGAGCGGGCCCAGATCGTCCGGACCGACCTGGCCGCCTCCAACGCCGAGCTGATCGGCTACGAGAACGCGCTGACCGATGCCGAGATCGACCTGGTGAACGACTCGCGTGACGACCGGTACGACCGCGAGTCGCTCCTGGAACAGGTCCCCGAGGCCAGGCGTGCCGAGGCGTTCGCGATGCTCGAAGGGCTGGAGACGCGGCACCGGGCCCTGCTGAACCGGCGGCGGAACGTGCTCCAGAAGCTGGCCAGCCGGGCCGAGGAGACGCAGAAGCAGGTGGCCCGGCGGCTGGACACGCTGGACCAGCAATACGCCTTCATCCGGACCCACATCTTCTGGGTCCGCGACGCCGAGCCGCTCGGAGCCGCGACCCTCGCCCACGCCCGGGACGAGTCGATCCGGACGGCCCGGGCCCTGGCCCACCTGGCGCTGGAGCCGGCCGACCGGTCGCTCTGGGGCCGGACCTCGGCCGAGTTCGTCCTGGCGGTCCTGGGCCTGACCGTCCTCCCCTGGCCCCTTTTAATGGGCCAGCGGGCGCTGGACCGGCTCCGCCTCGGCGCCGTCCCCCCGGCCGCTCCGGGCCCGGGCAGCTTCAAGGCGGCCGGGACGAATGGCTGATCGCTGATGGATCATGGCCGATGCACGACGGGCGACGTGGCCCGCACGCCCTCCGTCGAACGACTCTCGCCGGGCGCTGATCCGCTCGCTATTGGTGAACCATTCACCAGATCCCACGACCCATTTGCTGAACTCCGCGATCCGAGACCTCTAACCGGGATCCACCACGGGAGCCGCCATGCGGGAACTGCGACGACTTCTGATCGGGCTCGCCTCGGCGGCGACCTGGCCGGTCTACCTGATGCTGGTGGCCTACGCCGCGAGGGTGGCCCCGTGGCCCCGCGACCTGGCCCGGCACTCGTGCGTTGCCCTGATGGTGCTGGCGGGCGGCCTGTTCGTCGCGAACGCGGGGCGGATGGCGTTCCGGCGACGGGGCTGGGCCGAGGAGTTCCTGCACGCCCCGGCGGACGTGTGCCGCCAGCTCCGCCGGGTTGTCCTGACGCTGGGGATCGGGGTGTTCGCCCTGCTGATGCCCGTGGCCCTGCTCGACGGCGGGCTGATCGCGCCGGGGGGCCGACCGATCTCGGCCTCGGCGCTGGGGCGGCTGCTGGTCTTCGGTTTCGAGCTGACTTGCTGGGTCCTGGCGTGCCGCCTGCTCCGGCCGAGGTCGCCGCTCCTGGCCTGGCTCATGGAGGACCCGGCCCGGCTGGGCTGGGCGGGGCGGTACCGTCGGTCGCTCTCCGCGGCGATCCTGGCGGGCCTGGCGCTGGTCCTGGCCCTGGACGCGGCCGGATTTCGATTCACGTCGAGGCGGCTGATCTCGGCCGGAGTCCTCTCGGTGGTGCTGGCCGGGGCCTGCTGGGTCGCCTACGTCCTGCTGCTCCGGGCGATCGACCATCACGCCTGGCGGTGGAAGAAGGCCGCGCCCGACCCGGCCGCCGGGGTTTCGACGGCCGAGCCCCAGACCCCCGGCGACGACGACGCGGGCGCGAAGCTCCGGACTCTGGCCCGGGTGGTCGTCATCCTGGCCGGCGTCCTGGCTGGCGCCTGGGCCTGGAACGTCGACCTCGCCCTGTTCCGCTACATCGGCGAACAGCCGCTCTGGACGATGGCCGAGAAGCCGGTCGTCGTCGGCGACGCGGCGAAGATGGCGCTGATCTTTTTCGTGACCATCGGCCTCTGGCGATACCTGAACACGTTCTTCACCGTCGCCATCTTCCCGAGGATGATCGACGACCCCGGAACCCGGTTCGCTGTGGTCACGCTCTGCCGGCACGCGGTCCTGGCGATCGGGCTGCTCTCGGGCCTCTCGACGATCCACCTGGGGATGGAGCGGATCGGCGTGGTGGTGGCGGCGCTGGGGGTGGGGCTGGGGTTCGGGTTGCAGGAGATCGTCTCCAACTTCGTCTGCGGGATCATCCTGCTGCTGGAGCGGCCGATCCGCGTGGGCGACCTCGTCTCGGTCGGGGGGATGACCGGACGGGTCGACCGGATCGACATCCGGGCGACCACGATCATCAACGGCGACAATCAAAGCATGATCATCCCCAACCGGGCCTTCATCACCGGCAACCTGGTGAACTGGACCCACAAGGACAAGGTCGTCCGGGTGGTGATCGCGATCCACGTCAGCCACGGGACCGACGCTGACAAGGTGTCCGACCTCCTGCTGGCGATCGCCCACGACGACCCCGACGTCCTGAACAACCCGGTCCCGACCGCGTTTCTGGACTCGGTCGCCGAGTCGGCCCTGCTGTTTCAGCTCAACGTCTTCGTGCCCGACCCCAGTCTGATGGGCCGGGTCCGGCACCGGCTTTACGCCCAGGTCCAGCGCCGATTCGAAGCGGCCGGGATCTCGATCCCCCTGCCGACCCGCGAGCTTCGGGTCCACTCGATGGACGAGGGGCCCGACGGCCGGGGGATCCCCCGGCCCCACATCCGGAGGCCCGACGCCCGGGCCCACGCCACGCCCCCCGCGCCGGCCCTCCCCCGGGCCCTCCTGCCCGTCCCTGCCGAGGAATGCCACCGGGGGGTGGACGAGTGATCGAATCATCCCGGATCGCCGCTCCGTGGAGCTTTCCGGCATGGGAAATGGTGGTTGGTTGATGCGATGGGGCGACGAACGAGTTGGCTAGGGGATGTCTTCGGGGATGATTGACCCATCACCCATTGGCCATCGACCATGAGCCTTCGCTGGCATTATCACCGCCCGGCCTTGGCGGGCTCGGCGACCGCCGGGGGCTCGGTCGCCTCGGGGATGTCGGCGTAGAAGACCTCGCAGAGCTTGCCGAGGCGGCGGCCGGCGGCAGCGGCGGCCTCGGGGATGGTCGCGCCGAGGGTGTCGGCGGGGAGGTTGTTCAGGAAGAAGGCGAAGGCTAGCTTCCGGCCCGAGGCGGTCTCCAGGTAGCCGGCCAGGGCCTTGCTCAGGAGGATCGGGCGGCCGTCGAGGGCGTTGTCGATCCAGAAGGTTCCGGTCTTGGCTCGGGCGTGGCCCCGGGCGGGGCTCTCGGGCCCGACGGCCCTGGCCAGCGTCCCATCGCGGCCAAGGACCGGCAGCGCGGCATCATAAGCGGCGAAGTCGGACCGGGCGGCCATCGCCCGGAGCAACGCCACCGTTGCCCTCGGGGTGACCAGATCGGAACGCGAGCCTCCGGCGCCCCCGCCGAACGTGACCGACCGCGAGTCGACGCCGAGCTTGGTCAGGATCGCCCCTTCCCGCCTCATCCCGTCGGCCAGGGTCGTCTCCCCGTGATGCGCGGCGACCAGCAGGGGCAGCGTGCTGGCGTGCAGGTTCTGGCTGACCTTGAGGATCACCTTGACGTATTCGCGGAGCGGCGGCGAGTTGTACTCGGCCACGACTGGCAGCGCGGCGACCTCGGCCTTGGAAGGGAGTTCCGACCCGGGATTCGGGCCGAGCGGCGAGGCCCCGACCTTCACGCCCCGGTCCCGGAGGGTCTCGATGAACAGGGCCCGGGCGAAGGCCGCGGGCTCCTCGACCTCGTAGACCCGGAGCAGCGGCCGGTGGCCGACCGGGACCTGACCCCGGACCGAGAACCGGCGAGGGCCGACGGCGTGGACCTTCACCGAGGCATCCTCCCCGGGCGTCGTCTCGACTCGCGCGTCGACCGAGACGAATTCCGTCTCGGGCACGATCCGGACCCGTGCCGGGTCGCCCGCCTTGGCCCCCGGCGTCACCAGGATGTCGACGACGTTGTCGTTGATGACGATGGGGGCGACCTTGGCGGGCCCGCTCCCGGTGCTGGGCGCGTGCTCGAACATCCGGTCGTCGACCAGGACGTCGCCGGAGATCGCGTTGATCCCCGAGGCGTGGACCTCGCGGGCCAGGTGGACCAGACCGGCCAGCGGGTCGCCCGCCCCCAGGGTGGCGTCGGGGTTGCCGCCGGCATAGGAGTGGTCGTTGTCCTCGAACAGGAGCGAGCCGTCCGGCCCGGTCCGGCCGCCCAGGCTGAGGTCGCCCCGGGCCACCAGGATCAGGTCGCCCCGGAGGGTCCCCCCCCTCACCTCACCCCGACGGACCGCCGGCGTCTTGAACCGGGAGTCGACCCCGAGGTCGACCATCGCGGCGGCCGTCGAGAACAGCTTGGTGACCGAGGCCGGGCAGAACATCCGGTCGGCGTTCCGCTCCAGGACCACCTTGCCGGTCGCCGCGTCGACCACCAGGATCCCCCAGTGCGCCCCCTCGTACCCCCCGGCGTTGACCACCGCGTCGACGCGCCCCTCCAGCGGCGAGCCCGCCCACGCCGTGCCGCTCCAGGCCGCCACCAACCAGACCCACCGCTTCACGCCCAGGGGCATCCGAGACTCCCTCCAACTCCGACCCGAAGGACCGACGACCGGGCCATCCCGGACCTCACCCAGGATACGGCCTGGGCCCAGGAGACTTCACCACATAATTCCCGTGTCGGGGGAAAAAGTGAGCCCGGGTCCAGCCTTCGCGGATTGCGGGGAATAGTTTGGAAGCGCGACCGGAGGACTGCTAGACTCAAACCCATCGAAGACGCCTAGCCCCACCCGATTCTCCTCGATCGACCCCGAAGGTCGGGCCCCGCCCGCGTTGGAGTCTCGCCCGTGCCCCAGCCCGAGGCCCCGAGCCCGACGGCCGACTCGCCCGGTCCATTCCGTCGCCTCGGCCGGGTCGACGCCTGGTCCGTCGGCCTTGCCCTTGCCCTCTGCCTCGCCTCGACGCTCGCCCCGGCCTCTGGCCACGCCTCGCCCGCGACCCCTCGGATCGGAGCCCCCGGCATGCTACAGCCCCACACCGGGTCGCTGCTCGTCGACTATTATGAGGCGTTCCTCCGGAACCAGGACATCGAGTCGTTCCGGGTCAACGTCTCGGCCCGGTACAGCGAAGGGACGCTGGCGCGCCTGCTCCACTCCGGCGACGCCCAGGCCCGGCGGGCCTCGGTCCTGGCGCTGGGGCTTGCGGGCGGATTCGGCAGCAACGCCGCGGTCGCCCGAGCCCTCCGCGATCCCGACCCCACCGTCCGGACCCTGGCCGACAACGCCCTCTGGGCGATCTGGTTCCGCGCTGATAGCCGCGAGAATAACGAGGCTTTGGAGCGGGTCCACAACCTGATCACCCGCGGCCAATACGCCGCCGCGATCGAAGGGGCCGACCGCCTGATCGACCGGGCGCCGACGTTCGCGGAGGCCTACAACCAGCGGGCCATCGCTCGGTTCTTCCAGGGCGAACTCGCCGGGAGCGCGGCCGACTGCCGGAAGGTCCTGGAGCACAACCCCTTCCACATCGGCGCCCTGTCCGGGATGGGCCAGTGCCAGATCCGCCTCGGACGGCTCGCCGAGGCCATCCGGACATTCCGCCGGGCCCTGGAGATCCAGCCCTACAACGACGGACTCCGCGGGATGATCGCCGACCTCGAAGCCCGCGACCGCTGACGGGTCATCCCGGTCCGAGGTCGGAAGCTGGATCCTGGATGATGGGATGCCGATCGGGACGGCGCCGGGGGATCACTCGGGATCCTCGACCCAGGAGTCATCGGCCATGGATCATGGGTCATGACCCGTGGCCAACGGTGACCGGCGCCCCGGAGGCGAGCCGGCCCGGCGGTCCCGGCCCGCGACTGACACCGCGTCTTCCCCCCCGGGGACGCGATGCCAAGCCACGGACCGGGGCCGCCGGGCCGGCGACCCCCGGCCGCTCCGGACCGTCAGTGGGCGGGAAAGGCCTTCATCAGCGCGTTGGCGATCTCGATATAAAGCGGGATGCCGATCGTCACGTTGAAGGTGAACGTCAAACCGAGCGAAGCGGCCAGCGGGAGCGTCGGGCTTGCCTCGGGGATCGCCAGCCGCTGGACCGCCGGCACGGCGATGTACGAGGACGCACCGCAAAGGACCGAGAACAGGACGTAGGTCCCCAGGGTCAGATCCTGGTGGATGGCCATGCTGAAGAGGTGGGCGACGACGATCCCGATCGTCGAGAAGAGGATCGGCATCGTGATCCCCAGGATGATGAACGGAACCCCGCCCCGTTTCAGGTCCTTGAGCTTGCGGGAGGCCGTCATGCCCATTTCGAGCAGGAACAGGCAGAGCAAGCCCTGGAAGAGGTTGAGGAAGACCGGGTCGTCGACCTCGACCACCTTCGACCCCTGCTTCTGGCCGACGAAGCCGATGATGATCCCGCCGAAGAGCAGGAACAACCCCGGGTTCAGGAAGACCTCGTGGAGGAGCTGGGGGCTGAAGATCCCGGGCGGCTTCCTGGTTCCACCAACCTCGTCGCCGTGCGTCGCGGTCGTGCGAGCCGAGCGGCCCTCGCCCGTCTCGGACGGCGGGGCGACGGCGTTCTTGTCGAACCCCTCCTCGTCGGGCATGTGCCCCAGCGCGTCCATGCCGTCGGCGCGGAGCCGGGAGACGAGGTAGAGGGCCACGAGACAGCCCGGGATCTCCATCACGGCCAGCATCACGGGCATGTAGGGGGCGTATTTATACTCGAGCTGGCCGGCGGCGACGAGGCTACTGAGGACGCCCACGCAGGTCGCGAAGGTGCCCGCCGAGTCGGAGCCATAGTATCCGGCCACGGTCGCCGCGTCGACCTTCCGTAGCTTGGTCAGCGATCGGAGCAGCAGGTAAGCAATGATGCCGATGAAGAAGTTCGTCACGAAGCCGACGCCCATGAACTCCAGGGCTTGGGTCAGGATCGTGTTGTCCAGCTTGGCGAGTTCCTCGCCGCCGTGCCAGCCGATGGAGACGAGCAAGTAGATCGTTAGTCCTTGATAAATCATATGCGGGAATTCAAATTCGACCCGGAGGATGGGGACGAGGAATCCCATATAGAAGAAGAGGAGCAGGGGTTTGAACAGGTTATGGCGGACATTATCGAAGAACGTATGGAGGTTGATCATGAATTGTTCCTTCCTCTGATCTGGGCCGACTTGCGGGGTCGAATTCCCGGGCCTTGGCCCGTGGGGTCGGTGATGGGCCGTGTCGTGGGCAGGGCCGCTCGCGGCGACCGGTCGGGATCACCGACGGACCGAACCTGATTCGGTTGCCGCAAAGCGGACGAGCGTCGGATGCGATCCACGCCCGAGGGGCGCCGATGGTCCCATCGGATCGAGGGCCGGAGGAGAGGACGGCCGCGATCCTGGCTCGAAAGATGGGCAAAACGATGGGATCGCGAGTTGCCAGCTACCGATTCAACAGAGCAACCGGGGTGAGCGGGCCTCGGGAGAGGGAGGGGCCGAGATGACGGACGAAGAAAGGAAGCGCGAGACGCCAGAGGACGCGATGAGATCGCGGGGATAGGTGGAGGGAGTCGCGGTCGAATCGAGATCGTCGACGGTCTCGTTCTCGTTCTCGTCGGCGACGACTTCATGCGGCGATTCGGGCGTCGAGGTCGGCGCGTCCGGGAATTCCCGGGGATGACTTTGAATGGAAGGGATGGATGGCGAGATGAAGCCAACCCACGGGTCTTCGGCCGCCGACCCGGAGGGGATCGAGAGGGTCGCCGTCCAGCAGTAGATGAAGAAGACAACCGGCCTCAACATCAGGCAATAAGGCCCCGAGGGTGACGGCACTATCCCAGCATTGGCAAGATTATGGTGTCGAGGCCTTGGCTTTTCAATCCCATTCGATCGATAATCCGTGCTTCAACCGGTGGCGGGCTCGACGACGTGGGTCGCGACGCCATCCTCGACGACAAGGTGGCACGAGTGCGTGTACCACCCTCCCAGGACGACCAGACGGGATCCGCCCTCGGTGGCGTCCAACGGGCTGTGGACGTGGCCGAGGATGAGGAGGTCGCAGGTCCCGGCGAGCCCGATGGCGTACTTCCGGTAGACCGCCAGGCCCCGGCGATCGAAGGCCGCCTGATTCCGACGGTTGGTCGCCTTGAGCAGGGTCCCCAGGGCATCGGCGATCGGCGCGGGGACCTTGCGGAAGGCGGCGAGGAAGGCCCGGCCCTTGAGGACCCCCTTCCAGGCGGTCTGCGCGCCCAGGCGATGGCCGTGGGCCGTATGGATCCGGAGGCCCTGGACCTCGACATCGAGCGCGTCGGGCAGGAACCGGGCCCCCAGGGCCTCCTCGTAGAACGGCCCGAGCCAGGCGTCGTGGTTCCCGGCGAGGACCGTGATCGGGCCGCCCCGGGCGCGAAACTCCGCCAGGGATCTCAGCCCCCGGCACGTCATCGGGTCGGCCCGGTGCTGGCGGGCTGCGTACCAGAAGTCGCAGAGGTCGCCGACGATCGTCAGCGAGTCTCCCGGGCCAAGCCGGTCGACCAGCCGGGCGAGGCGGCGGCCCCGGTTGGGCTGATCGAGCCGGAGGTGGACGTCGCTCAGGAAGTAGTCCGGCACGGCGGGGAGACCTCGGGGGGCCGGGTCCGGGTCGCTCCGCCCGGACCACTCATTCCGCTTCCCAGGGGAACACCCCGGTCGGGGCGACCGGGCTCCGGCGCCCGGCCCGGACCTGGAGGTCGGGAAAAGCCTGGGACTGGCGGGCGGCGTGGATGGCAACCCGACGGCCCGAGGCCCGGATCGCCCCCCTCGCCTCCTTCAACGCCAGCCCCGGGCGGTTGCACTGGTCGCTCAGGTGGAGCAGGACGACGTGGCGGACCGAGCCCGGCGCGGACCGCCTCAGGACCGCGGAGACCAGGCCGGCCCCCTGGGCGTTGGAGAGGTGGCCGCGGTCGCCCAGGTTCCGCGCGATCAGGTACTGGCCCCGGCCCGAGTTGAGGGTCAGGGTCACGTCGTGGTTGAACTCAACCCCGAGGACGTCGACGTCGGTCATCGCCTCGGCCATCGCCTCGGACCAGCAGCCGGTGTCGGCCATGTAGCCCAGGGCGACCGGGCGGGCCCTCCGCTCGGGCCTCCCCTCGATCCGGAAGCCGAAGGTCGGTCCGGCGTCGTGGCTGAGGGGCACCGGCTCCACCCGGATCCCCGAGGGGGTCAGGAACGGTCGATCGTCGTAATGGCGGACCAGCCCGGCGGCGTCCAGCGCGGCGAAGCCCGGGCGCGAGCCCAACGCCCCCCGGTGTCCCTCGTGGCAGTACAGGGGGATCTTCCGGACCGCCATCAGCCGGACCGTCGACGGGTGGGCATGGTCGCCGTGCGTGTGGGTCAACACCACCGCCCCGACCCGGCCCAGGCCCGCCCCGACCCCCTCCAACCGGGCGACCAGCGCCCTGGGGCCGAGCCCGAAATCGATCAGGAGGCCGGCGTGGCCCGCTCGGACCAGCGTCGAGTTCCCCCGCGAGCCGCTGGCCAGAACCGAAAATTGGATCGGCATGACGCCCCGAGATCCCTCTCGATCGAGTCGACATCCCGGTGACAGGCCGGGCTCCGTAGTGTACGCCGGTCGAAGGATCGCGGCAAGTCGAGACGACTGGAGAGTGATTGACGAGCCACTCCGGCGCGCGTCATAACCGACCGGACGCCCCGCTCCCCCATCCCGATCGACCACCGAACCCGGAAGGAGCCCGTCCATGGTCCCAGGCGACCTCGACCGTCCGGCCGCCGTTTCGCCCGAGCCTCCCCGGTCGAGCCGCCGGCCGCTCTGGGCCCGAGGGCTGGCCTGCGTGGCGATCCTCCCCCTGCTCGGGTTCATCGGCGGGAAGAGCCGGACGCTCTGGGACGAGTGGCGGGAACTCCGGATCGAGCAGGGCTCGGAGCGGTCCAGCGCGGTGATCGGTTATCTGGACATCAGCCCGAACCCGAGCATGGCCGACCGGCCCGCCGACTGGATCCACGACGAGGACGGCCAGACCCTGCTCTGGGCAGGCTACCGGAATTCCCGGCATCAATGGTTCCGGGCCGGCCGGGGCGAGATCGAGCCTGCCGGGCTCTCGCTGCCGATCGGCCGCGACACGATCCGGGCCGTTGACCGGCCGATCTTCGAGCGGGCCGGCGGGGCCCGCTGGGGCCGGATCCTCGACGAGGCTCCGGTCGTCGGGATGGAGGGGGGCGACGAGCCGGCGGTCTACCCGGTCCTGGTGCTCGGCAAGGTCGTGGCCGTCAACGACCGGAGCGGCGACCGCCCGATCCTCGTGACCTACTCGCCGTCCGAGAACGAGGCCAGCTTCTACCGGACCGACCGCGAGGGCCGGCCCCTCCTGATGGGCCTGACCGGCTATTTCGTCGGCGAGAATCCCCTGCTCTACGATCGAGGGACCGAGAGCCTCTGGCTCGAACGGGGCGAGGCGATGGCCGCCGTGGCCGGGCCCCTCAAGGGGGCGAAGCTCCCTCGGATCGCCCGGCTGGCGCCGGTCTCCTGGGGCGACTGGCGGGCCCGGCACCCCGGGAGCCGGCTCCTGATCGGCGCCGACCGGACCAAGGATGGGGTGTAACCAAGTTCTCTGGTGGTGAGTGACGCGATTTGGCAAATTGGGCGACTTCCGAGTTTTCTCCTGGAGACGTCCCATGTCACGCAAGACCATCACGCTGGAGATCGACACCGAGCACGAAG
>JAABUP010009274.1_pt1 | contig 12160 bp, 8 predicted proteins | sample 5559201 | NCBI WGS metagenome assembly JAABUP01 (sample SAMN10711887, study PRJNA513373) | rock metagenome | isolation source: Antarctica rocks | place: Antarctica | reverse complement strand
CGCGCCCGGCGTCGGTGGCACATCCCCCTCGGGGCTCGGTCGCCTACGAGCCGTTGCGCGGCTTGACCGCCGGCGAACAGAGCCTGTCGGAACTGCTGGGTCTGCTGCAGCGTGACCCCACGGTGCCCACCGCAGAGGTGGACGAGGCCAGGGTCGCCGCGCGAGCCGCCGCGTCTGCGCTGCGCCGGGAGGCGGCTGACCTGGCCGCACTGGAGCGGGCGCGGGACACCAGCCCGGCCGCCGCGGCGGAACTCGGCCCCGTCGTGGACGCCGGCGTGATCCGGCTGGAGCGGGGTGTGCATGACTTCGACGGCCTGGTCGCTGCTGCCGCCCGGGCTGTCGCCGCGGGATCCGGGCCGGCCGCGCACGAGCAGAGCCTGACCGCGGCGGTCGACCGGATCGATGCGCTGACGGCGGCGCTCACCGAGCTCGCCGGGCTGCATGCGGGGCGCCTGGCGGACCGCGAATAGCACCTATCTGCGCCTGCCGCTGCGCGGCGGGTGCGGCCCCGGCTGGCAGGTGGTGCAGACGTAGGTGATGCGCGCCCGGTGCCCGGGGCCCTGTAGCGCGGTGCGGATGTGGCTGCCGCAGCGGCGACACGGTAGCCCGGCCCGCTCGAACACCCAGTGCTGCGCGCCTCGCCCCAACGCTCCGGTGGTGGACTGCTGGGGGCGGTAAGCGTTGCGCAGGAGCAGGTCTCGGCCCAGCCGTACGGTGGCCGCGGCGTCGACCGTCGACACCGGCACCCACGGTGACACCCCCAGCAGGAAGCACAGTTCGGTCCGGTAGAGGTTGCCGAGGCCGGCCATGATCCGCTGGTCTCCCAGCGCCTGGCCCAGCTCACGGTCGGGCGCTGCCGTCAGCCGCCGCACCGACTCGGCCTCCAGCTCGGGCCCCCAACCGTCGCCAAGCAGGTCGGGTCCGAGGTGACCGACTACCCGATCCTCGTCGGCGGTGGGCACCAGGCGCAGCTGGTGCAGCCGGAATCCCACCGCCACCCGGTCAGCCACCGCGAGCACGGCCCGCACCTGGTGGTCGGGCCCCGCCCAGCGCGTGCCCGGGGAGTACAGGTGCCAGGAGCCGTCCATGAGGAAGTGGGTGTGCAACGAGGACCCGTCGTCGAAGCGCATCAGCAGGTGCTTGCCCACACTTGCCACCGATGTCACGGTGCGACCCACCAGGTCCACAGTGGAGAGCTCCGGATGCCGCAGCTCGCCACGAACCAGCGGCTGCCCGACCAGTGCCGCGCGCAGCCGTCTGCCCGCCAACCACACGGTGTCTCCCTCGGGCACCGCACCATCGTCGCACCGGGCTACCGTGCGCGCGTGAGGACCACCGCGGCGAGCAGAACCCAGCGCGCCGGCCTGGCTGGTGCTCCGGCGGTGTTCGTGTTGCTGTGGAGCACCGGGTTCGTCGGCGCCAAGTATGGGTTGCCCTACGCGGAGCCGTTCACCTTCCTGGCGATCCGGCTGCTCATCGCCGGTGCGCTGTTGGCGGCGCTGTCGGTGCTCACGCGTTCACCCGCGCCCCGAAGCGGAACCCAGTGGGGCCGCTCGGCGCTCACCGGGCTGCTGCTGCACGCCGGTTACCTCGGCGGGGTGTTCTGGGCCATCGCCCATGGCTTCCCCGCCGGGGTGTCGGCGGTGGTGGTGAGCCTGCAGCCGGTGCTGGTGGCGGCGCTGGCCAACCGGGTTATCGGCGAGCGACTGGCGCCCGTGCAGTGGGTAGGCCTCGTGCTCGGCGTAGCGGGGGTGGTGCTGGTGCTCGCGCCTGGTCTGCTCGCCGCAGCGGGCCTGCCCGTCGCGGGATTGGGTGCGTGCCTGGTGGCGCTGGCCGCGGGGACGCTGGGCACCCTGCACCAGAAGCGGCACGGTGACGGCATTCCCCTGCTCGGGGGCACGGCGGTGCAGTACGCCGCCGCCGGGGCGATGTTGCTGCTCGCCGCCCTGGTCACCGAGGACCTGCACGTGCGGTGGACGGGGCAGTTCGTGGCGGCGATGACATGGCTGGTGCTCGCCCTGTCGCTCGGGGCGGTGCTGCTCCTGCTGGTGCTACTGCGACGCGGCAGCGCGTCGGGGGTGTCGTCGCTGTTCTACCTGGTACCCCCGGCGACGGCCGTGGAGGCCTACCTGCTGTTCGACGAGACGCTGGCGGCGGTGTCGCTGCTCGGCATCGTGGTGGCCACCGTGGGGGTGGCGCTGGTCCTACGACCGCCGCGACGCTGGGTGGACGGTGCGCCGACGTGATCCGACTCAGGGTTCACCCTGGTCTTTGCCCCGGCCGGGCAGTACCGCGGCATTGACGTGGCACCCTGGAGACGACAGCGCGCACCCGCTGCGGGTGCGGCCTCAGTCAGTTCGGAGGAACACAGATGCTGTGGAAGATCATCGGAGCGCTGCTGGTGCTCTGGATCGCGGTGAGCGTCATCGGGTTCGTGGTGAAGAGCCTGGTGTGGCTGGCGGTCGTGGGGCTCGTGCTCGCGGCCGGCACGGCGGTGTACGGCGCCGTCAAGGGCCGTAGCCAGAAGAGCCTGCCCCGGTACTGAACGCGGCGGGCGCCGCCCGGGGGCGACGTGGAAGCCTTTGGCCCGCTGGCCGCCGGGTTCAGGCGCGCAGGCGCATCCCCTTGGGGGTGGCCCGGAACCCGGCGTCGGCCAGCACCGCACCCAGCTCGGAGCCCAGCGCCGCCCCGCCGTCGGCCCGTTCCACCGCCAGCGAGTTCAGCCGACCATCGTGGACCGCGTCGGCGAGGCACTGCGCGGCCAGCCGCAGGAGGTCGGGGGAGTCGGTGAAGCTGAGCAGCGAGCGCCCACCCCGTTCCACGTACAGCGCCGGGGTGCCGTCGACCAGCACCACCAAGGAGCCAGCCTTGCGGCCCGGCCGGTGCCTGCCGCGGCCGGGCTCCCCGGCGCCCACCAGCTTCGGCCAGTCCAGCGCAGCACCCCACGGCTGCGCCGGGTCGGTGGCCGCGAGCAGCAGCACGGTGAGCGCAGCACCGTCATCGGGCCGGGACAGCGCACGCAGCCGGTCGATCGCACCGGGCACAGCGAACTGTGCACCACCCAGGCCTTCCACCACGTAACCCCGGCGGCAGCGCCCGGAGTCCTCCATGGCCCGCAGCACCTTGTACACCGCGGTGAAACCGCCGGTCACCCGCTCGGTGTCGACCGCCCCCCGGGTCAGCACCCCGTGCCGCTCCAGGTACGCCTCGGCCCGGGCGGCCGCCCGGCGGGTGGGGTCGGGCTCACGGGGTACGGCCGCCGACCACCGGCCGGCGACCGTGGGCGGACCGGTGCGCGCGGGCATCGCCGGGCGCCCGGAACGCATCCGGGCGTAACGCCCCCGCGGGACGCGACGGCGACCGGGGTGCGTTGCTCCACCGGAGCCGACCAGCGCCCGCACCGGCGCCAGGGTGTCGTTCGTCGCCAGCCCCGCCCACACCAGGTCCCACAGCGCGGCGACCACCTCGGGGTCGCTCGGCGCGGGCTCGGCGGCCGCAACCAGCACCGCGCCCGCCCGGTCGGCGAGCTGCCGGTAGAACAACGCCCCCCCGCCCAGCACGTCGGTGAGCACGCGGTGCAGCGGCGAGTCCGGCGGCTCGGGGTCGACCTCCGGCAGCAACAGATCGGCGACCTCGGTCGGGGCCAGCGCCAGCCACCCATCACCCCCGGCCAAGCCACCGCACCCCGCCCACGTCACCTCGCCGGCGGCGGTCAGCTCGTCGAGCAACGCTGGGGTATACCCGGGTAGCCGCGCCGCCAGCACCAGCGGCTCCAGCGCACTTGCTGGCACGGGGGCACCGGCGAGCTGCTCCACGACCCCGAGTAGGTCGTCCGCGGTCGACACGCTCCGCAACCGGCTGCGCGCACCGGAGCCGATGCCGTGCCAGGCAGGCAGGAAGCGGCCCAGCGCGGCCTGCTCGACCGGCTCCACCTCGGCGCGGAGCCGGGCGAGGGACACGCGACGGATGCGGCGCAGCACGTCGGCGTCGCAGTACTCGGTGCCCGCGCCCTGCGGGCTCAGTTCACCGCGCACCAGCCGGCCGGTGCTGCTCAACCGGTCGAGCACCCCGGCGACCACGGCGACACCCAGGCCGAGGCGGCGCGCCGGCTGCGTCGCGGGAAACGGCCCGTGCGTGCGGGCGTAGCGGCCGAGTAGCTCACCCAGCGGATCGGCCACGGGTTCGGTGAACACCTCAGGCACCCCGACGGGCAGCGCGGTGCCCAGCGCGTCACGGTAGCGACCGGCGTCCTCGACGGCGATGTAGCGCTGCTCCCCGGCGATGCGCACGGCCAGGGTTCGGCGGGCGTCCGCGAGCTGGGTCAGCCACTGGGGTGGCACTCCGCGCGCAGCGGCGTCGGGCACCGAGAGGTCGCCAACGAAGCGCAGCAGGTCGGCGGCGGCTTCGACGTCACGTGCGTGCCGCTCGGGGTCGGTGCGCTGCAACTGGTTCTCGATCTCCTCCAGTGCGGTGGAGTCGAGCAGCTCGCGCACGCTCTCGGTTCCCAGGAGTTCCGCGAGCAGCGTCGCGTCCAGGCTCAGCGCGGCCGCGCGCCGCTCGGCCAGCGGTGCGTCCAGCTCGTAGAGGAAGGTGCCGACATAGCCGAAGAGCAGGCTCCGGGCGAAGGGCGACGGCTGGGTGGTGGTGACCTCCACGACCTTCACCTTGCGGGCGCGGATGTCCGACATCAGCTCACGCAGGCCGGGCAGGTCGTACACGTCCTGCAGGCACTCCCGCATGGCCTCCAGCACCACCGGAAACTGGGCGTAGGCGCTGGCCACCTCCAGCAGCTGTGCACTGCGCTGGCGCTGCTGCCACAGCGGGGTGCGCCGGCCGGGGTCACGCCGGGGCAGGAGCAGCGAGCGGGCCGCGCACTCCCGGAAGCGAGCGGCGAACAGGGCCGAGCCCCCCACCTCCGCGATCACCAGCGCCTCCACCTCCTCCGGGTCCAGCAGCACGTCCTCCGCACCAGCCACCACCTCGGCGCCGGAGTCGTCGACGCCGCCGCTGTCGAACGCGCTGGGCAGCCGCAGCACGATTCCGTCGTCGGCGCTGGCCACCCGGGCGTCTACCCCGCGACGCTCGCGCAACCGGGCGGCCACGGCCAGCGCCCACGGCCCGTTGACCTGAGCGCCGAACGGGGAGTGCACCGCCACCTGCCAATCACCCAGCTCGTCGCGGAAGCGCTCCACCACGATGGTGCGGTCGTCCGGGACGCGACCGGTGGCCGCCTGCTGCTCGCCGACGTAGGCGAGCAGATTGTCCGCCGCCCTGTCGTCCAGGCCGGCCGCCCGGGCCCTGGCGCGCGCGGCCGCGGTGTCCAGGGCCACCAGCTCACGGACGAACGCACCCAGCGCCCGGCCGAGCTCCAGCGGCCGACCCACCGACTCGCCCCGCCAGAACGGCATCTTCGCCGGCTGTCCGGGGGCGGGTACGGCGATCACGCGGTCATGGGTGATGTCCTGCACCCGCCATGCGCTGGAGCCGAGCAGGAACGTGTCACCCACCCGGGACTCGTAGACCATCTCCTCGTCCAGCTCGCCCACCCGCGAGCCGGTCGCACCGTCCGCCCCGCCCGGGGTCATCACCGTGAACAATCCGCGGTCGGGGATGGTGCCACCGGAGGTGACCGCCAGCCGCTGCGCGCCGGGGCGCCCGCGCAGCTCGTCAGTGACCCGGTCCCAAGTGATGCGGGCGCGCAACTCACCGAACTGCTCGCTGGGGTAGCGCCCGGAGAGCATGTCCAGCACCGACTGCAGCGCCGAGTCCGGCAGCGCGGCGAACGGGGCGGCGCGGCGCACCAGCGCAGCCAGCTCGGTCACCGTCCACGGCTGCAGCGCGACCATGGCCACCACGTGCTGGGCCAGCACATCCAGCGGGTTGCGCGGGTAGCGCAGCGACTCGATCGCCCCCGCGGCCATCCGCTCGGCCACCACGGCACAGGACACCAGGTCACCCCGATACTTGGGAAACATCACCCCCGACGACACCGCGCCCACCTGGTGCCCGGCGCGGCCCACCCGCTGCAAGCCCGCGGCGACCGACGGCGGGGCCTCCACCTGCACCACCAGGTCGACTGCGCCCATGTCGATGCCCAGCTCCAGCGACGACGTGGCCACCACGCACGGCAGCCGACCGGCCTTGAGGTCCTCCTCCACCGAGGTGCGCTGCTCACGCGACATCGACCCGTGGTGCGCGCGGGCGATCACCGGCTCGGCTCCCGCGCTGCGCCCCGCCGCCCCAGCCAGCTCGGTGGGCCACGTGGTCAACTCCGCCGCCGCGTCGCTGACCAGCTCGTTCAGCTTGGCCGTCAGCCGCTCGGCGAGCCGCCGGGAGTTGCAGAACACGATGGTGGAACGGTGCGCCTGCACCAGCTCGAGGATGCGGGCCTCCACCGCCGGCCAGATGGACACCCGCCGCTCCGCGCCCGCCGCAGACCCCTCGACCTCGCCGGTGGGCAGCCCGAGGCTGGACATGTCCTCCACCGGCACCTCGACGGTGATCTCGATGGTCTTGCTCGACACTGGCGCCACCACCTGCACGCGGCGCCCGCCACCGAGGAACGCGGCCACCTCGTCCACCGGGCGCACCGTCGCCGAGAGCCCGATGCGCTGCGCCGGATGTTCCAGCAGCTCGTCGAGGCGCTCCAGGCTCAGTGCGAGGTGCGCGCCGCGCTTGGTGGCGGCGACGGAGTGCACCTCGTCGACGATCACCGTGTCCACCCCACGCAGTGCATCCCGCGCCGCCGACGTGAGCAGCAGGAACAGCGACTCCGGGGTGGTGACCAGGACATCGGGTGGGGTCCGGGCGAACGCCCGGCGCTGGTCGGCGGGGGTGTCACCGCTACGTGAACCGACCGTGATCTCGCGTAGCGGCACGCCCAGCCGGTGCGCCTCGGACCGGATGCCGGCCAGCGGTGAGCGGAGGTTGCGTTGCACGTCCACCGCGAGGGCCTTCAGGGGTGAGACGTAGAGGACGCGGCAGCGGCGGCGCGGGTCGGCGGGCACGGGCTCCGCGGCGAGCCGATCCAGCGCCCAGAGGAACGCGGCCAGGGTCTTGCCCGACCCGGTGGGCGCCACGACCAGGGCGTGCTGGCCGGCCTGCGCCGCCGCCCACGCCCCGACCTGCGCCGTCGTGGGTGCGGCGAACGCACCGGTGAACCACGCGCGGGTGGCGGGGGAGAACCCGCCGAACACGTCGGTGTCGTCAGCTCGGGGCACGGGGCAGATCCTGCCCCGTACCACCGACAGTGCGGTCGACAACCCGCCAGTCGAACAGCGTTAGGCTGACCGCGAACTTCATCGACACACATCAGCGAGAGGGACGTGGCACAGATGGCGCGGTTCGACGGACGGGTGGCAGTGGTCAGCGGCGCGGGGCAGGGGATCGGCGCGGGTATCGCCGCTCGGCTCGCCGCCGAGGGGGCGGCGGTGGCGCTGCTCGACCTCAACGCCGAGGGCGCGGCCGCCAGCGCGCAGGCCATCACCCTCAAGGGCGGAAGGGCCATCGGCATCGGTGCGGACGTGTCGTCGGAGGGCGGCGTCGCCGCCGCCGTGGCGCAGGCCGTGGCCGAGTTCGGCAAGCTCGACATCGTCGTCAACAACGCCGGCATCACCCGCGACAACCTGCTGTTCAAGATGAGCGTCGAGGAGTTCGATCTGGTCCTCGCCGTGCACCTGCGGGGCACCTTCCTGCTCACCAAGGCCGCGCAGAGCCACCTGGTGGCGAACAACTACGGCCGCGTGATCAACCTCTCCAGCCGCAGTGCGCTGGGCAACCGCGGGCAGGCCAACTATTCCGCGGCCAAGGCCGGGATCATCGGTTTCACGGCCACGGCGGCGCTGGAGCTGGGCCGCTTCGGCATCACGGTCAACGCGGTAGCCCCCGGCTTCATCGACACCGCCATGACCGAGGCCACGGCGCGTCGCCTCGGCCTGGAGCCCGAGGCGTTCCGTCAGGGGGCCGCCCAGCAGATTCCGGTCGGCCGCGTCGGCAAGCCCGAGGACATCGCGGCCGCGGTCGCGTTCTTCGCCAGTGAGGAGGCCGGCTACGTGAGCGGGCAGACCCTGCACGTCAACGGTGGGCAACGCTGAGCCTGCGGGTCGCGGTGATCACCGGGCCCGACCCGGGGCACGTGTTCCCCGCCGTCGCGCTGTGCCTGCGTTTGCGGGCGGCCGGTGACGAGCCGGTGCTGCTCACCGGGACGCGGTGGTTGCAGCGGGTACGCGAGGAGGGGCTGGAATGCGCGGAGTTGCCCGGTCTCGCCGCGGCACCCACCGACGACGACACCGACGCCGGGGCGCGGCTGCACGCCAGGGCCGCACGGATGTCGACGGACCTGTTGCCGGTCCTGCGCGAGCTGGATCCCGATCTGGTGGTCGCCGATGTGCTCACCGCCGGCGGTGGGCTGGCCGCCGAGCGGGCCTCCCTGCCGTGGGTGGAGGTCTCGCCGCACCCGCTGTACCTGCCCTCGCGTGGGCTGCCGCCGATCGGCAGTGGGCTCGCGCCGGGGCGCGGACCGCTCGGGGCGCTGCGTGACGGGGTGCTCCGCCGACTCGCTGCCCGCTCCCAGAAGTTGGGTCGCGAACATCGCCGGTCCGCCCGGCTCAGCGTGGGCCTGCCGGCGCACGACCCCGACCCCCTCACCCGGCTCGTCGCCACCCTGCCCGCGCTGGAGGTGCCGCGGCCGGACTGGCCGGAGCATGCCCACGTGGTGGGCCCGTTGCTGTGGGACCCGGTCACCACCGCGCTTGCCGCGCCCGCGGGCACCGACCCGTTGGTGCTCGTGAGCCCGTCCACCGCCGTCGGTGGCGCGCTCGGGGTGCTCGACGCCGCGCTGGGCGGGCTGAGCGGGGTGCGGGTGGTCGCGACGACGCTGCCCGATACCTCGGCTGGCTGCGTGGGCGCGATCCCGAACTGGGCAGCGGTCGGTGTCGGCCGGCAGGACGAGTTGCTGGCGCAGGCCCGCGTCGTGGTCTGTGGCGGCGGTCACGGGATCCTGGTCAAGGCGCTGCTGGCCGGGGTGCCCGCGGTGGTGGTGCCTGGCGGCGGTGATCAGCGGGAGCTGGCCGGGCGGGTAGCCCGCCACGGCAGCGCGCTCGTCGTCCGGCCGCTGCACGCCCGCGCCCTCGACGCTGCCGTGCACCGCGTGCTCGCCGAGCCGTCCTTCGCCGTGGCCGCTGGCCGGGCGGCCGAGTCGGTGGGGCAGCTGCGGGCCGAGCCGGTGCAGCTGTGCCGCGACGCAGCCCGCTGAGCGCTCAGCGCTCAGCGCTGACGATTGCTCCACAGCCGGTAGACCCCGACCGCGATGGCGCTGAGCAGCATTGCGATGACGAGGACCGTCCACAGCGGTCCGTCGAGGACGGTGAGTTCGGTACGGTTCACGTCCGCCAGGCTATCCCGACCGAGGTGCGGCCCAGCGGCCTCCTACGGTGGGCACGTGCGCCTCACCCAGTTTCGCGACCTGGTCCGCGCCGAGTTCGGCCAGGCCCGCGGTGACGCGATCGTCTCCGACCTCACCCTGCTCAGCCTGGGTGGCCGCACCCCCGCGTCGGCCATCGAACAGGGTGTCGACCCGCGCGAGGTCTGGCTGGCATTGTGCGTGGAGTTCGACGTACCGCCTGAGCGCCGGCTCGGCCCGGACGACTGACCGCACCGGCGTCCCGGACGACTGACCGCACCGGCGACCCGGGGGACTGTGCGGCACGCTCGACTGCGCAGCGGAACGTCCGCCCCGGCGTGTCGCTACCGCCCAAGCAAGTTCGAACACCTGTTCGGCTATCATCACCGGTGTTCGAGGGGGTTGTCCACACCGGCCCTAGTTGTCCACAGCCGGGGTGGTGCGCCCGTTGTTGTCGGTACCCGGTCCTACCGTTACCACCGACCGCACCTAGCAGACACGTGCAGCACTGACGAGGAGACGACGATGGCCGCACCGGACCGTGACAAGGCGCTCGAACTGGCCATGGCCCAGATCGACAAGAACTTCGGCAAAGGTTCGGTGATGCGCCTGGGTGACGAGGCCCGCGTACCCATCGCCGTGATACCCACCGGTTCGATCGCGCTCGACGTGGCGCTGGGCATCGGGGGCCTGCCCCGCGGCCGCGTGGTCGAGATCTACGGTCCAGAGTCCTCGGGCAAGACCACCGTCGCGTTGCACGCCGTCGCCGAGGCGCAGAAGGCGGGTGGCATCGCCGCGTTCATCGACGCCGAGCACGCGCTCGACCCGGACTACGCCAAGAAGCTCGGGGTGGACACCGACGCGTTGCTGGTCTCCCAGCCCGACACCGGGGAGCAGGCCCTGGAGATCGCCGACATGCTCATCCGCTCCGGCGCGCTCGACATCCTGGTGATCGACTCGGTGGCCGCGCTGGTGCCCCGGGCCGAGATCGAGGGCGAGATGGGCGACAATCACGTGGGGCTGCAGGCCCGGCTGATGAGCCAGGCGCTGCGCAAGATGACCGGTGCGATGAGCAATTCCGGCACCACCGTCATCTTCATCAACCAGCTGCGCGAGAAGATCGGGGTCATGTTCGGCTGCTTCTCCTACGGCACTCGGGTACAGCTCGCGGACGGTACAACCGAGAAGATCGGAAAAATCGTCAACAACCGGTTGGACGTCGAGGTGCTGTCCTACGACTCGACCACCGATCGCATCGTGCCGCGACGGATTGTCAACTACTTTGACAACGGACCCGCAGAGCACTTCCTCCAGTTCACCGTGGAGCGCTCCGGCGGCAGCGGCAGAGCGCAGTTCGCAGCAACACCCAACCACTTGATCAGGACTCCCGGTGGATGGGTGGCGGCCGGGGAGCTTTTCGCCGGTGACCGAGTACTGGCCGCTGAGCCTCATCTGTTGAGCGACCAGCAGTTCCAGGTTGTGCTCGGTTCGCTGATGGGTGACGGCAACCTTTCCCTCCACCCGCGCGACGGCAACGGGGTCCGCTTCCGGATGGGCCACGGCGCGCAGCAGCACGGGTATCTTGATTGGAAGACCTCGCTGCTCGCGAACATCGGTCACTCCGTGCAGGAGAACGCCAAGGGTGCGAAGTTTGTGGACTTTGCCCCCCTGCCCGAGCTGGCGGAGCTGGCGCGCGCGGTGTACCCAGGAGACGGCAGCACGTTCTTGTCCGAGGAGTTCCTGAAGGCCCTCACCCCGCTGGCGCTGGCTGTCTGGTACCTGGACAACGACGGATTGGCGCTGCGGTCCAAGGGTATGCAGCAGCAGCGCACCGCGGGTGGTAGCGGGCGTATCGAGATCTGCGTTCAGGCGATGAGCGCGGGATCCCGCGTTCGGCTGCGAGACTACCTACGCGATACCCATGCTCTCGACGTCGCACTCCGCGAGTCGGGTAAACAGGCAGTACTGGTGTTCTCCACTACTGCGAGTGCTGCATTCCAACAGATTGTGGCGCCGTACGTGGTCTCGTCGATGGATTACCCGCTGTTGCCGCGGCCGCAAGGTCAATCGACAGTGAGCGCTCAGTTCGTCGAGCCCACGCAGCGGCTCGTTCCCTCGCGGGTGCTTGATGTGCAGGTCAAGCACCCGACGCGGTCGATGCACCGCTTCGACATCGAGGTTGAGGGCAACCACAACTACTTCGTCGACGGCGTGATGGTGCACAACTCCCCGGAGACGACCACCGGTGGCAAGGCACTGAAGTTCTATGCCTCAGTCCGCCTTGACATCCGGCGCATCGAGACACTCAAGGACGGCACCGACGCGGTCGGCAACCGCACCCGGGTGAAGGTGGTGAAGAACAAGGTCGCGCCGCCGTTCAAGCAGGCCGAGTTCGACATCCTCTACGGGCACGGAGTCAGCCGGGAGGGCTCGCTGATCGACATGGGTGTCGATCACGGCTTCGTCCGAAAGTCCGGTGCCTGGTACACCTACGGCGGGGACCAGCTGGGTCAGGGCAAGGAGAATGCCCGCAAGTTCCTGTTGGAGAACCCCGATGTGGGAGTCGAGATCGAGAAGAAGATCAAGGAGAAGCTCGGCATCGGTGCGGTGCTGACTGCTGACGACCTGGAGCCGGTGCCCGCCCCCGTCGACTTCTGAGCACGGGAACTTCTGCGCAGGCGACGGTGAGCACGGTGGCGCGGTTCGGTGGCCAACCCCGGGGGCGGATGTCCTGCGGCGGCGCACCCGTTGGCCCGGCCG
>JAABUP010009273.1_pt1 | contig 12161 bp, 8 predicted proteins | sample 5559201 | NCBI WGS metagenome assembly JAABUP01 (sample SAMN10711887, study PRJNA513373) | rock metagenome | isolation source: Antarctica rocks | place: Antarctica | reverse complement strand
GATCCAGTTGGCACGCGACAGTGTCCGACGCGGGCAGGATGCGCTGCAACCACGGGATCTGCTTTCAACAACTAACCGGCAGATGTTCAAATGACCTTGTCCTACGGAATCAACCGGGTAGCCGTTCGAATTAAAAGATGGGCGGTGAGCAGGCGCTGGTGGGTTCTCATGTTGTGGCAGTTGCTCTGGTCGATTGTGCATCTAAGGTCGCATGGCTACGGTTGGCACTACTTCGTATCTGGGGCGAGAATACTATTCTCCAGCAACGGCTTGAACCTTTACTCCACCAACGCGGAACTGCAGATCGGGCCGCTTACTCTGGTGGCGGTGGCGCCGTTCGCTTTCGCACCTCGCCAGATCGGCCAGGCGTCTGCACTGGCCGCGATGACTATTCTCGGATTGGTTTTGCTTCGTCAGATCGAAGGCCTGTACCGGAGCGGTCGCGCTGTCGAAGCTAGCGGTCCAGCCACTCACCATCCATCGGGCCCACGCCGCGATGATGGGGATACTTCTGCGGTCAGATTCCTTCTCGTCGGACTTTGTGTGATACCGGTCTGGTCGGAATTGGCAGTTCGATTCGCCCATTTTGACGATGTTTTGGCGTTGCTGTGCGCGGTCATTGCGATGCGACTGCCGAAACGTTCGCGTTGGGATTTGTGGCCTGCACTATTGCTGGGCCTATCTGTTGACTGCAAACCGTGGGCCGCGGTTTTCCTGCCGTTACTCTGGCTGGCGCCCTCCCGGCAGACGTTGGCTCTCGGTGAGCGTCGGGGTTCTGAGTGTGGCCGTAGCGTGGTCACCGTTTTATATCGCGGATCCATCCAGTCTAAGTGCCGTTTCGTTCAAGATTACGGTCGCTGACGCGTCCGTAATTCACTTGTTCGGCATTGTCGGCGGGACGCCGGCCTGGTCGCGTCCAGCCCAGTTACTGACCGGCGCAGCTCTTGCTTCGGTAGCGATCTATCGGGGTCGCTGGCCGGCAGTGGGCTTGGCTCGTCACGTCGGTTCCAACTGCGAGACTGTGATGGGTAGCTTGATGACGCAGACCCGAACGTGCGAACCGGTCCACTGGCCTCAGGCCAGTGAGATGCGGACGCCGTTGATGTCCGAGGCTTCTTCGGTGAAGAGCTCCACGACGGTCCGAGCCAGGTCGTGGACGTCCGTAAAACCGGCGAATGTCCTGTCCGGGTGAGCGTCTCGGAGCGCATCGTCCACCAGGGCCTTGATCACGATGGTGGTGGCGGCTGATCGCTGCGGTTCGGGGTTCGATTTTGCCTTGGACTGCGCGCGGGCGAACGATTCCGCCATCGCGCGGATCCAGGCCTCGGTAGCGGCCTTCGCCGCGGCATAGTTCGCGCTGCCCGACGTTGGCGCGTCGACGGCGGTCGCAGAGACGATGATCATCCGTCCGTCGGCGGAGGCCAGCAGGTCGTCGTGCACCGCGATACTGATGTGCCGCAGGCTGTCCACCAGGGTGCTGCACAAAAATTCCCAGTCTTGGTCGGAGTTCGCCGTGAAGCGCGAACCGCCTCGCCAACCTCCCACCAGGTGCACCAGCCCGTCGATCCGGCCGTGCCGGCGGCGCACGCGCTCCACCAGAGCCGCACATTCGCTGTTGACAGACAAATCGGCGACCTGTGGCGATACGCCGTCGACACCGTCGAACAGGGCAGCGAGACGGTGCTCTTCACGGCCCACCGCGACCACGTCCGCACCGGACCGCGACAGCGCTCGAACTGCGGCGCGACCGGCCGAACCGGTCGCACCGGTGACGAGAACGACCAGTCCGGTCAGCTCTCCGGCCGGGCGCCGGCTCATCCGGTGATTCCGGCGGTCGCTGCGACAATGGGGGAGAGCTTCCGATTGAGCGCCTCGTAGAACATCGACAGCGGGAACTCATCCGGCAGCACCGCGTCGGTGAGACCCCTCGGCGGCCCATCCAATGGCAGTGCCTGCGGGCCTTTCGCCCAGGTCGACATCGGATTCGGCGCCACCGTGGCGGACACCAGCTCGTACGCAGCCAGCCAGTGCGCAATTTTCGAGCGATCGATCGACTGCCAGTAGAGGTGCTCGATCTGCCTGCCCAACTCCAGGACCGGCTCCGTGACGGCAGTCCAATCGATGGTCAGCCGATTGTCGGTCCAGTGCACGACACCGGCCTGATGCAGCCAGGCGAACAGCAGCTGCCCGCCGAGCCCGTCATAGTTGCGCACGCGACTTCCGGTGATGGCGAACCGAAAGATTCGGTCGAACAGAATGGCGTATTGCACGAGGCGTGCATGTGGAATGCCTTGCTGCTCGAGCTTGACCGACTCGCGGAAGGCGGTCAGATCGCATCGCAGTTCCTCGAGGGTGTACAAAAAGTACGGCATCCGCTGTTTGATCATGAACGGGTCGAAGGGCAGGTCGCCGTGCATGTGCGTGCGGTCGTGAATGAGATCCCACAGAACGAATGTCTGCTCTGCCAATTCCTGGTCTGCCAAGAGGCGGGCCGCGTCCGGTGGCAATGCCAGTCGGGTGATGTCGGCAGCAGCAGTCACTACCGAGCGGAATCTGGCCGCCTCACGGTCGGCGAAGATGGCGCCCCAGCTGAACTTCGGCACCTCGCGCATGGCGACCGTCTCTGGAAAGAGAACCGCGGAATTAGTGTCGTAACCCGGCGTGAAATCCAGGAAACGAATCGGCACGAACAACTTGTTGGAGTAGTCGCCCGCTTCGAGCTCCTCGATGAACTGCGGCCAGATGACCTCGATCAGAACGGCTTCCACATTGCGGTCGGGATTTCCGTTCTGGGTGTACATCGGAAACAGCACCAGATGCCGGCGACCGTTGATCCGGTTCTTCTCGGGGCGAAAGGCCAGCAGCGAATCCAAAAAGTCCGGAACACCGAACCCGTTGTCCGACCAGTTGGCCAGATCCTGCACGACGGCCGAGAGATAGTCCGCGTCGTGGGGAAAAAGCGGGCCGATCCCCCCGATGGCATCGTTCAATTCGGCCACCAACCGACACGCATCCGACCGGGCCGACGGTTCGTCCGAAATGGAGCCGTCAGCGAGTTGCAACGTTCGCAAGAGCGTGACGGCAGTCTTGATCCGCAGCCAGTCAGGATGTTGCGTGATAGCTCGGTGATGCTCTGCCGGCTCACTCACCGGCCGCCGCGCGGCGTAGGCGATCGAATTGAAGAGCAGATCACCCGAATCCGGTCCGACGTTGACACCCAACACCACCACGCGCGCAGCACCGACGCGTGAAATCGCGACCACCGGTGCTCCCGGATTTCGGGAGCTGCCCGCCAGCCGGAGGCCGGCATCGGCCGGGGTGCTGAGTCGAAAGGCCGCGGTCGCCGTCAGCGACGTGACGTCGACGCGTGCCAGCAGATCTTCGGCGAGAACCGAGGTTCGGGACTCCCCGTGTGGGTGTAAACCGGCGGACGACTCGGTCGGATCGACAGTGGAGCAGCGGGTGGACCCGCCCGGACGTTCCAATTCCTCGACCCCCACGGATCTCAACAAATCGACCATCGCCGCCGCGTGCGGCTGGGACGAGGACAGGACGACAAGGCCGGTGCCAGCGGCCAGGGCCGCCGCGAGTTCATCGGGTCCGATCGCCGCCGATCCGGCCAGAACCACGACGTCTGCCTCTGCCAGCTCGATCACCTCGACGCAACCGCGGCGAACGAGCTCCTGCTGCTCGGTACTGCCAGCGGTGGACGCCCAGGTACTGCGATCGAAGTACACCTGCGGAAAGTGATTCAATTCAACGCTCCTACCTCAGATTTTCCTGTCTATGAGGCTACAGGCCGCAAGTTATTCAGGCAACGGGCTCCGAGGGCCTGGTCGGACGGAGCTCGAAGAGGAGCTCCAGCGCTCAACCTTCAGGACCGTCCGTTCCATCGCGAGTTCTGGCGGGGGTGATCCCGCGACTTCCATGCGGCTGAACCGGTGTGGGCGAGCCCGATTGCAGTCCGAGCACGGCAGGGCCGAAGGCGCCGAGTCCTGCTGGACCTGGACCTGGACCCGGATCCGGGCGCGGACCCGTTCACGAGACGGGGCCGCACAGCGACCCCACGAGAAAGAGAATCAGACGTCGAACAGCGACGTCACCGATCCGTCCTCGAAGACCTCGTGGATGGCCCTGGCGAGTAACGGGGCAATGGACAGCACGGTGAGTTGCTCGAACATGTGGTCCTTCGGAATGTTCAGCGTGTTGGTGAGGACCACCTCGACCGCTCCGCAAGCGCCGAGCCGCTCGGCAGCGGGAGGCGAGAGCACTCCGTGAGTAGCGGCGACGATCACTCTTTCCGCGCCGGCGTGCATCACTTCCTCCACCGCCTTGGAAATGGTGCCGCCGGTGTCGATCATGTCGTCGACGACGATGCAGGTGCGTCCCGCGACCTCACCGACCACTCGGTTGACCTTCACCGAGTTCGGCTTCGTCGGATCTCGGGTCTTGTGGATGAATGCGATCGGAGCGCCGCCGAGACGGTTCGCCCACCGTTCGGCGGTTCGCACCCGACCCGAATCCGGGGACACCACCGTCAGCCGTTCGGTCCCATACTTCTGCGAGATGTAGTCGGTCAGCAGCGGCTGGGCGAACAGATGATCGACGGGGCCGTCGAAGAAGCCCTGAACCTGATCGGTGTGCAGGTCCACCGTCATCAGGCGATGAGCGCCGGCAGTCTTCAGCAGATCGGCCACCAATCTGGCCGAGATCGGCTCGCGGCCGCGGTGCTTCTTGTCCTGCCGGGCGTAGGGATAGAACGGCAGGACGACGGTGATGCGCTTGGCGGATGCCCGCTTGAGGGCGTCGATCATGATCAACGTTTCCATCACCCATTTGTTGATCGGCACGCCGCACGACTGGATGATGAAGGAATCTGTGCCGCGCACGGAAATTTCGGGTCGGACGAAGATCTCGCCGTTGGCGAAGTCGTAGATCGACTGCGGGGTGACGTCGGCTTCGAGGTACTCGGCCACCTCGGTGGCCAACTCCGGATAGCCGCGGCCCGAGAACAACAGCATGCTCTTGCGTGTCGTGGTGGAAATGGCGTTCACGCAGGCAGATCCTCTCCGGACGCCGCTGGTCCGGTCGGTGTGGCAGTGGTCCCGCTGACAGCACCGGCCGCCACCGGGAGAGCACCGGCCGCTCTGGCCGAGCTGTCGCTGGCGGAGCCGGCACGACGACGCAGGACCCAGCCTTTCACAGCCCGCTGCCGCCCTCGTGCCAAGGCCAGATCACCGGCTTCCACATCGTCGGTCACCGTTGATCCGGCTCCGACATAGGCGCCGTCGGCGATGGTCAGGGGGGCGACCAAGGTGGAGTCGGATCCGACGAAGACGTTCTCGCCGATGATCGTGGGGAACTTGCCGACCCCGTCGTAGTTGGCGGTGATGGTGCCCGCGCCGAGATTGGTTCCAGGCCCGATGGTCGCGTCGCCCACGTAGGACAGGTGCGGCACCTTGGACCGCGCACCGACAGTTGATTTCTTGATCTCCACGAAGGCTCCGACCTTGGAACGATCGGCCAGCACGGCTTGCTGCCGCAGGAACGAGTACGGCCCGACCTGGGCCGACGGCCCGATCGAGGCGTCCAGACAGTGCGATCGAACCACGGTCGCGCCGTCGGCGACCCGGCAGCCGGAGAGTGTGGTGTCCGGCCCGATGGTGCAGTTGGAGCCGACGACCGTGCCGGCTTCGAGGAAGGTTCCGGGCAACAGTTCCGTGTCGGAACCGACCGATACATCGGCGTGGATCCACGTGGTCGCCGGATCGGTGATCGTGACACCCGCCAATTGCGCCTTCCGCACCAGCCGCGCATTCAACCGCCGACTCAGGTCGGCGAGTTGTACCCGGTCGTTGACCCCCTCGGTCTCGGAAGCGTCCGGTGTCACCAGCGTTCCCGCCCGATGGCCATCGCTCCGGGCGGTCGCCACGACATCGGTTAGGTACCGCTCACCCTGGGCGTTGGCCGCCGTCAATCGGCCCAGACCACCGATCAGGACAGCGGCATCGAACGCGTACACGCCGGAATTGATCTCCTGGATGGCGCGCTGGTGCGGGTCGGCGTCCTTGTGCTCCACGATCGCCGCGAGTGCGCCGGCGGAATCCCGCACGATCCGGCCGTATCCGGTGGGGTCGGGGACGACGGCGGTGAGCACCGTGACAGCGTTGCCGGCCCGGTCGTGCTCGACGGTCAGAGCCCGCAGCGTCTCGCTGGTCAGCAAGGGGACGTCGCCGTAGGTGACCAGCACCGTTCCGGTCAGAGCGCGGTCGACGGGCAGCCCGCAGGCAACCGCGTGCCCGGTGCCGAGTTGCTCGTCCTGGATCGCCTGCCGCACCAGCGGGTGATGCTCGGTCAGATACGTCGCGACCTGCTCCCGGCCGTGGCCGATCACCGCTACCAGAGATTCCGGCGCCAGCTCGGCGGCGGCCGATAGTGCATGCCAGAGAAGCGGTTTCCCGGCGATCTGGTGCAGAACCTTTGGTACGGCCGAGCGCATGCGGGTACCGGCACCAGCCGCCAGCACGATGACGGCACTGACTCGGGCGGGGCTGGGCGCTTCAGAGCGGCCCGAACCACCAGTTCGACTTTCCGGCATGGGCGATTCCTCCTGTTGCGGCCACTTCGAGCCGGCCCCGCGATGTTAGTCGGCGCGAGCGGATGGTCGGACGACGAAAAGTTGAGGAAACCACCGCTCCGCCGCCAGGATTCGAACCTGAACCATCTGAACCAAAATCAGAGGTGCTGCCGTTACACCACGGCGGATTGTTCCTGCCCGCATCATTCCACGGGACGTGCTCCTCGACCGCATTCCCCGGCGATCGGGCCCGGGAATTCCTGCTCCAGGCACCACCCCGGGTGGGCGTTGGTACCGGTACCGTAGATGCCGTCAGGAGGCGGAATCCTCCGGATGGCCCACCCTTTCCCGCACCGCAGCCAAGGCGGCTGCCCGAGCAGATTGATCGACTGTGACTCCTCCTTCGTCCGCTCTCGACGTGGCCACCGCCGAATCCTCCACCGCCGAGTTTTCTCCTGCAGAATCGTCCACTGCTCCGACCGCGGCGCTCGCCCCGGCGGCCGGCATCGCCGCAGCAAAAGCTCCCACCGGAGCCAAGCCGATCACCGATGGTGAGCGTGGGCTGGCCGCGCAGATCGCCGTGTACGGGTTCTCGCTGATTCCGCTTCTTGCCGTCCTCGTCGCCATTCCGTTCGCCTGGGGCTGGGGATTGAGCTGGACCGATGTCGCCATCGCTGCGTTGTTCTACGTCGTCTCGGGCATGGGCATCACGGTCGGGTTCCATCGGCTGTTCACCCATGGCTCCTTCAAGGCCAACCGCGGACTGAAGATCGCGCTCGCGGCGGCGGGGCAGATGGCGGCACAGGGACCGGTCATCATCTGGGTGGCCGACCACCGCCGGCACCACGCGTTCTCCGATCGCGAAGGCGATCCTCATTCGCCGTGGCTCTACGGCACGTCGGTCGCCGCGCTCTCCCGTGGTTTCTGGCACGCGCACATGGGTTGGGTGTTCAACCGGGACAACACCAATCAGCAGCGGTTCGCTCCTGACCTGTTGGCGGACAAGGACATCGTCCGGCAGAGCAAGTACTTCTGGGTCTGGACCCTGTTGTCGATCTTTGGCCCGGCCGTCGCCGGCGGACTGATCAGCATGTCCTGGCACGGCGCGCTGACTGCGTTCTTCTGGGCCGGGCTGGTTCGGATCGCGCTGCTGCACCACGTCACCTGGTCCGTGAACTCCATCTGCCACATGATCGGTGAGCGCCCGTTCGTCGCCCGCGACAAGTCGGCCAACTTCTGGCCGCTGGCGTTGCTGTCCTTCGGTGAGTCCTGGCACAACCTCCATCACGCTGATCCGACCTGTGCCCGGCACGGCGTGCTGCGCGGCCAGCTCGACATCTCGGCACGGACCATCTGGCTGTTCGAGAAGTTCGGCTGGGCCACCAAGGTGCGGTGGCCCAGCCCCCAGCGGTTGGCCCGCATCCAGGCCACCGCCGGTGAGATGGGCCACTGACGCCGGTCCATCGCCGTGGCCGGCCTGCCGCCGGGCTTGGTAACCCGCCTCGTGAGCCGCCCGAGTGTCGGGACCCGGCGGTAAAGTCGACCGTAGACACCCCCGTGCCGTGAGCTCGGGGGTTTTCTGGCGTGTCGGTACCCGGCGCGCCGATGACGTGCAGAGATCCGGGTTCCCCGGGCCGCTGCGACGAGGGAAAGAAGAGTAGCGGTGGCGCAGCAAGTGGCGAGTAGGGAAGCAACCGCGGCGGAGTCGACGTCCGGGTCGAGCGAGCCCGGGCCACAGCCTGTTCGGCAACCGGTGCTCGGTGGCCTGCTCACAGCGGTGCTGGCCACCGATGTGGTGCGGGATCTGGTGGCGACCGCGGGCGCACCGACGAACCGGATCATCGCACCCGCCGGTGTCCGCCCGTTCCTGACCGCGGCGCTGGCCACGGACAGGGAAGCCGGCGGCGGGGGCGTTCCGGTTCTGCTCGTGACCGCCACCGGCAGAGAGGCCGAAGTGGCCACTGCCGCGGTCGGCGACCTGCTAGGCGATGACAACGTGATGATCTTTCCGTCGTGGGAGACCTTGCCGCACGAGCGGCTCTCCCCGCGGGCGGACACGGTGGGCAAGCGTTTGGCCACCCTGCGACGGTTGGCGCATCCGGAGCAGGACCCGCGCGGCCCGGTCTCGGTGGTCGTGGCCACCATTCGCTCCTTGATCCAGCCGATGGCTCCTGACCTCGGCGAACTGGCGCCGGTGAGCTTGAAAGTCGGCGATTGGATCGATCTGGGCGATCTCGTCGACCGCTTGGTGACAATGGCGTACACCCGCGTCGAGATGGTCGAGAAGCGGGGGGAGATCGCTGTGCGGGGCGGCATTCTCGACGTCTTCCCGCCCACCGAGAGTCATCCGCTCCGAGTGGAGTTCTTCGGCGACGAGGTCACCGACATCCGGACCTTCGCCGTCACCGACCAACGATCGATCGATCCGGTCGACACTCTGACGGCGCCGGCCTGCCGGGAAATCTTGCTGACCGAAGAGGTTCGGGCCCGAGCCGCGCAGCTCTCGGCGGGGGGAACCAGCGACCCGACGCTGGCCGAGATGCTGGGCAAGCTCGCAGCGGGAATCGCCGTCGAGGGGATGGAGGCGCTGATTCCCGTGCTGGTGCCGGGCCGGCTGACGCTCCTGCCGGAACTGCTGCCAGCCGGTACGCACGTGGTGCTCGCCGATCCGGAGCGGATCCGCACCAGAGCCGAAGACCTGGTGAGAACGGGTGCCGATTTCCTGGCCGCTTCCTGGATGGCCGCGGCCACCGGCGGGAAGGCCCCGATCGACCTTGCCGAGTCGGCCTATCGCACGCTCGGCGAGGTGCAGGACGTCATTCGCGACAACGAACTACCGCTCTGGCGGATCGCTCCGTTCGGGGTCGACATCCCCGGGGACTCCGAGGAAAATCCGGATCTCGACTCCAAGGCCGAGATCGTGGCGGCTCCGTCCTACCGCGGCGAGATCGCCACGGCCGTCGAGGATGCCAGGGAGCGGGCGGCGATCGGCGGCGTGACGGTCATCGTCGTACCCGGCGCGGGTACTGCCGCGCGAGCGGCTGAGCGGTTGTCCGAGGCGGACCTGGCAGTCACGGTCGCCGGCGACATCATGGCGCAACCGCCAAGGACCGGCATGGTCACCGTCGCCCGCGGCCGACTCGAGGACGGCTTCATCATCACCTCGTCAACCTCTGCCGCAAAAGGAACCAGATCTGCCGCCCTTGCCGTGATCACGGAGTCGGACCTGACCGGCACGCGGGGGTCGGCACCCGCCGGAGGCGCCGCGACGATGCCGTCCCGCCGCCGCAACTCCGTCGACCCGCTGGCGCTCAAGCCCGGGGACTACGTGGTGCACGCCCAGCACGGGATCGGCAAGTACATCGATCTGGTCAGCCGGACCTCGGGTGGCGCCGTTCGCGAATACCTGGTGGTCGAATATGCGCCCAGCAAGCGGGGGCATCCTGGTGACCGCCTGTTCGTACCGACCGATTCGCTCGATCTGCTGTCCCGCTACATCGGCGGCGAGTTGCCGACGGTCAACAAGCTCGGCGGGGCGGACTGGGCGAAGACCAAGGGTCGGGCCCGCAAGGCTGTCCGTGACATCGCGGCGAAGCTGGTGCAGCTCTACGCGGCCAGGGCATCTGCACCGGGCCATGCCTTCGCTCCGGACACTCCGTGGCAGCGTGAGTTGGAGGATGCGTTCCCGTTCACCGAGACGCCGGATCAGATGGCCGCCATCGACGAGGTCAAGGCGGACATGGAAAAGGCCGTCCCGATGGACCGGGTGATCTCCGGCGACGTCGGCTATGGCAAGACCGAGATCGCCGTCCGGGCCGCTTTCAAGGCGGTCCAGGACGGCAAACAGGTGGCGATCCTGGTTCCCACCACGTTGCTTGCGCAGCAACACCTGTCGACGTTCGGCGAGCGGATGGCCGCATTCCCGGTGGTGGTTCGCGGGCTGTCCCGATTCACCGACGACGCGCAATCCAAGGCGACGATCAAAGGACTGGCCGACGGCAGCGTCGACATCGTGATCGGTACGCACCGACTGCTCCAACCGACGGTTCGGTACAAGGATCTCGGCCTGGTGATCGTCGACGAGGAGCAACGTTTCGGTGTCGAGCACAAGGAGCACATCACCGCCTTGCGGGCACACGTCGACATGTTGACCATGTCGGCAACGCCGATCCCGCGAACGCTGGAGATGAGTCTGGCCGGCATCCGCGAGATGTCGACGATTCTGACTCCGCCGGAGGAACGGCACCCGATCCTGACCTACGTCGGCGGATACGACGACAAGCTCGTCGCCGCGGCGATTCGACGTGAGCTGCTGCGTGAGGGCCAGGTCTTCTTCGTGCACAACAGGGTTTCCGACATCGATTCGGTCGCCGGCCGCATCCGGGAAGCGGTGCCGGAAGCGCGGGTGGCCGTCGCGCACGGTCAGATGAACGAGGACCGTCTGGAAAAGGTCATCGACGGGTTCTGGGACCGGTCCTATGACGTGCTCATTTGTACGACCATCGTGGAGACCGGGCTGGACATCTCCAATGCCAACACGCTGATCGTCGATCACGCCGAGATCCTCGGGCTCTCGCAGATGCATCAGCTGCGTGGCCGGGTCGGGCGCGGGCGGGAGCGCGGCTACGCCTACTTCCTGTATCCGAGCGAGAAACCGCTGACCGAGAATGCGCACGACCGGTTGGCGACCATCGCGCAGAACTCCGACCTCGGAGCCGGAATGGCCGTCGCCATGCGGGACCTCGAGATCCGTGGCGCCGGCTCGATCCTGGGCGCCGAGCAGAGCGGTCACATTGCAGGAGTCGGTTTCGATCTGTACATCCGGCTGGTGGGGGAGGCGGTGACTGCGTTCAAACGGGCGGCTGGGCCCGGCTCGGGGCCTGAGGCGGAGCAGGCGGAGGAAGAGACGCCGGAGGTCCGGGTCGAGCTGCCGATCGACGCCAGCATCCCGCACGACTACGTGCCGTCAGAGCGGCTCCGGCTGGACGCCTACCGCAAGATCGCGGGCGTCGTCTCCGAGTCGGACATCGTGGCCGTCCGATCGGAGCTGATTGATAGATACGGTCCGCTGCCGACGGAGGCGGAGAACCTGTTGGCGGTCGCGGCCTTCCGGCAGGTGTGTCGGTCGGCCGGGGTCGGTGAGGTGGCACTCGGTCCCCAGGGCCTGCGGTTCTCGCCGCTGGTGCTTCCAGAGTCGGCCCAGCTGCGGGCGGCTCGGCTGTATCCGGGATCGAAGTACCGCCCGTTGACCAACACCCTCACCTTGCGGCCGCCAACTGCCTCCGACCGGCTGGCCGCCGATGCGTTGCGGGACGTGGAGCTGTTGACCTTCTGCGAGAAGGTGCTGCTGGACTTGGTGCCAGCCAGTGCTCGAAGGCCCGAGCTGACTGCGGCGGGTAGATAGCGTCTTCCCTTGCCGACGCTGAATGGGCGCTGTTGCATCGCTATGGTGTCGTTTCAGCCTGGATCCACCGCGTAGATAGTCGATGAATGGTGTGGCGGATAGGGGCGGATGGCCTCGTGATCTGGGAAAATGGTGAGTGTCTAGATCGCCAAGCCCCACAACAGGAAAGCCATCCGCCAG
>JAABUP010009272.1_pt1 | contig 12163 bp, 20 predicted proteins | sample 5559201 | NCBI WGS metagenome assembly JAABUP01 (sample SAMN10711887, study PRJNA513373) | rock metagenome | isolation source: Antarctica rocks | place: Antarctica | reverse complement strand
GCGCCCCCACCCGCCCTAGCCCTCTTGCCTCGCCTCCCAGCTGTGTCTCATGCCCGCAGCGGCGTCGAGGGGATGTGGTACGTAGTTCAGACGCGGAGCCTGCGTGCATGCGGTGACTGAGACGGGGTTCTCAAGCAATGGTGGCCTCCGTCGCTGTCCTGCGCTTGCATGGTTGAATAGAGCACAGCGTCGCCCGCAAACTGCGTCCACATCAAAGCGTGCCAGGTGACCCGCTCGCACGCCCTTCGGTCCGTCTCGATGATCATGCAGGTCGCGGGGCAGCCAACGTGCGCCGCAGCGCCCAGCCGCGCCTGCTCGGCCTGGTGGCCCTGCCACATCTGCGCCACCAGCATCGCATTGACGGTGCAGATGGACGGCTTGCAGCGCGCGCCCGGCGCCAGCATCGCGCGGAACGCCTCTCGCGCCTCCTCCCAGCTCCCCTGCGCCGCACCGCCCGGCGCGCCCGCTGGGGCCGCCCCCTGAGGTCCCAGAGAAAAAGCTCTGGCACATGTCGCACAGGGACACGCAGCAGCGCCGTCAGCACGCTGGCAGGCGCTGCCTGCACGGCTGCCGGGGCGGCAGCACGCCGCGTCGTGATCACGCATGCAGCGGCACGGCTGCTGCCAGGCGCACCTGCTTGACGAGCGCAGACACGTATGCGTTCATGCACGCCGTGCTAATCTCCAGCCCCGACTCCTCCAACCAGCTCCACACCTGCCGCGCGCCGCCGGCAGGCCGCGCGTCACGCCATGGGCGCACAGGGCGCTGCTTGCTTTTATGCAGCCGTGCGGCCGCACACAAGCAGCGCACTTAAGCGATTGGCTGCAGCCGCACATTTTGATACCCAAGCGCGACAGCGGCACCGCCACGCGCCGCACACGAACCGCCCTCGCTTCCCACAGCCGCCCAGGCCGCCAGCCTGGGCGCAACGCGGCAGGGCGCCGCGCACCAGGCGTACGGTCTGCGCCGAGTCGGCCGCAGCGGCGGCGGCCAGCAGCAGCGCGAACGTGGTCACCGTCGGCCGCACGCCGCGGCCGAGCATGGCCGCGTACACGCGCACCCAGTGGCAAGCGTGCCACCAGGGACATAAACCAAGGACGGCCGACATGCACATGCGTCGCAGGCGGCGAGCTGCAAGCCGGTGCCAGCCACAACGCAGGGCATGCGGCTGCAGGACAGCAATGCTCCATGTTGGCCGTGGCGCCCTGGGCGCGTGACTGTGCAGGAACCGGGCCTGTTCATCTGACGGACATGCAGCGCATGCCGCACAGGCCGCGCAGGAGACGCACCTTCTCGCACTGCGGCGGCTTGGCACGCGCGTAGGCGGCCAGCAGCGCGTTGCAGCACACGCGGTTCGGCGCGATGCGCGACACGTTCATGTACTTGAGGCGGGGCACCTGCGCGGCCCGACACGGGCCCCAGCGCTGATGTGACAAACGCGGATGCTGGGGCGGTGCATGCGGCGACACCCGGCCGAGGCTGACATGCAGGCATGCGCGCATGCAGTGTTGGAGGTCCCCTGCCGCAGCCTGTGCATGAAGCCTTCTGGCCCAGGCCGGTGCAAGCGGCTGCGCCCGCTGCTCGCAACAGACCCTGTGCAGAGGGCCCCAGGACACCCACATGCACGGCTTGGCAACGGCGCTCGCCACTGCAAGCAGGTCCTCTACATGCATGCTGATCGCTTCAGGAGCACCAAAGCTGCCGTGCTTGCAGCCGAGCAGGGCAGGAGCGGGAGCAGGGCGCGCCTGGCGCACAGCGCCCGGGCTTCCAGGCACGGCCTCGCCGCCGTCGCCGCCGGCGTCGCTGCCGGACGCGGCCGAAGCCAGCGACAGCTGCGGCAGCAGCGCCACCGCGCCCTCGTCCTCATCGTCGGTCATCTGCCTCTCCCGCGCGCCGGCCCCAGGCTCCACAGCCCCGCGGGGCGGGGAGCCCAGGTCACCAGAGCCCGGCGCAGGGCTCCCGACAGCGCCCGCAGCCCCCGCGAGCGAGGGCCCGCCTGGCGGCGGCCCCACCCACGGCTGCGCGCGGGCGGCGAACGGGCTGCCGGCCTCGGCGGACCACGCCCAGCTGCGGCGCTGCTGCGGGCGCGAGGGCGGCGTGTGCGGGTGCGGCGGCGGCGGCGGCGGCGGCCCCGACGCCGGGCCCGCGGAGCCCGCGGCGCCCGGCGGCGAGGCCGGCGCCGGCGCCGCTGGGAGCGGCTGACGCGGCGGCAGGCGCGGCCCCAGCGACGTGCCCTCCGCGATGACGGCCAGCGGCGCGGGCGCGGCCAGGCGCAGCGCGCCGCCGGGCTCGGCGCCGCCGCCGGGCGCCTGCTCGAGCAGCGAGCCCAGGCTGCCGCGGCGGCTGGCCGCGTCGGCCGAGGAGGAGCCGCGCTGGGACGCATCGCTGCTGCCGCTGCCGCTGCGCTGCGCGCGGAGCGGGCTGGCGGGCTGGGCGGCCGCGAACTCGCGCGGCCCCGGCTCAATCCCTGCGCCCGGGCTCGACGCGGCAGCGACCGCCACAGCGGCGTGGCTGCCCGGCGCGAGCGCCGCGCCGATCCAGCTGGCGGCGGCCGCGCTCGCGCTGCCGCCGCGCGGCTGGTAGCCGGCCGCCAGGCTGCTGCCGCCATTGCTGCCTGGCACGCCAGGGATTGCCCGCGGCGCCTCCGGCGTGCCCGGCCCGGCTGTATGCAGTGGCGCACGGCTTTCCTCTGCTCCGTGTGCACCCTGCGGCTTCCCGTCACCGTCTGAGGAGGGAAGTCTTGCATGTTTGCCTACCCGCACCAGGAAGTGACGGCAGCCATAATGAGGCACCTGTTCAGCACACGTGCGCGATTGTCACTGGCCAGCGCACGGCTGCCGCTCAGGAGCACCGCGCGGCGGCGCCGGGCGCACCGCCGCGCCGCCGGCCGCGGGCGCCGACGCCTGCTGCAGGCGCAGCAGGCGCAGCAGCGGCGTGTCATGCTCGCTGGCCTGGCACATCTGCAGGAACAGGTCCTGCGCGCACGGACCGGCGGCATCAGCCTCAGGCTTCCGGGTCCTGCCTGCCTGCGATGCAGGCGCTGCCCTGCACTGCATGAGGTGCGCCAGCATGGAACGTCGGCTGTCGAGGCTTCACCATTCGGACACTCCCCACAGTTCATATTGGGATAAGGGACAATGGTGATGTACCACGTTGCTCAAGCAGGCGCTGCCCTGCATAGCACAAGCTGCGCCAGGATGGCGAGCCAGCTGTCAGCAGAGGGCCCGATGCCCCAGGCCGACGAGCCAGGGACGCGGACTCTGGCGTGCTGCGGGACCGGCCGGGCGCGGCGCGGGCGCGCGCCTCCGCCAGCTGCCACTGCCCGCCGCGCTCCAGCGCGGAGATCAGGCTGCAGCAGGTGACCACGTCCGCCTCCACGCCGCGTGCCTGCATGTTGTCGAACACCTGCGCGCCGGCGGGCGCCGGCGCCTCAACGCGCGCAGACAGGCAGGCATGCTGCTCAGCAGCGCGCTGCGCTGTGGAGGCTGGCCGCCGTCGCCGCTGCGCAGCGCCCAACCCTGGCCACGAGCTGATAGCTGGTCATCAAAGTGTGCTGGTGCACCCAGCCTGGGACAGCGCGCGTCAGCCAGCCTCTTACCTTTGCCTTGAAAGCGCGCTGCATTCGATTTATGCACTCCGTTTGGCTGCATGCGGGCATGCCCGCATACAGTCATAGGTGAGATCCTGCAGCCAGTCCGTGCTCTTCTGCCACAGCGCAGTGGCCCGGCGTGCTCTAAACCGCAGAGCAGGCGCCACATGGGCAGGCACCACAGCTGGATGTACACAGTCTGACCAAGCTTCTGCACATGAGCGCGCCTCATGGGGCGTGCGCTACCATGCGCGGGCGCGCGCCTGCAGCGCGTGCGCCCACTGCCTGCCCTTGGCGAGCGCGGAGATGACGGAGGAGTAGGTGATGGCGTCGCGGCGCAGGCCCATGGCGTCCATCGCGCGGAACAGCTCCAGCGCCGCCTGCCACTGCCCGCCTGCTCGCCCCCCCGCGCTCCTCAGTCCCTCACATTTCCTGCCTGTCGCGCCTGCGGCTTGAGAAATTGAGGCACAGGCGGCCCGGGCATGCAGGCCACGCCTGCGCGCAGGGCAGGTCCGCAGCCATAATCGGCTTGGAGAGCGGCTGTGAGCGCGGCGCGCGATGCATTCGGGCGCGCCGCGGCGCCGCGGCGCGCCCGCGCGACCGCGCCTGCGCGCCGTTGCGCGTGCCGCACGCGAGAGCGCACCCTTGTCGCAGGCCGAGATCGCGGAGTTGGTGATGGCGGTGTCAGGCGCGATGCCGAGCTCCGGCAGCGCCTGGAACACCTCCAGGCCCTTGCGGAAGCCGCCCTCCTTGCTCAGCTTGCTGACCATCTTGGTCAGGCCTGCGCGCGGCACGAGCGCGCTCGCCTGCCGCCGCGCCGCGCCCGCGCGCATGGCCGCCCGCCCGGAGCGCGGCCGAGCGCCCGCGGACGCGCGCCCGCCTCGTCCAGCGTGACGAGCGCGGCGTTTGGGCCTGCACCAGCTCGCGCGCATGCTGTGGTGCACGTCGCAGCGCGTGGAGGCCGCACAGCGCGGCCGGTATGCCACCCTCCTCGCTCAAAGTGCGATATCCCTGCGAGGCCTGTGCCACACGTCGAAGCATGTACCAAGATGGAAAGCGCCAGATATGTCAGGATGGTGCTGCCCAGGCTGGTGCCAGCCGGGCGCCCGCAGGCGGCGGGAAGGTCACCATAGGGTGTGCGTTAGGGCGTGCGCGGGCGGCAGGAGGCGCGCGCCGGGCAGGCGCGGGCGGAAGGTGGCGCTGAGCAGGATGCGCCGCACCTCGCCCGTGCCCTCGCGCGCGGCGTGCAGCGCCGCCGCGAGGCTGCGCGCGCACGGCGCGCGGCTCTTTAGATGCCTTCGTACCCAGGCGCTGGCCGCATGATGCGCTGCCGCATGCAGCGCCGCCAGGAGGTTGCATGCATGCCGCGGGGCCCATTGCGCAGCGCACGTGTGCAGCACACGCCAGACAAGGGGCTGGTCCAGTATGCTCCGTCAAAAGCAGGCAGGCGTTGGCGGAGGCATGTGCGGACGGCTCCAGTAGGCAAGGACGGTGCGCAGAGTTCAGGCACCACGAGAGTCAGCATGAATGCAGCCATGCCACAAAGCATGCGCTGGCGGCTCGCACGCGAGCCTGGACTTGTGCCAACGGCTATGAGCACTGCCGGTGCATAGCACAAGCTTGCCCTGCACCCTGCCTCTCCACCCAGGCGCGCGCACATCATGCATTCGACAGCACAGCATATGCGCGCACACCATGCATCCAGCAGCACAGCATGGAGCAATGCGGCGTGGCGCCCTGCAGAGCCTGGGCGGCAACCTCTTCATGTCGCTGACGCGCCGCGAAGCCATGTTCTCCCGCGCGCCTCCCCCGGTCCTGCGGCGACGCGCCTTGCCCTGCCGCGCGCGCCGCGCCTGGTCATTGCGCCACTCAGTTTGCAAGCCAGGGCACGTGCCTGTGGAAGACCTGCACACAGTGCCTGCGGGGAGCAGTGGACCAAGCACTAGGCGCGCACCCCGGTGCTGGCACCCTGAGCGACAGCACGTGCATGAGAGGCAGCTATGCCTTTGATAGTTGCTGCGCAGCAGCCGCTCATGCGCCACTCGCAAGAGCATGATGCCACCCGCACTGCAGAAGAGCGCGCCTGGCGACCAGGCTCAGCCCGGGTTGAGCGCGTTTGACTCGCCTCCCAGGGTTGGTCTGCAAGGACATACAGTGCTGGTTGGTCAGACAGCGACACAGAGTGCGCCTGCAGCTCTGTGTGGACGCTCATTGTTGCATTATGTCATATGCACGTCTGCCGCGCAAGCAGGCACAGAAGTGGCGGCGTGCTGATGGAGAAGCGTCAAGCTGAAGCGTGAGCTACGCCTCGTGGCGCGGGCTTTGGCAGAAAATGCGCTGGCGTGGGAGTATTTACCGGCAGCACAAGAGGCGGCCGCTGTGCTGTGATGCTGCTGCTCTTGCACACTGCACTGGCGGCTTCTCAGGGAGTGTGGTGGGCGAGTGTACCTGCCAAGGCGTGTCTGGTATCACGACGGAAGTGGTCGCGTCCTGCGCGCGCTCTACGCACGGTGCGCCCCGCCACCTGGTCAGTACAGGCCGCGCTGCTCTCTTCAGCATTGAATGAGAACGTAGCTGCTGAGGCCGGCTCAACTGAGATCGGACGTTGCCTCTTGGACGGAGCCGGTGCCCTAACCTAAGCACGTGAAAGGTCGCATGTAAAACTCTGGCTGCGCTTGCTTCGCCTGCATGCCACGAAAAAGTCCGTGCCAAACGTTACACATTGACCGGATTGCCCAGGTTGCTGTCACACAGGAGATGCATGTGCACAGCTCAGGTTAGGCACACGCAAGTGCAAACGGCTGCGTGCATGCATGCAGAACACTGCTAGCCCGCCATACTGCTCAAAAAGTTCGTCTCCAAACCTTGCATCACACACTTTCCCTCCTTTGCCGGTCGTGCCTGCTTTTGTTCAGACTTCCACTGCCCTCTTCTGCAAGTGCCAACTCCCAACGAGCCAAATTGGGTAAAACTACAATTCTCACACTCAATGCTGGCCGCCAGCGTCGCCACAAAACCAGATGGTCAATCAGCAGCATGCACTTGTACAGATACACATCCGACATGTGCGCTGCAATTTGCAGCCTGCGACCAGCACGCCATGGCCAGTGACACACTTGCGGCAGTATGGGCCGCTTCACAAGGCCAATGCAGGTGTACATTGAGCAGACAGCGCGACAAAGCGGCGCCAAACGAAGCGCGCGCTTGCCTCAAGTCGGTCCCACCAGGTCATCCCGTCAGTCCCATTAGACTTCAGAGGCGCCGGCCAGCGCCACCTCGATGACACCGATGCACTCGCCAACGGAGCGGCCAGCAGACATGGCATCGACCAGGCGCGAGTGCACGCGCGTGTGCCGCCGCAGCAGCGTCACCAGGTTGAGCACGGCCCACCGGATCTCGCTGTCAGCCTTCATCTGCGAGAACTGCGCGCAGCGGCCCCAAAATTGTAACACCTGCGCTAGCACAGAGGAGGCGTCACATGCACTCTGTCAGCTTCCAACGCTAAGGAGCCTCCATCAGCAACAGCAGGTTGGCTGCGCATTGCCTGTGTACAGGCCAAAAAAGAAGAAAAACAGTTCGGGCAATTTGAAGTCATGACATAAAAGTAGAGTGGGTTGAAAGGGGCTTGCTCAGCACTCACTTTACGCTCAGCAGCACTCAACACTCAATAATGTGAAGAGTATGAGCGTGGAACGAGGCAGCAAGAAGTTGCCCTGCGTGGGGCTAGGGGGGGCACCCGCAGCGCGCGCAGCATGCCGTCCAGCTGCTGCACGTCATTGAGGCCACCCTCCGCCTGCCCAAACGTGACGTACTCTGCGCGTGCATGGCCCTTATGCATACCAGCTCCACCCAGCTCTGTTTCATAGGACTGGCAGCGTGCTGGCAGCGCCACTGCCGCAGACAGGCGCGGCGCCGCGCGCGCCCTCCTGCACCAAGTGACGCGCCGCGCGCCCCAACCCCTGCACCCCGCGCCAGGGTGCGCGCTGGTTTTTACGTACTCTGCGCTCGCGCGGCCCCCATGCATACCAGCTCCAACCAGCTCTGTTTATCAGGAATTGCAGCGTGCTGGCAGCGCCACTGCCGCAGACAGGCGTGGCACCGCGTGCGCCCTCCTGCGCCAGGTGGCGCGCCGCGCGCCCTAACCCTCAACCCCATGCCAGGGGCGCGCCGGTCGTGACGCCTGCCAGCGCGACGCAGGTGTACTGGTCCAGGCTGGCACTGGACATCGTGCCGGCGGCCACCTCGCGCTGGAACGCCGAGTCGCAGAACAGCGTGCCCGCCTGCACGTTCAGCGCGCCGTACCTGCGCGCGCGCGCGCGCCGCCCGCGTCGGGCGCGCCGAGGCTCGCGGCCTGTCCTTGCAGACTAGTATTGGTGGCGTCAACGTTCCGGCCGAGGAGGACAAGCAGTGTGAGACAGGGGCACAAGGTGTGAGCAGAGCCGGACCTTCAGGTGACGGATCAGTAGCGACCACAAGAAGCATAGCATGTTCCTGATGGCATCACCAGTGCCGGCGCCAGACAGAGCGTCAACAACCTGCAGCGCTGGCGGTCTGTGTGCGTGAAGGCGCCCAGCTGGCGTCGAGCGCCGGCGGCGCGCGCGCACCGCCGCAGCGCGTCCAGCGAGGACAGCGTGTACGAGCGCGGCAGCAGGCCGACCAGGTACGCGAGCAGGAAGTGGCCGGCCTCGTGCGTGGCCACGCGCCGCGCGTAGCTGCCGCTCAGCGCGCGCCCGGCCGCGTCCAGCGCCAGCGCCTCCAGGCCGCCGCCGTTCGCCACCTGCGCACAGGAAGGAAGGACTGCTGTCGGCCCGCCATTAAGCCGTTAAGCCACTATCCTGCCATTGGGAGCGTCCGCGGCCCTGTGTGAGAGCTGCGTCAGGGGTCATGTCTTGTGGGCTGTTAGGGAGACATCGTGTGGCTTCCAGCGCAGGCGCAGGGTATAAGATTGCCCACCAAACATCGCTGCCTTCGGCTCACACGACTGCAAGCAGGCCACCCCAAAGGTATGTCCTGCCGCCGCTACGGGCTGGTTGGTAGCAACAACACGGACACTACAGCATGCGCCCTGCTGGCAGGGGCATGGGGCACCTGGTCGACAGTGGTGACGAAGAGCGCCGCGACCAGGGCGCCGAGGAGCTGCGAGGTGTCCCAGTGCAGTGCAAAGTACAACGCTGCGAGGCCCGCGGAGGCAGCGACCTGCAGCGCGCCAAGCGTGTCAGAGGCAGAACCTCGTGCCAGGATATCAGGGCTTGGCACATCTCGCTACTGCCGCCGCCCAGGACACGCCCAGGATCACTCATTGCACAGGTCACTCACGCAATGTGGAATCACAGAACAGGATCGTGAGGCGGAGGCCACGCAGAACCTCTCATTCACGTGAGAGGTGGGGAGCGCACACCTGCAGCCGGGTGCGGACGGACGACAGCGTGTTGTCTGTGGGCGACAGCAGCCGCTCCGCCTCTATGTTGTTCAGGCGCAGCTCCTCCAGGGAGTAGGCGCGCTTGGGCACCTGCTTGCGAGCCCGGGTCATGCATGCGTCACAGCCGTTTCCTGCTGGATGTGAGCTCCTCTAGGGCAGACAGCGCATGTGCACGCTTGCAAGCGCATCCCTCACGCGACTGCAAATGCCATGGATGTTGCTTAAGCAGATGTTTCTCAACTCCATGAACTCAGCATGTCTGGAGCCAGGTGACTGGTAGAACAGCTGCTGCCAGCCAGACGCAGACTGCTGTTGTGCCTGCCAGCCAGGCGGACACAAGGCGCCTGGCACAAACCAAGGGGAGCGCAAAATGGTACATGTGGCGCGTTCCTTCACAGAGGCAATCACAAGGTGCAGGAGCGAGCCGAGCTCCTGCGCCGCTCACCTGCTGCGCGCCGCCAAAGCCGCGCACCTCGCCCCGCGCTTTGAGCTGCTCCATGAGCTGCAGCGCCTTGGCCTCAGCCTCCGGGCCCTGCTTGGCCTGCATGGGGCGCCCCACGAGGTCTGTTCTACTGCCGTGGGGGCTGCCAGCAGCACCCATGACACGTGTGAGCAGAAGAGGCTGGAGCCTTTGTCCTTGCCTGCTTGACACTAGAGACACTACAGACACTACAGACACTAGGGACACTAGAGGTACTGGCTCTGCACCCAGTAGAACAGGCTTTATCACAGCATTGCAGTCAGTTGAGCAGCGCACCAAGAGTGCATCCAGCTCCTGCAAAGAGGCCTGCAGGCCAGGCTCCGCTGTGGCCGTGCGGCACACCACGCTGCGGAGTGCATGCCGGCCCCAGTGTACTTCGCGCTCTGTTGCATGCCGCTCCTGCGGTAAACAGACGGTCAGGCCATGTTTGCTGTGTAAAGTGTGCCAACGGCTGCTGTACATACCTTCAGACGCCAGGCTCGGCCGGCGTGGAATGTGCAGCGCGTGCACAGGCGTACAGGCAGCCCGCTAGGTAGGTGTGGCGCCCCGATAAAGTCGCCCACAGCCGGCCTTGAGCCTCCCGGCATCAGCTTCAGGCTGGCTTGCTGTTTGTGCTAGGAAGTCACAACTACAGGTATGCCGCAACCAGAGTGAACTTGTGGTCCATGAGGAGCCTATGAAGGCTGCAGTGGCTAGTTTGCACACTCAATTGAGCAGACCCTGATGTGCACAGTGCTCGACAGCAAACAGGCGCTGCATCGCCTTGCTGCTAAACGTTAAACACTCACACAACCCCAGTCTTTGATACCACAAGGTTCCCAGAATGTCGCGTGCGCGGGAGCTGACGCGCATGCTCAGGCAAGGATGCGCTTCCTGCAGGGCACTGAGGCATGCGAAGGCCTACCTGGTATCATGACACTTAGGAGATTGGAGTGAAGCGACTTTCTTTGCTGTGAACGCTGCAAAGCTATTTCGGGATCGTCGTGCACGCACATCTGTGTCGCAATTGTACCAGCTTGGTTGCATTTACATACAGTTCCTGCGCTACGCATGTTCACATCCCACTCAGGTGCAGGTCGAGCAGCTTGAAGCAACGTGAACTGTCCTAAAAGGCTCATGCGCGCACAGTGGCGCTGGTGCACAAGTGCGTGCCGTCAGGCTCGTGCCCGTCCTTGACGCGCTGGTGCGGAATCTCCTTCTTGCCGCTCCTATCGCGCTTGTTTGTGGTCAGGATCTCCCTCTCTGTTTGACCTTCAACCCTCAAGCGTAGGCACAGAGGGGCTCCAACTTTGCGGCCGTCCCCGTCCGCCTGCACGCAACTATCCCTGGTGTGGAGATGCCGGGGCCCGCGATGCCGCCAAGTGCGCAGCACTCCTGATTGCCGTTGCAGGACCACCATGGAGAAGTATGATAGGGAAAGGTATGATAGAGTTTGCATGCCATCTCAGGCTGATGGTTTGTGCTGCTGCATACGTGGGAAGCATAATGGAGACCTGGAGCTACGTGCATGTCTTGTGAACAGAGTGTCAGCAAGTGTGAGCGCCTCTGCTGCCACATTATAAAACATGCAAATTTCTGGTGAGGCAAGCATGTGTGAGGAACCCTGACTTCCGCGGACAAAGTGTGCACTTACAAGCATGGATGCTGAGTATTTTTAAACTCATATCAAGCAGGAGTGTGTCCGCGCAGAACAGCTGTAAATCGTGCAGTGTTTATGCGGAATGGTTGCGCATGCAGACCAAGACCCTCGAAACGGGCACCCTGCATGTGCCTGCTGTGCATGAGCAGGGTTTGTTGGGAGGAGGTGTGCCAAGTATGGCTGTGCCTATGCAGGCCCTGAAATGCCGCCGACCACGCCTGGCGGGCCGGGCGTGGAGCCGGGGCCGGAGGTCACAGAGCCGCCGGGCACCGCACCGGGCGGGCTGCCGCAGCAGCCTGAGACTCCGCACATGCCGCCCCAGCACGAGGTTCCGCAGCCCTCCGCACCAGGCACGCATGCCGCCCCAGGCAGTGCAAGTGAGTGCTTGCTGGCTGCATGTCATTCTGCAGCTGCATACATGTCTGCAGCGCTGTCTGCCTGCGATCCGGGCGCGACTGTGTGAGCTGGTGCAAGTTTTGCAAAGGTGGCCAAGCCGGGTTGTTTTCGCAGAGGCGCCGCCTGCTTTCGGCCAGGCGTCGGACACGCAGTCTACCATGAAGGTCTGCACCTCGTTGTGATTCCTTTGGATTCTCCCACAACTGCTGTTGCGTGTTGCGGTGGGGCTGCTGCAGAGTTGGGGCCAGACCGTGCTTGAAGCGTCATGCATGCGCTGTCTGTAACAGGCTCTGCCAAGCAGTTCTATCTAGTGGCGGACTGCATGTAAAAGTGTTGGGGTCACAAGCACTCAGTGCTTTTATAAGGTAAGTGCGTGCCCTGACAGAGGATGGAGGGCTATGGGACGCATGCGCGTGCGTAATGCACATTCGGTCAGATGCTGACGCTCCGCGATTAGCACTTTGCTCTCACATGCACTGCATGTGCACGCGGCGAAGGCAGGGGATGAGGTCCCGCCTGGCGCACACTCTGCCGATGCGCCCGCTGGCCTGGGCAGCCCGCCTTCGGGGCAGGCGTCTGTCGCGCAGGACATGCCCAACGAGGCGCCCGGCCAAGCGCCGCCGGGCGCGCCTGGGGAGG